>Ga0182030_10025850_pt1 | contig 10667 bp, 8 predicted proteins | sample 812S3MmetaG_FD_121299 | JGI IMG/M metagenome (GOLD analysis project Ga0182030, IMG submission 121299) | Permafrost microbial communities from Stordalen Mire, Sweden - 812S3M metaG (Illumina Assembly) | ecosystem: Environmental > Terrestrial > Soil > Wetlands > Permafrost | place: Sweden... | reverse complement strand
GCGCGGTTACCGTACGAGTTTCTCGACCGGGTGACGCACCGGATCGTGAACGAGGTGCGGGGGATCTCGCGGGTGGTGTACGACATATCGGGAAAGCCGCCGGCGACAATCGAGTGGGAGTGAGGGGGCTGCCTACAGAGTTTGCCACGGTTGGTAGTCAATCCGTAAGGCCGGAAACTAGGGCAAAACTGGCAAAAACTCCGTTCGATTTTTCCATTAATCACGCGGGTTGCGGTTCCAGGTGAGGCGCATTGTCAGCGGCAACAGGTAACGAATCCCGTTGTCCATTCCGCTATGTCGTCGGAGGAGCCTGCGACGCGGTTTGTATATTTTGCGGTCGTCAGAACCGTTAGATGCTGGCTGGAGACGAAAAGCCACGCGTTCGATAGGACACCATCGTCGGACTTCAGGCACGAAGTGACATTGCTCTCGTTCTGTTGAACTGAATTCGATGGGCTACTATTCCTTTGCGTAGTCGCGAAGGATAAAGGCAGCCAAAAGCGCGTATCTGTTTGATGCCAAACATGAGCGCTATGGCTGTGCATTGCAGTGTAACCGACATCCGTAGAACCGATATAAAATGGAGGAGCAGTAGGCGGATATTGAAGGCCAGAGTCGTTTTATGGATAGCGCACTGAACCGACGGGCTAACGATCTTAAATCCCGGTTACTCGTGCCTCCCCGATCGCGCCGATTACGCCGGGTGGAGATAACTCCAGTACTGGAGTCCTCGATGCCACGCGGGGAGGTATTCGATGCCGGCGGGATAACGGCGCAGTACGTTCCGATCGACAGTCGAGAGGGGTACGGCTATCAATGGGTGGGCCAGTCCCACTATCTGGCGCTCCACGGATTGCGATTGGCCGCCGGCGCGACATTCAGTGATGCATCTACCGTTGTGCATTGGAATGATCTTCGCGGTACCTTGACTTTTCTACCCGCCGGCCGCATTTGGGGCTGGTCGATCCCGAAATCATCGAAGCAATGGTTTACCGCCCTGTATCTCGATCCGCGGCGTATGGAAGAGGATGTGGTGCACAAGTTGCAGAACGTCCCTTCAGTCGGTCATGTCTACTTCACAAATCCTGCATTGCGCTCAACGGTCGAAAAACTCCACTCAGCGTTGGTGTCAGGCCCATCGCAGTGGGATTCGATGCATGTAGAATCTCTGTGTTTGCTGAGTGTGCTCGAACTGTGTGCCTTCCAGCGGGAGTCATTCGCATTCGCCGACGGGGTCACGGGCCGCCTCGGCGCGGCCCACCAGCAAACGATTCGGGAATATGTGGAAGCCAACCTGAGCCGGGACATCGGGGTCAACGATCTGGCCAAGCTGGTCGGTTTGAGTCGCTTTCACTTTCTGCGGGTGTTCAAGAAAGCGACCCGCGAAACCCCCTATCAATATCTGTTGCGCCGCCGAGTGGAGCGCGGCCAGGACCTTTTGCAAATGCCTGGGCTTTCGGTGGCCGAAGTGGCGGCACAGGTGGGGTTTAAGGACTCCACCCGGTTTATCCGTGCATTTCGACTGATTAAGGGAGTCACACCGGGGAAAATGCGTAAATGAAGCATTTTTGGGAGCGTCGGCGTGCTTATTGGCACAGCAACAATCGTCTAGACAGCCCCTCATTGCGCGATTAAAATCAGGCTTAGCCGGCGTCCCGTGGTCGGACACGTTGGAGTACCCGAGAGGGATGAGCATAGAACGGGATACGTGAAGTCCACCGTAAACACCGCGCGCGGATCAACGGGCATACTTCGGATTGCAACCTTATTGCAAAGGGGCGAGTCGGCGACGTTAATAAATTGAAAAAGCGGGCCGGTGCATCGCATGGACACGCAGTTAAGATCCGATCCGGGCATGGACCGGGAATTTCTCGCCGGCGGCGGTACCATGGGCGAGCGCATTCGCGCCTATCCCTGGTCGCGTACTTCGATCGGAGAGCCAGAATTCTGGCCGCAAGGCCTGCGCACGGCCGTGCGCGTGATGCTGACGACCCAGCATCCGATGTTCATCTTCTGGGGCCGCGACCACACTTGCTTATACAACGACGCCTATTCCCGTTCGCTCGGTCCCGAAAAGCATCCCGCCATCCTGGGTGAACCCGGCCGTCAGAGTTGGGAGGAAATCTGGCCGATCATCGGCCCACAGATTGAGCAGGTGATGCGAGGGGACGGGGCGACCTGGCACGAAAATCAACTGGTGCCCATCCTGCGCCACGGCGAGCTGCAGGAGGTGTATTGGACTTATAGCTATAACCCGATCGATGAGCCGGGTTCTCCCAGCGGCGTGGGTGGCGTCCTCGTCATCTGCACAGAGACGACCGCGCAGGTGCTCGCCGAACGTCGGCATGCTTTCTTAGTGGAGCTTGACGATGCGCTTCGAAGTCAGAGGAATGCCAGTACGGTCGTCTCTGCCGGGATCGAGCTACTGGGCCGGCATTTGCAGGCAAACCGCGTTGGCTTTGGCATCGTGCAGGATGACGATGAGACCATTGTCCTCGAGACGACCTACGTGGACGGAGTCGTGCCCCTGGCAGGTGCATACCCTTTATCGGGATTCGGTCCCCGGAATATCGTTTTGCAACGTCGAGGCGTCACGGTCATCCACAACGATGTGGCAGACGCGCCGGACATCGACTTGGCGCGCTACGAAGCCATTCAAACCAGAGCGTTCGTGTCCGTCCCATTGGTGCGCGAAGGGCGGCTTCGGGCTACATTGTTCGTCAACGCCAAACAGCCTCGGCAATGGTCGAACAATGAGGTTTCTCTGATCGAGTCCGTGGCGGCGCGGTTGTTCGATGCGGTAGAGCGGAGGCGTGCCGAGCAAGAATTGCACAGCCTTTACGAGGAGGCCCGCGCGGAAAAGACGCGCCTATCGCTCGTGCTCGATAACATCCGCGAGGAAGTTTGGTTCCACGATGCGAACGGCAAGGTCATCTTTGCAAATCCGGCAGCGCAAGATGCGTTCGGCAATGTCGATGGGCGCGAGATCACCACCCATACCGCAAGTCTTGAGATCTTCCGCCCCGACGGCTCACCCCGGCCTGTCAATGAAAACCCAATCGTTCGTGCCCTCGCCGGCGAACTGGTCCGGGATCTTGAGGAGTTGGTGAAACTTCCGATGACCGGTGAAATGCGAACCCGTTGCGTCACCTCGATCCCAGCGTATAGCTCGGATGGGGCGGTCTTGGGTGTTGTGTCACTGGTCAGAGATGTCAGCGAACGGGCCGAGGCGGACCGTGCACTTGCGTTGAATCGCGCGCGCCTCGACTATGCGACTCGTCTTTCCGGTGTCGGCTTTTGGTATTGCGACCTGCCTTTCGATGAACTCCAGTGGGACGAGAGGGTCAAGGAGCATTTTTTCTTCGAGCCGACGGCCCGCATCGCCATTGACGATTTCTACGCGAGAATTCATGAGGAGGACCGTGCTTCCACTCGCGACGCGATCGACGCCTCCATCCGAAGTCGAATTCCGTATGACATCATTTACCGCACCGTACATCCGACCACGGGAGAAATTAAATGGATACGTGCGCTTGGCGGAACTGGTTATGCGAGCGACGGCACGCCGCTACATTTCGACGGCGTGACGGTGGATGTCTCCGCGCAAAAGCTTGATCAACAACGCCTGGCAAACCTGAACTATCAGCTACGCGACCACGATCGACGCAAGGATGAGTTCTTGGCTACACTGTCCCATGAACTGCGCAATCCACTAGCGCCGATTCGAACATCGGCACAAATTTTGGGCGCCGCCGACCTTAAACCTGAACAATTGCAAATGGCTCGCGCCGTCATCCAGCGCCAGGTGGGGCGCATGGCGTTGCTGCTAAATGACTTGCTCGACGTCGCACGGATTACCCAAGGAAAACTCGCGCTAAAAATAGAGCGCATCACGCTGACCAACGTAGTTGATACCGCTGTCGAAGCTGCGCGACCCCTCTTGGACGAAAAGCACCATCGCTTGACGATCGACTTGCCATCACACACCGTGTGGCTCGTGGTGGACCCTTTGAGACTCTCCCAAGTGGTTTCGAACCTGCTAACCAACGCGGCCAAGTACTCTAATGCCGGCGGTCAGATCGATCTCGTGGTCACCGTCGAGGCGGGTTCGTTGTGTCTGACCGTTCGCGATAAGGGCATTGGTATTCCGCGAGAGTTGCTGGATCATATTTTTGAGATGTTCTCGCAGGTGGAAGAGGCCTCCGCTGGCTCCGACGGGGGCCTCGGAATCGGGCTTGCGCTTGTCAAGGGGCTGGTGGAGTTGCACGGTGGAACGGTCGAGGCGACGAGTGCTGGGCCGGGCGAGGGCAGCCAGTTTACGGTGCGTTTGCCCGAGACAGCTCTTGCAGGGTTCGAAGAAACCGTCTCGACGAGCACAGCATGCACGGTTGTGCGCACCGGCCGGCGGATTTTAATCGCCGATGATAATAAAGATGCCGCCGATAGTCTCGCGATGCTGCTGCAGATGGGAGGTCATGATGTTCGCGTAGTTTATAATGGCGGTGCGGCGCTCGCCCTTGTCCAGTCTTTTCGTCCCGACATAGCGCTCCTCGACCTCGGCATGCCAGAGGTCTCCGGGTACGAAATTGCCACGCGGTTGCGCGGTGAGCCATGGGGAGCGGCAATTCAATTATTCGCCTTGACCGGGTGGGGACAGGACGGCGATCGGCAACGCACGAGAGAGGCAGGTTTTGATTTGCACTTGACCAAGCCCGTCGACCTCGAGGAACTTGAGGCCGCTCTGTTGGATCCGCCTCGCAGCGCCTTCCAGCAGCCGCACTGAATCCATGGCTCTTTGCGCTGTCGTCACCGCGATGATTTACCCGTTCACTGTTCGCAGGCGCAGCGCCAGCGGAGTTAACGAGGAAGATCGTTTCCCGACAGAATTTGAAGCAATTCGGCCGCTTCAATCGGTGCTAGAGGGACATCGAAAGAGCGGTAACACCGTCATCCAGCCGCATCTCTCGTACATCTATGTCGTAGCAGATTCCACGGGAAATGTTGTGCCACGTACAGAATTAGTATTTCCCGCCTAACGGTCTATCCGAGAGAACCAATGACATACACTGAGCGATCGACGACAGGCGTTCCTGGGTTAGACGCCGTACTGTGCGGCGGACTTGCGCCCGAACAGCTGTATCTCATCGATGGCACACCCGGAGCTGGAAAAACGACCCTGGCGCTGCAGTATTTAATTGAAGGCGCGCGCGGCGGTGAGAAGTGTACCTATGTGACCTTATCCGAAACCAAGCGCGAGCTTGAGGCCGGTGCCACTTCTCATGGTTGGTCATTGGAAGGCATCGAGATCATCGAACTGGTGCCGGAGGAGACCGAGCTGCGCAGCGATGAGCAATTGACCATGCTTCCTTCGTCGGAAGTTGAGCTCGGTCAAACCATCCAGCGACTGCTTGAGTCCATCGAACGCACCGCTCCTCGCCGCCTGGTTCTTGATTCGCTCTCGGAGTTGCGGCTGCTCGCCCAGAGTTCGCTGCGGTACCGCCGCCAAATTCTTGCATTGAAGCAGTTTTTTGTAGGACGGCAGTGCACCGTATTGATGCTCGATGACCGCACGGCGGAGGGGCCGGACCTCCAGCTTCACAGTATCGCTCATGGCGTTATTGCTTTGGATTCGAGTGCTCCAGCCTACGGTCATATTCGCCGGGAGTTGCGGGTGATCAAGTTTCGAGGGAGCGATTTTATCAGCGGCTATCACGACTTCACCATTCGCCGTGGTGGCATTGTGGTTTATCCACGCTTGGTGGCGGCCGATCACACCACCGCGTATTTGCAAGGTCTCCTGCCGAGCGGCGTCCCTGCCCTTGATACGCTAATGGGCGGGGGTATCGACCGAGGGACGAGCACGCTTTTGATCGGCCCGCCCGGATCCGGAAAATCAACCCTAGCTCTGCAATACGCCGCCGCCGCCGCCGCGCGGGGTGATCATGCCGCGACGTTCGTCTTTGACGAGACCAAATCCGCCTTGCTAGCCCGATCGGCAGGTATCGGACTCCGTATCAAAGAAGGGTCGGCACCTGGCGAGATCGCTATTCGCCAAATTGACCCAGTGGCCATTTCGCCGGGGGAATTCGCCCAGCTCGTCCGCAGTAGCGTAGAACAAACGGGCGCCCGGGTGATCATCATCGACAGCCTGAACGGCTATCTTAATGCTATGCCGCAAGACAGCTTCTTGACCGCACAACTTCATGAGCTGTTGTCCTACCTTAACAATCAAGGCGTTGCGACTTTCTTTACCGTCGCGCAAAGCGGGATCATCGGGGCTAATATGAGCTCACCCGTGGACGCCAGTTACCTTGCCGATTCGGTCATTCTGCTGCGCTATTTCGAGCTCGGGGGCACCGTGCGAAAGGCCATCTCGGTACTCAAGAAGCGCACCGGCGGACATGAGGGCTCGATCAGAGAGCTTTCGTTTGACCAGAATGGCATCCACTTAAGTGAGCCGCTTCTACGGCTGCGAGGGGTTCTCACGGGAGGACCGACCGAAGTTGTACCGGCAACTGACCTCGCTGAGCCAATCCGCTCTGAAGGCCGTGCCGGTTGAAGTGCGCGTCGGTGGACGCCTATCGAGTCCTGTTGCTCGCCCCCACACGGCCCGACCGCGAGGCCACGCTCGACTTGCTCACGCACGCGGGGATCTCATCACTGGCCTGTGACAACGCCCAGAGCGTTGCGCTGGAGACGAAGTGCGACGTTGGCGCGATTGTAATGACAGATGCAGCGTTTACTGATCCGCAGATCGACCAATTGACTGCAGCGTTATCACAGCAACTGCCCTGGTCCGATGTGCCTATTATTCTCCTATGCCGCCCCGGCGATATGGCCCAGAGCAGGCGGCGCGTAATCGATGCCCTGCGTAACGTTACACTCCTGGAGCGCCCGGCGACATCCCGCACGCTGCTGAGCTCCGTTCAGGCAGCACTGCGCGCTCGCGCGCGTCAGTACCAACTGCGAGATCAGTTTGAGGCGCTGCGGGATGCAGACCACCGCAAGGACCTTTTTCTCGCGACGCTGGCCCATGAGCTGCGCAATCCCCTTGCGCCGATTCGCACCGCCGCCCAAATTCTTGCCGCCCCAAGGCTGGAAGGGGCGCGGTTGCAATGGGCGCAACAGGTGATCCACCGCCAAGTGACTCACATGGCACTCCTGCTTGATGACCTGCTGGATATTGCGCGTATCACTCAAGGCAAGCTTGAACTGAAAAAGACTCGTGTCACATTGACTGAGGTGGTCGCCGCCGCCGTTGAAGCGGCGCGGCCGCTGATTGATGGCAAGAAACATCATTTAATAGTCACGTTGCCGGACCACGATTTGACATTCGAGGCGGACCCACTGCGCCTGGCGCAGGTCTTTTCCAACTTGTTGACCAACGCGGCCAAGTACACGGATTCTGCCGGTCATATCGAGCTCAACGCTAGCGCTCAAGGCAGTGCGCTTTGTGTTCGCGTGAAAGATGATGGCATCGGAATCTCACCGGAAGCGCAGACTCGAATTTTTGAGATGTTTTCCCAAATTGACGGAGGATCCTCTCGATCCGACGGTGGGCTGGGTATTGGTTTGTCGCTGGTGAAAGGTCTCATCAAGCTGCATGGAGGCACCGTCGCTGCGCGCAGCGCTGGATTAGGACAGGGAAGCGAATTCATCGTGCATCTACCTCTCAGTCCAGTGCAGTCGCCTGATGCTCGAAAGAGCGAGAAGCCGCGAAAAAGAACGCCGAGCCGTCGAGTGATGGTGGCCGATGACAATAAAGACGCCGCAGATTCGCTTGCGATGTTACTGGAAATGGCTGAGCACGAGGTGCGGGTTGCATATGGAGGTCGTGCTGCACTAACCCTCGCCGATTCATTTCGTCCGGACGTCGCGTTCATCGATCTCGGGATGCCCGACTGTAGCGGATATGAGGTCGCTAAAGCGCTTCGGCGAGAACCATGGGGAATTGGGATTCGCTTGGTCGCATTGACCGGATGGGGACAAGACCAGGATCGCCAGCACTCGAAGGGCGCGGGTTTTGACCAACATCTTACTAAACCAGTCGACCCTGAGGCGCTTGATATGCTCGTAGATGTGTCTAGTCCGTTGGTCCATTAGGTGTCGGCCGCCGTCACGCGCGGCGAGTAGTCCTTTAATGTCCCTGAGATAAGCCAAACCAAGAATTACCGGCTCACCCTTAACCGGTGGGATATCCGAAAATTCCGACACTCAGTCGTGGCCTGGAGGAAATGCTTTCCGCAACCGCGTCCTCTAATCTCAGTCCGCGTGTCGACCACCGGTTGAAAGTCAAAATGCCCGCCAATAGCTAGAGTGGAGGAGCTATGTCTATTCTTGATAAGGTCGTTGCGGCTGTGACGCCGCCAGAAAGTAACGAACAACGAGCTGAAGCGCGTGCTAAAGCCCGGAACGCCGCGCATGACGGCGATTGGTTGTCTCTCGTCCTAGATCATCATGAGCAGATCGAAGCCGCATTCGCTGCCGTAAAGGGGGCGAAGGATGCAGGTAGCCGGATCAATGCGCAAAGACGTTTGGGAATTCTTCTTACCGGTCATTCGATCGCCGAAGAAACCGTAATCTATCCCGCGCTGGTTAAAGCCGGCGAACAGGCTCATTCGACCAAGGCCTATACCGAACAATCTGCCGCGAAAGTGCAGATGGGATTGCTCGAGGACTTGGACCCGCTGAGTCAGTACTATCTCGATAAACTTGAGCATATCCGCGGTGCCGTGGCCCATCACGTTTACGAGGAAGAGGGCAATTGGTTCTTGGATCTCCAGGCAAAATTGCCACCGGCAGATCAAGCGAAAATTACGTTTCGGTACAAGGAGGAATTCTCACGATATACGACAAACGGTGAGGGTGCCGATGCCGATGCGGTACCGCCGGCCATCGCCGGCTCTCGACGGAGTGAGGGAATTATAAGCACCAAGACTCGAAACTGAGACTTAGTCCTATTCGCGGGAGTCATTGGGTAATGATGAGGACCGCCGTTACCGCGCGAGCAACATCGAAGTGCGATCCGCTCATGACCACTCAACGAACTTACCACCACTGGAGAGAAGCTATGACAAGCAAGGCGCACGCCGATTCACAGGATGCCTTCACCATCTTGACTGCCGATCACAAGAAAGTGCACGCCCTATTCAAGGAATTCAGCAAACTTAAAGAGGGCGGCAGCGACGAGGACAAAGCGTCGATTGTCGACCAGGTGTGCAACGAATTGACCATCCATGCGACCCTCGAGGAGGAGATCTTCTATCCAGCGGTGCGCAAGGCGATTGAGGACGGCGATTTGATGGACGAAGCCGTGGTAGAACATGCCGGAGCCAAGGCACTGATTGCGCAATTGAAATCGATGGATCCGAAGGACGATCTGTATGACGCCAAGGTTACGGTGCTCGGCGAACAGATCGATCATCACGTGAAGGAAGAGGAAGGCGATATGTTCGTGCAGGCGAAGAAAGCAAAAGTGGATACCAAAACGCTCGGTGCTAAGATGCTGAAGCGGAAGGTCGCACTTATGTCGGAGCTTGAAATCTCGGTCGATCCGGACCAAGCGGCTGCTTCCAAAAAGCCCGACGCCCGACGCTCGGCGTGATCGAGTTGATCGGTTGGGGGAGTTCCCTCATCTTACTGCTCACGCTGATGCGGCAGGTATATACCCAGTGGCGCACTCGCGCCACTGCCGGTGTTTCGAAGTGGTTGTTCGCCGGGCAACTCGTCGCGTCGACGGGCTACGTGGTCTACAGCTGGTTGCTGCATAATTGGGTTTACGTGAGTTCGAATATCGCAATCCTGGCGACTGCGTTGGCCGGCGAAGTGATCTTTCTTCGAAATCGACGAAGGCCTGCTCTTCGTTCGACTCATGTATCCGAGACGGTCGGTGACTCGGCGGCTTGACCTCTGCGTCGAATATTGGTCAGTTGGTGGGCGCGGCCATCATTGCATTGCTTAAAACATCGAGTGGGCATTCGGCATGCCGCGGAGCTAGCTCAGGCCGCGATCGGCATTGGCGCGCAAATTCGAGTGGCGAGACAAGAGGGAGGTTTCGCCATCTATCGCCGTCTATCGTCCTCAAGCGGGAGTTTTTGGCGGTAGATTTGACGGTAAGTTCGTTGTACGCTTATGAAAAAGATAATAAATACAGGCGCTTATGAGGGCCGGAGACAATTGAGTGGGGGTATAGATATATCCCGCCAAAATAAACAATCATTCTGTAATGGGGGCACAAGATCATTGCACCGTCTCTAATTTGAAGCTGCGCATTCCCGCGTTAGTCTGATCAGTCACAGTTACCTGGCGCGTTACGTGACCGAGCATCGCAGCAACCTTAACGATTGCTGTAAACGTGCCATTGGATTCACGAGTGAAGTGCTCAAGCGAAAACACCTTCACCGTCGAGCGTTGACGGCTCGCCATGTATAGCTTGAGTTCCGCAAGCCCCGACGCAGAGTTGTTTGAGATAGCGCTCTGTAGATCGTGTATATAACTGCCAAGATAATCCATCAAGACCGGTCCAACATCGACTGGCACCTTGGCCCCGGCGGGCACCCAACTTCCTCCACCCGTGGGCGGGTCAAACTCCTCCACCCTGATGCCGTAAATCGACGCCGGTCGGCGCCGAGCTAGAGAGCGGCGGCGGGACGTTACGCTGCACCCTT
>Ga0182030_10025849_pt1 | contig 10667 bp, 8 predicted proteins | sample 812S3MmetaG_FD_121299 | JGI IMG/M metagenome (GOLD analysis project Ga0182030, IMG submission 121299) | Permafrost microbial communities from Stordalen Mire, Sweden - 812S3M metaG (Illumina Assembly) | ecosystem: Environmental > Terrestrial > Soil > Wetlands > Permafrost | place: Sweden... | reverse complement strand
TGCTGAGCCGCGGCTACAATCTCGGCGGCGAGCCCTCCGGCCACATTATTCTGTCCGACTACGCCACCACCGGCGACGGTTTTGTCGCGGCATTGCAGGTGCTGGCGGTGGTGCAAAAACTTCGCCGCCCGGTGTCGGAAGTCTGTCACCGCTTCGATCCGCTGCCGCAGATCCTCAAGAACGTGCGTTATCGCAGCGGCAAGCCGCTCGACGACGCCGATGTGAAATCGGCGATCGATGCCGGCGAAAAACGCCTCAACGGCCATGGCCGGCTGCTGGTCCGCTCGTCCGGAACCGAGCCGGTGATCCGCGTGATGGGCGAGGGCGATGATCGTATCCTGGTCGAGGAAGTGGTGGATCATATCGTATCCGCCCTTGGCCACGCCGCCGCGGCCTGACGGCGCGCATCCGACCGCATCGCAGCCATTATCTATTGGTGCTGGTGGATGCAGCGCGGCCATCGTAGGTACCGGGTGTTGCGCGCCCCTTGTCCTTGACGGAATCATGCCTTGAACAAGCCCGTTGTCGTCTCCGAGGAAGCCCTGGTTACGCCCGTGATCGTGCCGGACCCCGCGTCCGCTTCCGTCGCCAAGACGGCAGCCGCGGTGGGACCGGCCTATATCGTGCTGGCCGGCATCAGCTTCTCGCATTTCCTCAACGACACCATGCAGTCGCTGATTCCGTCGGTCTATCCGATCCTCAAGGAAAGCTATGCACTCGACTTCGGACAGATCGGCCTGATCACGCTGGCGTTCCAGTTCACGGCGTCGCTACTGCAGCCGGTGGTCGGGCATTTCACCGACAAGAAGGCGCAGCCGTTTTCGCTCGCCGCCGGCATGGGATTTACGTTCTTCGGCCTGCTGCTGCTCAGCGTCGCGCAGCAATACCTCGTCATCCTTGTCGCTGCGGCATTGATCGGGCTCGGCTCGGCGGTGTTCCATCCGGAGTCGGCGCGGATTGCGCGGCTGGCCTCGGGCGGCCGCTACGGCTTCGCGCAATCGGTGTTCCAGGTTGGCGGCAATTTGGGAACGTCGATGGGGCCTCTGCTCGCTGCGTTGATCGTGGTGCCGTTCGGTCAGCCAAGCATTGCCTGGTTTTCCTCGATTGCCTTCCTTGCGATCGTCGTGCTGTGGCGGATCGGGCAATGGTACCGGCCGCAGATCACAGCCAGAAAATTAGCGCCCGTCGAACCGCATCCGGATGCGCCCAGTTCGCGGCGCGTGAGGCTGGCGCTGGCGGTGCTGGTGGCGCTGTTGTTCTCGAAACAGCTCTACGTCTCGAGCCTGTCGAGCTATTACATTTTTTACCTGATCGAAAAGTTCAACGTCTCGACCCAGGCCGCGCAACTCTATCTCTTTCTGTTTCTCGCGGCCAACGCGGTTGGGGTGTTCTTCGGCGGCTCGCTGGGCGATCGCTTCGGCCGTAAATATGTGATCTGGTTTTCGATCCTCGGCGCGCTGCCGTTCACGCTCGCGCTGCCCTATGCCGGCTTGTACGCAAGCGCGGTGCTGACCGTGTTGATCGGTCTTATTATCTCGTCGGCGACGTCGTCGATCATCGTATTCGCGCAGGAATTGATGCCCCACCGGTTCGGGATGATCTCCGGCGTGTTCTTCGGCGTCGCGTTCGGCATCGGCGGCCTCGGCGCCGCCGTGCTTGGCGAGGTCGCCGATCATACCGGTATCGCCTTCGTCTACCAGGTCTGTGCGTTTCTGCCGGCGATCGGGCTGCTCGCGGTGTTCCTGCCGAAGATGCCGAGAATGGCGCACTGACCCGGGCGGCATTGCCCGAAATCCGGCGGTCCTTCGTCAATATATTGTTAGGGATTGTGGCGCTTCCGCCATTTTTGCGGCATCGATTTTATCGACGAAAAAATTCGAACAGATTATCAACCTTAAAAATTAGGGTTAAGCGACGCTTAAGGTTTTGGTGGCATCGTCCGGCCGTGAGTTTTTAGCAGTGAGGCCTCCGTTGTCTGCCTCACCGGACAAAAGGACGAAGCCAATGCGTACCGTTAAGTATCTCTTTGCCGCCGGAGCGGCATCCCTGCTGTCATCGGCGGCGTTCGCGGCCGACATGGCCATCGCACCTCCGCCGATGTCCTACGCCCCGCCCCCGGTAGAAGACTTCGGCGGATGGTATCTGCGTGGCGATATCGGATTCAGCAATCAGAACGTGAAGAGCGTTCTCGATACCAACAGCGCTGCCTACAACAACGTGGCCGTCGCTCAGACCAGCAGTTTCGGAAGCGCCGGAATCTACGGCGGCGGCGTTGGTTATCGGTTCAACAATTGGTTCAGGGCGGATGTCACCGGTGAGTACCGTGGCAAGTCCAATTTCACGGGCCTCGATGTCATCACCGGAACCGGTCCATTCGCCGGTTTTGTGGGGACGGACGCCTATTCCGCCACCAAGTCAGAACTTCTGTTTCTCGCCAACGCTTATGTTGATCTCGGTACCTGGTGGTGCGTAACGCCGTTCATCGGTGCCGGTGTCGGTACGGCGCGGGTATCGGTCGGAAACTTCACCGACACCGGTGACTTCATCAACGGTGGCCTCCAGAATCACAGCTTCAACTATGCCGGCGAGGCCTCGCAGTGGAATTTCGCCTGGGCGGTGCATGCGGGTCTTGCGTATAAGGTCAGCCCGGGCCTTACGCTCGAACTCGCCTATAGCTACGTCAACCTCGGTAGCGGCATAACCGGCCCGACGTATTCATTCGATCAAGTGACCAACACCACCCACGCTCCGTTCTCGTACAACAACATCACATCGAACGATGTGAAACTGGGCTTGCGCTGGGAACTTAACAGCACGCCGGTCTATGCGCCGCCGTTAATGACCAAAGGCTGACGGCCTCGATCCCTTCATTTCGAGTTCGGCAACGGCGCGGGAATTTCCCGCGCCGTTTCGTTTTGCGTGGGGGCGCAAGAATGATCCCGGCCCTGGGACAAGATCATTGCCAAGCGGGAGCCGTGACAACGATTGGTTAAGGTTAACGAGCGATGATCAGCGCAAGTCCAGGGTGTTCGATGGAGGTGTTGCGATGCGTAGACTTGTGCTGGCGGCGGTGATGTTCGGAACGGCAGCCGGCGCGCAGGCCGCCGACATGCCCGATTTTCTTCGCGGCTCGCTTCCGGCGGGTCCCGTCAACTGGCAGGGATTCTACATCGGCGGCCAGGGCGCCGTCGGCGAGTCCGACATGAATTTCACCGGCGCAACCCAAAGCGTCACGGCCAAGCTGCTTGCCGATACAGCCGCCGAGAACGCAGCCGCCGTCTCAACGTGGCCGCTAGGAGGCAAAACCTCGACTCGCGGTACCGGCTTGGGCGGTTTTGCCGGTTACAACAGTCAATGGGACAATGTCGTTGTCGGTGTTGAGTTCAGCTACCTGCATGGCAAGTTTGGCGGCTCGCAATCCGACAGTATGGCTCGCTCCTTCAACGACGGTGCGGGCAACCTCGACGAAATAACCTATCAGTCCAACGCGTCGATCGCGATTTCCGATATGGGGACGTTTCGCGCTCGCGCCGGCTATGCGGTCGGAACGTTCCTGCCTTATGCGTTCGGCGGGGTGGCGCTGGGACAGGCGGATATCGTCAGGACCGCCACCATCTCCGGGACCCAGTCCGGGGTACCCTTCACCCCCCTCACCGCGACGGACGGGCAATACAGCCATCTGATCTACGGTTATTCCGGCGGGCTTGGTGTCGACGTGATGCTGATGTCCTGCCTGTTTATGCGGGCGGAGTGGGAATACATTCGTTTCACCTCGGCGATCGACACCGACGTCAACACCTTCCGCGTCGGTCTGGGCTACAAATTCTGATCGCAAGTCCCAAGCCTCGCCAAAACCCGTTGACATAGCGGATTTCGCCTGCTGCTCTGTCGTTCTTTCGAGAACGGCGGCAGCCGGCCATGAAAATCTACGGCGACACCAATTCGGGCAATTGCCTGAAAGTGAAATGGGTCTGCGATACCCTCGCACTGCCCTACACATGGATCGGCGTCGACACGCGCAAGCGCGAGACGCGCACCACGCAATTTCTCAAGCTGAACAGCGCGGGGCAGGTGCCGGCGGTCGAATTCGACGACGGCCGCGTGCTAGCGGAATCCAACGCCATCATCCGCTATCTTGCCCGCGGCAGCGATCTCATCCCCGCGGACGCCTTCGCCGCGGCAAAGATGGACGAATGGCTGTTCTGGGAACAATACAGCCACGAGCCTTATGTCGCGGTTTGCCGCTTCCAGATGGTGTATCTCGGCAAGCCGGCATCCGACCTCGACCCGGACAAGATCAAGCGCGGCTATGCGGCGCTGGCGCGGATGGAGCATCAACTCGCCGCGACGCGATTTCTGGTCGGCGACGCCCTGTCGCTCGCCGACGTCTCGCTGCTGGCCTATACCAGGCTTGCGCACGAGGGCGGCTTTCACCTTGACGGCTATGCGGCAGTGCGGCGCTGGATCGGTGAGGCCGAACGATCTCTCGGGCTGGTGCCTTGAGGCGCGTGATGCATTGACGTGCCGGGATGCGAAAAGAGCGCAGGTAACTCGGTATTTCCGGATGTTTCCAGTTACGCTTCTCGATCTGCCCGCGCGTTGCTCATGACATTTCGATTTTGGCGCAGCCGGCCGCCACCGTTGCGACCATTGCGAAACGCGCTTTGCGATTCATTCCGGTTAACGCGCGATAAACTACTCAGGCCTTCGTAATTTTTTCCGCTGAGCGATCCGTGACATTGTGGCGTATCCCGTCGGGCTCAGGCGGCTTGGGATTGCCAATGACAAATTATTCGATTGTCAGGACCGGCGACGGGTACGTCGTGCAGGCGGACGAAAAGAGCATTCTGAAAATCGCCAGCAGGCGAATGGCTGCCAAGCTTGTCACCCATGCGACGGAATTGCTGGATTCGCAGTCGGCCCCGCAATTGCCGCGGGAAGCGCTTGCCGGGCCATCAATCGCCGGTGATCCCGGGATCATACCTGATCCCGGGATCACACCTGATCCTTCCGAAGCTTCTTGACGGTTCGAGGCGATTCCCTTATGCACCGCGGCGGGACACCTCCCCCCAACGGGAGGCTTGCTATCTGGAAGGATAGGCCATGACTGCAGTGAAGCCCGCCTTGCGGCCGAACGTGCCGCATTTCTCCTCCGGCCCCTGTGCCAAGCGGCCCGGCTGGAACGCCCAAAACCTCAAAGACGCCGCCCTTGGCCGTTCGCATCGCGCGAAGATCGGCAAGGCCAAGCTCAAGCTCGCCATCGAGCTGACGCGCGAGGTACTTGAAGTACCCGCCGGCTACAAGATCGCCATTGTGCCGGCGTCCGACACCGGCGCGGTCGAAATGGCGCTATGGTCGCTGCTCGGCGCCCGCCCGGTGACCACGATCGCCTGGGAATCCTTCGGCGAAGGCTGGGTCGGCGATATCGTCAAGGAATTGAAGCTCAAGGACGTGACCAGGCTGCATGCCGGCTATGGCGAAATTCCCGACCTGCGCAAGGCAGATCCCGCCTCCGACATCGTCTTCACCTGGAACGGCACCACTTCGGGTGTGCGCGTCCCCGATGCCGAGTGGATCAGCGCGACCCGCGAAGGCCTCACCATCTGCGATGCGACCTCGGCGGCATTCGCGCAGGCGCTCGACTGGGCCAAGCTCGACGTGGTGACGTTCTCCTGGCAAAAGGCGCTGGGCGGCGAGGCGGGCCACGGCATGCTGGTGCTCAGTCCGCGCGCGGTGGCACGGCTCGAAAGCCACACGCCGGCATGGCCGTTGCCGAAGATCTTTCGCATGACCAACGGCGGCAAGCTCAACCAGGGTCTCTTCGAGGGCGAAACCATCAACACGCCCTCGATGCTGTGCGTTGAGGATTATCTCGACGCGCTGCACTGGGCGAAATCGGTCGGCGGCCTCAAGAGCTTGATCGCGCGCGCCGATGCCAACACCAAAGTTCTCGCCGACTGGAAGGCGAAGACGCCGTGGATCGATTTCCTGGCCAAGGATCCGGCGATCCGTTCCAATACCTCGGTGTGCATGAAGGTGGTCGATCCCGCGATCGCGGCACTCACCGCCGACGCGCAGGCGGACTTCGCCAAGAAACTGGTCGCCGCGGTCGAGAAGGAGGGCGCCGGCTACGATCTCGGCGCCTATCGCGACGCGCCGCCGGGCCTGCGCATCTGGTGCGGCGCCACGGTGGAAGCCGGCGACGTCGCCGCGTTGACGCAGTGGCTCGATTGGGCATTCGCCGAGACCAAGGCTTCGCTCGCGAAGGCGGCGTAAGTCTATCGCCATCGTCGTCCCGGGCAAGCAGCGCGTCGCCGCGCGGACCCGGGACCCATCACCACGTCAGGGAGTATGGGTCCCGGCGCCACCGCCGGGACGACGTACCATCCTTCAAAGGAAAATCGCCATGTCCAAGCCCAAAGTTCTGATTTCCGACGCGTTGTCGCCTGCCGCCGTGCAGATCTTCAGGGATCGCGGCATCGATGTGGATTTCCAGCCCAACCTCGGCAAGGACAAGGACAAGCTCGCGGAGATCATCGGCAATTATGACGGCCTTGCGATCCGCTCCGCCACCAAGGCGACCGCGAAGATCATCGAGAAGGCGAAGCGGCTCAAGGTGATCGGCCGCGCCGGGATCGGCGTCGACAATGTGGAAATACCCGCCGCCACGGCCAAGGGCATCATCGTGATGAACACGCCGTTCGGCAATTCGATCACGACCGCCGAACATGCCATCACCCTGATGCTGGCGCTGGCGCGCGAGATTCCGCAGGCCGATGCGTCGACCCAGGCCGGCAAGTGGGAGAAGAACCGCTTCATGGGGGTCGAGATCACTGGCAAGACGCTGGGCGTGATCGGTTGCGGCAACATCGGTTCGATCGTCGCCGACCGCGCGCTCGGCCTGCGCATGAAGGTGATCGCGTTCGACCCGTTCCTGTCGCCGGAACGCGCCAAGGACATCGGCGTCGAGAAGGTCGAGCTTGACGATCTGTTCAGGCGCGCCGACTTCATCACCCTGCATACGCCGTTGACCGAGAAGACCAAAAATATCATCGACGCGGCCGCGCTGGCAAAGATGAAGAAAGGCGTGCGCATCGTCAATTGCGCGCGGGGCGGCCTGGTCGACGAGCAGGCAATGGTCGATGCGCTGAATTCCGGGCATGTCGCCGGGGCGGCGTTCGACGTGTTCGTCGAGGAGCCGGCTACCGCCAACGTCCTGTTCGGCCATCCCAACGTGATTTGCACGCCGCATCTTGGCGCCGCCACCACCGAAGCGCAGGAGAACGTGGCACTTCAGGTTGCCGAGCAGATGTCGGACTATCTCCTGACTGGCGCGATCTCCAACGCGGTGAATTTCCCGTCGATTACCGCCGAAGAGGCGCCGAAGCTGAAGCCGTTCATCGAGCTTGCGGAAAAGCTGGGCTCGTTCGCCGGGCAGCTCACCGAGACCGGTATTGCCAAGGTGCAGATCACCTATGAGGGCCACGTCGCCGAAATGAAGATCAAGGCGCTGACCTCGGCGGCGCTGTCGGGCCTGTTGCGGCCGATGCTCGGCGACGTCAACGTCGTCTCCGCACCGGTCGTCGCCAAGGAGCGCGGCATGGTGGTCGATGAGGTCGTGCGGGCGGCGCAGAGCGATTATGAGAGCCTGATCACGGTGACCGTCACCACCGAGCGGCAGATGCGCTCGGTTTCAGGCACGGTTTATGCCGACGGCAAGCCGCGGCTGGTCGACATCAAGGGCATCCGCATCGACGCCGAATTCGGAAAGTCGATGATCTATGTCACCAATGAGGACAAGCCCGGGTTCATCGGCAGCTTCGCAGGGATCCTCGGCGATGCCAAAATCAACATCGCGACCTTCCATCTCGGCCGCAACAAGCAGGGTGGCGACGCCATCGCGCTGGTCGAGGTCGACGGCGCGGTGCCGCCGGAGGTGCTCGCCAAGGTGCAGGCGCTGCCGCAGGTCAAGCAGGCCAAGGCTTTAGTATTCTAGGCTTTAGTGTTCCTGGGCTCTGGCATTTCAAGCCGCATTTTGCCGTGCCGGTTGTTTCAGCAGTTGGATGCACATTCGAGCGAGAGATCGCGTCGGCTGATCGGCTTTCGTAACAAAGTCCTAAGGGGTTGTTACCATATTGGGGATCTCTTCATCCCGCCGATCGCCCGGCAATGTGTGCGCATCCCTGGAGACGTTCCCGTGAAGCTGAATAATCTGACGATCACGCCCAAACTCGGAATCCTGGTCGGCGCGACCTTGTTCGGCCTTTGCGCCGCCGGCGCGCTTGCGGGCTACCTGATGCAGCGTGAGATGCTCGACGCCCGGCTCGACCAGATTCGGTCCATCGTCGACGTTGCCCGCAACATGGCGGTCGGGTTGCAGAAGCAGGTGGAGGCGGGGCAGCTCACCAAGGAAGCCGCGCTGGCCGAATTCGGTCGCCGCGCCGGCACCATGACCTATGACAACGGCGCCGGCTACCTGTTCGCCACGACCTATGACGGCATCACGGTGCTGTCGCCCGATCCGAAGCAGATCGGGACCAATCGGATGGATGTGCCGATCAACGGCAGGATGATCTCACGCGAATTGCTGGATGGTGTCATGGCCAAGGGCGAAGTCGTGCTGACGTATGAATACGTAAGACCCGGCGAGCAAAAGGCGCTTCGCAAGATCAGCTACGCTGCCGCCGTACCCGGCTGGAACATGCTGCTCGGGACCGGAGCCTATCTCGACGATCTCGACGCCAAGTTGAAACCGGTGATCTGGGCGCTCGGTATGGCTATCCTGATCATCGCCATGATCTCGGGCGGCATCGCCTGGCTGATCGGCCGCAGCATCAGCCGGCCGCTGGGTCAACTCGGCGCCCGCATGCGGGAGCTGGCCGATGGCAAGCTGGAGGGGGACATTCCCGGGATTGAACGCGGCGACGAGGTCGGCGCGATGGCCGCAACCGTTCAAATATTCAAGGACAGTGCCTTGCGCATTCGCGGGCTCGAAAAGATCGATGCGCAGACGCAGCAGCGTGCCGCGGCCGAGCGTCGCGCGACCATGGAGAACATCGCGAGCGATTTCGAGCGCAGCGTCAAGGGCATTGTCAGTTCGGTAGCGACGGCGGCGGCGGGAATGCAGACCACAGCACAATCCATGACCGCAACCGCGAGCGACGCCAGTGCACGCGCCGCAACGGTCGGGGCTGCGTCCGATAGCGCCTCGAACAACGTTGCAACGGTTGCGGCGGCCGCGGAAGAGCTGTCCACCTCGGTTGCCGAGATCTCCAGGCAGGTGACGCGATCGAGCAAAATCGCCAGCCAGGCGGTAGGGGATGCCGAGCGCACCAACACTATTGTTCAGGTGTTGACGAGTGGAGCCGAGAAGATCGGCGAAGTGGTCAAGCTGATCCACAGCATCGCAGCCCAAACCAACCTGCTTGCGCTCAATGCCACCATTGAAGCGGCGCGCGCCGGCGAATCCGGCCGCGGCTTCGCCGTCGTCGCCTCCGAGGTGAAGGCGCTCGCCAATCAGACCGCCAAGGCGACCGAGGAAATCGCGGGCCAGGTTGCTGCCATGCAGTCGTCCACCAGCGACGCGGTGCTTTCGATCGGCGGAATCACCGAAACGATCGCGCAGATGAGCGAGATCACCGCCAGCATCGCCAGTTCGGTCTACCAGCAGGGCGAAGCGACCCGCGAAATCGCGCGCAACATTCAGTCGGCAGCGGCCGGATCGAGCGAGATCAACGCCCACATCGGTGGCGTGACCACGGCGGCAGCCGCCACCGGCCTCGCCGCTTCGGATGTGCTCTCCAACGCGCGCGAACTCGACAACCAGTCGGGTATGCTGCGTCACGCGGTCGATGAGTTTCTCGGCAAGGTCCGCGCGGCCTAGAGCGTTTTCGAGCGAAAGCCTGCCCCGGACTTGATCCGGGGTGGATACCGGTTCGCGAAGAAAACGCGTAAAAATAAAGAAGCAGGCCTCCGTTCCGATTCTATCGTTATGGAGGTTCTAGCCGATCAGCTGCCGATGTCGCGGCAGCTCGCGGATGATGCGGCCGACGCAAGAGGGAGACGGCCGTGGGCGTTGATTTGTTGAACATCGAGGGCCTCGAGGCGCTGCGGCACCGCGGGCCGATCGTGATGGTGAACCTGATGCGGTTCTTCGAGCGCTCGCTCGATGGCGACGGCACCGGCTGGGACGCCTATTTGCGTTACAGCGCCCTCACGGTGCCGATGATCAAGGCGCGCGGCGGAACGTTGCTGTGGACCGGCGACGCCCGCGCGGTCGCGCTCGGTCGTCAGGACGGCAATCAATGGGACTACCTGGCGCTGGTGTATTATCCCGATGTCGCGGCGTTCATCGACATGATGACGTCGGCGGATTACGAAAATCGCTGCGACCCGCATCGTCGCAACGGATGCGCCGAGCATGTGATCATCTGCACCGACGAGGCCTACAGCAAGTTCAAGATTCCGGTTTGACGGCTTGAACCGCGTGGGCTGCGGGCGCGGAGGCCTTGCGCGACGCCACATAGACGCCGGTCAGCACCAGTGCGAAGCCGACGACGTGGAACAGTTGCGGGCGCTCGCCGAGGAACACCATCGCCATCGCCGCCCCGAACAGCGGCGTCATATGAAAGAACGGCGCGGCGCGGTTGGCGCCGATCAGTTGCACG
>Ga0182030_10025847_pt1 | contig 10667 bp, 9 predicted proteins | sample 812S3MmetaG_FD_121299 | JGI IMG/M metagenome (GOLD analysis project Ga0182030, IMG submission 121299) | Permafrost microbial communities from Stordalen Mire, Sweden - 812S3M metaG (Illumina Assembly) | ecosystem: Environmental > Terrestrial > Soil > Wetlands > Permafrost | place: Sweden... | reverse complement strand
AGGTCGTGGCGGGTAAGTCCCAACACCGCGAACTCATCACTCTCGACGCGGCGCCCGTCGGGAAGAAAGCCTTCGTCGCCCCCCGACGGCGTGGCTCCACTCAGGGTATCGAGCAGGTCTACGCCCACCTGGCCGGCGCTGCCCGTGACGAGGACGCGAGTGGGCTTCACGTCGTCGCGCCGAGTTCGGGTCGCACGTGCACCACGTCGCCGGTGGAAAAGAACATCTCGACACCGTCCACGTTGACAATCAGATGTCCGCAGGCGTCGATACCGAGCACTTCGCCTTCGAGCACGTCGTGGGTGCGCTCAACGCGCACCCGCTGGCCCAACGTGACGAGTGCGCTTTCGTACTCTTGGTGCACGGTCGCGCGGCCGTCTTGCGTGTGGAGTTGGGCGTAACGCCACTCAAGGTCTTCTAAGAGAATGTCGAGCAGCCCGCGCGGGCTCAGGGTGATGCCCGTCTCCTTCAAGACGTCGGTGGAGGGAACATCGGCGGGGCTCGCGGTCAGATTGATGCCAATGCCCACGACGATCACGGTCCCGTCATCGGACGTCACCACTTCGGCGAGCAGGCCGGCGAGCTTTTGCTCACCGACCAAGAGATCGTTCGGCCATTTGATGGTGGGCCGCAGCCCGCACAAGCGCACCAGCGCCGCGCGCGCCGACAGGGCAACCGCACCCACGACCAGCGCCAATTGATCGGTGTCGAGTTCGGGGCGCAGGAGCAACGAGCACAACAGCGCCGAACGAGCCGGCGCCACCCACTGTCGATCGAGCCGCCCGCGACCGGCCGTTTGGTAGTCCGCAAAAATCACGTGGCCCTCACTGGCGCCAGACTTCGCCTGATCCACCAGCCACCTATTGGTCGAGTCAACCTCCGCCACGTGCTCGACGCGCCAAATCATTTGGTTCACCCCTAAACATTAGAGTTTCAACGACGAGTGGTAGAAAATGACAGGCCCGCAACGGAGGTTTCAGTGTTACAGAAAGTCCTGATCGCCAATCGAGGCGAGATCGCGGTGCGCATCATGCGTACCTGTCGCGAGATGGGGATTTCGACCGTGGCCGTGTACTCCGAACTCGACCGCAATGCGTTGCACGTGCGACTGGCCGACGAGGCGTACGCGCTCGGCGGCCAGAGCGCCGCGGAGAGCTATCTCAACACCGAGGCCATCCTTGACGTGATCAACCGCAGCGGCGCGGACGCGGTGCACCCCGGCTACGGGTTCTTCTCCGAGAACGTAGATTTCGCGCGCGCGATCACGTCTCGCGGCGTCACGTTCATTGGACCGCCGCTCGAAGCGATCGAAATAATGGGCGACAAGATCTCTTCACGCCTCGCGGCCGAGAAGGCCGGTGTCGCTGGCGTGCCCGGTCGAAGCCAAACCCTGAAGGACGCCAAGGAAGTGGTGGCGTTCGGCAAGGACGTTGGATGGCCCGTCGCCATCAAGGCCGCGTACGGCGGGGGCGGGCGCGGCATGAAAGTTGTTCTGGGTCCCGACGACTCCAAGGCAGCACTCGAGAGCGCGCAGCGTGAGGCTCAGAGTTACTTCGGCCGCGCCGAGTGTTACCTCGAGCGCTACTTAAGCGCACCGCGCCACATTGAAATGCAAGTCCTCGCCGACAGCCACGGTCATACCCTCTGGCTCGGCGAACGCGACTGCTCAGCGCAGCGCCGACACCAGAAGCTCATTGAAGAGTCACCGGCGCCGAACTTCCCTGACGAGGTGCGCCAGGCAATGGGTGAAGCGGCCGTGAAAGTCTCGGTCGCGTGCGGGTACGTGAACGCGGGCACGGTGGAGTTCCTCTACCAGGATGGTGAGTTCTACTTCCTAGAAATGAACACCCGCCTGCAGGTCGAGCATCCCGTCACGGAACTAGTGACCGGACTTGACCTCGTGGAGTGGCAACTGCGCATTGCCTCGGGCGAACCGCTCGACTTTACCCAGGACGAAATCGAGCACAAGGGTCACGCGATCGAGGTGCGCATCAACGCCGAAGATCCCTCCGGTGGCAAGTTCAGCCCGTCGCCCGGCACGATCACGCGCTTTGATCAGCCGGCCGGACCGGGAGTGCGTCTCGATGCCGGATACGCCGCAGGCGACACGCTCTCGCAGTACTACGACAATTTGATCGGCAAACTCATTGTCTGGGGCGCGGACCGCGAGAAGGCCCGCCTACGGATGCTGCGCGCCATCGAAGAGACCCGCATCGAGGGTGTGGCGACGACCCTTCCGGCCGACGTCATCATCCTGTCGAGTGACGACTTCGTCCAGGCCCGACACTCGACCAAGTGGGTCGAAGAGTCCCTCGACTTTTCGACGCTCGTGAGCGCCCCGACGCCGGCGGTGTCGGTGGGTACGGGCGAGGTGCGCAAGGACGTGACGGCCGAAGTGAATGGTCGACGGATCACGGTGGCCCTTTGGTTGCCCGACGCGAGTGACGACGGGCTGCCGCGACCGACGAGTACGGCCGCCAAGCCGCGCCGACAGCACCACGCCGGAGTGTTAGGCAGCGGGTCGAACACGGTGAGTGTGCCCATGCAGGGCACCATTGTCAAGGTCAGCGTCGAAGTCGGTCAGCGGGTCGAGGCCGGCGACACCGTCATGATCTTGGAAGCCATGAAAATGGAGAACTCGGTCAACGCCGAGAAGGCCGGAGTCGTCAAAAGCATCAACGTCGTGGCGGGCGATTCGGTCAGCGCCGGTGACGTGGTGGCGGTCATCGAGTGAGCGCACAAGAGGTCGCCTCCGGCGCCATCAATAACGCGCGCGACACGCTGGTTCAGTTGAGCCACTTCGTGCACGCGAATCCAGAATTGGGCTACGAGGAGTTCCTCAGCGCCGAGGCCGTGGCGTTCGCCGCTGAGGCAGCGGGCCTCGAAGTTGAACGCGGCATCGCCGACCGACCCACGGCATTTCGCGCCACCAAGGGCAGCGGCGACCTGCACGTGGTGTTTTGTGCGGAGTACGACGCGCTGCCCGAAGTCGGACACGCGTGCGGCCACAACATCATCGCCGCCTCGTCGCTCGGCGCCGCGATTGGCTTGGCCGCCGTCGCCGATGAACTCAATCTCAAAGTCACGCTGTTCGGCACGCCCTCAGAAGAAGGCGGCGGCGGCAAGATCGACCTCATCAACGCCGGCTACTTCGACGACGTGCACGCGGCGATGATGATTCATCCCTGGCCCAGCGAGCGCTTAGAGGCAATGTGCTTGGCCGTCGAGCAGTTCGAGGTCACCTTTCGCGGCAAGGAGGCCCACGCCTCGGCCGCCCCGTGGGAGGGCGTCAACGCGCTCGACGCCATGACCATCAGCCAGGTCGCGATCGCACTGGCGCGCCAGCAACTGCGACCGGGCGATCAAGTGCACGGCTTCGTCAGTGAAGGCGGTTCGGCCGCCAACATCATTCCGAGCCACGTGACGGGACGGTTCATGGCCCGCTCGCTCACCATGGACACGTTGGTGGCGTTGCGTAAGAAGATTCACGCGTGCTTCGAGGCGGGCGCGCTCGCGACCGGCGCGACGCTCAGCGTCGAGGATCTCGGCAGTGCGTTTTCGCACATGGAGTCCGACTACGACATTCTCGCCCACTACCGCAGCGCCGCCGAGGCCATTGGACGCACGTTCGAACTTGACGACGAGGGTGTGGCCAAGCCCACCTGCTCTACCGACATGGCAAACGTCTCGTTGGTGGTGCCCACCATTCATCCCCTGCTCATGATCGAGACCAACGGCGCGGTCAATCATCAGCCGCAGTTCACCGCCGCTTGCATCACGGAGAGCGCCGATCGCGCCGTTATCGATGGCGCGATTGCCCTGGCGCACGCGGCGATCGGCGTCGCCGAGGACGAGAAACTACGCGCGCGACTGATGGCCCGAACATGATGCTCGAGCACGCGCTCTTGAACGTGAGAGCCGGGCAAGAAGAAGAGTTCGAGCGTTCCATGGTCATCGCACTGCCACTAATTGAGTCGGCACCCGATTGTCACGGCGCCGAAGTTCGACGCCAGGAGGAGAACGGCTCGGTCTACCTCTTGCTCGTTCGCTGGACCAGCGTGGCCGCGCACCAAGTCTTTCGCGAGACGCCGCTCTTTGAAGAGTGGCGCAAATTGACGCACCACTTCTATTCGGAACGACCGTCCGTCACGCACTTCAACGAGCCGGTCGCTCGTTAATTGGCTTGATAGACCCCGAACTCTTCACGCAGTACGTCGGCGACCTCACCGAGCGTGGCCAGCGCCGCTAGCGCCGTCTTCATTGGATAGAGCACGTTGGCCGACCCGCGCGCGGCCGTCGCGAGATCGTCCAGCGCAGCGCGCACGGCGTCGTTGTCGCGCCGGATCTTGAGCGCCGTGACGTTCTTAATCTGGGCCAACTGCTGGGCTTCATCCACGGGAAAGACGTCGGACTTGTTCTCGTCGGTTTCGCTGAACCGGTTCACGCCCACCACGATCTTGTCGCCGCGGTCGACGCTGCGCGCGAACTCGTACGCGGCAGACTCAATCTCGTTCTGCATGTAACTGGACTCAATCGCGGCGACCGCACCGCCCTGGGCATCGATCGCGTCAATGTACACCTGGGCTAATCGTTCCACCTCACTGGTGAGCGACTCGACAAAGTAGGACCCGGCGAGCGGGTCGACGGTGTCGGCGATGCCCGATTCGAAACCGATGACCTGCTGGGTGCGCAGCGCCAATTTTGCCGCTCGTTCGGTCGGCAGTCCGAGCGCTTCGTCGAAACCGTTCGTATGCAGGCTCTGGGTGCCGCCGAGCGTGGCCGCCAGCGCTTGGAGGGTCACGCGCACAATATTGTTCTCCGGCTGTTGGGCCGTCAGCGTTGACCCGCCGGTCTGGGTGTGAAAACGAAGCATCGTGGACTTGGGATCCTTGGCCCCAAATCGCTCGCGCATGATGCGCGCCCAGAGACGCCGAGCCGCCCGGTACTTGGCCACCTCTTCAAAGAGGTTGTTGTGCGCGTTAAAGAAGAAACTCAGGCGCGGCGCGAAGTCGTCGAGCTCGAGTCCCGCGGCCAACGCCGCATCAACATAGGCAATGCCATTGGCGAGGGTAAAGGCAATCTCTTGGACTGCCGTCGATCCGGCCTCGCGGATGTGATAACCCGAGATCGAGATGGTGTTCCAGTTGGGCATCTCCTTGGCGCAGTAGGAGAACGTGTCGACAACCAGTCGCATTGATTGGCGCGGCGGGTAGATGTACGTGCCGCGCGCCACGTACTCCTTCAAGATATCGTTCTGCACCGTGCCGCGCAGCTGTTCACCGCGAACGCCCTGTTCTTCAGCGACCAGATGGTAGAAGAGCAGCAACGTCGACGCGGTCGCGTTGATTGTCATCGAGGTAGTGACCTCTTCGAGTGGCAGGCCCGCGAGCAGGAGCCGCATGTCCTCCAGGGACGAGATCGAGACGCCAACCTTTCCGACTTCGCCCTCGGCTCTGGGGTGATCGGCGTCGTAACCCATCTGCGTGGGCAGGTCGAAGGCACAGGAGAGTCCGGTCTGACCGGCGCCCAGCAGGAACTTGAAACGTTCATTGGTTGCCTGCGCCGTGCCGAATCCGGCGTACTGGCGCATCGTCCAGAGTTTTCCGCGATACATCGAAGCCTGGACGCCGCGCGTGTAGGGGAACTCGCCCGGTCGACCGAGCTCAGTCGCGACGTCAAAGTTTTCTAGGTCACTCGGGTCGTAGACGGGGTGAATTTCAATACCGGAATCGGTGGTTCTTTCGTCGCCCGTCACAATGCAAGGTTACGCGCTGGTCCTGTTCGCTACGGAGCCGTCCAACCGGCATTCAGAATGCCCGCGCGAGAACGGCGAAGGATTACGCGCTCACCGTGGGATGGGGCATGCAGAGCTCGTCGTACTCGGCGATCACTATTTCGCCGGCGTCGTCTCCGCAGGCCTGACAGGTCGGGTCGCGGCGAACCTTGAAGGTCCGAAAGCTTTGATCGAGCGAGTCGTAGGTCAGCAACCGGCCGACAAGCGGATCACCCAACTCGAGCAGCAGTTTGATGGTTTCAATTGCCTGGATGGATCCGATGATGCCGGGCAACACACCGAGTACACCAGCTTCGGCGCAGCTAGGCGCTAGTTCCGCCGGCGGCGGTTCGGGAATCATGCAGCGATAGCACGGTCCCACGTAGGGCTGAAACACGGTGGCCTGGCCCTCGAAACGGAAGATCGATCCGTGAACCACGGGGATCTTCTTTAGCAGTGCCGCGTCGTTGACCAAGTAGCGCGTCGGAAAATTGTCGGTACCGTCAACAATGACGTCATAACCGTCGATGATGTCCAAGATGTTGTCCGCGCCCAGGCGCGTGTCGTAGGTGATGACTTTGACGTCGGGATTCATGGCCGTCAACGTCTGCTTCGCGCTGTCGACTTTGCGCATGCCAATGCGGTCCACGTTGTGCAGGATCTGGCGCTGCAGGTTCGACGAATCAACAACATCCATGTCGATGATGCCGATGGTGCCGACACCGGCGGCCGCGAGATAGAGCCCGGCCGGGGAGCCCAGCCCGCCCGCGCCCAGCAACAAGACCTTGGCGTCGAGCAGTTTCACTTGACCGGCCTCGCCCACTTCGGGCAGCAGCAGGTGACGCCGATAGCGGTTGCGCTGATCAGCGCTCAGCGTGCGTGGCGTCGACCAGACCAGCCCCTCGTCCTTCCACTTGTTAAACCCACCGATGATTGAGACAACGTCCGTGTAGCCGAGGTCCTGGAGCGTCTTGGCGGCGAAGGCGGAGCGCACGCCGCCGGCGCAGTAGACCGCGATCGGGGCGTTCTTATCGGTGAGGCGGCTTTCGATGGAGAACTCGAGGTTTCCCCGTGGTACGTGCACCGCGCCGGGCAGTGCCCCCTGGTCAAACTCCTCGGGCTCGCGCACGTCGAGCAGGTTGTAGTAGCTCAGTCGCGCCGCGACGTCGTGCGGGTCGATCTCGTTGATCTCGGCCTTGGCGGCGTTCAGTAGGTCTCGAGGTGTAGGCACCGACACTCCTTCGTTGAGGAAATCTTACGCGCTTGGTCGGAAGTTGCGTCGCGGCGCCTGCTAGACCCGACCCATGGAACTTCGACAACTGTTGGCCCAGCGTCGTATGAACCGCTCTTTCGACGGCACGCCAGTTGACCTCGACTGGCTCGACGAATGTTGCGCGACCGCCCTGTGGAGCCCGACTGCGGGCAATAGCGCTGGCGTGCGCTTCTACACCGTGGCACCTCAGCACGTCGCCAGTTTCTTCCAAGTCGCAACTGATGAAGTGTGGCGATCAACTGCGCGACGCGCCGACGGCTTGATGCGCGCCGGCGCCGTGGTGCTCGTGACGTGTCGTTACCAGGACTACCTGCGTCGATATAAGGAGCGCGATAAATCCAATTCCGGACTTGACGAGATCGAGGGATGGCCGGTCCCGTACTGGCACACCGACGCCGCGATGGCGACCATGGCCCTGCTCCTGCTCATTGAAGAGAGCGGTTGGCAGGCAACCATGTGGGGCAATTTCGGACGTGGCGAGCGACTTCTTGATTGGGCGCACATTGACGACGAGGAACTTTTCGCCACGGTGCTCGTCGGCAAGAGTGACGGCCACGACGTGCCCTCGGCGTCACTCACACGCGAGGTACCGTCACGCATGTCGCGGGTGCGCCAGGTAGCGCCCTAATCGCCGCTGTCTGAGTGTGACACGGCCGCGACGGCCGAGAGAAACTCCACGATGGTGCGCGCGCTAAAGGCCGTCGCCCCTTTGGTGGTGTAACCGCGGCTCGCGTCGGCGCGGGCCGGGCCAGCGATGTCCAAGTGCACCCACGGGCGTCCGTCAGTGAATCGCTGCAACAGCAACGCCGCCGAAATCGAACCCGCCTGTCCGGTCTTGCCAATGTTCTTCATGTCGGCAACGTCCGAATCAATGTGCGTTTCGTAACTGGCCGTCAGCGGCATGCGCCACAACACTTCGCCGCTGCGCTTGCTCGCGTCGACGAAGTAATCGTTCAGCTCCTCGGTCGTTGCGTACATGGCGCCCACTTCATCTCCCAGCGCGACGACCTGCGCACCGGTCAATGTCGCTACGTCGACGATGGCGTCGGGATTAGCCTCCACGGCGAGTGAAAGACCGTCGGCCAATATCAGACGACCTTCCGCATCGGTGTTGAGCACTTCGATGGTCATGCCGTTACGGATCGTGAGCACGTCGCCGGGCTTGGTCGCTCGGTCACTCGGCAGGTTTTCGGTCATGGGGGCAATAGCGGTGACACGCACGCCGAGGCGCAAGCGACTGGCAATCGAAATCGCGGCCATGACGATGGCCGAACCCGTCATATCGGTCTTCATCGTCATCATGCCGACGCCGGTCTTGAGTGACAGCCCGCCCGAATCGAACGTCACGCCTTTGCCCACGAGCACAATGTGCACTAGATCGTCGCCCTTGGGGTTGTAGGTCGCGTAGACGAGGCGCGTGGGTTGGGCCGAACCGGCACCGACGCCGAGCAGTCCGCCCAGTCGCTCCTCGCGAATCTTCGATTCAGTCCACACGTCGACGTCAACGTACGGGTCGTCCTTTAGATGCTTCACGACTTGCTTGGCGAGTTCTTTGGGCGGCATATTTCCGGGCGGCGTGTCAATCAAACGCTTGGCCCAATTGACCCCATCGGCTATGACGGCGCCGCGCGCCACGCCTTCGACAACTTCGTCATGGGTCTCAATCGAGGGCAGCGGCGAGCCGAGCGGCACGATGTGAAGAACCGACTCCACATCCTCGTTTTTCTTGAAGCGGTACGCCGAGAGCATCGCTCCCTCCACGAGGGCCTGGGCCGCGTCGCCCGGCTCTTCGATGCCGTCAGTCGGCAGAAAGAATGCCGCGTCGGTGTCGCGGGCCACTCGTACCGCCGCGGCGCCGGCGAGCCGGTAGTGCTCCAGCTTGTTGTACGTCGAATCGAGACTGATGAGCGCCACGCTCGAGCCGTCGAAGGCTCGAATCACGACGGCACTGCCCGGCTCTTCTTTCAGACCGTGCTGATCGCACCACTCCTTGGAAAAGGTCCTGGGTAGCGTGTGCTCCGCGAGCGCCAGCGGGACCGACTCGGCCACAAAGGCCGCGCCGCCGTCAAAGGTCACGGGGACACAGATCGTCGGCTGCGAGGCGCCTTCAACTGGCGTAGCTACTCGGGCCGTGCGCGACATTCAGTTCCTCTCTAGTTGCTCGGACGCGCAGTACGGTGATTTGGGCCTTCGGCCCATCGTGCCATTGTCCAAGCCAGATCGCTCAAGCGATTCAAATACATTACGACCAACGAGTCCTCGAGCGCATATGCGACCGCAATGCGCTCGGCGCGGCGGATGACCGTTCTGGCGACGTCGAGTGCCGCCGCGAGTGGATTCTCGCCAGGTACCACGAACTCCTTGGGCATCTCAATCTGCGCCGACAGGGCGTCGATGTTCTCTTCCAGGCGGTCAATCATCACTTGGCTCACGAGTGAGTGGTCCGGCTTCAGCTTGTGGCGATTCTCGGGTGCGGTCGCGATCTCGGACATCAAGACCCAGAGGTCGCGCTCGAGCGTGATGAGAAGTTCACTCAGCGCCGACGACGGTTCGCACAGTGTGCGAGCCCAACCGAGCAGGGCCTGTGATTCATCGACTGCACCATTCAGTTCAATCGGCAACGAGTCCTTGGCCGCACGACCTCCGAAGTACAGTCCGGTCGTGCCGTCGTCGCCACTACGCGTGTAAATCTTCACGTCTTCAGCGTAGTGAACCTCTGGCACGCGGGTAACCTGACTACTCAATGGAGTTGACTATCCGGCCGCCGTTTGCCCGCCCCGATCACAGCGATCCCTATCTCAGCGCGCTCGCGCAACAGGTGCTCATCTACGACGGCGCCACCGGCACCAACTTGCAGTTACAGGACCTCAGCGCGGACGACTTTGGTGGCGCGGCCTTCGAGGGCTGCAATGAAATTCTGACCATCACCAAACCCGACACGATCGAGAAGTTCCATCGCTCATTTTTCGACGTGGGCGTCGACGTCATCGAGACCGATTCGTTCGGTTCCTTCAGCGTCGTCCTCGCCGAGTACGGCATTGCTGACCGGGCCCACGAACTGGCGCTGGCCTCGGCCACCATTGCTCGTCGAGTGGCCGACAGTTACGCGAGTCCCGGATCGCCCCGGTTCGTCGCGGGGTCCATGGGACCGGGCACCAAGTTCCCCACGCTCGGCCAGATCAGTTACGACGACCTGTCCGCCAGCTACGAAGAGATGGCCTACGGGCTGCTCGAGGGTGGCGTTGATCTACTGCTGGTCGAAACCATGTTCGACCTGCTCTCGGGCAAGGCCGCCATCGCCGCCTGTCACCGTGCCATGGTCCGCCACGGTCGCATAGTGCCGATCCAGGCGCAGGTCACCATCGAGATAACGGGACGCATGCTGCCCGGCACGGAAATAGGCGCGGCGATTACGGCGCTCAGCACGTTGGGCATTGACCTCATTGGGCTTAACTGCGCGACGGGGCCAGTCGAAATGTACGAACCGCTGCGTCAGTTGAGCGAGTGCGCGCCCATGCCAATTTCCTGCCTGCCCAACGCCGGACTGCCCAGTGTCGTCGACGGCAAGATGCACTACGACCTCACACCCGACGCGCTCGCCGAGCACCTGTCCAAGTTCGT
>Ga0182030_10025846_pt1 | contig 10668 bp, 9 predicted proteins | sample 812S3MmetaG_FD_121299 | JGI IMG/M metagenome (GOLD analysis project Ga0182030, IMG submission 121299) | Permafrost microbial communities from Stordalen Mire, Sweden - 812S3M metaG (Illumina Assembly) | ecosystem: Environmental > Terrestrial > Soil > Wetlands > Permafrost | place: Sweden... | reverse complement strand
TTCACTTCCCTGATCGTCAGGTCGGGAAGATCTCCCCGTTTGACTCCGGCCGACTGGGCAGCAGCGTGCGGCGGGTCGGCGAGCACCGAAGCAACGGCCGCGGAGGCCGCCGCGGAGGCTCCGAAAAACTGCCGGCGGGAGTGCTTTCGTTCGGACATCGCTCGTTCTTATCCTTTCTCGTCTGGTGACGTTATGCCGAGTATAGACTGTACAAATGGCCCACGCCAGCAGTGCGGAGCGGCCGCTGCGGTACAGGACTGCGACGCAAGGCGCCTCGGTGTAAACTGTATAAGAGCCGGATATCCGAAACGAAGATTCCGGCTTCGGAGAACACCATGGAAACCGATTCCTCGCGTAGGAACTTTCTGGTCGCCGGGCTGAGCCTTCCAGTTGCCGGCATGGCGACCGCGCAAGCGCCCCAGGCGTCCCCCGCCCAGGGCTCGATGCCTGCATCGGCGGCGGCCGCGGTCCGCTACCGGACGCTGGGCAAGACAGGGCTCAAGGTATCGACGGTCGGCTACGGATGCATGATCACATCCGATTCCAGCGTGATCTCCCGGGCGGTCGACCTGGGCATCACCTACTTCGACACGGCGCGCGGCTACCAGTCCGGCAACAACGAGCGCATGGTAGGGGCCGCCCTGAAGGCCTCGCGCAACAAGATCGTGCTCTCCAGCAAGTCCGAGGCGAAGACCGCGACCCAGGCGGCGGCGGAGCTCGACACCAGCCTCAAGGAACTGGGCACGGACCACCTGGACATCTGGTACATGCACTCCAGGGACACCGTGGCGGCCATTCCCGACGAACTGGTCACGGTCTGGGAGAAGGCCAGGCAGGAGGGGAAGATCCTCCACATCGGCATCAGCACGCACAAACCCAACGCCATTGTGGACCGCGTTCTGGAAGTTGGGAAGTTCGAGGTTGTGCTGAGCACCTACAGCTTCGCGGTGGGCACGGCGAACGATCCCGCGTACCGGCGGCTGACCGATGCCGGCATCGGCATGGTGGCGATGAAGGTGATGGCGCCCGCCGCCCGCGCGCGGAAACCGGAGGGGCCACTGGCGGCGTTGAAGTGGGTGCTGCGCGACACGCGGTTTGCCACCACCGTTCCAAGCATGACCGACATGGAACAACTGGAGATGAACTTCCGGGCCATGGCGGAACCGTTCGCCGCGGCGGACGACAAAGTGCTGGCGCGGATCGACGGGGACATTCGTCCGCTTTACTGCCGCATGTGCCACCAGTGCAGCGGCCAGTGTGCCAAGGGCGTGCCGGTACCGGAAACGCTCCGCTATCTGGCCTACGCCGATTTCTACGGGCAGTTCGCGCTGGGCCGCGAGCACTTCCTGGCCCTGCCGGAAGAGGCGCGCGCCGTGCGCTGCGGGGATTGCGACTCCTGCGCGGTGCGATGCCCCAACGGCGTCCACGTCGCGGAACGCCTGATGCGCGCGCAGAACCTTTTCGCGTAGCGGCCAGCGGACCGCGATCCGGCTGGCAAACAGCAATACGGTGGTCTCCAACTGGTGCGCGGGCAACAATAAGACGGAAGAGTGGGCCGGCACCGTCCAGATCTTCGAGGTGACGCGGGACAAGAAGGTTATCTGGGCTCTATCCTCACGGCTCGAACCGGACGGGGACCGAGAGGTCCACGCCGGCCCGCTTCAACTGTTCGGCGTTCTTTATCGCCGCTCCGTTCATTTTGACGTTCTTGAACAGCACCGGTCCGACGTGCGGCCCCATCAGCAGGCTGGGCTTGGAGGGCTTGTGGAAGGTGCAGTTCTCGAAGACGAAATTCGTCAAAGGCAACTCACCGCCGTCGATATAAATCTGCCCGCCGTCATTCTCGAACGAGCAGTTGACGAATCGGAAATCGTCTAAGTTCGCATTACTCGACTTAGAGCCAGCGGAATACCCCCGACCGGTAAAATACGCGGGCGTCAATGGCGCCGTGCGGCTACCGATACCGGTAGAGCTTGACGCGCTGGATGCCGCGGTCGGGCGCGGTGAGGCGCACGCCGCTGCCGGATTGGCCCATATCGGCGACCGTGGCGATGTCGTAGCGCAGCACCGAATCGTCGCCGGCCAGGAAGCGCGTGACCACCCATTTGCCGCTCTCGAAATGGCCGTTCTCCTGGCGGGCAATGCCGGCGATGGGAGGGCCGGGAGTGTGCGGCGTGAATGTGATCTGCAGGTTGTTGCCGGCCAGCAGGTATTCGTCCGGACCGGTCGCCATGAAGATGCCGTAGCCGGTCACGTCAGGCACCACGGCTGGCGTGCGGCGATTGCGCGGCAGACCCACGTTCAGGATGTAGTCGCCGAGCGGGATCTGCCGGTCGGGATTCTGCCGGTTGAACGAAGCGGCGGCGATGGTCCCCTTGGACTGGTGCTCCAGGATGGCAGGCGCGAGTTGCGCGAGCATCTTGTAGGCGACGGAGAAGGGCATGGTTTCGACGTCGGGCGGCGGACCCGCCGGCGGTGGCGCGTCGGGGCCGGACGTCATGAGTCGCGCGATGTTGTCGATGCCGAAAGGCGAGTAGCCGATAGCGCGCTGCTGCCCGATGGCGTAGAAGGCGTTGGCGGCGCCGCGCGTATCGCTGGCCGATTCGGGTACGAAGATGGTGTTGCCGGAGCGGGCGTAGCTGGCCACGATGCCGGTGAAATCGGGCAGATAGATGTCGGGGCAGAGCAGGTCGATGTGCGGCGCGCCGGCGCGCCAGATGTCGTGCATGTGATTCTGCGGGCCGCCGCTCGGATAGTCGCCGGGACCTTTGTCCTCGGGCTGCACAATCCAGGCGTTGACGAACATCGGGATGGGGTATTCCTTCTTGCCCGCCTCGCTCACGGCGTCGAGGTAGCGGGCATAGTTCCAGGCCATGAAGATCTCGTCGGCCCTGGCGCCCTTGCCGAAAACCTCCTCCCAGGCGCCGGAGGTCCTGGACCCCGCGGCGTCCCACACCTGCTTGAACTCCGGCAGCAGGGGCCGGCGGGGGTTGGCCAGGTAGTCCAGCAACTCCCTGGGCACGGGTTTCGCGAAGGCTTCGTTGGCGGCCGGGGAGCGATCGCGCGCATCGCCCAGGACGCCGACTTCGTTCTCCACCTGCACCATGATGACGCGGCGGGTACGGTCCACCTCGCGGGTGTGACGCATCAGGGCGGCGAAGGCGCGCGCGTCGGCTTGCAGATTGTTCCTGCTAAGTGTGGAGAGCACTTCGATGGTCTTGCCGCCGCGAATCTGGGCGCGCGGGAAGCGGTCCTGCGCCGCCTTGACCCAGGCGGGAGCGAAGCTGGAGAGCCCGTTCTTCCAACTGCCGAACCAGATCCAGACGATATGCACGTTATTCTGGCGGGCGCTTTCGATGAGCTGGTCCACCAGGTGGAAATCGTACTTCCCCTCCTCCGGCTCGATCCAGTCCCACGAAACGCCGGTCAGGATGGTGTTCATGTGGACTTTGCCGGAGAGCAGCGGCCACACCACCTTCATGCGCTCCGTGTCGGACGACACGGTGTTGCTGAGCTCGCCGCCGAGGACCAGGAAGGGCTTGCCATCGACGATCAACTGCGTGGCCTGTCCGCGCTTTTCCAGATGCGGAATCGCCGGGGCGGCGGGCCTGGTCTGTGCGCGAGCCACCAGGGCCAGCGCGCACGGCAGCAATGCGCAGGTGAGAAACCTTGCTTGGATCATGTTCTTCTCTTTCAAACCTTCATTTCACCGACACGCCCCACACGTCGGCGAGGCGCGATTTGCCGGCGGGACCCTCCACTTCGAGGATGGTGGTGTAGTCCCGCCCGGCTTTGTACTGGTGCACGGGATGCTGTTCGTTGGACGTGGAACCGTCGCCGAAATCCCATTTCCAGGATGTGACCTTGCCTTCGGATTCATCGCGGAAGGCCACCAGGCGGCGGTCCATATCCGCGATTTTGTACGACCATTTGGCCTGGATGGCTTTCTGGAACCGGGGTTCCAGCGGCATGAGCCGGAAGCCCACCAGATCGCTGGCATTGCCGAACATGGTCTGCTTGTGGGAGAGATTCCAGAAGCCCACGCGATCGCGCGCGTTGACGTCGTCGTAATCGATCACGCTCCAGGAGAGGCCGATCAGCTTGTTCTCCGTGAGCACGCTCTCCACGGCGCGTTGCGGGCCGTCGCAGGGGGAGTAGTCGAAGGGCGTGATATAGAACTCCAGCACCAGCTTGCCGCTCTCGCCGGGCTTGAAGTTGTAGTTGTAGGCGGCGTTGGCGTAGGGCAGGCGCTTGATGTACTGCGCGCACCCCCAGGCCATGGCCCAGTCTTTGTCGCCGGGCGGGGTGAAGATGTGGTAATTCTGCGCGTGGACGCCGTGCGTTGCCCAGTGCGCATCCTGCTGGCTGATGCGCGGATCGATCACCGAGCGGGCCTGCCCGACCGCCTCGGGGGTCCAGACATCGCGGTGGTAGATATCGATCAGGGGGCCGCCGGAGAGATCGCCATCCACGACGACTTCGAAGATGTCGTTGTGCAGGTCTGTGCGCGAGAAGTCCCAGTAATTGTCGTAGGCCTCGTAGAGGAAGTAGAGGCGGTTGAGACCCTTGACCCAGCCCACCTTGACCTTGACGTCCATATTCTTGGGGTCGTGATTCATGCCATGGCCGTGTTCGGTGTCCATGAGCTGGTCCATGCCGATGGCGTAGCTGTCGGGGACCATGGCCCAATCTTCGACGTTGCCGTCGATGCGTGGGATCTTGTCGGCAGGGAACTGGAAGATCTTAAAGGTGACGCCGGGACGCTCCAGGCCGAACTGCGGCGTCAGCAACAACAGGGCGAGAGAGGCGCGAACGAACCATCGTTTGGACATGAGGCATAACTCCGATCTAACGGGCCACCAGGCGAACGGCGCCCGACATGGCGGGGAGCGGCGGCGGTGACGCCGGGGCGCCAAATGCCGACTTCAGGGTTGCAAAGGGGATTGCCCGTCCCAGAAGTCCTACCGCGGTGCGTCTCGTGGTACTCATCGCCGCCCCCTTTTTTCTTAGGCCCGAAAGGGCCGTCGGCGCGGCCTTACGCCTTCAAATAGGGTTTTAAGAGGTCGAGCGCCTCTTTCACCGTCTTCTCGGCCGCCGCATCAAACGGCCGCGGCGCCCGTCCGGCGGCGCCCTGACCCCCGCCGCGTCCGGCGGAGGCGTCGCCGCCGGACGCTCTGCGGCTGCGGGTATTTTTGAAGACTCCGCGCGCCACCAGAACGTATTTTTGCGGCGCGCCGGCGGTTTGAACAACGCTGTTGAAGCACAGCACCCGGCCGAACATGTCGAAGGCTTGGGTGCGCTTGCCCGCATTCCACAGATCGAATGTCTGGGCATAGATATCGGCCAGGTCGGTGGTGGGGCAGTAGCCTTGGGCGCCGAGCATCAGCTCATTGATCATATTGCGCACCCCATTGCCGGTGAACACTCTGACCCCGTCATCGGTCCTGGTGCGGATCTCGGTAATGCGCGCCAGCGTGTCGCCAGCCTCGTCCTTGATTTGGCGGAAGGTCGGAATCTCCCGGTACATGCGGACGATCAGATCGATACTCATGGGGAACGGTTGGCTCTGCACGAAGAGCGGAAGCCCTGTGGTAGAGCCAATCTGCTTGTAGTAATCGAAGAGCGCGCCATCGTCGGTCACATTGGCCGGGGGAAGCGAACAGATCGCGTCGGCGCCGACTTTTTCGGCATGCTTCACGTATTCGAGCACGGTGGGCATGTCGGGGCCCTGGACGCCGATGGTAATGGCCGTTTTGCCGCCCTTGCCGGCCGCGATCATGGCTTCGGCCCCATCCAGACGCTCCTTCTTCGAAAGCGTGGTCCATTCGCTCGCGATCTGCGGCCAAATGACGCCATGCACCCCTCCCCGGTTGAGGAATTTGACCTGCGCCGCCAGGCACTCGAAGTCCAACTCGTTGGCGTCGGTGAACGGTGACGCCCCGATGGGGAAGAGCCCGCGCATGGGTTTCCCTGGTTTGTCCGCTGCCGGCAAGCGGCCCAGAGCCAAGGCGCCCGCGCCTAAGACCTGCAAGAACTGACGCCTGCCACTGGCAGGCACGCCGATAGGTGGCATGGTTACGTCTCTCCTTTCGCGGCCTATTTCACGAATACATCCCAGCTTATATCCTATTGCACCTTTGCCTCCGGCCCCCAAATGATTGAGCGTCAAGATGATCGCTGCCTCACCGTGGACTTGCGACGGCGACGCGAATGGCATGCGGATTATCGCGTTCCCAGGTAAATATCGTGAATCCGCAGCAACCCCAGCGCGCGCCCCTCGCCATCCACCACCGGCAGCGCCGAGATCTGCGAGCGCCGCCGCTCCATCAGTTCCAGCGCCTGCCCCAAATTCGCGTCCGGCCCCACCGTCACCGGCGCCACCGTCATCGCGTCCGCCGCGCGCAGCGTGCGGATGTCGTCGTGATTGGTCAGCGCGCGGCGCAGATCCCCGTCGGTCAGGAAACCCGCCAGCTTCCCATCCGGCGCCACCACGCACGCCCCGCCCAGCGGGCGCTCCGTCATGGCCACGATCACGTCCTTCAGCGCCGTCTCCGGCGCTACCCAGGCCACCTCGTCGCCAGTGTGCATCGCCTCCGCCACGCTCAATCGCAAATTGCGCCCCAGTTGCCCGCCCGGATGGAACCGGCCGAACTCCTCCGGCGTGAAATTCCGCGCGCACATCAGCGCGATGGCCAGCGCGTGCCCCAGCGCCAGCGCCGTCACCGCGCTCGCCGTCGGCGCCAGATTGTGCGGATCGGCCTCGCGCTCCACACTCGCATCCAGCAGCACATCCATCTGTGCCGCGAGCGGCGACGCCCGGTTGCCCAGGATGCCGATCAAAGGGGAGCGGAACTGCCGCAACAGAGGCACCAGCGCCTGCAACTCCGCCGACGTCCCGCGATGGGAGAGCAGCACCGTCGGGTCGCCCGGCGTGTAGATCCCCAGATCGCCATGTACCGCTTCCGCCGGATGCAGGAACACCGCCGCCGTCCCCGTGCTGCACAAGGTCGCCACTATCTTGCGCGCGATGTGGCCGCTCTTGCCGATGCCGGTGACGATCACCTTCCCGGGATGCGCCAGGATCAGCTCCACCGCGCGAATCAGTTCGCCGTCCAGCCTGGCGGCGGCTCGGCCGATGGACGCCGCTTCGATTTCCATGGCGGCGCGCGCGGCGGCGAGCCATTCGTTCTCGGGGCCGGAACTCATGGAAGCGGAGTTACTGCTGATCTTCCAGGCCGGAGAGGCGGCGCTCGTGAATTTCCGCGATGCGGGCGAGGGCACGGATGTGTTCGCCGTCCTGTTCCTGTAGCTTGGCCATTTGCGCGAATCGCCTGTCGATTTGGGCGAATCGCTCTCTGAATTCCCTGTCGTTGTCGAGGTGCATGGCGGCGGTGAGTTCGAGGGTTTGCTTGATGGCTGCCAGGCGCTCATCGATGGGGGGACGTTTGGGATCCGCGTTGTCCGGCATAGCGAGGCAACCTCTCCTCCCTCCATCATCGCATGATCGATATTGCTTATCGCCCGCATCAATGTTTTCGTTTTCCCTTCCACCCACGCAATGCGCAACCATAGAGATGGCTAAACCGGCGCGGGCCCCGGAGGGGCGCATGCAATTTTCCTCCTACCAGACCGAAGGCTTTTACGACGAGATGTTCCAGGCGGACGGTGCGGCGCGGCCGCACTTCCAACTGGTCCAGGAGATCATTCAATCGCTCTCCGACGGACAGTTGCTCCGCTATAAGCACGCCGCCGAGCGCCTGCTGCTGCAACTGGGCATCACCTTCAACGTCTACGGCGACACGGCCGGCACGGAGCGAATCTTTCCCTTCGACCTGATCCCGCGCATCGTCCCCGCCCACGAGTGGGACCGTATCGAGCGCGGCCTCAAGCAGCGCATCCACGCGCTCAACGCCTTCATCGACGACATCTATCACGACCAGAGAATTCTCAAGGACGGCGCCATTCCAGCCGAGGTCATCACCTCCGCCGTCTCCTACCGCAAGCAGTGCCATGGCCTCAATCCCCCCTGGGGCGTCTGGTGCCACGTCACCGGCACGGACCTGGTGCGCGACAGCGACGGCGAGTACTACGTCCTGGAGGACAATCTCCGCGTTCCCTCCGGCGTCTCCTACGTGCTGGAAAATCGCGAGGTGCTCAAACGCATTTTCCCGGGCGTGTTCGAAGGCCTCTCCGTGCGCCCCGTCAACGACTACCCCAGCCACCTCCTCGAAATGCTGGAGAGCCTCGCCCCGCACTCCGGCGGGCCGCCGCGCGTCGTCGTGCTCACCCCCGGCATCTACAACTCGGCGTACTTCGAACACAGTTTCCTCGCCCAGCAGATGGGCGTGCAACTGGTGGAGGGACGCGACCTCGTCGTCTCCGGCGGCAGCGTCTTCACCCGCACCACCAAGGGGCTGGAACGGGTGGATGTGATCTACCGCCGCGTGGACGACGATTTCCTCGACCCCCTGGAGTTCCGCGCCGATTCCCTGCTCGGCGTCCCCGGCCTCATGGCCGCCTATCGCGCCGGAACCGTCGCCCTCGCCAACGCCCCCGGTAACGGCGTGGCCGACGACAAGGTCATCTACGCCTACGTGCCCGACATGATCCGCTATTACGAAGGCGAGGAGCCCATCCTCCCCAACGTGCCCACTTACCTCTGCTGGCGCGATGCGGACCGCCAGTACGTGCTCGCCAACCTGCCCAAACTCGTCGTCAAGGCCGCCAACGAAAGCGGCGGCTACGGCATGCTCGTGGGGCCGCACTCCACCGCCGCCCAGCGCCAGGATTTCGCCGCCCGCATCCAGGCCGATCCGCGCAACTACATCGCCCAGCCCACCCTCGCCCTCTCCCGCGTGCCCACCATCGTGGACGATCATTTCGAGGGCCGCCACGTCGATCTCCGCCCCTACGTGCTCTGCGGTAAGGATATCTACGTGCTTCCCGGCGGCCTCACCCGCGTGGCCATGCGCAAGGGTTCGCTGGTGGTCAACTCCTCCCAGGGCGGCGGCAGCAAGGATACCTGGGTCCTCGCCGCGCCCGCGCCCGTTCTCAACGGAGGTCAACGGCAGTAGCCATGCCGCACACCAATCCCCTGCTCAGCCGCGTCGCCGACGCGGTCTACTGGCTCGGCCGCTACATCGAACGCGCCGAGAACGTCGTCCGCTTCCTCGACGTCAACCACAACCTGATGCTCGATCTGCCCCAGGATTACGCCGACCAGTGGCAGCCCATCGTGGACACCACCGGCGACCGCGCGCTCTTCCTGAAACGCTACGGCCCCGCCACCCAGACCAGCGTCGTGCGTTTTCTCGCCTTCGATCCCGAGAACCCCAATTCGATTTATTCCTGCGTCCTCGCCGCGCGCGAAAACGCCCGCAGCGTCCGCGAAACCATCTCCTCGGAAATGTGGCAGCAGATCAACAGCCTCTACCTCCTCCTCACCGCCGAAAGCCGCAGGAGCGAACCCACCGACCTGCCCACCTTCTGCCACCAGGTCCGCATGGGCTGCCACCTCATCCACGGCATTCTGCACGCCACCATGAGCCACAACGAGGCCTGGCAGTTCATCCGCCTTGGTACCCTGCTGGAACGCGCCGACAAAACCACCCGCATCCTGGACGTCAAGTACTTCATCCTGCTCCCCTTGGTCAGCGACGTGGGCACGCCTTACGACGACGTGCAGTGGTCGGCCGTGCTCAAGTCCGTCAGTGGCTTCGAAATGTACCGCAAGCGCTACGGGCGCATCGCTCCCGACCGCATCGTGGAGTTTCTCCTCCTCGACGCCGACTTCCCGCGCTCCTTCCGCTATTGCATCTCCATCGCCGACCGCGCCCTGCACTTCATCACCGGAACTCCCGTCGGCACTTTCTCCTGCCCCAGCGAGCAGCGCATGGGAGTTTTGCGCAGCGAACTCGATTTCGCCGCCGTGGAACCCATCCTCGCCGCCGGATTGCACGAATTTTGCGACGCGTCACAGACTAAAATGAATATGATTGATGAATGCATCTCCGGCGACTTCTTTGCACAACGTCCGCTCGCTGCCGACGCCAGGGCGTGAACGGATAGACTCATGACTTTTTGCCTCGGTATCACCGTCGAGGAAGGCCTGGTCGGCATTGCCGACACCCGTGTCGTGGCCGGCAACGAATGCCTGGTGGCCCGTAAAACCGCCACCTACCAGGGCCCCGGCTTCTCCTTCTTCGTCATGCACTCCGGCCTGCGCTCGGCCCGCGATAAAATTCTCCTCTACTTCGAAGAGGCCTTCGCCCGCGAATCCCAGACCCGCGGCCGCCTCTTCCGCGTGGTCAAGCTCTACGCCCAGCAGGTCCGCCGCGTCTCCACCGAAGACGGCGAAGCCCTCGCCAACTCCCACCTCAAGTTCAACGCCTACTCCCTCATCGGCGGCCAAATGTCCGCCGATTCCACCCACAAGCTCTATCTCGTCTACCCCGAGGGCAATTGGGTGGAGATCGGGCCCGACACGCCCTACCAGATCATCGGCGCCACCGGCTTCGGCAAGCCCATTCTGGAGCGCTCGCTCACCCCCAAAGACTCCATGTTGTACGCCTTCAAAGTCGGCATTCTGGCTTTCGATGCCACCCGCCTCTGCGCCGCCGACGTCGATTTTCCCATGGACGTCCTGCTCTATACCCGCGGCAGCTTCGA
>Ga0182030_10025845_pt1 | contig 10668 bp, 9 predicted proteins | sample 812S3MmetaG_FD_121299 | JGI IMG/M metagenome (GOLD analysis project Ga0182030, IMG submission 121299) | Permafrost microbial communities from Stordalen Mire, Sweden - 812S3M metaG (Illumina Assembly) | ecosystem: Environmental > Terrestrial > Soil > Wetlands > Permafrost | place: Sweden... | reverse complement strand
GTTTGATTGGACAGCGTCGTCAAGTTCCTGTTGACTCACTGTTCCGTCCTTCGCAAGGGGTGAATACCTCTTCACATCCAACTCTGTTTTGAGTTGTGCAGCTTCAGCCCGGTCGATCTCGGCCTTGGCGGCGTCTACGTCGGCTTTCGCCTGAGTGAGTTGAGCGTTGGCAACGTTCAACTGCGCCTCTGCCTGGTCGACAACTGCCTGGAAGGGGCGCGGGTCTACCTCGAAGAGAAGGTCTCCGATCTTGACGAGAGATCCTTCCAGGTAGTCTTGCGCCATCAAATATCCGGTGACCTTTGAATGAATCTCCGCATCGATAAAGCCGACAGTTGTTCCGATCCATTGCGAGTAGATGTCAACATCCTGTCGGATCGGTGTCCCGACCGTGACCTGGGTAATGCGCGGCGGCGCGTGTTTTTGAACACAACCGCAAAGGCTTAGAGCTACCACTGCCAGCGCGAAGCGAGAACGTGTCCGCGATCGCCGAAGCAAACCACAATGAGTTGACGATCCCGGCTGGTAAAATGCAGGAAGCGGCATAGGTCGAAACCACCCTGTTCCCCGCAATTGGACAGTCTTCGGAGCAATGCCTGAGATTTGTCTCCCGGGGCCGGAAAAACGTCGGAGTATCGTTGGCAGTGCCCACCCGGCCCTGCGCGTCATCTCGGTCCAGTTGGTCATTCAAGTGGCCCGTACTCCTGCCTCGTTCTAGTCATCCCATCAGTCGTTCAACGCTCGACATCTTAAGCTTGACCTTCGTCCCTTGCACGAGATGGTCCAAAACCAGAACTACCGCTGTTCGGAGACCGAGGCCGCTGAGCCAGCGTGGTGTTAGCGGAGAGCCACGGCAACCGAAACGCAGAGTCTGCACTTGGAGTGTGCGAAATCTGCCGACGCGCGATTCCCGAATCTTGGCTTCGCAGGCTGGCGGAATGGCCCCGGGGCTGCTGTCAGGTTAAGTCCCGCCAGCCGAACGCCTGGTCAGCGTCAGACCAATGGGGCGGTTGCGCACGAACAGGGTGCCCTCGAGGACGCCGCCGCGGATCTCTAGCGGCACGGTAAACCGGTCGCCCCCCGGCGCCACGCTCGCGAGCTTGCCCTTAATGATGTAGGGAGCATTCATGTGCAGCAACCGTCCGAACCAACTGCGCCCGTAAGTAATGCGGCTCCCGGTGAGGGTGGCATCCCCTATCGTGCCGGTCACGAGACCTTCGGGGTGGATGAGGAGCTCGACGGACTTGGAACTGGTGACGGACGGGTACAATCCGTAGTTCGTGCTCCCCTGCCACGCGCCCAGGAGGTGTCTGTCCGGACGGAGGGCAGGAGTCATGAGTGGCGGCTGTCCGAACATCTCGTTGGCGCAGAGCAGGAGGAAGGCGGCCAGCGCGGCCAGAAGAGAGAGCACGACGGAGCGGGGCACGCGCCAGGGAGCGAGGCCTGCCGGGGGGCCGGCCCGCAGCCTTCCCCAACTCGCGATATGCACGGCGCCGGCGATGGCGGGGACCCAGAGGGCCCACGCGCGCGGGTTGACGCCGCTGACGGCGGCCAGTGAGGTGAAGCCAGCGACGGTGAGGAGGCCTCCCAATCCTTCCCATTTCCAGGCGATCGCCAGACCCAGAAACAGGCCGGCCATGCCCAGGAACTGCACGCGCTCCGTGGAGGTGAGGCGGGAGACATTCGGCGGCCCTTCGCCGAAGAAGAAGGCCAGGAACAAAAGGAGCATCAGCGCCCCGGCGATACGCGCCGTCCAGCGGCCGATGACGGCGGCCCGCCAGGAGGCAACCTGCAAGGCGATCATACCCCAGTTTAATCCAAGTGGGACAGGACTCCTGGCCTGTCGGGAAAGGCCGGGAGGCCTGTCCTACTCGTACGCCATGATAATGGCGCTGTTATCCATCTCGCCATAGCCCGCCGCCTCCAGAGCTTCCAGCAACTGCCGATGGACCAGGGATAGCGGAACCTTGGCGTGCTTCGCGCTGGCCGCGGCCAGAATCAGGCGGACGTCTTTGAGGTGCTGCGAGAGCTTGGCCTCCACGCTGAAATCGTGGTTCAGCATCTTCTGGCCTTTGTCGTCCATCACGCGCGAATACGCCGCGCCCGCTTTGAGCACTTCGAGCGCGTCCACCGGCGAGACTTCGCAGGCGTGCGCGAATGCCAGCGTCTCCGCCAGCACGGCGCGATGCAGCCCGAGCGCGAGGTTGGCTACCAGCTTCATGCGCGCGCCCGCGCCGTAGCTTCCCAGATAGAAGGCGCGCCCCGCGAAAGTTTTGAACAGCGGAGCTGCGGCGTCGAACACCGCGCGCCGTCCGCCCACCATGACCACCGCGGAGCCGTCGCGCACCACCCGGCTAGAGCCAAGCACCGTGGCGTCCAGATAGTCGATGGAGGCCTTCGCCAGCTTGGCGCCCATCGCCGCCATGGCTTCCGGCTCGCCGGTGGTGCAATCGATGATGGTGGTCCCGGGAATGAGCTTGAGCGCTCCCAGCACCTCGGCTACCACATCGCTCGTCGGCAGACACAGCACGATGGTGCGGCACTTGTCCGCCACCTCCTGCGCGGAGCCGGCGCCGCGGCGACGGTTGGGCAGCAGGTCCCAGCCCAGGACCCCATAGCCCGCCGCCGTCAACCGCGCCGCAATCGCACTGCCGAGCAGGCCAACCCCGATCATGCCGATGGTGTCCATAGGCGCCTACTTCCCCCTCGTCAATCCTAGCGCGCGAATCCGCTTGTGCAGATTCGTCCGCTCCATGCCGAGCGCGCGGGCCGCGCCCGACACGTTCCAGTTGGATTCGTCCAGGGCGCGCAGAATGTGCTCCCGCTCGGCCGATTCGCGCGCCTCCTGAATGGTGGATTTCGGGCCCGCCTCGCGCTGCACGCGCACTTCCACCGGGATGGAATCGCGCGTCAGCCGTTCGCCCTGCGTCAGAATCGCCATGCGCTCGATCACGTTGCGCAACTCGCGCGCGTTGCCCGGCCAGCCGTAGCTCTCCAAGAGCGGGAACACCCCCTCGTCCAGCACCTTGCGCTTGAAGTTATTGCGCGTGCAGAAATCCTCCAGGAAGTATTCGGCCAGCAGGCGGATATCGTGCGGCCGTTCGCGCAGGGCGGGCACGCGGATGGGCACCACGCTGAGCCGGTAGTACAGATCTTCGCGGAACTTCTCCGCCGCCACCATAGCGGCCAGGTCGCGATTGGTCGCCGAGACCACGCGCACGCTGACGCGGATGATGGCCTCTCCGCCCACGCGGTGAAACTCGCCCTCCTGCAAGACGCGCAGCAGTTTGGCCTGCGACGCCCCGTGCAGATCTCCGACTTCATCCAGGAAGATGGTGCCGCCATCGGCCAGCTCGAACTTGCCGCGCCGGAGCGACGTGGCGCCGGTGAACGAGCCCTTCTCGTGCCCGAAGAGTTCCGTTTCCAGCAGCTCCGTGGGGATGGCCGCGCAGTTCACCTTCACGAAGGCTCCGCTGGCAAACGGGCTGCCATTGTGAACGTGCGCCGCCAGCAACTCTTTCCCCGTGCCCGATTCGCCGATCAACAGGACGCGCGCATCGCTGCGCGCCGCCATGGACGCCTGTTCCACGGCGCGCTGCCACGCCGGCGAGCTGCCGATCATCTTGGGCGACGTGCCCACCAGTTCGCGCAGCCGCTCGTTCTCCTGCCGCAGCGTGGAGTGCTCCATGGCGTGCTTCACCGCCAGCAGGACGCGGTCGCGGCTCAACGGCTTCTCCAGGAAGTCGAAGGCGCCGGCGCGCGTGGCTTCCACGGCGTCGGCAATCGTGCCGTGTCCGGAGATCATGATGGCGGGCGCCGCCGTTCCGTTCTGCTTCACCGCCTTCAGCAGGTCGATGCCGCTGCCGTCGGGCAGCTTCATGTCCAGCAGGTAGGCGTCGGCGCGCCCGGCGTCGGGGTGTTTGGTGAACTCCGCCACGCTGCGGCAGAAGTTCACCGCGTAGCCCTCGCGCTCCAGAATCATGCGCAGAGAGCGTCCGATATTCTCTTCGTCATCCACGATCAGGATGCGTTTGGATGCCATGAGTCGCCACGGGCAGCAGCACGCGGAAACCTGCGCCGCCCAGTTCTCCTTTCACCACAATAATGTCTCCGCCATTCAGCAGCGCGCTCTTGCGCGCAATCGACAGGCCCAGCCCCATGCCGCGTTTCTTGAACGAAATGGTGGGTTGGAACAGGCTGGAGCGCGCCTGTTCACTCAAGCCCGGTCCGGAATCGTGCACCTCGATGGCGACGCGTCCGCCGTCGGCCGCGGTCACGCCGAGGATCCGGCCGCCGTCGCCCGCGGCTTCGGCCGCGTTCTCCAGCAGGTTGGTCAGGATGCCTTTCAGCAGGTCCTGATCGGCCACCACGGGCGGCGCGCTCTCCTCCAGGCGGCAATCGTAGGCCACCTCGGGATGCGCCGTCTTGAGGAACGCGATGCGCTCCTGCAACAGCCCGTTGACGTCCACCTCGCCGGGCTGCACGGGCGGTTCCGTGGCGAATTGCGAGAACGCGCGGATGCGCCGCTCCAGGGTTTCGATTTCGTCCACCACGATCTGCGTGGCCTGCTCCATGAAGCCGCGGTCGGCCTCGTCGTAGCGCACCAGCATCTCTTCCACCGTCAGCCGGATGGGCGTCAGCGAGTTCTTCACCTCGTGCGCCATCTTGCGCGCCAGCGTCTGCCAGCTCGCCAGTTGCCGCAGGTAGACCAGACGCTCGGTGCTCTCCTGGAGCTTGCCCGCCATGTTGTTGAAAGCCCCGATGGCGCGGCCGATTTCGTCGTCCCTCCGCGCCTGCACGCGGGCGTTGAGATCGCCGCCGGCGAGTTTGCCCAGCCCCGTGGTGAGTTCCTGGATGGGCTGGCTGATGCGGTGCGCCAGGTAGACCAACAGGGCCAGCGACACCAGCCAGATGCCCGCCGCCAGCAGCACGTACGTGAGCTTGACGCCGCGGCGCAAATCGCGCTCGTTGGCCTCTTCCACGGCACGCCGCGCGTCGCGGATCTCGCGCGTCAGACGGTCCATCGCCACATCGCCCAGGCTCTCGGAGTACGACCAGATCTCGTTGCCGTGGCGCACCAGGTAATCCAGGCGGTTGCCATCCTGCCCGGCGCGCACCACCCGCTCACCGTCCAGTCCACCCGAGAAAACCTTGATCGCCTCCGGCCACGATGCCCGGTCCAGCGCCTCGTATTTGTGCGCGGGGATCTGGCCGGCCTGCGCCTTGCGCTTCAGATCATCGCTGGCGCGGCCGTAGAGTTCCAAGGCGGTGCCGCGGAGCGATTTCGACAGCGTGTCCAGCCGGCTGGTGGACGAAGTGTCGATGCTCTCCTCCAATAGCGAGGTGGTAATCCACACGGTGGCGGCCAGCGGCGCCAGCGTGGCCGCCAGGAAGATCAGAATCAGCCTGTTGCGAAGGCGGTTCACCCGTTTCGCGACCCGCGGCCTGCCAGACGGGGCAGGTCGGCCAGACGCACGCGTGTCTCCAGCGGTCCCCAATGCGTGACTTCGGTGTTCTTCCGGCCCAGAAACTCGATCAGATCGTGAATACTGATCCCTATCTTGGTTTCATCGGCAAAGTCGCGCTCCGTGCCGGTGCGCAACTCCAGGCGAAGCCAGTAATAAAGGTTGGGCGCGAGGCCCAACGTGCTCATCGTCAGGTTGTCGAAGCACCAGGTCTCGGCGGCCGCCAGCGACAGCCCTTCCACCGTGCGCGGGGGGCTTCCGGGCGAGCTTCCTAACTGCGTCACGGAGAACTTCTCCTCCCAAAGAGCATAGCTCACCACGAAGCGGCCCTTCTGCGGCCGCAGCACCGCCGTGCGCGATTCGTCGAGCAGTTCGAGTTGCGCCACGTAGGCCACTACGTCGCCGTATTTCAGGCGCTCCAGCGGCTTTCCGTTGAGGAAATGCAGCGTAGGGGCGGCGACGTGGAGGTTGTCGCCGTCGTACGTCACCTTCATCGAATCGGCGGCCCGCGCGGAGAACAGAGGAACCGTAAGGCCGGCCAGAAGCCAGCTCCTGCGGCTGATCCTTATCTCCCGCAAGCGGGTTTTCATCAATCAATCATGCCTGTTGTCAATAGATCATGCCTACCATCACGATCGGTTCGACGTGTCCGGACTTCATCGGGAACGCTACGGCGAGCGAAAAAATCGATTCCTTGAAGCCCACGCCGACCGACTGCCGGGGCGTAACCGCTTGTCCGCTGTCCCAGACGGCGCCCGCATCGTAGAACGCCTGGAAGGGCCCATACCGGTACTCGACGCTGTTGTGGACCAGACGGTTTCCCCCAATTGGGTCGATATCGTACTTGTTCCACCCGCGAAGGTAATAGCTGTTGCCCGCCACGAAGCGGTCCGACAGGGGCGCCCGCCCGCTGACGCTCCCGGCCACAAACTGCTCCATCAACTGGTGCTTGCCGTGCGCCACGCGGTAGTGCAGTCCCATCAGGTGCGAGGCATACACGAAGTCGCTTCCCAGGCTTCTGCTGGCCGCGCGCAGGGTGTAGTCCGCATCCACGTCTTGCTGGTATTCGGATTCCGCCAGCCGCTGGTGATAGCGCAGAGTCGTGACCAGCGCATTGGCGGCTTCGGTATGGGCGGCTGGATATTGGTCCTGAAACCGTTCGAAGGCCACGCCGACCTCCAGCATCAGGGGCTTGGCCAGGCTGATGGTCGCGGTCGGCTGGAAATTCTGCCGCGTGCGGTAGGCATCCGAAGTCTGGTTGGGCTGCGCCGCCAGAGCGTCCAGCGTACCCTGGTTCCATTGTTCGTGATAGCTCTCGAAGAGGAACCGCAGGCCCACCCGGTCGCTCCCCAGGTGCTTGTTTTCGTAGCGCGCGGAAATTCCCGCGAAGCGCTCATTGAGCGTGTCGCCGTCGCTCGCCAGACCGAAAGCAAAGGCGTTCTGCTGCGCCGTGAACCCCACCGACCCAGACCCGCTCCATCCCTGATGGGAATCGTATAGGAACTTGGTGACGGTGGCGTCGACGCCGTAGTGCGCCGGCTTGACTTCGAATTCCACGCGCACATGTTCCGGCGTGTCGCCGCGCAGCACGTGGTGGTTGACCTCGCTGGCCGACAGTTCCTTCTTGAGCCGCGTCGCCAGGCCGTCCAACGTGCCGGGATTCAGCTTCTGCCCGACCAGCGCCGCCAGGTCTTTGCGCAGCCCGGAGCTGAATTTGTCCGTCTGCTGATCGGCGACGTTCGTCGTCCAGCCCTTTCCGGCGACGATCACCGTATCCACCGTGTATCGTTTGTTCACATTGAGGTCGGAGTCTTGCGTGCCGGCAAAGAGCAGGCTGCTCAGGCATAGAGAGCCCAGCCAGGAATATCTCATACCGTGCCCAATCGCACGCCGGAGGCCAATTGCATCAGATTGAAAACAGGAGGGATAAAAGAGATGCGGTTGTGATTTCCAATCACAGGTGTGGAATGCGGACCGGGGATGGCTGGCGCCGCGCGGGCAGGCGAGGCCTGGCTTACAGGACCTTCGCCAGCTCGGTAGCAAACGCGCTGCGCGGAGACTGCTCGCGATTTCGTCCACCGCGCTTCTTGCGGTCGGGACGTTGTTCGGTTCGGATGGCATTGGGTGCTGCGGCCTGCTGCTGCTGCGACGGCGCTGCTCCGCGGGGAGCATCCTTGCCTTTCGGCGGCTGGGCGGGGTTGGCGCGCAACAACCGGTCTTCCAGGGGGGCGCGGTCAAAACGGCGAATGATCGATTGCATCTCGTCGTTCGTGGGCGCTTCGACAAATGCGAAGCCCTTGGATTCCTGCGTTTCGTGGTTGCGGATCACTTTAACGGCATCGGCCACGAGGTCTTCGGCGGCTAGCCATTGCTTAATGTCATCGGCGGTGACCCAGATAGGGAGATTACCAAGAAATACGGTGAAGCTCATTCAGTTGATTTTGTTACTCCGTTGTGGATTTGCGGCACTTCAAGGGGAGGATTCCGATCTGCCATATAGATAATATCAGAGTGGATTAGCGGATGCAAACGGCTGATATTTCGTACGCTAGCGCTTACCTGCGCCACGCGATACACGTGCCAGAAGCGCCGAAAGCCCGCACAGTAGTACTCCTCCGCCCAAAAGTAGCTCTCCGGACCCGGGCTCCGGCACTGATTGGGTCGCAAAGTTCGCCACCGCGCCCAAACTCTGGAAACCTACCGCCTTTCCCGGGCTATCCAGATCCACCACGCCAGGCGCCGCCCCCACGCTGAGCGGTCCGCCCGACAGGCTGGCGAACATATCCTGCCGCAGCGTGTACGGCGATAAGCCTACGGTGACGTCCGGCCCTTCGTTGCTTAACGTGAGGAAGACGGACCCATCGCTAAACAGTCCTTCCGAAAGCAGCGGGGACAGCTGCAGGAAGCCCTGTACCGTCGAAACCGCTCCCGTATACTCACTGCCCTGGATATACCCCGATCCATAGCTCACGCTGCCGAACGCTACCGACACCGCCAGGTCCGGCGATTCCAGCGTGGCGGTGAACCCTCCCGCTATACTCAACGGAGCCGATACCAGGTCGAAACTCACAGCCGTCGGATATACCGGCAGACCGAACGCCTCGGCGTTCACACCGAAACTCCCGGTCAGCAACTGAAAAACCAGCGTGTCCCCCGTCGGCACCACCGCGCTGGTCTGCGACGATACGTCGAGCGTGCCCGCGCTCACTACCGGCGCCACCAGGATCGCGAGACAGAGCCCCAAACGTAGTCTCATCCAGGTTGATTGTAGACCGCGGAACCACGGCTGAACAGGGCCTACAGTACTACTGCAACGGGTTAAATACCTGAGGTTCGGTTTACGTATTTTCGTGTGGTGGTGTACGATTGCGCCAAGGCACAAAGTACAACCCATGAATCTTCAAATCGCCCACCACGACGCCATCGCCATCGTCACCCTCAACCGCCCCGAGCGGCGTAACGCGCTGTCGCTCGAATTGATGCTCGATCTGATCGCCGCCCTCGAGGAAATCGGCGGCAATCCCCAGATCCGCGCCGTCATCCTCGCCGCCAGCGGCAAAGTCTTCTGCTCCGGCCACGATCTCGGCCAACTGGCCGGCCGCGACATCAATGAATACCGCCGCATCTTCGACGTCTGCACGCGCCTCATGCAGACGCTGCAATCCATTCCACAGCCGGTGATCGCCGAAGTGCAAGGCATCGCCACCGCCGCCGGATGCCAACTGGTGGCCACCTGCGATCTCGCCATCGCCAGCGAGGACGCCGCCTTCGCCACGCCGGGCGTCAAGATCGGACTCTTTTGCACCACCCCGATGGTGGCTCTCACCCGTGCCATCGGCCGCAAGCGCGCCCTCCAGATGCTGCTCACCGGCGAGCGGGTGCCCGCCCGCACCGCCGCTGAGTGGGGCCTGGTCAACCAGACCGTCCCCGCCGCCGAATTGCCATCCGCCACCCGCCGCCTCGCCGAACAGGTCGCCGCCGCCAGTTCCCTGGTGGTCGCCATCGGCAAGCAGGCCTTCTACACGCAGATCGATCTCGACCAGCCGAAAGCCTACGCCTACGCCAAGGAAGTCATGTCGATGAACGCGCTCGCCAGCGATGCGCAGGAAGGCATCGGGGCCTTCCTCGCCAAGCGCGCGCCGTGCTGGAGCGGGAAGTAGCGGAGCTATTCCCGCCGGTAGATCACGCTGCCCGCGCTGCGCCCCACCTCGCGATACCCCGCCATCCAGGCCCGTAAATCGCCGAACTCCGTGACCGCTAGCCGCGCGTTGTATTCCCCCAGCCCATCCACCACGAAGGTCGGCCGCGACGCCGCCAGTTCGGCTCGCCGCGCCCGCGATTCCTGGGTCTCCACCGGTGTCGATTGCGTCAGATGCCGGTCCGCCGGCACGCCCGTCAGCGGCTGCGAATCCAGGAACCGCGTCGCCGCCGGCAGGTGCGTATAGACATAAATCTCCGGGCGGTATCCCCACACGAACAGCGTGTCCCCCGCCTTCGCCGCGGCGCGCACCATCGCCGCCGCCGCGCGGCTGTCGCGATCCATGGCCGTGTCGCGCCACCCCGCATCCCGCGCTGCCAGGAAATACGTGGGCGCAAAGCGCGCCAGCGGAATCACCAGCAGGGCTGCCAGTAAACAGCGGCGCCAACCGCTCGCTGAGAAGGCGTGGAAGAACTGGCCACGGGCGGAGTTGGCAGGCGGACCCAGAGGGTACGCCGCCTGCCCCACCTTTGCTTTCCCCCACGCCAGCGCAAATCCGCGAGCCGCCACGAGCACCACCACGGGCAGAATCTGGAAGTAATAGCGCGGGAAGAAGCGCCACCCCGCCGCCACGCCGGCCAGCGAGAGGAACAGCCACACGATCCAGCGGCGCTTCTCCGCGGAGACAGGCCAGGAGGCCTGTCCTACGGTCGCAATCACGATGGCCGCGTGAAAACCCGCCCAATTCAGCGTGCGCAGAAGCCCGTTCTTCAGCGGCGCATCCACGAACGTGGTCCCCGCGTAGACCCGTCCCCACCGCCAGACCTCGTCCCAATATCCCGCCAGCGCCCCCGCGCTCCACATCCACGCGGTGACCGCGCCCGTTACTCCCGCGAACCCCGCCAGCAAGGTCCACGAGGGCGCCCACCACGCGCACACCGCCAGCACCAGCACACCCTTCGGACTGATGGTGAACGCCACTCCCGCCAGAACGCCCGCCCACAG
>Ga0182030_10025844_pt1 | contig 10668 bp, 9 predicted proteins | sample 812S3MmetaG_FD_121299 | JGI IMG/M metagenome (GOLD analysis project Ga0182030, IMG submission 121299) | Permafrost microbial communities from Stordalen Mire, Sweden - 812S3M metaG (Illumina Assembly) | ecosystem: Environmental > Terrestrial > Soil > Wetlands > Permafrost | place: Sweden... | reverse complement strand
TCTTCCAGATGGAGGGGCTTGTCGTCGACGAAGGCGTGACGCTGGCCGATCTGAAGGGGACGCTCGAATATTTCTTCCGCGAGTTACTGGGCGAGGACTTGAAGTTCCGCTTCCGGCCCCATTTCTTCCCATTCACCGAGCCAAGCTTCGAGGTCGATTGCTCGCGTACGGGCAGCCAGGTAAAGGGCAAGGAATGGCTCGAGATTTGCGGCTGCGGCATGGTCGATCCCGAGGTGTTCCGGCAGGTCGGCTACGACTCGGAGAAATATACCGGCTATGCCTTCGGCTTCGGCATCGAGCGGATCGCCATCATGCGCCACGGCATCCCCGACCTGCGCTTCTTCACCGAAAACGACGTCCGCTTCCTGCGCCAGTTCAGTACGCGGATTGATGGGTGAGACCGAACCTAATTTTTGACGGAATCAACGGAATTACCAAATTTTCCAAATTAACGGGATTTTTTAGGAGAAGATGCAAAACCGTTATTTTGGAGATGTAGGCGATTTTGGGAAATACGGGTTGTTGCGTATTCTCCACGGTTGCGCTGATGCCGACACAAAACTTCGTCTTGGCGTGGTTTGGTATTTGTTTCCCGATGAAACTCACAATGCGGATGGCAAGCACCTTGGTTATCTGCGGAAGCCCAGAGATTATCGTGACTGCGACGAGCAACTTTTCGATTTGCTTCACTCGACACTTTTTAACGAGGCAGATCAGTTGATTGCAGGTGCCCGGCAGATTAAGCACGCGGAAACGTCAGGCATGCTTCCTGAGGGAACGCTATTCTATAGCGAGCCGCTGGCATTTCTGGTCGGCCTGAAACGCGAAGCCAGGGAGCAATTAAGAAACGACTGGTACGCAGGTGTACTGGCAACGACGACCGGAACGGATTTGGTCTTTCTCGATCCTGACAATGGAATCGAATGCAAAATCGACCGGATTGCGAATAAGGGGCCGAAGTACGTTTTTTGGGATGAGATTACTGGCTTCGTTCATCGCGGCGAGAGCGTGGTTGTTTACCACCATTTAGGTCGTAACGGCACTCATGCCCAACAAGTGAAAGGCTTGGAGGGAGAAATGCGAAGGAAATTTCCAGACTTCGAGATTTCCGCAGTGAGGTACCGGCGGGGAAATGGACGCGCGTATTTCATCATCGCCTCTCCACAACATAAGGATTTGCTGCGTCAGCGCCTCACCGAAATGCGTTCCGGGCCTTGGAACCGTCATTTTGATTTTGAGTGAAAACAGCAGAAACCTTGTCCCATGCAGTTCCCTGCAATTCCGTTAATTTGGAAAATTCCGTTAATTCCGTCAAAATTCAGCGACGGTCATAGACCGCCGCTACATCCTAACTTTCCATCACGTAGAGATGGAAGCCGCCGTAGATGGCGGAGCGGTCTTCGCGCAGGAGGGCCTTCGAGAGCGCTTCCTTGTAATCGAACTTGGCCTTGAGCTCAGGCGGCAGGGCGGTCTCGACCGGCGACGTGGTGGCGGCGGTGCGGAAGACGATGCGCGAGCCGGGCTTGCCGACGCGGGCGATCTCGGTCCACATCTCGGCGATCTGCTCGGGCCGCATCCAATCCTGGGAATCGAGGAAGACGAAACGGTCGAGCGAGGCGTCGGGCTGCGAGCGCATGTGCTCGATCAGCGTCGTGTTGGTGACGGAAACGCGGTCGAGGTTGTCGCGCAGGGTCTGGAAATTTTCCTCCTTAAGATATTCGGGCATCGCGCAACGCGCGGCGCGGTCGTAGCTGCGGCCAAAGGCCTGCCAGCCGAAGTAATTGTCGGCGATGGGGAAATCGCAGGCGAGGCGCTTGACCCGTTCGCGGTACATGCCGACAAGTCCGCCCGGCGTCTCGGTTTCCATAGCGCTGAATTGCTGCGGCGGGATGCCGAGGGAATAAAGCATGACCGGCATGTTGCCGGTGGCGCGGACAAACCAGTTATCAAAAAAGGGCGCGATGTCCTGCTCGAAGACCTGCTCCTGCTCGGCACGGCTGGAGGCGGAGAGGAGGCGCGAGGGGTCCCATTTACACACGCGGGCGATGGTGTGCAGGAAGCGGATGAAATACCCCATCTTGGCGTAGTCGTAGAAATTTTTGGTAAAGTACTTGATGCGCGCCCCGAAAAGCATCCTGCGAATCCAACTCCCTTTTTCCCAGAAGGAGCGCGTGTTGTTGTCGAGATGTTCCGCGAGAAAAGTGAAGTAGTTGTACCGGTTCAGTTCGTCGTCGGCGCAACCGAAGAAAAGGAAGAAATCCTCGTAGCTGGGCAGGTATTTGATGGCGGCCAGTTTCAGTTTGAGCACGCAAAGATGGCTGCGATTGAGATCGACGGCGTGGATGTGTTCCGGCTTGTGGATGAGATAATTGAGGACGTTGCAGCCGCCCGAGGAGATGGTGAGCATCCGGCTTTCGGGAGTCAGGGCGAGGGCCTTGAGATCGACGCGCGGGTCTTCCCAAATCTGGTTGTAAACGAAACTATTGAACCAAAAGGTGAATAGTCGCTCCGAAATGCCCTTGGGGCTTAAGGGGTGATTATGATGGACCGCACCTTCCAAATACTTGGCTGTGGTCGAGTTCATGGTTTCGGGAAAAAAATGGCGGCGGGCAAAGTGATTGGTCGAACTTAGCCCCCTCACATTCGGCGACAAGCACCATATCATAAAGGCCTCTGAAGCTCCTGTGGCTAGCCCTCCCGCGGAGGGCTAGAAAGCTTCATCAAAAAAATACTGCCGTATGCAACGCCTGACGTCCGCAGGGCTAACGCTCCTCGATGGGAATGACCTTCTTGCCGACGGGATAGCCGACATACTCGCTGCTGGGGCGGAAAATCTTGTTGTCCTTGAGTTGCTCGATGATATGGCCGGTCCAGCCCGAGGTGCGGGCGATGGCGAAAATCGGGGTGAAAAGGTCGGTGGGAATACCGAGGCTGTAGTAGACCGTGGCGGAGTAGAAATCGACGTTGGCATTGAGATTTTTCTCCTTCTTGACGATGGCGGCGATGCGGTCGCTCATCTCAACCCATTTGGTTTCGCCGAGTTCCCGGGTGAGCTTGACGGCCATGGCCTTGAGGTGCGGCGCGCGCGGATCGAGCACTTTGTAAACCGCGTGGCCCATGCCCATAATCTTTTCCTTTTTGGCCAGCTTGTCGTGCACCCAGGCATCGACTTTATCGGGGCTGCCGATTTCCACGAGCATGTGGATGACCGCCTCGTTGGCGCCGCCGTGAAGCGGACCTTTGAGCGAGCCGATGGCGGTCGTGACGGCGGAGTAGATGTCCGAGAGCGTGGAAGTGGTCACCAGCGCGGAAAAAGTGGAGGCGTTGAAGCCGTGATCGGCATGGAGGACATAGGCCAGATCGAGCGTCTTGACCGCTTCAGGACCAGGCGTTTCGCCGGAAAGGAGATAGAGAAAGTGGGCCGCTTCGTCGAGGTCGGTGCGGATGGGCGGAAGCGACTTGCCCTGCCGAGCCCGGTGGAAATAAGCGATGATAACGCCAACTTTGGCGGTCAGCGAGATGGCGCGGGGCAGAAGCTCTTTCTCGATCTGCGGGCCAACCGGGGCGTGATCATAGAGGCCGAGCATCGAAACGCCCGTGCGCAAAACATCCATGACATTCGCGTCTTTGGGCGCGTTCTTGAGAAAATCAACGACGGGCGGCGGCAGGGTGCGGGCGGCGCGCAGGTCGGTCTTGAGTTTCGCCAACTCGGACCTGTTCGGAAGACGTTCATGCCAGAGAAGGTAAACTACTTCCTCGTAACTCACCTTCCCTGCAAGTTCGTTGATGTCGTAGCCGGCATAGATGAGGATTCCCTCGTCCCCCAAGACATCACTGAGGCGGGTGGTGGCGGCGACGATCCCCTTAAGTCCAGGCGAAGTGACAGGCATGACCCAATTAAACAAGCCGCGTGCCATATTACCAACGAAAACAGCAAAAATGTCCTCTTTTTAGAAGTGGCCCAGAGGCCGGAAGAATACCTAATGGAAACCTGGTCGGCCCGGAGCAATTACCCGTAGCTTCGGGAAATAGCGTCGCAGATAGCCTCGATCCGCCGCTGCCAGTTGCTCTGCCTGAAGCAACGCATGGGCGCCGATGAGAAAATCGGGAATGAGGTGCTCGCGGGGGCCACCCGATCGGCGATAGGCTTGAAAAATATTCCCGGCGAAAAGAGCCGCAGGAGGTTGCATGGGCTCATAGTCGATCCCCAAATCCCGAAAAAAAGCGACAGATTCCTTATCGTCGTGAAACAATGCGGCCACTTCCGCCAAAACAACTTCGCACGCAATCAGGCGGCCCAGCTTGCTTTGCGCGCGCAAGACCTCCAACCAAGCTTCGCTGCCCGCCTCCCCCTTATAGAGAGAGATCAGCACCGACGTATCAACGGCGGTAATCACGGCAATTCAACAGGGCCGCGCAAATACTCCAGCCATTGTTGTGACGTCTTGCCTTGCAGCTTGCGCTTGCCGCGGCCCAACACCGAACGCATCCGCTTCTCATTCACTTGCTTGGTTGCTTTCAGGAATGGGGCGTGTTCATCAAAATCGAGGACATCGCCGACCTTCAGGTGAAGTTTTCGCCGCAAGGCCGATGGAATAGTGATCTGGCCCTTGGAAGTAAGGGTGCTTTGCATTACCCTAAAGTAAGGAATTTGGCGCCAGGAGTCAAGTTGAGGAGGAATGGTCTTAGCCGATAAATTGACTTAACCTTGGTCGGACAGTGAAGTAGCTTATACCCATGCAGACGGAAAAGATCCGCAAACCGCGTGACCTGACCGTCTTCGAGCGTGTACGCCTTCTTAACGCAGAACTCGATAGGCTTGGCATCAAACGCCCAAAGGATGATCACCTCGTACGAAAAGTTATTGGAAAGCCTCGTCAAGGAAAGGGTTAAGTTTGTAGATTCTGCAAGAAGCTTCCCTGGTTCGGTGCAAACTCCCTCCAATGAAACATAGAGTTGCCTTAATTCGCTGGATACTTTTGTTACCCACTTTGGGACTTGCCTTTTTTATTGCTCATTTTGTTTTTCAATTGGTGTTCCCGATGATTCAGAACCACTTGGGCATCTCGGATGACGATCTCTATGGAATGTCGATTATGGATCAGGACATCGTTTTTGGTCCTTATGGTGGCGGCATTTTTGCGTTCTTTTCGGTACTGGCTTGTTACGTGGTAGTACCGCACGTCAAGATTGCGGCCTCGCCGGGGCTTTTGTTTCTAGAACTTCTGCCTTGCGTCGGAGTAACGAGTTTTATCTTCCCTGTAAGCGGCGGTGGTTTGATGGCCTTATTTTTGGCGATGATCGTTCATCGACTATTTGGTTGGGTTGCGCCTTCCAGGGCGACCATCGCGATCTAAGCGCGTCAGACGAGCGATTTGGCCTACTTTACCATTGCTTCCCTGCGGTTGGTCGCCTACTTTTAACCTTCCCGGAATTTACCTTGTTCCGCTCCATTATGATCGTTGTTTTAAAGCCCAACCTACCGTTAGAAGAAGTCGAGAAAGTCATCGCCGAAGTGGCGAAGCTTGGCTACGAGCCCCGCCCCATCCACGGCAAAGTCCAGACCGTCATTGCCGCCATTGGAGACGAGAACACCCACCAATCTCTCGAGACCCTTGAAACCTGGCCCCAGGTCGAGCATGTCCATCGCGTGCAAAAGCGCTACAAGCTGGTCAGCCGCGAAGCCAAGAAAGGCAAGGACTCCATCCTGAAAATCCACGGCCAGGAAATCGGCGCGGGCAAAAAGTTTTGTTTCATGGCCGGCCCCTGCTCGGTTGAAAGCGAAGAGCAGCTCATGGCCACCGCCAAGGCCGTCAAGGCGCAAGGGGCGACGTTCCTGCGTGGCGGCGCGTTCAAGCCCCGCACCTCGCCTTACGAGTTCCAGGGCCTGGCCAAGGAAGGCCTGCAACTACTCGCCCAGGCCTCCAAGGAATACGATCTCGGTATTGTCACCGAAGTCCTCTCCGAGCGGGACGTGGAACTGGTCGCCAGCTATGCCGACATCCTGCAAATCGGCACGCGCAACGCGCAAAATTTCTCCCTCATCACCGAAGCGGCCCGCAGCGGCAAACCGATCCTGCTCAAGCGCGGCATGACCATGAAAATTGAGGAATGGCTGCTGGCGGCCGAGTACATCCTGGCCCATGGCAATCCCAACGTCATGCTCTGCGAGCGGGGCATCCGCACCTTTGAGACCTACACGCGCAACACGCTCGATCTTGGAGCGGCGGCAATCGTCAAGAGAGAATCCCACCTGCCGGTGATCATTGACCCGAGCCAGGGATGCGGTCGCGCCGACATGGTCTTGGAAATGTGCAAGGCTGCGGTCGCCCTCAATACCGACGGCATCTTGATCGAGGTCCATCCCAACCCGGCGGAAGCCTGGAGCGACGGCCAGCAGCAGGTCGATTTCACTCTTTATGCGAAATTGGTCGCGGAACTAAGGCCCTTTATTACCGCAGTGGGTCGTCCGCAATAATTTCATCATGTTATGACTTCCGGCGCACGTGGTCCAGCCTCCCCGCGTCAGAAGCATTCCCCTGCTCCCATGGAAAAGGTTAAAGATTCGACCACCCCGTCCGAAGGGCGTCAGACCGTCCTCATCATCGACGATGAGAAGGACGTCCATTATTCCTTCCGCCGCCTGTTGGAAAAGGAACCGCTCGACATCCAAAGCGCGGAGTCGGGCGACGAGGGCATCCGCATGGCGCGCAAGCACCATCCCGACCTGATCGTGATGGACATCCGCATGGGCCAGCAAAGCGGACTCGATACGCTCAAGGAACTGCGCCAGATGAACCCGAAGCAGGTCGTGGTCATGATGACGGCCTACGGAACGTCGCAAACGGCCATCGAGGCGATGAAGCGGGGAGCCTACGATTACGTCCTCAAGCCCTTCGACATTCCCCAACTGAAGAACCTGCTTTTCGAGGCGCTGGCGGCGGCACGCGCGATGAAACAAATCGTCGCGTTCCCCACCAAGCTCAACGCCGAGGAGAGCAGCCAGACCATCGTGGGCAATTCGCCCGCCATGCAGCAGGTCTACAAGCTGATCGGCCAGGTCGCACCGACCAGCACGACCATCCTGATTACAGGCGAAAGCGGCACCGGCAAGGAACTCGTCGCGCGCGCGATTTACCAGAACGGTTCACGCATGGGCAAACCGTTCATCGCCATCAACTGCGCCGCCATCCCGGAAAACCTCCTCGAAAGCGAACTCTTTGGCCACGAAAAGGGGGCGTTCACCGGTGCGCTGGCGCAGCGCATCGGCAAGTTCGAGCAGTGCGACGGCGGAACGCTTTTCCTGGATGAAATCGGCGACATGCCCATGACGACGCAGACGAAAATCCTGCGCGTGCTCCAGGAAGGCGAATTTTCCCGGGTAGGCAACAACCAGTCGATCAAGACCGACGTGCGGATCATCGCCGCCACCAACAAGGATTTGTGGCAGGCGGTGCAGCGAAAGGAATTTCGCGAGGACCTCTTCTACCGTTTGAACGTGGTGCGCGTAAACCTGCCGCCGCTGCGCGAACGCTCGACCGATATTCCGATCCTCGTCGCCTATTTCATCAACAAATTCCGGCTCAAGCAACCGACCGGCCCGAGCCAGATCGCCGACGAGGCCCTCGCTGCCATTCAACGGTCCACCTGGCCGGGCAATGTCCGCGAGCTGGAGAATTGCATCCAGCGCGCCATGGTCCTCGCGTCCGGCAACACCATCACGCTGGCCAACCTGCCCGAGGAAATCTCACGCGGCTATCGCCCTCCTGCCTCCGCTTCGAGCGAACCTGCCCGACCCGTTTTTTCCGCCGCTGTGCCGGTCCCGGAAGCGGCAACCGCTCCCGGAACCGATCCGGGAAAAGCATCACTGGCCCACGCGATAGAAACGCTCTTCAACTTCGCCCGTAGCGACAAGCAGTTCAAACTCCTCCCCGCCGCGGAACGCGAACTGATCGTGCGCGCGCTGGCCGAAACCTCCGGCAACCAGGTCCAGGCCGCCAAGCTCCTTGGCGTCACCCGCGCCACGCTCCGCAAGAGGGTCGATAAATTCGGCATCCAAAAACGGATGGCGATCGATTAGTCCTGCCGTGCCCCCGGAAATAACAGCCCGTCTCGCACAGGGCGAAGAAATTCTCTGGCAGGGACGACCGCGGCCCTATGTCTTCCTGCTACGCGGTCTCCCCGCGATCTTTTTCGGCATGACCTGGTCCCTCCTGGGCGCGGTCTGGTATCACGGCGCGATGCTGGCCCCCTGGGAAGGCTGGTGGAAACTGGTCCCGAATTTCAGCCTGCCCTTCATCGCAGCGGGGTGGAGCTTTTTCTTCTATCCGATCAATCTCGGCGCGCGCGCGCGGCATACCTGGTATGTCGTCACCAACAAGCGCGTTTTCATTGCCCGCCTGCACGGAAAGAGCCCGCCCGAACTGCGGGTCTTCACCCGCGAAGAAATGGGGCCACCCCATGTGGTGAAGCGCCTCGACGGCCTTTACGAGGTCGTCCTCACGCGCAGCGCGCAAGGGAAGCCGTATCTGATCCCACGCCTCGAATCAGGATTTTTCGGGATCCCCGACGGCAACGCCGCCGCGACCGCGATTCGTACGGTCATGAATTGGTGAGGGTCTCGTTATTACCGCTTAAGGATGCGGGGTGTTGGAAACGCCAGGGGCGGGCGAGTTTGTGCTTACGCCGGGGGGAAGGTTTGTCGACACACCCGAAGGCAGGTTTGTTGTCGCGCCGGGCGGCACATTGGTGGACGTGCCTGGCGGCACATTTGCGCTAAGATCTCCCGGCGCACCAGCACAAATCGCAGATGTAAGCGCGACCAAACTAACCGTCACATATACCATGATTTTCATGACATACCTTACCACTGGATCGCTGCCGCAACAACGTGGTGAAGCCTCCCGTTAAAAGACCCTGAGGAAATACGGGCCTTCCTGGCGCGCAACAAGCAGGAACATGGCCGGGTTAGCGGCACGAGGCTTGGTTTCAATGACTTGTTGCTTCCATCGAGCGGTCGCGGACGAAGCCCAGGAGATCCTCAGCGTCGGCCCTGTCACGGCAGTCGGCAAGTATGAATACATTGCGCTGACGGAGTTCTTCCAGATGCGCGCGCACCTCGTCGCTCGTGCCCGCGAGGCGCAGCGCCACGGAGCCGGTCGCAGCAAAGATGCGCGGCAGATCGGACAACAACAACGCGGCCTTGGGGTCTTGCGCCACTTCGAGCAGCGCCAGCTTGGGCAGGCTGGCCAGCTGTGGCACGTAGTGCAATTTCTCGTTGTGGACGTGGTAGATCGCAGACTCATACCGGTCGATCAAATCGCGTTCATACGGGAAACCAAACTCGTCGTACACCGCCGTCGAGCAAAGCATGGCAGCATCGTTGGAGAGATGGCCGAGGCACCGGCCCTCCATCCAGCTCCCGATGTGGCGGAACACATGGCCGCCTTCAACCGTGTCCGCCCATGAAACGAGCCGGTCATAATACCACCGGATCGCCGTCACCAAAAACTGCATCAGTCGACCGGTTGCCGCCGGCTCATCGATAAAGTCGGTGAACAACCCGTTGCCACGGACGGCGTTGGCGATGTCCATGGGGGCCATCGTGCCGCGCACGTTGAGGACAAAGCTTCCATCCTGGCGCCGGCGCAGATGCTCGTAACCAAGTTTCATGTATTGAAACCACCGGTTCTTCGGTGACAAGACAAGCCGTCCCAAGTCATCGGGACTGTCCAGCATGGGCACGGGCAGACAGGTGGTCTCCTGGAGGTGCACATCCATACCCAACCAGGCGGAGTGCTCGGCGATCCCAAAACCCGGACAGATCGAGGGTATGGAATCATCATCGAGTCCCTCCCTGGCGCGCCAAGCCGGGCGCGAAGCCTTCAATTGGTGGTCCAACCATTCGCCGAGTTGCCGGTCGAGGTCAAATTGGTGCAGCGGCGGCACCGGTGGAGACTCGACCGGAAAATGGGTGGCCAGAAGAAAGTGACCGGGTTCTTTCGCGGCATAAAACGCGCGGGCGCGACAAGCAACACGGTGGATGTGCTCGCGCAGGGCGGATTTCGTTGAGAGCATATTATTATAGGAACGGGACGGATGATATCGGGATGAAGCTTCCGGCAGGATTGATCTGTAAGATGGGATGCTGTTCTACGCCAGAAAACTAACTCCTACTGAACAAAGTTTGCCAGACTAACCTCGTCAGGAGAGGAGAGCGGCGGAGGGAATCGAATCCTCCTAAATTTATTTTTCATCGGCCCAAGCGGAAGGACCGTTCGGGCAGACAGCTCGTTTAGGATTTGAGCCAGACCGGTGTAGAGAGCCGAAAGGCCCAGACGATCCTCTCAAAACCGGTGAATTGCTTGAAGCCCGAGCCAGCGCCCACAAAATCTCCGAAAGCCAGCAAAAAGAAAAGAACCACGAGCGTCCCGAATACCCATTGCAGCGCACGGTTGAGCCGAAACGTGCCCACAAACATCACCACCGAAAACAGGCCCCACACGGTCAGATAAGAGCCCATCGCGAGAATCATGCTGTTCATCTCGTAATAGCCTCCGTTGTGCAAATTGAGCACCACCGTCGTCATGCCAAACCCCAGCAAGCCTATCGGCGCCGGATTAGCAGTGGAATCTTTGATAAGTGTTGGTTCGATAAGAGGAAGCGATT
>Ga0182030_10025843_pt1 | contig 10668 bp, 10 predicted proteins | sample 812S3MmetaG_FD_121299 | JGI IMG/M metagenome (GOLD analysis project Ga0182030, IMG submission 121299) | Permafrost microbial communities from Stordalen Mire, Sweden - 812S3M metaG (Illumina Assembly) | ecosystem: Environmental > Terrestrial > Soil > Wetlands > Permafrost | place: Sweden... | reverse complement strand
GCACGGTGGGCCTTGACGCCACCGTGGCCGGAACCCCGGTATCGGTGGGGGACTGGGTCGTCGGTGACGTGGACGGGGTGGTGGTGGTCCCCGGTGCCACGCTCGACGACGTCATCGCGGCCGGTCGGGCCCGGGAGGCGGGCGAGAAGGAGTACTTCGCCGCGCTCAGCTCGGGGTCGACCACGGTGGACCTCCTCCACCTGGACGCTTCGCTGGTGGAGGGCGGCTCCACCACCTGAGCGTCTCGAGCCCCGATGGCCCTGAGCCCGGGCGGCCCTGGAGCGACTGGCCTTCCCGGTGTTCTCGAGGACGGTGGCACTGCCCGGGGCCACGAAGTCGAACCGTGGCGCCGTCGGCGCACCCACCACCGTTGCCGGGGTCAGGGTCCGGGCGGGTGACTGGGTGGTGGGCGACGTCGACGGCGTGGTGGTGGTGCCGGGTGACGCGGTCGAAGAGGTGCTGGCCGCCGGTCGTGCCCGGGAGTCGGCAGAGGCGGGCTACTTCGACGCCCTCAGGCAGGGCTCGACCACCGTCGAGATCCTCGGTCTCGACGCGTCGCTCGTGGAGGACGCTCCGTCCCCGGGCTGAGGCTGGTTCGGTCGGCGGCGCCCCCGCTCAGTGGTGGGTGTAGTCGATGGGCCCGGCGCCCTTGACCCCGATGGCGAAGCAGAAGCAGTGGATGGACGCGTTGTCGCTCACCGGCCGGAGGCTGTGGACCTCGTCGGGCGGGATGTGGACCAGGTCGCCCTGGGCGATCAACCGCTCCTCGTCTCCGATGGTCATGATGCCCCGTCCGCGGAGCACGTAGTAGAACTCGTGGGTCGGGTGGGAGTGGGGGTGGACGTACCCGCCGCCCTCGACCTCGAACTCGTTCACCAACTCCAGGAACCCACCGTCGGTCTGCTCTTTCATCTCCCGTGAGTTGACCATCCACCACACGGGGACGGTGCCGTTGTGCTCGACGACCGGGGCGGCGTTCTCGATGTTGCGTACGTCCATGGCCATGCTTGCTCCTTTGTCCCCTGGATCCGTCCTCTGGGCCGGCGGGCGAGGCCGATGTTAGGTTGAGCCCTCACACTAGATCGCGACGGAGGCGTGCAACATGGGTGGACCGGTGCGACAGATCATTCCGGGTCCGGTGGACCCGGCCGCCTGGGCCCCGTTCGGCTGGTTGCCGGTCCCCGACACCGACCCCGAAGACGGTGCGTCGCGGCTCGTGTTCGACTGGGACGACGTGCACGTCAACCGCATCTCCCACCGGAGGGACGAGGTGCCCGAGGTGGAGGGGGGACTGCGCTGTCTGGCGCTCTTCCGCCACCTCACCCACACCCAGGTGCTCATGCCGCTCGACGCCACCGCCGTGCTGGCCGTCGCCCCGCCGACCGCCGACCTTTCGTCCCCGGCCGATGTGTCGCTGATCGCCGCCTTCGTCCTGGAGCCACTCGACTCCGTCGTCCTCTACCAGGGGACGTGGCACTGGGGCCCGTTCCCTGTGGCGGCGGACGAGGTCCACCTGTTCAATGTCCAGGGTCTCCGCTACAGCGAGGACAACGAGCGGGCCGACATCGGGGAGCTGGGCGTCCCGGTCGACGTCCTGTGCGGGGGCCCGCCGCGCCACCCGGCGGCCGCCGCGAAAAACTAATGTTGACAAGGCAGTGCCGGTGCCTTAAACACAGGCCCGGCAAACAGCTGTTTTTGTAGGGGACCACCAGCGTCGGCATCACGCCGGGGCTCGAATAGGGGGAGTCGTCGATATGGGGAGCAAGCGGGGGAGATGGTCGGTGCCAGTGGTGCTGGCGCTCGGGACGGCGGCCATCGTGGGGGGGTGGACCGGGACGGCGACGGCCGGGGCGAGCACCACATCGGTGGCACCCGGCGCCCAGATCAACGTGGGGGCGATCTCGTCGCGGACAGGGCCCCTCGCCGGCTTCTTCGGGGGCCTGGCGCCGGGCATGATCGCCTACTTCAAGACGATCGACGCCACCGGCGGCGTGAACGGGCACAAGATCGTGCTGACCCAGAACCTCGACGACGGCGGATCACCGAGCCAGTTCACCCAACTGACCCACACCCTCATCGACCAGGACCACGTGTTCGCCGTCGGGGTGGCCTCGGCGTGGTTCACCCCGAACTACTTCGTCTCCACGAACACCCCGACCTACGGGTACAACGTCAGCGCCAACTGGCAGACGGCACCGAACCTGTTCGCCGTGGGCGGCTCCACCCAGATCTACTCCTCGGCGTACTCCAGCCTGTCCTGGTTCCTGAAGAAGGTGAACGCGAAGTCGGTGGCCTTCGTCAGCTACGGGCCGGGCATCGCCTCGTCGTACGACGCCTGCTCCGCCTATGCCAAGGCCATGAAGAAGGCCGGGTACAACGTCTACTCCGACGTCAGCGCCCAGCTCGGCGGTAGTTACTCCTCCGACGTGCAGCGCATGCAGCAGGCCGGTTCGCAGGCGGTCGTCACCTGCATCCAGGCCTCGGACGACATCACCCTCGGTCGGGACATCCAGCAGTACGGTCTCAAGATCAAGCAGCTGTGGCTGAACGGCTACGACCAGGCGCTGCTCAACCAGTACCGGAGCGTGATGCAGAACGTCTACGTCGAGGACGTGGGCGACGTGCCCTTCGAGGCCGCCAACACCGCCAAGTACGGGAACACCTACCCGGGCATGCAGCAGTACCTCGCCGCCATGAAGAAGTACGAGCCGTCCTACGTCCTGAACAGCGTCACGTTCGACGGGTGGCAGTCGGCGGCGCTCCTGGCCGCAGGGGTCAAGGCCGCGGGCAGCAACGTCACCCAGGCCAGCGTGATCAGCGCCACCAACAACATCACCAACTTCACCGCCGGCGGCCTGTCCTCACCGGTCAACTGGAAGGTCAGCCACGTCAGCTACACCGTTCCCAACTGCACCAACTACGTCCAGGTCAACGGCAGCAAGTACGTGACGGTCTTCGCCAAGGGGAAGCAGGTCTTCGTCTGCGTGAACTCCAGCGTGAACAATCCGAAGGTGGTCACGCCACCGAAGGGAACCCCGGGGGCATGAAGCTGAGCGCAGCCGGGTCCCGGTAGGAGTCGCGCCGGAGGTGGAGCACTTTCTGGGTTTCGTGATACCCGGGGTCCCCTACGGCTGCACCTATGCGATCGTTGCCGTGGGCCTGGTGCTCACGTATCAGGCCACCGGCGTCTTCAACTTCGCCTACGGCGCCCAGGCCTACACCTCGGCCTTCCTGTTCACCTGGCTGGTCCAGAACGAGGGCCTGCCGGTGTGGCTGTCCTTCCTGTTGTCGGTGGTGATCCTGGCCCCGGGCCTCGGCCTGGCGTTCGACCGGTTCCTCTTCCGTCACATCGCCAACACCAACACGACGGCCAAGCTGGTCACCGGGATCAGTCTGTTCGTCGGGATCCCGAGCGTGCTGTCGGTCATCTTCGGCAGCGCCAACCAGTACAACCCGCCGAGCATCCTGTTCAATCCCGACACGGTCTACTTCCGCGTGGCGGGAACCCCGATCAACGGGATCTACATGACCACGGTGCTGACCACGGCGGTGATCCTGATCGCCCTCGTCGTCCTGATGCGGCTCACCAACCTGGGCCTGCAGATGCGGGGGGCGGTGGAGAGCCGCCGCCTCATCGAGCTGGACGGCGTGAACGCCGGCCGCGTGGTGGCGGTGGCCTGGGCCATCTCCGGCCTGATGGCCGGACTGGCCGGCGTGCTGCTGGCCCCCATCTACGGACAGCTCCAGTCCAGCGACTACGCGGCGCTGATGGTGGCGGCCTTTGCCGCCGCCGCCTGGGCCGTGCTGCGTTCCATGCCCATCGCCGTCCTGGTGGGCATCCTGATGGGCGTGGCGTCCACCGTGGCGCAGGGGTACCTGCCGGTCAGCAGCGTGTGGTCGTCCGCCGCGCTGACCTCGCTCCCGTTCATCGTGCTGATCGCCGCGCTCCTCCTCGTGCCCGGCCTCCGACAGCTCGACCACACGAAGGACCCCCTGTCCTCGGTCGACCCGCCGACCCCGCCGACGGTCTCCGCCCTCCGGGCGCCCCAGATCGACCGGATCGTCCGGGTCGGTTGGTACATCCTGCTCGGGGCCTTCGTGGTGTCCATGCTGACGTGGCTCCCGACGACGTGGGAGAACGTGTTCAACGCCGGGCTGGTCTACTCGATCGTCTTCCTCTCCATCACCCTCATCACCGGCATGGGCGGTCAGCTCTCCTTGGCCCAGGCGACGCTGGCCGGGGTGGGGGCCTACACGGCCGCCCAGCTGGCCACCCACTTCGGCCTCAGCCTGTTGCTCGGTGGCCTGGTGGGTGCGGTGACCGCCGCCGCGGTGGCGGTGGTGCTGGCCTTCGCCTCGGTGCGCCTGCGCGGGCTGGGCCTGGCCCTGTTGACCATCGCCGCCGCCCTGTTCTTCGACAACGCCGTGTTCCCGCAGTTGAACAGCAGCAACGGCCAGACCGTCGGCATCAAGCCCGAGTGGGTGGGCCTGGGCATCCTGCACCCCAACGGACACGCCTTCTTCATCACCGCCATGATCGTGCTGCTCGTCTGCATCGCCGGGGTGCAACTGGTCCGCCGGGGGTCCACGGGCCGGTTGCTGGGCGCCATGCGGGGCAGCGAGACCGCGGCCGCCGGCCTGGGCATCAATCTCACCTGGCAGCACATCGTGGTGTTCGCACTGTCCGGGGTGGTGGCCGGCATCGGTGGGACCATGCTGTCCATCCAGCAGCAACAGGTGAACCCGGACCTGTTCAGCTACCAGATCTCGCTGGTCTTCGTGGTGGTGGTCGTCACCACCGGGGCGAGCACCGTCGAAGGGGCGCTCCAGGCCGGGTTCGGGTTCGTGATCCTCCAACAGCTGCTCACCTACGTACCGTCCCGGCTCGGCGGGAACAGCCTGGTGGTGGTGTTCTTCGCCTTCGGCGCGCTGACCTACTCGGCCCACCCCGAGGGGATCCTCGAATACCAGAAGCGGCGCTCCACCCTCCGAATGCAGAACCTCCTCTTCCGGCCGGTCGATCACGGGGGCGACCCACCCGGCCCGTCCGGCCCGCTAGTCGGGGCGGACGGTGGTGGTGGCGGTCCGCCTCCGGCGCCCAACGGCGCGTCCGCCGAGGTAAAGCCGGTGGTGAGCGACCATGGTTGACACGGCTGCCTCGCCGGCCGCGGACGGTCCCACGACGGCCGGCCCGCTGCTGTCGGTCAACGAGGTCTCGAAAACGTTCGGCGGCATCGCCGCGGTCAGTGGGGTGAGCCTGACCGTCGACCGAGGCGAGAGCATCGGACTGGTGGGCCCGAACGGTGCCGGCAAGACGACCCTGTTCAACTGCATCTGTGGCCAGCTCCGGCCCGAGCAGGGGAGCATCGACCTCGACGGGAGGGAGCTCCTCGGCATGCCCACCTTCAAGCGGGCCCGGTTGGGGATCAGCCGCACCTACCAGCGGATCGAGGTGTTCCCCGACATGACGGTCCGGGACCACCTGGTGGTGGCGGTGCGGGCCCGCTGGTCCACCGGGCGGCTGTGGAAGGACCTCCTCAACCGCAGCGCCGTGACCCCGGAGGAAAACGAGCGGGTGGCGTCGGTGCTCGAACTGGTCGGCATCGAGGACCGGGCCCAGACCCCCGTGTCGGCCCTCGGCCTGGGATTGTGCCGCCTCGTCGAGCTCGCTCGGGCCCTGGTGTCCGAGCCGGTGCTGCTCCTGGCTGACGAGCCCTCGTCGGGGTTGGACATCCACGAGACGCGCGAGCTGGCCCAGGTGCTGCGCAAGCTCCAGCGTGAGCGCGGGATGGCCATGCTGCTGGTCGAGCACGACCTCGGGATGGTGGGCGAGGTGGTCGACCGGACGATCGTGATGAACCTGGGCGTGGTGATCGCCGACGGCACCTTCGACGAGGTGATGGCCGACGCCAACGTCCGCCAGGCCTACCTCGGGTTGACCGCGTGAGCGGGCCGGCCACCGACCCGGCTGCCGGCGGAGGAACGGCGGTGGCGGTGGAGCCCCCGGCCCTCGAGATCGAGAATCTCAGCGCCAGCTACGGCCCCTACCGCGCCCTGTTCGACATCTCCTTCGTCGTGCCGGCTGCGGGCGTCACCGCGCTGATCGGTTCCAACGGCGCCGGCAAGTCAACCGTGGCCCGCGTGGTCACCGGTCTGTTGGCCAGCACGGCGGGCGCCATCCGGCTGGCCGGCAAGGACGTCACCGGGCTGTCCGCCTACAAGATCGCCCGGGCCGGTTCGGCCCACGTGCCCGAGGGCCGGGGCGTCTTCGCCAGTCTGACCGTCGAGGAGAACCTCAGACTGGCCTTCCGACAGCGGGGCGGCCGCAAGAGCGTGGCCGGATCCCTCGACCGCGCCTTCGAGGCCTTCCCCGTGCTCAGCGCGCGGCGCAAGCAACAAGGTGGCACCCTCTCGGGAGGGGAGCAGCGCATCCTGTCGTTGGCCAAGGTCCTGGTGGCTCCGCCCCGGTTGCTGGTGGCGGACGAGATCTCCCTCGGCCTGGCCCCGGTGATGATCGACGCCGTCTACGAGGGGCTGGCCAAGATCAACCAGGCCGGGACGGCGCTGCTCATCGTCGAGCAGCAGGTCGACCGGGTGCTCGACATCGCCGTGACCGCGGTCGTCCTCGAGCACGGCTCGGTGGCCTACAGTGGGCCGTCCGACGGGGCACTGGACGCGGTCGAGTCGGTACTGGCCAATCGGGGCGAGCGGGCCGTGATGACGCCGAGCCACGGCACCGACGTGGTGGTCCCCGGTTGGGGCACGGAGAACGTGGAACAAGAGCTGCGGTTCCGTCGCCGTCGCCGGAAGCCGCCGACCTAGGCCCGGCAACGCACCGCAGGAACGAGAGGAACCAGAGTGAGCGACAACGAGCGCGACGCCGTCATCGTCGATGTGGTGCGCACCACCATGGGGAAGCGGGGAGGGGCGCTCGCCAACTGGCACCCGGTCGACCTCCTGGCCTTCGCCCTCACCCAGCTGGTGGGGCGCACCGGCATCGATCCCGAGACGGTCGACGACGTGATCGGCGGGTGCGTCACCCAGGCCGGCGAGCAGAGCACCAACGTCACGCGGAACGGGTGGGTCGCCGCCGGCTTGCCCCAGACGGTGCCGGCCACGACCGTGGACCGCCAGTGCGGCTCGTCCCAGCAGGCCATGCACTTCGCCGCGGCCGGGGTGAAGGCCGGCCACTACGACCTGGTGGTCGCCTGCGGCGTCGAAGCGATGAGCCGGGTTCCCATGGCTTCCAACGCCCGGGGCGGGACGGGACCGTTCCCGCCGTCGTTCCTCGAGGAGATCGACGGCCGGCTGTGGGCCCAATTCCGCGTGGCCCAGGTCCTGGCCGACCGGTGGGGCATCAGCCGTGAGGAGATGGACGAGTACTCGCTGGAGAGCCACCGTCGGGCCGCCGCCGCCTGGGACTCGGGCCACTTCGCCGCCGAGTCGGTGGCCGTGCCCGTGAAGGACGAGGCCGGCGCGCTCACCGGGGCGCGGCTCGAGTCCGACGAGGGCATCCGCCGGAACGCCTCCCTCGAGGCCCTGGCCGGTCTGGCACCCGCTCAGAACTGGGAGCCCGACACGGCGCCGGACATCACCGCCGGCAATGCCTCACAGATGACCGACGGCGCGTCGGCGATGCTGGTCGCCGAGCGGTCGGTGGCCGAGCGGCTCGGCCTGCCGGTCCGGGCACGGTTCGCCCACGCCACCGTGGCCGCCGAGGATGCCGCCATCGTCCTCTCCGCTCCGGTGCCGGCCACGCACCGGCTGCTCGAGCGATCGGGCATGAAGGTCGAGCAGTTCGACGCCATCGAGTGCAACGAGGCGTTCGCCGCCATCCCCCTGATGTGGAACCGGGCCTTCCACGCCGACCCCGAGCGGCTCAACCCCAATGGCGGCGCCATCGCCATCGGCCACCCGCTCGGGGCGAGCGGTGTCCGGCTGGCCGCGACCCTGCTCAACCAGTTGGAGGCCACGGGCGGCCGGTACGGGTTCCAGACCATGTGCGAGGGCGGGGGCCAGGCCAACGCCACGGTCATCGAGCGCCTCGGCTGACCGCGTAACGGAGCGGCCGACCGCCCGGCCCTCGGGGACGGTCCGGTCGACCAACCCGGCCGGTTGCTCCCGTCGGTTACCCCCGTCCGGTCCGGGAGCGTACGTACTCGGCGGTGCCGGCGAGGAAGCGGTCGACGTCCTGGGCCTTCTGGGCGGCGAACTCGGCGAAGTAGGCGGGCACGTAGATCGACAGGGCCCCAGCGGCGACGCCGTCCATGATGGTGGTCACGGCCTCGGCGACGGGGATCGACTCCACGTCGCCAGTGAAGGGATCGTTGTCGGGCAGGGTGAACAGCTCGGTGTCGACGACCCCCGGGTAGACGACCGACACGCCGACTCCCGAGTCCCACAGGTCGACGGCCATGGTCTCGGCGAACACGGCCACCGCCGCCTTGGACGCGGAGTAGGCGGCCTCACCCGGTGAGCTGAGGGGTGCGGCGACGGAGGAGACGAAGACCACCCGGCCCGATCCCTGGGCCAGCATGGTGGGCAGGATCGCCAGGGTGAGGCGGACCGGCGACAGGTAATTGATCGCCATCACGGACTCGACGGTCCCGGCGTCGAGGCGGGAGACGTGGCGCCGTTTCGGGATGCCGGCGTTGTTGACCAGCAGGTCCACGCCGCCCAGGGTGTCGACGGCCTCGACGGCCAACCGGTCGACGGCATCGGGGTCGGCCAGGTCGACCTCCCACATCTGCGAGTTCGGTGTGTGGGCCCGGCAGCGCTCGAGGACCTCGACCAGCCGGTCGCGGCGCCGCGCTGCGATCCCGACGACGGCACCGGCGGCGGCGAATCCCTCGGCCAACCCCGCACCGATCCCCGATGAGCCACCGGTGATCAGGACCCGCTTCCCCTCGAACGAACCGGCCATGGTCGCCTAGCGGTTCTTCCACTCCGGTGTCCGCTTCTCGGCGAAGGCCTTGGGCCCCTCGACGGCGTCCTCGCTCGAGAACACCTCCGACGAAATGGACGACTCGATGCGATAGGCCTCCTTCATGTCGGTGGCCAGGCCCAACAGCACGGACTCTTTGGTCTTGCGCACGGCGAACGGGCCGTTGGCGGTGATGCGCCGGGCGTAGTCGATTGCCCGCTCCATCAGCCGGTCCGACGGGCAGACCTCGTTCAGCAGTCCCATCTCGTAGACGCGGCCGGCCGAGACCCGATCGGCGCAGAGCAGCAGCTCCATGGCGGCCGGGAAGGGGACCTGACGCGGCAGCCGGACGGTCGTCCCGCCTCCGGCGAAGAGCCCCCGCTTCGGCTCCATCACGCCGAAGGTGGCGGTGTCGACGGCCACCCGGAGGTCGCACCCACCGAGCATCTCCATCCCACCGGCCACGCACGTGCCGTTGACGGCCGCCACGATCGGCTTGTACAGCTTGACGTTGCGCAGCACCGCCTTGACCCCGTCATCGAGGCGGTAGCCGTCGATCTCGTGGACGCCCTCCGCCTTCATCTTGGCCTGCAGGCTGGTGATCTGGGGTATGTAGGTCTTGAGGTCGGCCCCGACGCAGAAGTCGGCGCCCACGCCGGTGATCACGGCCACCCAGGCGTCGTCGTCCTCGCCGAAGCGCTCCCACGCCATGCGGAGCTGGGCGAAGTGGTCCATGTCGAGGGCGTTACGCGCCTCGGGTCGGTCGATGGTGATCCGGACGATGTGGTCGTCGACCGACTGGTAGTGGATGGTCATGATGGCAGGATCACGGGTCGCCCCGGTGCACACGATGCCCGACGGACGCACGTGATAGTAGGCGCGAGCGGCGGGCGGTGCCGAGGCCGTCGGCCACCCGCAGGCCGAGTCACAGCCGGGCGCTCGTCACGCGGTCGTCACCGGTGGTCACGGTCACCGTCTCGTCCGCCAGGTCGACGTCCTCGGATGGGGGATCGTCCAGGCGGGCGTAGCAGCGAGAGCCGTCGGCGAGCTCGCCGATGACCGCCGTCCACTCCGGGCCCTGGCGGCCGTAGTTGGTGGACCATGCCACCACCCGGGCGGGCCCGTCGGGCCCGGTGGCCATCGGCACGGTGGCCGGCACCCCGGAGGGGGCCGCCACCCGGACGGGCCCGGGCCGGGCCGACAGGAGCGCGGCGGCGTGACTGGTCATGTGCATGCCGATGCCGGTCACCAGGCCGGACGAGTCCGGGTCGCCCCGCAGGACTTCGACCATGGCGGCCAGGGCATGGGTCGTGTAGTTGCTGCCCGGTCCGCCATGGTAGGGGAGTCCCCCGGTCACGGTCAGCTGGCGGTCGGTCGTGATCCCGAGGGCGTCGCGGGCGAACGAGAGCGAGCTGGCGAAGCACGAGTAGAGGTCGAGGTGGGCGACGTCGTCGACGGTCAGGGGCCCGAGCGCGGAGCGCATGGCCGACTGCATGGCCGGTGAGCGCCACAGGTCGGGCCGGGTGGCCATCGTGGCCGGCTCCTCGGCCGAGCCCGTCCCCCGCAGGTAGACCCGCTGGTCGGCCGGAACGCCCAGCGAATCGGCGCGGGCCTCGCTGGCGACGAGGACGGCGGCGGCCATGTCCACGTCCATGATGGCCGTCATGTACTTGGTGTACGGGGTGGCGACCATCCGGTTGGTGGGGGAGGGGACCGAGATGGTCTCGGGGTCCCGGGCGATGGGG
>Ga0182030_10025839_pt1 | contig 10669 bp, 9 predicted proteins | sample 812S3MmetaG_FD_121299 | JGI IMG/M metagenome (GOLD analysis project Ga0182030, IMG submission 121299) | Permafrost microbial communities from Stordalen Mire, Sweden - 812S3M metaG (Illumina Assembly) | ecosystem: Environmental > Terrestrial > Soil > Wetlands > Permafrost | place: Sweden... | reverse complement strand
GCCAGCCTGTGCATCGATTGCGGCAAATGCACGAAGGCTTGTCCCTCGGCATTGCCGGTGGATCGCCTGGTCACCATCCAATCGGCTGAGTGCATCGGCTGTATGCAGTGCGTCGCGGAGTGTCCCGCCGCGGGTGCGCTGTTTCTTTCGGCTCCGCGGCGCACTCGGGTTCCGGCCTGGGCGGCAGCGGCGGGTATCGCCATGCTGTTCCTGGGGACATACGCCTACGCGCGGTCGAGTGGGCACTGGAATACTGAGCTGCCGAGCCGTCTCTATTTCGAACTGGTGCCGCACGCGGACGAATTCTCGCATCCGGGCAGGTGACCAGCGCCGCCGGGCAGCTTGCGAAACAGCAGCAGATCCAGACTGAAGGTAACGCGCAGGTCTTCCACTGGTCCGGATCGCCTGGGCCGGTAGATGGCATGCAGCGCATCTTGAACGGCGGCAGGGTCCAGATGGGCCGCGGTGGTGATGCGGCGTTGATCCTGCAACGTGAAGCCATCCGCGAAAGTTTCCAGTGCGCGCGGCACGCGGTCGCGGCCGGCGCCGCGCAATTCCACCAGGTCCTCCGGCGCTGGAAGCGCCACCAGCAGGCGACCGTTGTCGCCGAGGACGCGGTGGAATTCGGCGGCATTCATGCGCGCGGTGATCGAGAGCACGACGGAAAACGAGCCTGCGGCGTAGGGCAGGAAGCGGTCGGCATTGGCGACGGTCCACTGGCAATCCGGATACCGCCGCGCGGCGGCATCCACGGAGGGAATCGAGATATCGATGCCGTGGGCGTCGAAGCCCGTATCGCGCGCCAGCGAACCCAAGTAGAATCCATCGCCGCAGCCGGCGTCCAGTACCACGTCGGAGGGCGATGGGGCCACGGTCTCCGCGATGGCGCGCAGCAGTGGCGCGGTGACGCCGCTATCGTGCAAGCGGCGGCGGCCCGCGATGGCAGCCGCGTTATCGCCAGGCTGTTTGGAGCGGCGGTCCTGGGGCTGCAGCAGGTTGATGTATCCGCTGCGCGCCACGTCGAAGGAATGTCCCCGCGGGCAGACCAGCCGCCGGGCTTCGCGCGCAAGCGGTTCATGGCAATCGCGGACCGTACAGAGCAGCGTCAAGGTCAGCTCATCCCCTTGAATCGTTCGAGCGCGGCGCGGGCGCGTTTCGCCATCATCGATTCGAAGGAAACCCGCGGCACGTCGATCAACTTGCGCAGGTCGGCGTCACGCAACTGGCGTTGCACGGCGTTGGGCATGCGGGCAGCCGCGCGATCGAATGCGCCCTGCGAAGCGGCTCGCATGCCGGCGATGGCGCGATAGTACCCTTGCTGCCCTTCCACTTTCTGGCAGCCGGCGATCAGCGCCGCCAGCACTTCGTGGCTCTCTTCGAGTTGTGCCACTACCCCACCCCAATCGTCCAGAAACGGGCACAGCGGCAGTAACGTGGCGGGCGACCGGCGCAGTGCCTTTACGGGCCGCAGCGGATAATGCCGGTGGCCTTCGGCGGAGAGCCCGGTATGCTGATAAATGCGAACGGCCAGTGAGAAACGGCCGCGTGTGGAGAGATGCTCCATCACCGGGGCGGTGGCCGGGGTGCGCTTCCAGAAACCCATTCCCTGCGTGAGATCGCCGCGGTTGTGAGCCAGCGTCATCGAGAGGCGCAGCAGATCCAGTTCGGCTCCCCGTTCTGCGGCGGTTTCGTCAAACACGGCCTGTTCGCGATCGATTTCGGTTTCAATGGCGGCCTGTGCTTCGGCGGCGGAAGCAGTGTCGCCGAGTTCCAGCAGGTAACCCAATCCGGCAGCAATGGCGCTCCACTGTTCGCCGTTATGGCCGCTGACGCCGCGGACCGCACGGATGGAGATGCCGGTCTCAGTCCAGTCGCGCGAAGCCAGAGCCAGCCGCAGCATTTGCCGGACCGCTTCCGGATCGCGCGTTTCCCGCCACACGATGCCGCGGATCTTTGTATCGACATCCGTGGGCACAAAGGTGGCGACCGTGGCATGGTGACAGGCCAGGCAGAAGGCGAAGTAGTCCTCCAGTTGCTCGCCGTGGCTGAGACCGGGCTGCAGAAGATTCTCCCAGTTGGCAATAATGCGCAGGAAGCCGTCCGGCGAATGGCCCATCTGGAGGAGGCGGCCCGCTTCCAGGGGCCGTGGCGCCAGGAACGGCGCGGTATTGTGAACCTGGGCGATCAGAGTTTCCGGACCGATCCAGTGAGCCCAGGCTTCGCGGGGAGGTTGCGTCAAGGGTGCCTGCAAACTACCAGTATGACGCGGCAGGGGCCGCTACAGGAAAGTCCTGTTATCCCTCAATGCTCCTGGACCTTAACCCCCAAAAGATAAGCTTACGGCGGGCTATGGGTTCGGACATCGAAGACACGTGCCTGTTCACGCATGACCTGGCGATGGTTCTGGAAACGCTCAGCCCGGCCCAAGTGCAGGAAATGCCGCTCCCGGCAGCAGAAAACAGCGAGCCGCTGGAGCGCTCGGCGTAGACCTATTGAGAGGATGATCTTCAACGCGGAGTCACGGAGAAGCGGAGAAAAACGAGGAAAGACAGAGAAAAACAGCTTACCGCAGGCGCTGCGGCGCAGAGAAAAAAACGAGAGGGAAAATATCCCGATACTCGCAGGCTTGATCCGTGTGCAAGCAGAGGGACATGTCCCTTGGGGATGTCCGCGTTCTTGCGTAAAGGCCGTCCCTTAAAAATTCAGCTTTTCTCTGCGCGTCTGCGCCTCTGCGGTGAACTGCCTCTCTCTATCTTTCTCTGTTTTCTCCGCTTCTCCGCGACTCCGCGTTGAAGATCTTCTTCACTACTTCAGAGCACACCGCTAAGTGGTCAACTGCCCCTTTTCCAGATGATGCATGGTGCTGGCGTATTGCACGGCCGATGGATCGTGCGTCACCATCACTACTGTCTTGCCGAATTCCTTGTTCAGCCGGGATAGGATGGTGAGCACTTCCTGCGCGGAAGCCGAATCCAGATTGCCGGTGGGCTCGTCGGCCAGAATCAGCGCGGGATCGGTGACAATCGCGCGCGCCATGGCGACGCGCTGCTCCTGCCCGCCGGATAACTGGCGCGGTAGATGGTTCAGGCGGTCTCCCAGTCCCACCAGGTCCAGGGCCGTCTTAGCGTGTTCCATACGTTCCGCCTTCTTGAGATTCGTGAGCTTCAGCGGCAGTTCGACATTCTCAATCGCGGTGAGCACGGGGATCAAATTGAACTGTTGGAAAATAAAGCCGATGTGCTCATTGCGCCAGTGCGCGATTTCGCGATCGCTCAATTCGTGAAGCGAATGGCCCAGCACGCGGATCTCACCGCTGGACGGCCGGTCCATGGCCGCGATGAGGTGCAGCAGTGTGGACTTGCCGGAGCCGGACGGACCCATCAACGCAACGAACTCGCCCTTGGGAATGGAGAGCGTGACGTCTTTGAGGGCGACCACATGGAACTCGTCGCGAATGAATTCCTTCGTCAGCTTCTTGGTTTCGATGATGGTTTCACTCATAAGAAGTTTGGATACTGCGGGCAGCCTCACGCAAGCCGTTTATTCTTTCGTACGCACCTTGTCGCCGTCTTTCAGGCCCGCCGGCGGTGTGAGAATCAAGTCTTCTCCGCCGACCAGGCCTTCCGAAACCTGAATCCCCTGGCTGCTCACCGGGCCGGTTTTCACGGCGCGCCGCACGGCCTTGCCATTCAGCATCACGAAGACCGCGCTATCCTTCACGGCGGAAGCCGGCACAATCAGCACGGGCAACGCAGCGGCAGCGGCGTTCCTTCCGCCCGGCTTCTCATCGGAAAGAAAAGCTACGCTGGCGTTCATTTCCGGGCGCAGGTGCGAATCCGGTTTCAGAACTTTGACTTTCACCTGCACGGTGGCTTTCTGGCGGTTGGCCTCAGGCGAAATCTCTTTGATGTAGCCTTCGTACTTCAGGTCCGGAAAGGCATCCGTGGTCACAGTGCCGTGCTGGCCGGAATGAAGCTTCGCGAAATCGTTCTGGCTGATGTCGAGCTCCACTTCCAGATCGTTCAAATCGGCGAGCGACACTACGTAGCCCTTGGCGCCCTTATCGCCCACAAAACTGGTCGTGACGAATTCGCCCTTCTCCACGGCGCGCTCCAGAATGGTGCCGTTCACCGGCGCGCGGATCACGGTGTTGAGGAGGTTGTCTTCCGCATACGCCAGGCTTCCTTTGGCTTGTTCCACCTGCCCGCGCAGGGAATCGATCTCTTCCTGGCGCGGACCCAGCTTCACCAGGTCGTAGGCTTTCTGCAGGGAATCCACTTTGTGCAGGGACGAATCGTAACGGCCTTGCGCGTCATCGAGCGACTGTTGGGAACCCAGTTTTTCGCGAACGGTATTGCGCGACCGCTCCAGGCTGACTCTGGCGTTTTCCATGTCCGCCTTGGCGGAATTCAAGTTGGCCAGCGCCTGGGCGATTTCCTCCGGGCGCGAACCGTGCAGAGCTTCCTCCAGCTTGGCTTGCAGGCTGGCAAGCTGTCCTTTGGCCTGCTGTACGTATGCCTGATACTCCACGTCTTCCAGGCGGACCAGCACTTGCCCTTCCTGAACGCGATCGCCTTTGTCGACACCGATCCACATCACCTTGCCGACCACCTTGGGAGCCAATTCGATTTCATGGGCGGCCACAATATACCCGGTGGCGTTCAACACTACACCTTCCGGAGCGCTGCCCGCCGCCAGAGCAATGACGCGGCGAATCTCCACCACCGGCGCGGCGTTGAGTTTCGAGGAGAGCAGTTCATACGCGCCCAGGAACAGGATGAGCAGTACGCCGGAGACGATCCACAGCGTTGCCCAGCGGGAAGGCCCGGCCGCGCGGCGCTTGCCGCGGTCGATTTGCAGGTTCTTCAGTTCGGCGTCCATGGTCTACACTTCCCGCAGCGCGGTCAGAATCTCCTTGCGGGACGCATTGCTGGCCGGGAAGACGCCGCCGATACTACCCAGGACGATCGCGAAAGCCACCCCCGTCAGCATGATTTGGGGCGTCACCTGGAAGCCAAACGCCATCTCCGCGAAATTGCCATTGCCGATGGCCGTGGTGACGCCATTCAGCGGCAGCGCCATCAGGCAGCCCAGCAAACCGCCAAGCGCGGAAAGCAGAATCGCTTCGAACCAGAAGCTGAGCAGAATGCTGCCGCGCGAGAATCCCAGCACACGCAGCGTGCCGATTTCCCGCGAGCGGCGCGCCACCGCCGCATACATCGTATTCATGGCGGCGAAGCTGCTGCCCACGGCCATGATGAGGGCAACCAAAATGCCGGTATATTCCAACGGGACAGCCTGCGCCGTTTGCGCCGCAAAGTAATCGTTCTCGGATTGTGCGTGGACCGCCAGGCGCTGGTCATTATTCAGATCGTTGATCACGGCCTGGGCGGTTACCGCATCGGTGGCTTTGAGCAGGCAGGAACTGGCGGTTTCGACCCGCTGCAGATCGGAACTCACCTGGTTGAGGTCTCCCCAGACTTCGCTATTCTGCGTTCCCGCGCCGGCGTCCATGATGCCGACAATCAGCCAGTCGCCGCGCCCAAAGCGAACCTTCTGGCCAATCTGCCCGCCGGGGAAGCGCTGCGCCACGGATTTCCCCACCACCACTTCGCGCTGCCCGGGCTGGAACCAGCGGCCGCTGGCGATGTGCACGTTGGACCGCATTTCAATGCCGGCTTGGGGCAGGCCGCGGACCGTAAGGTTGGCGCCGTCGGGGTTTGCATAGCTCGGCAAAATCATGATGGTGACCACTTCCATGGAGGCCAGCGGCTGCCCGTCGCCGCCCTTGGCGATGCCGGTCTTGAATTTCAAATCCTGAAACTGCGAGCGGGTGAACAAGCTGACCAGTTCCGATTCCGCGCCCTTGCGCAGCACCAGCACGTGCAAGGGATCGCCCGAAACCGAGAGCGTGGTGCGCAGTCCGTGGATCAGCGCGAGTATCGCCAGCAGCACCGCCACCGTGAGGCCAATGCCCAGAGCGGTCATGATGGTGGTGGTCTTCCGCACCACCAGGTTGCGCAAATTGTATGCGATGGGGATGGCCATGTGAGTTAATCCGTGCTGCGAAGCGCGTCCACAATCGAAGTGCGCGAGGCATTCATCGCCGGTACCAGCGAGCTCATCACGCCAATGAGCCCAGCCGCCACCACGCAGATCAGCGCCACCGAGGGATCGAAAACCTTTAATGACGGCAGAAATCCGCCGAACGGACTCTTCACCACACCCCGCATCAAGAGCATGGAAATGGCATAACCGATGGCGCCGCCCGCCACGGAAATAGCACACGCCTCACCCAGAATCATGCCGAGGATGCTGCCCGGAGTGAAGCCCAGGGTCTTCAGAATGCCGACTTCGCGAGCGCGCTCGCGCACCGACATCGCCATGGTATTGGCAGAGACCAACAAAATGGTGAACATGACGGCGCCGGAAATGGCCAGCAGGAACATTTTCACGTCGCCCAACTGAGCCAGGAATCCCACGATGAAAGCCTGCTCCGATTCGGTCTTAGTCTGTGCGGTGGAGTTGTGAAAATGATCGTCGATGGCGGACGCAATGCGGGCCGAATTCGCCGGGTTGTCGATCTTGATGTCGTACATAATCACGTTGCCGCGCCGGCGCTCCGGCATGGATTGTTCCAGGTACTCCTTGTCGAAGTACATCTCATCGCTGGCTCTGGGGCTGTCGTAAATGCCGCGCACGGTGAACTCATAATTGCCCGGAAAAATATCGCCGGTCATGTTGATGCGGTCGCCCAGCTTGAAGTTGAACTGGTTGGCCAGGTCGCGGCCAATTACGCAGCCCGTGCGGTCGTGAATGAAAGCCTGCTTCTGGTCCTCGGGAATGCGGTACTCGCCCAAGATGGTGAACAGTTTGTCAGGCTCCACGGCATAGCGCGCGAACTGGTTTTTGGGATCGCGCGCGTCCTTATAGACGCCGCCGAACCACTGCGAAACCATCACCTGTTGCACACCGGGCATGTGTTGAATTTCGGCTTCGTAGGAAAGCGGCATGGAAACCGTGTAGGAGATGCGGTTGCGGGCAACCAGACGCAGGGCCTGTTCGGGTGTCGGGTCACTCAGGTAAAATGCGTGGAACATGGCGACCATCACGCCCAGCAGGCACATGGAAATGCCGATGCTGGCAATGGTCAGGATGGTGCGCCGCCGGTTCCGCCAGGAATTCTTGAGAATCAAAGGCACATATCGCATGGGTCACCCGAGCTGAGATCGTATTATACCGTTTTGACTCTAGCAGCCCGGTGCAGGAAAGCCCAGGGGTCGCCGATGAAACGTCGATTGGCGGGATGAGCGGCGGGATTCCAGGGATAGAAGATGGTGACCATACCGCGGCGTGCCGGTGGCCTTGCATTCGGCTTTCGATGGGCGTAGTCTGGCCCGATAAGCACTCAGGAGGTGGACGATGTTCACGCTGAAGCCGTTATCGAAGGAGGCTGTTCCAGCAGCGCTGTCGCGCGCCGAGCGCTACCGGCTGCTGAACGAGCCCTGGCAGGCGGAGAGCATCTGCCGCGATGTGCTGGCCGTGGAGCCTGGCCACCAGGCAGCCACCATTCTATTGATACTGGCGCTGACCGACCAGTTCGGCCACGGCATTAGCGTTAAGGAAGCAAACGACGTGGTGGCGGGCCTCCGCGGCGAATACGAGCGCGCCTACTATTCCGGCATTGTGGAAGAGCGGCGGGCGATGGCGCTGCTGCGGCAAGGCGATTGCCGATCCAACCAGGTTGTGCATGCGTTATTGCGGCAGGCGATGGAATGGTATGAGAAAGCCGAGTCGATGCGTCCGCAGGGAAATGACGAATCTGTGTTGCGTTGGAATACCTGTGTGAGAGTGCTGCGCAAGCATCCGCACCTGGTGATGTCACGCGAAAAAGAGCCGGTGCTGGGGTCGGAATAGGGCAGAGATTCTTGAAGTTATCGCTTGCCTTGCAGATTGCTTATTCTGGGCTCGAAAAGCCCTTGTAGCTTGACAGATCGCTGGGACCTCGGACCACGCCGGCCACGCGCAGGAAGGGACCGACTTGCTGATGAGTCGGGCAGATCTTCGGGGGGAAACAGGTGAGCAGCGTGAAAAATGTGCAGGTCACAGGGTTTCGTTTCTTGGACGTTTGATGAGGTTTCATATCACGGGGCGTGCAAGGCCCGCTACCCTGGCGATCAAGTCCAGTTTTACCGTGATTTCAGGGTCGATACGCTTCTTAGGGACAAACTTCGTGAGCACGTTGTAATCCGTCTTCTGCATGAGATTCCTGAGCCCTAGTTTTTGAAAGTAGCTCCGAAATAAGGGCCCGAGAAACTCGTCGCTGGCCTTCACTTCCGGGCCAAAGGGGTCTGGCCGGCCCAATACCGCAAGGGCTGCCGAGACTTCGCTAATAGCTTCGTGCATAGCGGTCCTCTGACGATCGCGGAGCGGATCTACGAATAACGGGCCCGGTTCACCTTCAATATGTTCTGCGTACGCGAGTAATGTTTCCCGATAGCAGAAGTAGTTTTCGATTTCTCGACGACGCCACATGACCTCGACGAGCGGTCCGTGTTCGTCCAATTCCTGTGTAATGGAATCGAATATTGCTACCCCGACGAGGTCGGTCTTAGCTTCGCGCAATCCGAAAAAGTGGTCCTTGGCCTTACCTGGCTGGTTGCCAACGTAATGGACAAACGGCTGTTCCAGGTGCGCCGTCGCGGGATGCTCCAATAGCTTTGCGAATTCCTGGAGAATCGCCAAATCCGTCGAGCCCTCTAAATAGAGTACCCAGCCCACTTGTTCTGCTTGATAATATTGCTCAAAACCGATGCTGCGCAGAGACTTGAGCACTTGGCTGCCGCGATCATCAATGCGATGCGGTCGTCCCACGAAGGCCACGACAATATCCCGTTCGGCGGCTTCGTTGAGGAGTACTTCAGAGTGGCTTGCGGCAATCACTTGGCAACCCTGCGCCTCGGCCGTTTCGGTCAAGATCCGATAGATCTGTCGCTGCCGAAGGATCTCGAGGTGGGCGTCCGGTTCATCAAGTAGCAAGACAGACTGAGGGTGGGTGTAAAGATGAGCCAGCAGAAGCAAGGTCTGTTGGAGGCCCCTTCCCGAAGAGACGAGGTCCAACTCGATTTCCCCTTCGGAATACGACATCGTAATCTGTCCCCTCTCCTTGATAAACTGGGGCGGGTTCAGGGTTACACCGAAAAGGTTCTTAATTTGCGCAACCAACAAGGTCCAGTGGGTTTGGTCGGTCGCGGAACTTATCATAAAGCACAGGTTTCGCAGAACCTCTGCTGTGCGGCCTTCGCCGATGCGGACGTTGACGGCTCCGTCCTGGAGACGGTCTTCCGTCGATGCCATGCCGGACATGGCCGGCAAGAAGGCAACACGGACGGGAGCAGCCAAAGGCGGGACTGCCATGCGTACCGGTTGAGGCTCCTCATTCGTCCGCAGTGGACGGCAATAGAATGATTCCTGATTGGCGTAGTCGAATTCGAAACCGCATTCCCATGGGGTATCGTCTGTTACACCCGTGACCAGGATGTCGATGCGGATATTTCTAGTGTCTTGTTGTCCATTGCTTCGTTGGATCGCTCGAACGTGCAAATCCCGCCAAAGCAGATTGGCATCAGGCACCGGTACGGCAATCAGATCGCGCCGATTGATGGTCACCCCCGGCCGTTTCTCAGGAGTGTCTTTAGCGGAGCGTTTTTCCAGCCATTTCCGGAGACCAGCTTCCCATAAAGCAAGAGCCTGAAGCGCAGTTGTCTTGCCCGAATTGTTAGGCCCGACGAAAACCACCGTCTTGCCCAGTTCGATCTCGACGTCTTGAAGGCGTTTGAAGTTCTTAATTCGCAAACTCGTTAGCACTGTGACGATGGTACCGCGCACTAGGCTTCGAATGCAGCATTCCGCTGGTGGGCTTAAGAGTTGCTTTAATGCGAGGACGGGATACCCCGAGGCACTTATGAAGAAGCCCAGGTTTCGGGACAACAAAAAAGCCGCCGGATTGCTCCAGCGGCTTCTAAAACTATCATCGATGGAAGTGCAGGCTTAATCCCCGAAGCTTCCCACTTCTTCGCGTTCTTCAACTGCCTTCGGCGCGGGCTTGATAGCCGCCAGTGGAACGGCCGGAGCCGCTTCGATGCTGCCAATCTGCACCAGCCCGGGACCGGGCTGCTCTTTCAGAACATGCTCGCGGTAGAGCTTCATCATGCGCTCGTTTTCTTCGGCAGCCTTGATCTTGGCGGCGCGGGCGCGGATCTTTTCCTCGCCGGAATTCTTAGCGATGCCCAGGCGATCCAGATCATGCTGGATTTCGTTGGTAACAATCTCTTCTCGCAGAACCAGCGAATGTTCCTTGTTAGCCAGGTTCACCGACTTGCCGCCGGCAAAAATCTCGTGACGGCCGTTTTCCTCGTACCACTTCGTGAGGGTCGCGGTCATATGCATCTTCTCGATGATGTTGCGCCAACCCACGCCGGTGTTGTACGCGCAGAAGGAAATCTCGCCTTCCTGGGTGGCGTAGGGGATGATGCACTGTTCGGTGCGGCGGAAATCGTAGTTGAACAGATCCTGGAACCACATTCCGGCGATGAACAGGAAGTTCCACCGGTCCTTGCGGCGCTTCTCGATATCGTCCATCGTGCGGTCTTTGCCCACCGTACCGTAG
>Ga0182030_10025837_pt1 | contig 10669 bp, 13 predicted proteins | sample 812S3MmetaG_FD_121299 | JGI IMG/M metagenome (GOLD analysis project Ga0182030, IMG submission 121299) | Permafrost microbial communities from Stordalen Mire, Sweden - 812S3M metaG (Illumina Assembly) | ecosystem: Environmental > Terrestrial > Soil > Wetlands > Permafrost | place: Sweden... | reverse complement strand
TTTTGCCTGAAAGATAGATTGCCTATATTTGCTTTACAAGATGTACTTCACCGGACGCTTACAAGTATTTCGCCAATTTTAGTATACTTGCGATGCAATGATGAGTACATAAAAATAAACTGCAAGCATTTCGTATATGGAATCGATAATGCAAACATGAAACAAAAAATATATAATGACAAACAAAAAATAAATTATGAAAAGATTGAACAATCCTGTAGTATCATATTTAATAATATCATTAATTAGTTTGCTGTGTGCAGTAGCTCTTTTTAATCTTGGAGGTAGTTTAGCAGAAGTGACAGGGAATGAGAAAAGTTTAATGGGGTTAAGTTTCAAAGCAGGCGGTGCTGTTGCAGGATTTATTATTATTTTTTGGCTTTCTCAAATTGTCATTATTAAATTACACAACAATTTTCAAAAAGCAAACCCAACAATAAATGTTAAAGTATACTTGTCTGCAAAACCTAATAATTTTGAAAGAAATGACAATAGCTATCAAGCTGAATATTTGGTTTTCAATGAGGACTCAGGAGATACAACTATATATAAAGTAAGACCATTTTGGGAAGCTGGTTTTCTAACAGTTTTGGCAAAAGATTTAGGAGATAAAGACTATTTAACTATTAAAATTCAAAATTCAAAAAACAAAATATGGGAATCCGATTCATTTCACTCACGATGTCCCAAAATTGCAGAGTTAAATCAATTAAACTAAAATATAAACGATGTCACTAAAAATAAAAAATAATTGGAATTATATCGGAGATGATAGGTGGGACTGGGAGGCATTTATTGATGACAATGATACAGGAGAACTTGATGATATTAAATTTGTTGAGTATGTTCTTCATCCGACATTTATAAATCCAATAAGAAAAAGTTATGACCGACAAAACAAGTTTATGATTGATACAAATGGATGGGGAACCTTCATTCTAAAAGCATTTGTTTTTAAAAATGACGGAACAAAAGTAAAACTTGAACACTTAATAAAACTTGAATATGACCCGAAGAAAGGAACTACAGAATGATTGCAAAATCTGTAGTGATACGAATTCATATGATAAAGGTATACCAGCAACTATCAAAGTATTTGCTTAATTGGAGGTTCGTACTTTTAGATAATTCAATAATTCTTTATATCTTTGGTCTGGTGTGTCCAGACATTACAAATGTGGTATTTTTTTGATGATGTACCCGAGAAAAATATGTGATTGCGACTTTATCGAAATTTATTAAATGATTTAAAGGTAGATTGTAAAAACGTTAAAAAACCAAATATCATGCTAACATTAAAAGAAGTAAAAATTGGAAAATATAAAAGCTACATCGAAACACAGGTGGTTTCTATAGATGATAAGATTACAACACTTGTTGGAAAAAACGAATCAGGCAAAACAGCATTTTTAGAAGCAATTGCAAAATTTAATTACTTTGAGAAAGACCCCAAATTTCAGTATGATATTACTGCGGACTACCCAAGAAATGAGTTAAAGAAATATCAACGAGATAATGAACCAGTAGAGGTTATAAAATGTACTTTTGAGATTTCTGACAAACTTTTGCAAGAAATTTCGGAAGAAGTAGGAACAGATGTTTTTAAAATAAAGTTATTTTCTTATAGCATTAACTATGACAGTAGTGCATCTTGGTTTGATTTATCAGCAAATGAAGAATTGTTTCTAAAGAACTATTTAAATGATTCAGAACATACACCAGAGACAATTGAAGAATTAAAAGGAATTAAATCTATAAAAGCACTCGAAACCTTGTTTAGTTCTACTCAAAATGAAGGAGTAAAAAAAATATACCAAGAATTAAAGAAGGAATATATTGACAAAGCATTTAAATGGGATAATATTATTCAAGGTTATATCGCTCAAAAATTCCTTAAACCAAATTTTCCAAAATTTTGGTATTTCGATGAATACTTTTCATTGCCATCAAGGGTAAACATTAATCGTTTACAAAGTAATCTGATAGATAATGAATTGTCAGCGGAAGCACTAAAAACATCGAAAGCACTTTTTGAGCTTGCTGGTATTGATATTACAAAACTTATTAATGCAACTACATTTGAATCTTTTATAGCCGAACTTGAAGCAACTTCAAACGAAATAACAGACCAAATATTCGAATATTGGTCGACCAATGAAAATTTAGAAATTAAATTTGAGATTGAAACGATTAAAAATCCACAAAACGCAAATTTAATTGAAAAGGTTTTAGACATTCGAGTTAGAAATACTCGCCATAGAGTTTCTTTGCCATTAAAAAACAGAAGCAAGGGATTTAATTGGTTTTTCTCGTTTATTGTTTGGTTCAGCAAAATTCAAAGTGATGGTAATAAAAATTTCATTTTATTACTTGACGAGCCAGGTTTAAATTTACACGCATCAGCTCAAGCTGACTTATTGCGTTATATAGAAGATTTGGCAAAAGATTATCAAGTAATTTATACAACTCATTCGCCATTTATGATAGATTCAAATCATTTAGAACGCGTGAGAACGGTTTACGATAGCGATGCAGGTAGTATTATTTCGAGTGCTATTCAAGAAAAAGACGCAGATACTTTGTTCCCATTGCAAGCTGCATTAGGTTATGATATTGCTCAGAACTTATTTATTTCAAAGAATAATTTGTTAGTGGAGGGGCCTGCAGATTTAATTTATCTTACGATTTTAAGCAGCATATTGGAATCAGAAAAACGAGAAGGTCTAAAGGAAAGCATTACAATTGTTCCAATTGGAGGAATGGATAAAGTTGCATCATTTATTTCATTATTGAGAGGTAGTAAGTTGAATACCGTATGCTTACTCGATTCTTTTTCTGACCAAAAAGGAAAACAAAGAATTGATGACTTGATTAAACACAAAATAATAAGAGACAGAAATGTAAGATACTTTGATGAGTTCGTTAAAACATCGAATGGGAAAGCGGACATCGAAGATTTATTTGAAAAATCAGAGTATTTAGATATTTTTAATAAAGCCTTTACTGAATACAAAGATATTACTGTTACAGATTTAGATAATAAGTTGCCAAACATACTTCAACAGATTAACAAACTAATCAACAAAGACCATTTCAATCATTATAGACCAGCTAATAAATTAGCAAAAATGTCAGTTGATTCAAAATGCTTCTCGAAAGACACATTGAATAGATTTCAAAATATGTTCCAAGAAATCAATAAATTGTATTAATGCCTGCCCCTATACTCGGACAGAAAAATATAAAAAGAGAATATAATTATAGATTAGATTAGCCAGCCTCTATCAACGGCAAACTTTAAAAACAGTATAAAAATCCTGAAATTGACACAAAATTTATCTTTACAAATAAATTAATTATTAATCACATGGCAGAAGAAGAAATTGACATCAAAGACAATCTAAAGTATGAAGGCGATGCCGACAGTGAAGACCAAGACATTAGCTTTACGGAGTATGAAATATCAGCTTCACCGAATGACTTCAATGTAAGGACACTTTATGACTTCATTGATTCAGGTATTGTTAAAATACCAGGTTTTCAGCGTAACTACGTTTGGGACATAAAAAGAGCATCAAAGCTAATTGAATCAATACTCATTGGTATTCCTATCCCTCAAATATTTCTTTACGAGCAAGGGAAAAATAACTTTTTAGTAATTGATGGACAACAAAGATACTTCACGATTTATTTTTTTAAAAACAAAAGGTTCCCCAAAAAGGAAAAGCGATTTGAGCTTCGTAAAATATTTGATGACAATAAAGGAATACCTGAAAATATTCTTGCAGACAATAATTATTTTGTTGATTTCAATTTATCATTGCCAGAGCAGCTTCCAGAAATAAAAAATAAATTCAATAAGAGAAACTATGCAACACTTACAGAAGATGACAGGATTGCTTTTGACTATAGAACAATTAGAAATATTATTATTAAACAAAATTCGCCAAATGACGGAGACTCGGTAATATTTGAAATATTTAATCGATTAAATTCTGGCGGTGTCAATTTGAAACCGCAAGAGATACGAACAAGTTTGTATCACTCAAAGTTTTATGATATGCTTTATCGTATCAATCTTGATGTGAATTGGAGAAGTTTAACACCTCAAACAACCCCTGACTTAAACATGAAGGATGTTGAAATTTTACTTAGAGGTTTCGCAATGCTTATTAAACACGATAATTATAAACCAAGTTTGACAAAATTTCTTAATGATTTTTCATTAAAAGCAAGAAATTATTCAGAAAAAGAAATAGAATACTTGGAATCCCTTTTTAAAGCATTTGCAGCAGCTGTAGTTGCTCTTGATGTCAAAACATTTTTTACTAAAGCTGGTAGGTTTAACATTGCAATTTATGAATCAATTTTTGTTGCTCTTACAGAAGGTGCATATAAAGCAAAGAATTCAACAATTAAGAGAACAGATATTACAAAAATTGTCTCTCTTAAAGAAGATAAAGATTTCGTGGCTGCAAGTCAATCCAGCACAGCAAATTCAGGAAATGTCATTCTACGAATTAACAAAGCCAAAGAATTACTCTAAAATGGCAAATCCAGTTAAACAACTTAAAGAAGAATATGATGAACTTGTTGAGTACTTAACTACACAGCAACCATCGCTTTTAAACAATCTTAATAAAAATTTTAGAAAAGTTCTTCTACTATCAGCAGGCAGCTATTTTGAAACTCAAATCACTTTAATTATTTCAAACTTTGCAAGAGCAAAGTCCAATGATGAACGAATTGTTAATTTTTTAGAGAAACAGGCAATCAGTCAAAAGTACCATACTCTTTTTGACTGGGGCAAAAAAGATACCCCAGAAAGTCCCGGAAAAAATGCGAATACTTTTTTCAAACTATTCGGGGAAGATTTCAAATTGCAAATTGATAGGGATTTAAAACCAAATATATCTGATAGCGAAGAACAAAAGTCATTACGAAAAAAACTAAACGAAACAATTGAGGCATTTATTGAAATCGGACATTTAAGAAATATCCTTGTTCATAGCAACTTTGCTGCATATAATTATGAACAAAAGACAACTGAAGAAATATATGCTCTATTCCAAAAGGCAGAACCTTTTTTGATTTACTTAACAGAAAAATTAACTTGATACATTCAATATAACAAGGTCAAAAAATAATGGCAGTTGATAATAGATAAACTTGACCACCAGATTAAGCATTTAGGAAACCCTTTCACACAAATAAAAATTCAGATATTGAGGTCCCCGATTCAGGTAGAGGTTGAAATATTTTCAATTAAAGGGATAAGCTGCCAATATTGCTTAACCACCTCTGGGGTTAAATCATTTACACTAAAGGTTTCAATCAACTCATTTGTAAAATAAGACTGCTGTTCTTTATTCAAAATAAAACCTGCAATATCAAATGCCCATTTCAAATCAGTATTTTTAACAATAGATACAAGCCTTTTCAGAAGAAACTTCGACTCTTCTTCTTCCAATTTTAAAGAATTGAAAATCGTTATTGCCTTTTCGATAAAACTTCTAACTGCCGGTAGTTCCCCAATTATATAGCCGGATTCAATTAGTTCTATATACAACTCTAATTTTTGTATAAGTTCCATATCCTTGTTCAATTCTGCAACAGCCTGTATCCAGCTTGTATTCATTTCATCAATTAATAGATGTTTACAATATATCACTGCTAATTTTCCAAACATCAAGCCCCGATAGTAAGGGTGCGTAACGTTGAATAAATTATGATTTGCCATCTTATACAGCTTTCCTTTTGCATACAATTCAATTATTTTCACATAAGTCTCTTGAGAAGGGGAACCCCAATCTTTGGCATGTTTCAAGAATCCAAGATGGACGAAAGTTGGACGGCATTTTTCAGCCAGGGCAACAAGAGCATCTGCTATTTGATTTTTATCTGTTAGAAGATGATTTGGTAGATAACGATTAATTAATTTATAGATTTCGTATTTTAACAGTACGAATGCTGTTTGTAAGGCTAACTGATATCTATGGTTTGATTCAAGTTTTCTGCAACATAGTATAATATTTGACATGATAACAAGTGCCATTTTTAATTCATTTTGAATTATAAAATGTTCCATCAGAGCTATATTAGCCTGTCCCTGGTAATAAGGGTCAGTCATATTTTCTAATATTATCTTATTTACTTTATCGGTTTCCCCCCATTCGGCAAAGAGTTTAGCCACAACTAAAAGACACGAATTCCTTTCCGACGAGGATACTTCCGAATTACAACTTTGCCCCCACGCTTGCACAATTAAAACTTCGGCAATATCTTTATTAACCGATGCCATTACAGGCAACGCATCAATAATAGAGGGGTTTCTCGCTAAAAGATAATAGCACTGTTCCTTTTCCATTGCAGAGTAAAGCAAATTTTCAACCAAAGTAATTTTCCCCATATCAAAATGATGCTTGGCAAGATGAATTTTCGTTAAAGCCTGAAACCTATACGAGGCAATATTCTCGATGAGAGTTTGAGCTGTTGAGATTTGGTCAATGTCAATTAATTTATAAATTGTTTGCAATGTTCCATTTTCTTCATATTCTTCGTTGGGTATGAGTTTTAGCAAGTCAATATAAAGTCTATTTACAATGACCGGAACTATTTTTTCAAGAAAATAATCTAAACTGAAGTGTCCTCGATTTAATATTGGTAAAGTATTCAACTGATAGAAGTATAGTCGGTCAATGACAATAAACATAATATTTTCGGGGACAACACCTGTCCACTCATACTCACCAATAGGAATAGTGTCAATAGCTGCAAGAATATCCAGTGTCTTTGAAATTCGGACTTCATCCGGAACGTTGTCCTCGGTCAATGCTTCATACAACTCACGAAGGTGTGTGAGGAATTGAACGTGATGCTCGGTTTTAACAATATATGTTTCTTCTTCAATCATTATTCTTCTTATAAGCTATTTCTTGCAATTTCTTATCTCTTATTTCTTGGGCAACCTTGAATAAATGCTTCCAGGCTTCCTTATTCAAATCTGTCATTTTAATAGTTAAAGTGCGGTTCACCTTATCAATTTCCCACACCTTCACATTGGGTTTCGGGGGGAACATAATTCCAATAGCTTTGTCTATATCAAGATCACCAAAAGTTTTTTTGTGCCATTCTTCAGCTATTTCACTGTTTATGGGATTAAAATTTTCAGGGGTAGTCTTCTTTTTCATTATAATATCATTTGTTAATGAAACTTCTATTATTTAGTATTATTAATGGTTTTAGTTTGAAATTCTTCTTGTTTTTGTTGCACCATCGAAGCCGCAAAGGCACATAAACTTTCAACCAATGGATAATTGTTCTTCCAAAGATTATAGAAATATAAGGCCGCTAAAAGTGATACCAAAGAAAGGAAAGCCACGCTATAACTTACCCAATATAAATTGGCAAGAAAGAAACCTATTGCCGCCACCAATAAAACAAGAGCTATTATCTTTAAAAGATAATGCTTCGAGAACCAAACCAATAATCTGTCATAGCTTGAACGTCGAACATATTCAATAAATCCGGGTGAAAGCATATCCGGTTCGATTTCGTTTGTCTCGAACAGTTTTAATTCCGAAATATTATATTTAACCATTACCTTTCTTTTCATATCTGTATTGGTCTTCAGCAAGTTTAAGATTTAAAAAAAAACTAAAACTACATATTTCTTTTTCAAATACGTTCATCCATGAGGTTGATTGAAACTGTTGTGCCTTATAGTAATTTCGCCACGCAGACATAATATTCTTCAACAATTCATCCGTAGTGAAATTCTCGGCTAAAAACAAAACATCCGTGCGATATGATTTCATTTCAGATAGTAATTTTGATGTTGGGGCTTCAAATTCCAGATGAAATATTTCTTCATTCAAATCCTTAATAGTGTTGAATTGATAACTGTCTTGGAAGAATAATATGGCTGGAAAATAGTTTTTCATAGCGAGGATTTTTTTAAATGCCCACACTCTTCACATCTCTGAATGACGTTGTATTGTTTTATTTCGTGTCCATCCCATCCCGAGAGACGGGTAGTGTAAAACTTCTCAATTATTTCAAAGCGATGTTCGCAAGCCTTTTGCGGTTCCAATAATTTTAGATGATGGGTTCTTTCAAGCCACTGCAAAAATTTGGGAAAAAGTTTGAAGGCCGAGATAACGTCGTTCTCACGGCCTTCAGGAAAAGAAGTCAAAAATTCTGGAAGCAGTTCTTTAACCTGTGGATTATTCATAATATTTAGGTCTAAAAGACATTCAACCGAGAAGAGAACTAATCTTATCTTTTTCAAGATATATCAATTCTTCAGCAAATATAAGGCTTTTAGAGGTGAAATAAAAGTTTTATTATGCTATTCTTCAGCAAAGACGTATGTTTTACAGGAATGTATATAATTAGAGGACGAATAGAGTTATTTATGAGATTACCCGTATCACAACAAAAACAGTTGCATCTTATCAATAATATCTGTTAGTTGGTTTTTAACCTCAATGCTTGGTTTATAGGTAAATTGATTATCGCTTTTGAATATCTCTGTACCTAAGATATAGGGCTGGGCTGTGGCTTCACTATCTTGAAAAAACACAAAATAATACTTCAATTCAAGTATGAGGCCTTCTCTTTGATGGTCGTTTAGGGTTATACTTCCATTGATATATAAACAAGTTTTATCAGCACTTAAGGCTAAATTGAGCGTTTCAGTGAGGTCCTCGTGGTTGAATTTTTCAATCAATACTTGGTATACGGAAGAAGCATTATCCTCGGAAATAAAGATAGTAGGTATAAAATCGCTCACCAATAATGTTGGAAAAATCGGTACTTTGAGATTTTTAATTTCATATTTGATTTGTGGGTTCATAAATCGGTTTTATCTTATATATTAAAACTATAAAAACCGAATTATGTTGGATTTTACTATTTTTTTAAAACCTTATCGTCAATGTTTTCTTTACTGAAAATGTCTTTCAAAGTGATAACAATCTTTGTTATTTCTACCTTGGTATACTCTGTTTTAAAAACATGTTCGGGATAAACCCTTTTGATTTGGTATTTCGTACCTTTTTTAACTATCTCATGTTGTACGTGCAACTTTCCATCCTGCCGAAGTTCGATATTTAACATCATATTTTAAATATTTTTTATCAAATATCTGTATTAATTGAGAAAGTGGTATCTTTATCATTCTAAAAATTCAAAAACATTTTTTTATGTTGCTTATAATCAATATTTTGCAGTCATACCAATTGCATACAACGCGTTTAAGCCTTTGCCGCATTTCACAGTAAATATATTAAAATGAAATAATATTCGCAAACTACTTCTGTCTCTAAATGCAAAACCGCAAGGCATATGGCTTAGGTGCTGTTAGCAGTAGCCTTTTTTCCTATTAATTTGCTGTCGCACGAATAACATCCCATCCAATTGAGTTAACGTTTTGGTAATTTTCAATTTCTAATTCAACTGTCTTTGTTGAAGAAGGTGGAAACATTTCATAAATTGTATAATCTTTACTTCCTAATACTGTCTTTGTCTTTGTGTAATAAGTTACTCTTACAACTGCATCTTTGTATGCAGCGACTGTCGCTTTGTTTGTAATTGTACAATTAACTTTGAATTTATTTCCCCAGAAATTTTCATGGTAGGTTCCATCTGCGGATAAAAAGTTTGTCGGTTGTGAACGCTCAACTTCTTCTATAGACATTACCTTCTCTTGGTATGATTGTGGGTTTGCGCCTCCACTTTTATTCATATTTCCAATAATAATAATTGCAACTATCAAGATTGCACCCACTGCTCCAATAGAAGTAAGAACTTTACCCAGTGTATTACTTTTCTTTTTTGTAGTAACTGTCTGCTGTTGCAATGGCTTTTTAACTGGGGGAGGTGTCTGTTTAGTCACAAATGGAGGAGGAGTTGCTGTCATGAACAAGTCTTTTAATTCGTCAACTCTTTCAGCGGTTGTCCAGTCTGCAAGACCCTCATACCAAATGGGAGTATTCTTGTTGATATTTTTTGTTTTAAGGTCATCAATGTCAAACGGTCCCGTTTGCTCTGTCTCGTTGTGTAAATAGAATTTTTTCATTGTATATGATTTTTAAGGTTACTGCTAACGTGCCGCAGCTAAGCCTTGTGCCGAAAATCAAAGTAAATATATCAAAAAGAAATAACATACGCAAACTATATCTGTCTCTAAATGCAAAACTGCAAGGCATATGGCTTAGGTGCTGTTATAGCGCGTTTTTATTTTATTATGGTTGATAAAAAACTATAAATCTTTTTGCAGGTTCATACCAAATATGCAAACCTTCTCTAGTCATTGGTTGTCCCCAAGTAATTAAACAACCCTTGAAATCTGATAAATACTTTTTATAATCATTTTTATTCACTTTAAAACCATTATCTTTCAAATCCTTTAACCCCATATTGATAGCGGTCTCTGTCAAGTGTCTATTGTCATTAATATTATAAATTGAAGGAGCACCATAACAAACTCCAATTGTAAATGCAACCCAAATACTTCTTGTGTCAAATTGAAATAAGTTAAAATCACTAATGTATAAATATGGATCTTTTATTCTATCCTTCCAAATTGTATCGTGATTTTTAATCCAATCAGAATTGACACAAACAGTATTATGTTTTAAATAAACTCTTGTCTGAATTGTGTCAA
>Ga0182030_10025836_pt1 | contig 10670 bp, 13 predicted proteins | sample 812S3MmetaG_FD_121299 | JGI IMG/M metagenome (GOLD analysis project Ga0182030, IMG submission 121299) | Permafrost microbial communities from Stordalen Mire, Sweden - 812S3M metaG (Illumina Assembly) | ecosystem: Environmental > Terrestrial > Soil > Wetlands > Permafrost | place: Sweden... | reverse complement strand
CCTTCCTAGTAATATCGATAGCTGCTTGACGCATCTCAACAAGAATGTTCTCTGGGATAAAGACCGCAGGACATTCTTCAATAACTTTTTGCTTTCGTCGTTGTAGGGAGCAGTCTCGCTCGCCCAGATGCCTCACCAGCCCATTCCCATCACCAATGATCTGAACTTCCACATGTCTGGCATTCTCCACATATTTTTCGACAAGCACACTTCCGTCTTTGAAAAATGACTGACCGAGGTGTTGTACCGATTCGAAAGCGCTTCGAACAGCTTCGGGGTTGTCACACTTCTCAATGGCAATACCCCCACCACCAGCACTGCATTTAACCATCACCGGATAGCCAATCTTCTCAGCTTCAACAAGTGCAGCCGTAACATTCTCAACCAAGCCCGTCCCTTGCAAAAGCGGTACTTTACAAGCTCTCGCAATATCCCTTGTCAAGTGCTTCAACCCAAGACTTCGCATCTGTTCTGGCGTCGGACCGATCCATATCAACCCACTAGCTTCACAAGCTCCGCAAAATCTGCACTCTCCGATAGAAATCCATATCCTGGAATAATGGCCGCGACTCCAGCCAACTTCGCAATACTGATGATGGTTTCACCGCACAAGTAGGTTCTTTCGACAGAGTCTCCTTTCAGAATGTAAGAACTATCCGCATTTTTCACGTGAGGACTCTGGCTGTCTTCTTTAGAGTGGATGGCGACAGATCGTATGCCGAGCCTTTTCAAAGTCGAGATAATTCGGACGGCAATCTCGCCTCTGTTTGCGACGAGGACGCCGTCTAGAAGTGGGGTTAATTCTTTCGAAGTCATATTGGAAAGAAAGGATGTAATTTCTGAGGGACTTGGTATGTCTGGTGTGGTATTTGCGTTCTTCGGTCGGGGGTAGCCCCGAATCTCAGTCTTATTTGGTCTTGAGAAAGAAGTCCATTAAATGCCGATTCTGCGTACTTGAAAGTGGTGTTGATAGAATTGACAGAGAAGCAATCGATTAGGTAATTTTATACTTGTGGGTAGCAACCGATTTCGCATGACTCATCCGCTCTCTTTCCACCGCGACATATGCTGTTCTGCTGAGTCGCGCGAGAACAGAAAGTGGTATCGGAATGATTCACCTCAACACTTTGTAACTTGCTTTGATCCACCGCTGAGTCTAATCATACCTCCACTTGTTCATACGAGAAATCTCACTTCATCTGACATTGCAACTCATTTCCCGTAAAGTGCTGCGCGACCTTTCTGGTATAACTAACGGTGATCCCTTTTGCCTTAATCTTATCTTTCTCCTTTAAAATAAGGGTGAATACCATCAATAGGAGGCTCTAGCGAGACCTTATTTCCTTGCACTGATACAATGTCCTGAAGCCCACAGAATTGCTGGAGAAGTGCATCCGTACTCATTTTATTGAAATATTTCTTCATGTTATCACCGACTACTAATTTGAAGACCACTGCATGGCTCAGGTAACTAATAATGCCAGTAGATGTTGACGACGTGTCGCCTCGGCTCAGTAGTGATAGTATTTTATCAGTAGGTTTGAGAAGGTATTTGACAACGGCGGCGCAAAGCAGGATATGTGCAAAAAAACATTCAAATGTCTTAATAAATGCTGATTGTAATCAAATTCTGAATGACTACTCCTTGTAGGGTTTGTAACCGACTGATTTTCGAGGTTTCCTGTGGTTTTAGACAAGCGGGAACAAATGCCCACCTTAGGAAGCTTGCCATTATATCTAAAGCAGGTCACACCGCTTGCTTAATGCGCCTAAGGCCAGGAGGAGGCTTATCTCACTCCTGGATGTGGTCTTTTTGGCATATTAATCCGCCCCTGATTCCATGTCTTGAGGAAGGATGAGTTCACAATTAGGTCAAACTTTATTTGAGCGCGTAGCGCTGGTTTGAACGTGCCATGTGAGAAACATTGTAGCTGATATTTGCTTTTTTTTACTCAAAAAAGAAGGCAATCCTATCAGATTTGCGAAAAGGAAAAGAAATCTAGCAATAGTATATCGGCAATTTTACGATCAAGCAGTGGAAAATGTGAAGGTGGCGGAGTTCCGCGACTTCTACACGTAAATCGCAGTACCGTAATAATTGGGTTAAAGATTTCTTTGTACATGAGAAAGTCCTAATAAACTATTTAAATGTATAGAAAGCTTTCACCCACCAAAGCGGTCGTATCGTGAACTGAGCTTTGGAAAATCTTGCTCTGTACCACTCTACCGCCTGTGGGGGGGCTCTAAACTAAATTAATAAATGGCGGAGTGAAGACTAAAGTAATTGTACGCAATGAAACGCCATGTTCACTAATGCTGATCAGGTTGTACTTCCTAAGTCACATTAAATCGAAAGTTAAAAGTAGATGAATGAACTATAAATAATTCCCATCTAGAATCGAAAAATTCCATGCTTCCCTAAAGTCTCATACGAATCCGAGCAATGGAAACTTTCGGTCTGGCGGAGAAGGTACTCGTCAATTTATTATGGGCAAAGCGCTCTTTATCGCTAAAACACCAGCGTCTTGCTCCTTAATATTTTAGCGTACTTCATCACTAAAACTTGCAATGGAATTCTCCTTGATATTACAGTCCAACACTCCTGGCTGTGAACATCATACCATTCGATTATTTGATGCCAACTTCAAATTTACTTATCTCGTAGCTTCAAACCGGCTCATATGGTGCTTCGCCATCTTATAAGCTCGGAAGAGATTTTGGGTTGATTGATGGGAGAATAGACGCAAAACTTACTTTGCAGGTCGTTGCATAGAGAGTAAAGCCGACGTGGATTCAATTTTTCTTGATAGAATAGGTAGCCATACATCTGTAGCATCACGATCGCGAGTTACAAATACTATAGCCACATATGTACTCACTAGAAGACCTTCAGCGGGTTGGCTCATGTAGATCATAACAGCGACACCAAAAAGGTAAGGACCTTTGTTGCCGTCAAAATGCTGAAACTTTTGTTATCGCTGAATTTCGACACGGTCGTTTTGATACTGGCGCTTCATGTAAGGGTGATTTATCATGATTCACTTTTAGTTCCCGGGCTTTTGGGTTCAGTGTCTTTGGAGGATAGAGGGGGCTGATGGGCTTGATCAGCTATTGGGTCTCTTCATACTTCTCGCGCACCTCTCGCTGCAGCTTCCTCCAATACTGTGCTCCCCCTCTGGCTTTTTGGAAGACTTCCTCCAATTGTGGGAAGGAAAGACTCATATCAATGCTGGTATCAATGGTAGGGTGATCCTTCTTGAACTCTTCGATTTAAAATGTGGACACCATATTCCCTAAGGTCCAGTTGAGCGAGCCATCAAGAGGCTGGAAGTCTTCGTCTTCGATGAACTCTCGGTCCAATATCCGATAAATCCCCCAAGTACTCTTCTCGGTACACTCTGGGAACGGCACTGTCTTTCATTGCGACACCCGAACTGGTTGACCCCTTTGAAATTCAAAAGCTATCGCCATGTTAACTTGGCATAGCTGTGAAGTAAGCCAGGTGTCCATCTTTTTCTCAATGCAACTGACACTTATCATCCAAGGTTATGAAGGAGGAACCTCGATCACAAAGCTGTGCAAAGGACCTCAGCTCCCGTCCGCGAAAATCCATGTCTTGTTCTGATCTAAGATACGTGCCCGTCGAATCAAGGGGTAATTAATTTGGCGAACCGAGAGCCTAGTATTGTAGCTAAGATCCGGATCGTTTTCCATTAAATTTTGCATCTCCCTGATTTCATGGATGAGCTTAGTATTCGCTCTTTCCTGCTCGTTGGCAGGTAATCTGAAAAGCAAGTATTTGTCGTCGTAGACTTCCCACCTTCGTCCATTAGCAATGAAATGTCAGGGGAGAACGATCCGTATTTACATTTGATTCTCAGCGAAAGAACAAAACATCCACCGGTCAAAATCATAATCGCTTTTGATACCGCTTTCAAAATCGCGGAGATTGTTTAGATTTCTGGTTTGCTCCTTTACCTTGGTATAGAGCTCAGTGAACTTCCCCGGTGAGAAGTAGAACACTGCAGCATTTTCTTTGTCTACACGAAGAGGAGCGAGTCTCTTGAGAAGCGTTTCGAGTTCGCGATTTTCTCGCCAGCCGAAAAGATGGCAAAGGAAGCATTCAGTAGGTTCGAGGTCGAACAAATGGTAGAGGACCTCGTGCGCACGCTTTTTAACGCTCGTGTTCGAATCTGCAGCGATGAAAGAGGAGCGGCATTTCTTGCATAGATGTGAATTAATAGTGGCTATTGTGACAAGGATCTCAAGACACTCGGGTGGTTGAGTATGGCAGTGGTGGAAATGAGCTGTGCTAGACTTTTACTTGTAAGAAGAGCTTTTGGTATCAGAGACTACCAAAATATTTGAGGATAGATCTTCAACAGGAAGAGGAGACGTAGGGAAAAAAGCAATCGCGTCGTGAAGCCAAACTAAGGCAAGGCAGCAGCACGGTATCACGTGTCAATGAATCACGAGCTCAACCCCATCATACCCCGGAGCTCAACGACAATGCAGCACAATTTTCTATACAGCTTCAATCTCCCCAACAACAACATCTCTCATCCCCCTATCGCCATATATATTCCTGCCATATTATACAGTCGCGTCCCGTACCATAATTCCAATCCCCAACCACATCGCACTGACGAATGCAACACCTATATATGCTCATGTCCAACCCCCAAAATGCCACCGTCCTCACCGCCCTCAATCCCCTCCTCCTCCCAACCAACCCCCAAAAGAAAACGAGATCCGCCGCCTACGCCACCAACCTCCTCTCCTATCCCCGAACTCAATCTCAACACCAATATCCCCCTTCTCAATGACGGAACTGCAGGCAGTCCGCGCACCAAAGTAGCGTATAATTTCCAAGGCCTAAGACTCGAAGATGGGGCGCCGATTTCGAAGCTTGATTTATTGAATGGCAGGAATGGGACTGAGAATATTGGAGGAAATGAAGAAGAGCAGGTAGTACGAAAACGGGTGCGGGTATTAGGCGCGGGGCAATTGGATGGTGTGGATGAGAGATCGTTACCATTGGAGATACCGGAGACGCCTGCGCATAAGAATTTTCGTATAGTGATTGGTGCAGAACGGGTTGTTGATCCTGCTGTAAAAGAGACAGCTGAAAAAGTGGTGTTAAGGAACGAAGCCGACCCTGTGATATTCCGGGGCAGTGAATTAGGGATTGGGAAACCGAAGTCTGGGCTGGGAAAGGCGTATCCGAGTATTAATCGGCTTGTGGATTCGAAGTCTAGGGTTCCGAGTAGGAAGAGGATGGGGACGCCGCCGTTGACCGGGGGTATGGAGGAGGAGGAATTGGTGGATCCAGAGAGAGCGGCGTTGACGTGGCATGATGATGAGATTACGGGGCATAATCCGGATGACCCTGATGATGATGGGGAGGGGATCAATGGAATTGGGTTCAAACCTACGCCGGCGATGGCTCATGCGAGGACGGAAAAGCGGCGGCTACAGATGATGGAGTATAGGAATCGAGAGGCGAGGGAAGCGAGGGCGAAGAGGAGCGAGAGGAGGGGGAGTGAGATGTTGAAAGGAGGAAGTAGGGAGGATGCAGAGAATGAGAGGAGGGTAAGGTTTATGGAAGGGGAGGTGCAGAGTGTTATCTCGACTGGTTAGGGGATCTGGATGTAAGAACTTTGTTTGAATATGGGATTGTTGATATGTGGGTGTCGGGACAGGATAGAATTGGGATACGGACTGAGGGAAAAGCAATATCAGCATCAACTGCGTATATAGCGAGGCGTCAGGAGTCAGGTCAGGGAAGGCAATTCGTCTTCGAGTACTCCAATCAATCGGAGCGAAACTTTGACCTATTCAATACCACTATGCCACGAGTACTGTCCATTATAATACAAACCCCCCCCTCTTTCCCCCAAACATTTTCTACCAAAATCTCCAACCCCTTTTCCTCCTCTCCTCCTCCGCCCTATCCTCTTCTTCTTTCTTCCTCCTCCTCTCCTCCCTCTTCCTCTGCATCTCCTGCTCTTTCTCCACCTTCTTCCGATCAATGATCTCTACCGCCCTCTTCATATGACTCTTCTCCAGATGCCTCTTATATAAACAGAACTCATAATTCGCAAATGACGCGAAAATAAATGTCCCTACCGCCCAATTGGCCGCTTTAGGAATCGGAGCTATTGGATTATATCATTAGCCCAAATGGCCCCTCCAATTTCAGATATTGGGGAGGGAAGTTATGAATGGAATTGAGGTACATACCGCCCAACAAAGCCCTAATGCCACCCATCCCAAACCCGCCTCCAATCCCCATTAACAAACTCTCCCTAACACAAGGGTACATATGCACCTGCTTGAAATCCTCTATCCGCACCGTCTTAATCGCATCTGCCAATTTCGGTATCTCTTGTTTTGAACCTGCGGTATTCTGTCCCATGCCTTCAGGGAGAGCGTTTGCGGACGGGGGAGGGCCGGTGGGTTGGTTTGGGGAGGAGGCGTGGAAGATTTCGTAGACTTTGTTGGGGGTTTGGACGTGTGAGGGTGGGGAGGTCGCGCCAGGTGGTGGACCGCGGATAGGTGGGTTCGAGGAGGAGGACGTGTCTCGTGTATCGCCTGCCATTGTTTGGGGTGTCGATTATGGTGAAATTAGTATGTTTGGCGGGGTTTGGAGAAGGGAGAGAAATGGCATGAGACGTTGTGGATGTGCGCTTGCTGCACTTTTGGGGTGACGGAGTGGGTTTTCAGCCTTGTTGCTAGCGCGAGATTTGGGTTTTGGGGTTGAGGTTACCTTCACTTCCTATCAAATTCATAGGGAGGAGGTAGACTTTTCTTTCAATTTCGAGGAGAGCGTAAGTTCTGTGTTGTGGATTTTGATTAGTGTCAATTCGCCAGCAAGAAGTTTTTGTGCATTTTATTGGACTTTGTCGAGCTTCTAGTTCTAGAAGCAATTCAGATGTAGCTTCTTTCCTGATATTCGCCCTTGTTTGCCTCTTCTGTACCTAATTATTGTTGAAACGACGTTTCATGAAAGTAAAAGTATGCCCCCACCCCACCGGAATTTTCGGCCATTTCCATTTGAAAACGAGATCGCCTCTTCCCAGAACATAATATCTCATGGCCTTGTAGTCTGGTTGTGTTCGTTAAGTTCGACCCCACACAAGCAACCTCCTCTAAACACGTTTGGGAGCAACCATAACCTCCATCACACCATATCATATCGACTGACGCAAAGTCTCTGATGCGCAACTTCAATTGTAGTCCGGAGGAGATGTGATCATTTAGAAGCAAGATGCAATGGGTGCGAAATCAAATTCAGATCCGAGCCAGACGACGTAGAACCTACCTTACATGGCTTCTCCCAACCCCCTTTCGAAATTAGCATGACTATGTAGAAATATTTCCTTCCTCGAATTCATATCCAATTTCCGTAGGGGCATCTAGGCACCGTAATTGACGGCGGAGGAGATAATGTAAAGGTTCGGTGGAGAAGTAGTCACACACGGGCTTGATCCAAACCGACCACCATACCTCGCACTTGGAGTCAACGCCGGATCATACACATCATCACACCCCATGTTGTCGCGACTCTTTGGGTACGAGATGCCTATAACAACGACGAAGGCTTGCGGAAGGAGCAGGTGTCCAATAGACAAAGTGTTACAAATAATCTTTCTTCAACCCCTCAATTGATACATTAAGGCTTCAATGGTCCAACGATTACAATCTCATGATGCTCTATTGCTCACAAGATCTGAACCGGTTGGAAAGTATTCAAATAGACTCCTCTCGAAGCTTCAAAACCGTTCTTGTTGATAACATGTCCCGGACGGTTGTGTACCTTTTTGGGAAGGCCAAAAATCTCGAGACCTTTTCCTTAAAACTGAGGCTGAACTCGGTGGTTTGCAAGCCGAAATATGAACATTTGGAACCAAATTTTCACGGACATCCAAGCACATTTTGAGAGCTGTCGGGTTTCGTCTCCTAAGGGCTCCCTGAAGGCAGCGCAAGTACTTAGGATTGAGCCTATTACATCGCTAAAACTAGACATTGCTGATCCAGGTTGGAATTGGTCTGATATCGTGTTGAGGCGTGGGAAATCATAGTAAGAACTTTAACCTTCATGTCCAGGAACCACCACTTCCCGGCCTATTCAACCACAACTCGATCATCCCCCGTCGAGCGACGCCGTCTCAGATCGATTGCTACATTTCGGTCCTCGGCAGCCACATGACCTCCCTGCTTACTTTATCTATTGATTCGTGGGATTAGCCTACAGTGGGAATTTTATATCGTTTGATCTCTTTCTTGCCTAGTACCCGCACCGAAGAACAAGGTTGCTCCCCCCGCCCACCCGGGCCCCACCAACACACTTAGCGCAACAACACAAACATGAGGTCTATGGCCAGTCCATCTTCGAGCGCTTGTGATGTGAGATGCTACGTCCATCCCTGAACACCCGGCCAGCCTTGACCATGTGTGGTATGTCAAAACCAACCCCCAACAATTTAAACAATCGAACCCAATTGCTTTCGAATACAACAGGTTATCATGGCCTTCTCTTTCACATAGATGTCCTGCAAAGGTAGTATTACATGGATAGAATATCATCCAAATTAAAATATAAGTCAACGTCTCCATTTCAAGCTCCTTAATTTGTTTCGGCCCATGACCCATCTACCCAGAAACAGGAAATCGGACATTACTACCCATTACCAGAGACATCAATCGACCTCATAATTACCCACAATATCAACTAGTTAAGGCCCGGTATTCTTCCTCGACCTAGGAAAGAAAGCTCCTTAGAGCCAAATCGAATTTCGAAAACAAAACTTTCCACGAAGCATCAAAACACATCACCTCTTGATTGATTTCCAAGCGTAAACTAGCAACTCAGTTACTCGTAAAGTAATTCGCAGCAAGCACCGGCCCTAGCTCAGCCTTCTTCTCGAAAACGCTCAGGTCATATCTCATCCTGCTGCCGCTTCCAAGGGGCTTCCCACCAGCGGGCGCATACTTGGTATGATCGAAGTCTGCGGGCTGATCGTAGAGGAAAAACGCGTAGCGATGGGGTCCGCTGAATGGTGGTGGAGCGGGACCAATGTAACTGAGATTGATATAAGTATTTTGCAAATTTTTTGAGCGATTCGAGAGAGATTTGCAAATAATAACGATATGCTCTAGGGGGCCTCGAATTGGATGGGACGAGAGATTTGGAATGGGGAAGAGCAAGAAAGTAGAGGGTTAATACATACTTGGCAACGAATGGAGTACCGGCTGATGATAGAACGGAATCAGCACCCTCTGGCTTCAAGTCAGATTGAATCCAGTGGAGGATTGGTCCCAGAATCGTAAAGCTCTGGAATGGAGCATCGAGGTCAAGACCAACGACGATGTAGGAACCAGTTCCCTTGAATGAGAGTGTGGGTGCGTTCTGAGCCTCTATAAATACTCGTCAGAAAAAAAAGGTTCCATCAGAGAAGCTAAGTTTTGGCGCGGCAAAGTAGCGGTACGTACCGGCTTTGGGTATGTATAGTCCCGGTGTAACCGTAGTTGTTCCGACAGTCACCCCCAAGACCTTCGAATTGTCGGTCTTGAGAGAAGACAGTATCTTCTCGATATTAGAAATGTCTGGCATTTTAAGGATTGAAGAGATGAGCGAGATGAAGCGACAAAAGGTTTTCTTGTGCCTATATATATATATCTCGGTGCTCGCTTATCGCCGTTAAAACCGACATTTCCGGGCTCTAGTCCGTGCAATTCATAAATCAAGTAATCTCAGGTGTGGTGTCTGCCCCCCCGGGTTTGGTGAGGCGAGGAATTCTAGGGCGCGAGATGTTGGCAATTGCATGACTCACAGCCCGTAGAGAGGAGGAAGGTGTCAGATGAATATCACGTGTTTAGGCATGCATCCAGACTTAGTCTAGCTCAACCTAGGACTATTTCAACTTCGAATGCTTCATGCATTACTTGTACTCTAGATAATTCTAATTCAATTGATTTTAACCTCAACTACCCTTCAATTCTGGGCATGTGCTCATCCATTTGACAGAAGGAGAAGGCTAAAGGGGGTAGGGCTTCTTCATACGCTCTCCTATATCTATTTCTAGTGGTTTGCATTAATAGAATGGTAGTTTTGAGCGGCAAATAGGACATAGAGCGAGATTAGAAGACAAGGTCAATCTTCGTGCAGCGTTTGCTTATAAGCGGGGCTATATAGCCCCTTTATGCTTCCTACTCTGAAGACTTCAGCTCAAGAAATTAGCATTTTTGCCGCGTTCCTAAGATATTTTCCTCTACCCACAACCAATTCTTTCTTAATGGCTGCTATTAACTTGAATCATATCCAGATCCTCCCCCCCACCCAACTCTCCACAAGCCCATTCCTTCACAAGCAGCGCACTGCTTCATCACCTAAACTCATGAACACTTCTTCCCCCACTCACATTTAGTACCAACAAATCATTTGTGTAGTTTTATTTATAATTAGTACATTCTAGAAATATCTATATACTACTATAGCATAGTATTAACAATGCTAGAAACCTCTAGACATTTCTAAGCAACAAAGTCACATAACTTTGCCACTGCTATAAAAGCTTCTAAATATATTATAATTAGTATATATAAAAGATTTTTATTCCTCTCTAAATAGTCTTCAAATTCTTTACAATATATTATATTATTATATT
>Ga0182030_10025834_pt1 | contig 10670 bp, 11 predicted proteins | sample 812S3MmetaG_FD_121299 | JGI IMG/M metagenome (GOLD analysis project Ga0182030, IMG submission 121299) | Permafrost microbial communities from Stordalen Mire, Sweden - 812S3M metaG (Illumina Assembly) | ecosystem: Environmental > Terrestrial > Soil > Wetlands > Permafrost | place: Sweden... | reverse complement strand
TGCAAGTCACCGATGTTACTTTCTCAGGTGGCGAGTTTGACAGCGAAAAATATTTTCAAAACGTATTTGGCATCACTGAGGGAGATAGTCGGGCAGAGACAGTGCTCTTGTCATTTAGCCCGACACAAGGTAAGTACATTCAGTCACAGCCCCTGCACCATTCCCAGCAGGTGGTCAAAGAAACTGATACAGAATGTCGTATCAGCCTCCAGGTGATGGTAAACACGGAATTGGTGATGCAATTGCTGAGTTATGGATCAGGGGTGAAGGTGCTAAAACCTGCATCGCTTGCTGAAAAAATAAAAAGTGAGTTAAAAAAATCTGTCGCACAGTATCAATAGATGAAAATAATGTTTAATTTACTTTCAAAATCTGAGTTATGCCAAACGGAAGAATGAATAAATCGATAGCAGGATATCACATATTGATGCTCTTATCAGCAGTAGACCACAAATTTAGCGTAGCGGAAGACCGCATAATTGCAGAATATATTGCAGAGAATTTCCCTATACATGTGAGCCTCGACAAAGAGCTCGAGAAGATCAGCAACCTCAATGAGGAAGACTATCTGGTGCATTACCAAAAAGCCATGGATGATTTCTACGAGGACTCTACGGAGAAAGAGCGTCTGCACCTGATCGATTTCGCGATCAAGCTCTCCAAGGCCACTCGTCCCATCACTAAGGAAGAAAACATTTACCTCACTGAGCTGTATAATGAATGGACAGAAACAGTTGAGTAACCTTTTAAAATAAGCATGGACCACCCCTTATCTTCACGCCTCCTTGCTATCATACTCTTATTGTTGCCTCTATATGTGTCAGCGCAAGACCAGTCGAGCCACAAAAAAAACACTAACCCTTTCGCTTCAGATATTTACATCCCTCTAGACGGCAGAGATGAAGTGAAGATCATACCTCTGCTGGACACACTCAGTGCGGACAAGGAATATCTTTTCCTGATCCGGTTCTCCTCAAAGTACCGCTTCTCGGAATTATTTTTTGACAAAGGTCTGGCGACGAGCACTGATTCCTTCCTGTCTATCAGGCCCAAGACCAGTCTGACCGAAGGCATAGATACTGCTACACTCCGCATCATTGGCTTTTCAAACAATGGCCGGATACTACTACAGCATAAATTCATACTGCTCGCGCAGGCCCGGGCCTTTCCGATGGTCAACCCAAACAGGTCAACCAACATCACGGTCAATAACATCGTGCTGGAGCGCAATATGTATTACGACAAGCGAGACTTTCCCGACAAGTGTATATTCGGCTATCTGGACAATGGCCACTATAATAAAGACAACCTCATCATCGCTATCACCATGTCTTTCGTCAATAAAAGCACTAGCAAAAATTTATACGTCAAAGATGACAAGCCCAATGACGACATGCTCCATGAACTGCACAAGGCCAAAAAAGGTACCCGCGTCTATATCCGTCTCGATGTCAAAAACGGGAAAAAGACTAGAAGCACCTGGACCAGTTTTATACTGAAAGATTAGATTAATTATCTAAAATGAAACCGTTGCCCATTTCCTTATGGCACTATATTAAATTGCAAACCACTCACAATAGCCGAATAGCTATAGGTACCCAAATTCTGGTTGCCATTATTAATAGCAATTTGATATGTTCCTGCCCCTAACCAAAGTGGAAAACCGGCAATACCAGAGTTCGTTGTAGTAGTAGTCACCAATTGACCATCTAAAAAAACATTGTTACCACCTCCATAAACCGATTCGATTTTCCATACAGTATTGGCTGGCACTGTAAAAGTGCTCGTTACCCCAACGCTTCCCTGACCTGTAGCAGAAGTTGAATATTTATACCTGACCACCTGGCTAAACTGCAGGTTTCCTTGTGCCTTTATCACAACACATGTGCCAATCAGGATGATGAACAGGGTAAGTAATTTTTTCATATTGATTTTCTTTTTTCTCATGGTATGATATTGTATTCAATTACAGATAGTGTTGCAGTATACGGATTGCCGCTTATGGCTTGAGAAGAGACATTAACATTGTAAGTACCCGCCGGCAGCCAGACAGGAGATAAGGTAGTCATAGGATAATAACCAGTATACCCTCCGGCAGAACCATTTGTAGTACCCCCTGTTATGATCTGAGCATCTACCGTCATACACCAGATGTATTCCAGCGGAGTGAAATAAGTACTATTGACAAGGCTTCCACTTTCTATTTTCCATACTTTGCTAGCAGGAACTGTAATGGTGCCTATAAGAGTATTAGTGCCGGAACCAGTAGCTGAAAATTTCTCATGAAGCACCTGATTGAACTGTAAATTTCCTTGCGCTCTGATGGCAAATGATGTCGCAATAATGACGACGAATAATGCAGATATTTTTTTCATATTGTTTTTGCTTTTGTTTAAAATCCGTCAGTGGTGTAAATCAAAGTCACGCCGGATGATGAGCCGCTGCTGGCCGCCGATAGAAACAGCCATTCAGTTCCGCCGTAATAATAAAATCCGCTTGGACTGTCTGTCTGAAATACCAATAAACCGGTAGCCGGTGTGACTATCCCAGTCCTTTGCGTACTAAGCATGCGCGGGATCAATATTCCTGAAGATGTAGATGCGATATCTACTATAGCTGAGGTATCTGCCGGTGTGCCTGCAAGGTTTACACTCACCTTGGTGCCTGTATTATAGAGGTTGCTCGTAGCTACGAAAGCAGTCCCATTATTGTATATAGTTTGTCCTGTAGTACCTGTGAGGCCGAGTGTGCCAGTCGGGCCAGTGGCTCCAGTCGGACCTGTCGCTCCGCTACTGCCATTAGTGCCGGCTGTACCTGAAGGTCCCATCGGACCAGTGATACCGACACCAGTGGGGCCCGTTACTCCAGCTCCTGTCGGACCAGTAGATCCTGTTGCTCCAGTATTTCCATTTGTACCCGCTGTGCCTGTTGGCCCTGTAGCTCCAGCCGAGCCATTTGTACCATTGTTGCCAGTAGCACCGGTCGGGCCAGTAGCACCGTTAGTTCCGTTCGATCCATTTGCTCCTGCTACCCCTGTAGGACCTGTAGCCCCATTTGTGCCGTTCGAACCGGCAGATCCTGTAGGGCCATTAGCACCATTGGTTCCGTTCGTTCCGGCTGCACCTGTAGGTCCTGTCGCTCCAGTAGCACCTGCGGTTCCGTTTGTACCATTGTTGCCAGTAGCACCGGTCGGCCCTGTAGCCCCGCCGCCAGCTCCTGTTGACCCTGTCGATCCAGTAGGGCCAGTAGCACCGACACCAGTGGGCCCTGTGGCTCCTGTGGCACCTATACCAGTTGATCCAGTGGGACCTGTCGCACCATTTGATCCGTTAGTTCCATTACTACCTGCTGTACCCGTTGGACCTGTTATGCCAACTCCCATAGCCCCTGTTGCGCCTGTATTGCCTGTATTTCCTGTCGGACCCGTAGCACCGGTAGTTCCCGCGGAGCCATTTGTTCCCGCTGTACCTGTAGCTCCGGTAGGGCCTGTTGATCCTGTAGCACCGCCGCCGACTCCTGTATTTCCTGTCGGACCCATAGCACCGGTAGTTCCCGCGGAGCCATTTGTTCCCGCTGTACCTGTAGCTCCGGTAGGGCCTGTTGTACCAATACCTGTCGGTCCGGTATTGCCTTGTGCACCTGATGCTCCTGTTGCGCCATTAGTTCCGTTAGCGCCGGTTGGACCAGTTATACCTATTCCGGTAGGACCGGTCGCACCTGTAGTGCCATTAGTTCCATTAGTTCCTGTGGGCCCTGTAGCACCGGTCACTCCCGGCACATTGGCTTTCTCTGCATAGAGTGCATATGGTACACTCATGAGTTGCTGTACTCCCATCACTACATAGTTAGTACCACCAGTAGGGTCTGCCGCTACCTGTATGTAGTATGGTCCTGCACCCCAATTGATACTGCTGAATGTCCCTACAGATGCAGTACCTGTACCGAGCACAATATTGACAAGGCCAAACTGATTGGTGGTTGGCAAATGAGATTCCTCATATACTATTGTCCCCGTAGTGGAGGTTTGCCTGATGGCGATCTGCAGGCCTACAGCCTGATTCGGGATCACAGCACCAGCGGCATTTCGTACCACAGCCTGGTAGTTTACTCCCTGAGGTGCCTGAGCAAAAACTGCTGCCGTTATCATCAGCCAGATCAAAGAGGTAGAGATTTTTTTCATTTTCAGTATTGATGTTATACCTGCAGCAGATCATAAAAAGATAAGGCCAGATCAAACCAGTTTGAACAGTTAGGAAATGCGAGCTATTAAATACTGGATGTTGGGTGAGCCGTTTTCAATTTATTTCTTTCTGTAGGGGTTCTATAAGTTTGCTTAATAATATTAAAACAAAGAAAAACATTTTAGGCGAAATCCCAAACATGATAAATCAGGTAATATCTGAATCTCAAATCAGGATCAATAGCTAATGATCCGGAGGCCTTTGCCTTTGCGGAGTTCCTGACGGATGATCTTTTGTATCTCGATGTCATCGGTCTGTGGTTTGACAGATGCCATGAGGTTTTCGACTGTCACCTCGCTCAGCTCGGGGCAGATATAACCATAACCACGGTAGTTGCTGTTTTCGATCCAGACCACAGAGTTCTCGTCAGGGCGACGGCCATCGCCTACTATGAAGAAGTTAGTGTTTTTATAAAGATATTTTCGTACGGCACGTTCGATCTTTTCATTGTATGATTTTTTAAAATTCTCGCGCTGCTCGGGATCAGTCATTTTTTTCAAAAGTGAGAACTGTATCTGCAGGTGGCCCTCTGTGATGATCTTGTGAAGTACTTTGATAGCTGTGCCTTTGCCCTGAAACTTCAGTGCTACTTCACCTTCGGCGAAATCAAGCTTCTCGATCTTTAAGTGTTTGAAGCCGTCGCTGTCGGTAGTCAGAAAGATACCGTGCGAGAATTTATAATCTTTCGGTTTCTTATTGAATATCGGTGCCCGCTCCCTCAGCTCATGATAGGCCCAAAGGCGAGCTATGAGTTCATTACCCGTAGCCTGATAGTCGATCTGAGTGATGGCCTGGTGATTGAGCTGGTGCTCCGGCAGGCCTTCATTTTTATTAAAAAACTTGATCACTTCGCGCCGGACATTCTTTGATGCATCGATAAAAAGGACATTGTCATCCTTGTCCTTGAAATAGAAAACACCCGGCTCCTCCGGCAGTTTCTCTATCTCGCCGAGCGTGATATTAGGCGGCAAAATAGATGGGTCGATGCCATGATTGAGCTCTATCTCGATATGCTTTTTTGAGGTGCTCTGTTTGAGTATGATGTCGAGCAGTTTGACGGTTGCTTCCGCATCTCCGAGTGCACGGTGGCGATTTTCTATGATAATACCCAGTGAGTCGCAGAGCGAACCAAGACTATAAGAGGTAAAACCCGGAAGCACCTTTTGAGACAGTGTCACAGTGTCGATGTGCTTGCGTACAAAATCGACCCCGATACGCTTATATTCACTGCGTATCATACCATAGTCAAATTTCACATTGTGCGCGACGAAAATATTTCCCTCGGTCAGCTCGAGTATCTTGTCCTGAATGTCCTCAAAAGCAGGCGCATTTTTAACCATTTTGTCAGTTATGCCTGTGAGTTGGGTCACATATTTATCTATATTGCGGCGCGGGTTGACCAGTGAGGAGTACTGTTCGACGATATTGACTCCATCGTAGATGATGACGGCTATCTCTATGATCCTGTCTATGGAGGGACTGCCCCCGGTGGTTTCTACATCTATGATAGCATACATGGGTGGCAAACGTACACATTTATAAGTGAGTTATTGTGAAGATTGAACGAAAAAATTGTATTTTAGAATTAGGAGAACAATTTGAAGATTCGACAATTTGAAGATTTGAAAATGAAATTCAACAAGTCAATCCAAATAGTGCAAATGCCTATAAATCAATAAAAAAGGATGAAACATTTCGACTTTCTGAGGCTGATCTTAGTATTATTTCTTTTAGCACTCCTGACTCCTTCGTCGGGCCAGTCGCTAAGGGTCAGGACGCCTCAGGACTCCCTTCAGTCCATGGTCGACTCCCGTCCTGACAGCATGAGGCATGGTTTCTTTAATGCCGGCAAGTTCAACAGCACCTTTCATGTACAGTTTGATGGTGATGTGACCTATCTCTATCAGCAATGGGCTGCGCTGACGGGCTTTCAGGTAGCATGGGTGGTCAATCACAAGCTGTCCATAGGTGCTAAGTTTGACATCCTGACCACCGAGGTGAGAATAAACAAATACATCAACTCATACGATAGCGTCTACACGACCAATCCCCCGACTGCGATCCCGGTACACCCCCTGAGCATGAGCGGCATGATCAATATCGGCTACATCTTCCGGGCAGACAAGAAAATATCGATCGAACCCGATCTGGGCCTTGGATGGACCTATATGAGTTTCACCGACCCTAAGACCGGATGGATAGATACGACTGAGGCCAAGCGCATAAACTTCATACAAAGCTACTTTATCGTCAACCCATCCCTCAGCGTGATCTGGAATACTACCCGGTATTTCCGCATCGGGGCTACTGCCGGCGTGCAGGGGGTATTCGGCACTGACTACCTGCGGCTCAAGACCTACCGCATACGCGGGCTATATGCAGGACTGTTTGTGAGGTTTGGGACTTTCTGATGAGGGATCAATAATAGCTGTAAGTAGTTGAGTCTATCAGACGATTATAATAATCATAGGCATAGACAGCTTGAGATATTATTCTACCCTTTTTATCATACTGATATATATGATTTGTTATAAGAGGATCTTCTCCTGCGAGAGAGAAATAGCTATTTTTGATTGGATTCTTGCAACTAATACCTAAAAATTCCGAGCCCATATTATCATCGCCAATAGTATTTATTTTATCCAGGTAATATGTATATGCGTTCGTTGATTTAATTTTACCGGAATCAATCATAGTATTTGATATCTCATTCCCACTATGATACTCACAAGTATTACTATCATTTTCGCCAAAAACCATAACTTTCAAATATCCGTCAGTATTATATTGACGGATCATTGTCTTGCCTGACGGGTCATCAGATGTCATTTTTTCTACCAAACCCCTTTTGTTTAGAAAAAAAGTATCCATTTGAGTATTATTTTTTTCCTGGTTATAATATCTCCTCACAATCTTGTCATTTAAATACTGATAATCATATTTACTTCTATTCCATGAGAATCTGACATGCGCCACATGCCCATCAGCATTGTAGGTGTATTCTGTAGTGTCTGCCAGAAATTTATTTTTATCTAGTTTACCAATGATCACTCCGTTATCAATACGATAACCTATAGAATCTTGATTAGTGTCTTTTCTGTAGAAAATGACAGTCTTCACCCTATGCTTATCCCTTGGTGTATTTTTACACATCTGGCAAGTGATGGCGATTATAATAATAGCTGAAAGTAGAAGTGTTCTTTTCATATTGGTCTTCAGTAGAAACAAATATATCAAATAGTCTTTCCCTTTCGGACTTCCTGACTTTCCGACTAGCTTATCCCGATTCTTTAGCCTAATTTTGCTGTTCAAACAAGTATCAAGATGAGCACACCATTTGTTTTAGAAATATATACCGAGAGCACTCCGAATCCCGAGAGCCAGAAGTTCGTGACCAACATGCACCTACTGCCAAACTATGTAGCTGAATACAGAAGCAAAGAATCTGCTACTGAGTCTGAACTGGCGCAGATGCTTTTTGATATCCCATTCGTAAGCGGGGTGTTTATCTCCAATAACTTTGTGACCATCACAAAGAAGGCCGACTACGAGTGGTATGAAATATCTCCCGAGCTGAAAGAAGCTATCAAGAAGTTCATAAACTCCGGTCGTCCTGTAGTATCAGAGTCACTGTATAAAAAAGGTGAACCGATCGAGTCTGCACCTGTTTTCGACGCATCAAACGCAGAAGATAAGATCAAAGACCTGCTGGATAAATATGTGAAGCCTGCTGTCGAAAGCGACGGTGGACATATAGCTTTCCGTTCCTTTGAGAATGGCATCGTGAACTTATCGCTACAGGGCTCATGCAGTGGCTGCCCATCATCATCCATCACCCTTAAATCTGGCATCGAGGGCCTGCTCAAAAGAATGGTGCCGGAAGTAAAAGAAGTAGTAGCGGTAGAAGAATAACAGCAGGATGACCCAAAACGAAATTGAAGAACTAAAGAAAAACATCTTTTCCGATGACAATGATGTCGTCATTTCCTCTGCTGACAAACTAGGTAAAATTGGCGGAGCAGAGGTTACAGATTTTTTAATTTCCTTGCTAAGCTCGGAGAGTGCCAGGATCAGGCATTGCGCTGCTCTTGCTCTGGTAGACATAGGTGATAACCGTAGTGTTGACCCCTTGTTGACTGCAATATTTAAAAAAGAAAACAAAAACTATACCGGGACATTAGTATATGCTCTTTCAGAACTTGATTGCACGGAAAAACTGTTAGAAGTCTTTACGATTTTGTTTTATGAGGACTATCATTGCAAATGGATTGCATTTGGGATTCTCGATCAGAAAACATTTGAATTTTCTAAAGAAGACTTGTATAAAATTGAAATCATGTGGGAAGATTGCAAAGCTCATCCCGAGAAATGTCCTGATTATGAAAAGACCAAAGATGATATTGAGTATATGGTAAACAACTATCTCTCATATATCAAACCGGAGTTGCTTGATAAAATAGACCCCAATTATAAGGTCAAATTCGTAGGGTATAGTTGAAGTTAAATGTTTACTGCTGCTCTGCAGCAGTTTGTTCGGGCTCTTTCAACGCTTTGAGTATTTCCCATATTGGATCAGTAGCATAATTGCCCTGATTGAGACGGTTTCCCAATACAATGATTGTCGTATTATCACGCAGGTTTCTCGCGAAGACATTATTATTACCATGCCACCAACCATTGTGGTAGATGATATTATTTCCGTCAGCCTGTTTGGCCATACGCCATCCATAGCCGTAGTTTTTGTTCTCACTATCGCTGAAAGAGTCATTCTCAAAACTACGCGGCTTGTAGGCTTCTTCGAGCACTTCCTCCGGGAGCACCTTGCCCGTCTTCAGCGCGTTGTCCCACTTGAGCATATCATCTGCAGTAGAGTATACACCTTTGTCACCCACAGCACCATCGAAGCAGACATCCTTTAGTTTTTGTCCATAGGCATCATGTGTACGTGCATATTCCCTCTGCACTGTATCTGCGAAGTCAAACACAAAACTGTTGTTCATGCCCAGTGGTATGAAGATCGAGTCGTGCATGTATGTCTGAAATTTCATTCCTGTCACCTTCGCAATGATCGCAGCGAGTATGGCATAGTTTGAATTGCTGTATTCAAATTTGGAGTTAGGGGAGAAAAGCAAGGGCGCTTTCTTTTCGATAAAGATATTGACCACATCTTCATTGCTCATATAATGGCCGCGGTCAGTGATAAAGTTATTGCTCATAAAGACATAGTCCGGCAGCCCTGAGCGATGTGTGAGCAGTTGGCGTATTGTGACTGCTTCATATGGAAAATCCGGGAAGTACAATTTGACCGGCTCATCGAGAGAAAGCATGCCTTCCTGATCCAGTTTGAGCACAGCAGTAGCTGTAAAAGTCTTGCTGATAGATGCGAGTTCGAAAGGTGTATTCTTTGTCAGTTCATTTTTGGTAGAGAGGTCTGCATAGCCGAAGGTCTGCTCATATATCGGCCTGCCATTATGCGAGATCAGCACTGTACCGTTGAAATTCTCCTGACGGTAGCGCTGCATAAAGTATCGGTCGAGAAGTATTTTGACTGTATGTTCGGCATCTGTGAGTGCAGCTGAGTGAGCTACATTCTTCTCAGCAGGTTGCGGAGCAACTGCAAAGATGGGCGTGGTAGCTGCGAGCAGTACGGACGCCACAATGGGTAATATGTATTTATTCAAGGACATGGGGGACGGGGGTTATATCCTTGTTTTCGTAAAAACATTGAAAAGGTTTCATAAACATCAATATAAAGCCCATCACGTCCGATGTCAAGGGGTTTCTTGAGTGTTTTTATGAAACTTGTTGAAGATTGAGAGAGACTGAGCTTATGTATTACGGCTGCTCGTCATCCATGCGGGGCATGGTGTCTTTGGTAGCACCGATGATATTAAAGACAGGCTGTACATCATATACACCCTGATTATAGCGATTGCTGAGTATGATAAGGGCAAATGTGTCAGGCATATAGCGGTAGAACACAGTGTTATTGCCATGCCACCAGCCGTTGTGAAACACGACATTTTCTCCGTTAGGTTTTTTCAGGAGCCGCCATCCATAGCCATAATTCCTCGCACCTCTCTGCTCAAAACTCCTCGGCTTGTATGCTTCTGCCTGCCATTCCTTGCTGAGATTTGTCTCTTCATAGAATGCGCGGTCCCAGATCATCATATCCTCCACGGTCGAAAAGACATTTTTGTCGCCATATACACCATCATAGGGGTCTTCGGCCTGTATCCTCCATGCAGCGCTGTAGCTGATAGCATGTTTGCGCTCTTCTTTCTCATTATGTACATCACGCACCCATGTATTTTTCATCCCCAGCGGATCAAAAAAAGTTTCTTTCATATACTGAGGAAATTTTTTGCCAGTGACTTTCTCAACTATCGAAGCAAGGAGCGCAAAATTTGTATTGTTGTACTGAAACTG
>Ga0182030_10025833_pt1 | contig 10670 bp, 11 predicted proteins | sample 812S3MmetaG_FD_121299 | JGI IMG/M metagenome (GOLD analysis project Ga0182030, IMG submission 121299) | Permafrost microbial communities from Stordalen Mire, Sweden - 812S3M metaG (Illumina Assembly) | ecosystem: Environmental > Terrestrial > Soil > Wetlands > Permafrost | place: Sweden... | reverse complement strand
GACCTTTAACGTCCCGAGCTTGGCCGCACTCACCCCGGCGCCGGCCGTGGCGTGCGTCACACCCTTGGGCAACAGGACTTCGATCCAGAACTTGTGGCACGTGGTGGTGCACTTCGTCGCGTTCGGCTTCAAGGTATAGAGGGTCTTGCCGTCGACGAGGATCGTGCCGACTTTGGCGCTCTTGTACGTCGAGATGACGACGCCGCTGGCGTGGCTGTGCTCAGCACCCGAGGCTCCCGTCACGCCGAGCGTGGTTGCTAGGCCTCCGGCGGCGAGCAACGTGGCCGCGATTCGCGCCTTGGCGTTCCCGTGCGATTTCAAGTAGTTCGTTGTTCGTGTCATTTCGTCAGTCTCCTCGTGAATTCGGTGTCGATTTGCGGTTGATGATGCACAATGCTTAGAACGTCGATTGACGAAGTATTGCAATCGGCCCTACATACTTTCTTGATCAGTACTACGGGCGAGACGTTCGGACAGATCACTCGAGTGCGACCTCCCCGACTCATTCCGCGATTTTCCGACGGACCACCTCCGCCACCTGTCGGTGACGTCGGAAGCCTCGGTTGCGTCGGTTACGTCGCGAAGGTTGCCTGGGCCAGTACGGCACCCTTCTCGTTCACTATGCGCGCGGAACGCACGTTGCTCCCCGACGCTTTGATGGGAGCAACCCAGGAACCGTAGCCGTGGGCGATCGTGAACTTCCCGACCGTCTCGCTCCGACCGTTCGCGAAGGTGACTTCGCACCACACGACGCCCGTCAACTTCCCGGCGTCGACGTCCATGGTCATCCACGAGGGATTGCCCGACGAGATGGTGACGTCGCCTAGGACTTTTCCGTCCAATATCAGACGACCCGTCGAGGGCCGCTGCGTTGCCGCCGGGTGATTCGCATTGCCATGCGACGTGGCCACGACACCGACTCCAACGCCGAGCACCGCGACAAGCAATGCCGCCACGGCGAACAGACTCACCCGTCGGCGCCGAATCACTCGATGATCAGCATCACGACCGCGGAATCGCTCGATCACGCGAGTCTCGAATCCCAAAGGCGGTTCGGCTTCAGGGGCGAGCCACAACAGTGCGTCGGCGCCGGCGGCCAGAGATTCGGACTCCGCGGTGCAATGCACACACGTCTCTAGGTGATCGAGCACAACCGAACGGCTTCGACCGGACAGAGTCCCGAGAGCGAACTCAATCAGGTCGTCGCTGATCGCGTCGCACTCTTTCGATCTCTCTGGGACGCGGCTCATGGGGTTTCCATCATCGCGCCGGCGTCACGAAGTTTGGCCAGTCCCAGTCGAATTCGGCTCTTCGCCGTACCGAGCGGAATCGCCTCGAGTGTCGCGACCTCGGCGACCGTCCTTCCGTACATCACGGCCAGTACGATCGCTCGACGTTGTTCAATCGGCAATGCCGACAACGCGGAGTGCGCTTGGGCCTCCGATTCCGACATCGCCGCAGCGTCATCGGGAGCACGCTCGTCGCTGACGAGTGAGAGGAAGACCCGATCCTCCGGGGCCGTGGGAATACCTCGGCGAACGCGCAGCGCGTCGATGGCGAGATTGCGGGTAATCGTGAGTGTCCACGTAGCGACCGACCCGCGTCGAACGTCATAGACCGCGGAATGGCGCAGGATTCGTATGAAGGCTTCTTGGGCGACGTCTTCGGCCATACCGGGGTCGCCAACGATACCCAACGCCAATCCGAAGAGTCGTCGTTGATAACGTCGGACGAAAGCGAGGACTGCGCGGTCATCACCCACTGCCACGCCGGAAAGTAGGGCCTCGTCCGAGGTCTCGTCGTTATAACCTCCTCGCGCTCTCATCAACAGATAGTACGGCCGAGGTGTCAAATGGGATCATTCGAGTGCACGTGTTCCGTTGCTGTCCGGAAACGTGACCGATGGCCGGAGAACGGGAATAATGGTGACGAACCGGCTGGCTGAAGGATGCACACATAACGAACTTCTTGAAATCTGGGGCGAAATCGATGAAAGCGACCTCATGTAGTCGAAGTTTCAAACGTGGGCGGCACGCTGACATCATGTGTCGGCTGTTGTTGCCAATCGATGCGATGCTCCTCGTCACGGCGATCCTCGTCACTCCGGTCGGCGCGGCGACAAGTCACGTAACGACACCTCAACTGCTAGGCGTCGGAATCGCTCGTTGTACCTTCGTTGATCATTCGCGCTCGGTGCTCAACTATTCGTCGAGGCCGTATCGGGTTCTGTCACATGAGCGCACCCTGGTCACCGAAATCAGGTACCCGACGCAGCTGCGCGTTGGCGCGCCGACCGAGGTGAAAGATGCGGCGCCGGTCGTGCTGAGTGGGGGCTACCCGACGGTCATCTTCGCCCACGGATACGACGTGACGCCCGACACGTACGCGCCCCTGTTGGACGCCTGGGTGCGCGCCGGATTCGTCGTGGTGGCGCCGATCTTTCCGGACGAGAGCTCCTTCGCGGTCGCGGCCCAACACGGCGCGAATACCGAGGGCGACCTCGCGAACGAACCCGGTGATCTCGTGTTCGTCACCAATGCAGTCCTCCAGGCATCGAACGATGATTCGTCAGCTTGTCCGATCGTCAATGGTCTCGTGGATCCATCAGCGATCGCGCTCGCCGGTCACTCCGACGGTGCCGAAGCGGTCGGCATGCTGGCCTACGATCACGGCCTCGACCCTCAAGGTGTGAATTTCGCCAGCCTGCGCGCGGGTATCTCATACAAATCGGTCATCATCTTGTCCGGCGCCGAAGAGACCGGACAGTCCTACGCCGACGAAGCCAGTCGACCAGATTTGCTGGTCGCCCAAAGTCTGGCCGACCAGTGCAATCCCGCCCGTTTTGGAGTGCAACTCTACGACGCCATACACCAATCGAACAAGTGGTTTCTGGAGTTTCTCACGGCGCATCACCTCCCTCCCTTCGATGGTACGGACGCTCCGGCCTTTGGCGTGGCCGCGGAGGTGACCATTCGTTTCCTTCAGTGGTCACTTCAAGGAACTGGAACCTCAAACGGCCTGGTGGTCGTGGGTGATGGACGTCCAACGATCGCTCGAATGTTCGTCGGAGCCAACGGACCCTCGTTGAAACACGTCGCACCGGTCGAAGAGAGTTGTGGTCCCAACTAAGTCGAGACTGATTGGACTCGCTTCTCACTCACAATGTTCGAGAGATTGTGAGTGACCGCGGTCTTGAACGGCGAGGTCGAACATAGACCTCGATGGATCAATAGATCGGAGACCAGGAGCGGCTCACGCGTCCCTCTTCACCATCCGCCATGCACCGAGTGCCGTCCAACCGACGAGCCAGGCCACGATCACGCAGATCCCTACCGTCAGGCTCTCCGGGACGAGCGTGGAGCCGCCCGGACCGCCGCCGCCGCCGCCCAAACCGTGAGGCAGCGCCGAGGGTTCCAGGTGCGCCATTGCGAGTCCCACGAGACCTCGCTGGGCGTTGATCAGATGAGGAATCGCCGTGCGCGAGAACACTGGTGTCAGGATGACTTCGAGCACGATCATGAGCACGACCGGGACCGTTCTCTGACCCATAAGCGAAGCCAGACCCAGACCGACGATGAAGCCGATGGTGGCCTCGAGCTCGATCCATAACCCGGTCCTGATCATTAGCGGAACTGACGGGTACAGGAACAGTTTCTGATACGCCGCGTAATTCTGTTCGGCGACCCTCAAGGCCTCGGCCTTGAGGGTCGCTGGCGAGATGTTCTTGAAACCAGGTGTTCCGCGGGGAATTATGACTGTTCCCTGGCCGTTGATGAAACACGGTACCTGCACGCCAATGGGACCGTTGTAGGGAAGGCCGCACACCGCTTCTTTCGGGTGGCTCTCCGCCCAGTGGTTGAAGCCCGTTGCACTGAGCCCTGGAGGTACGGGGACACCCTGGTAGTTGATCTTGGTGGGCGCGGCAAAGACGCACACGGCACAGACGATCGTGAATCCCGCCGCGACCAGTGGGACGATGAGCGCCAGTCCGGCGGGGATTCTCGCCAAATACAGCGCGAGACGCGACCGGCCCGTGATGACGAGGTGTCGGAACATTCCGTCGGTCAAATCGACCGAACCCGCGGTGCAACCGAGGGTGGCAGCGACGATGAAGCCGAAAAAATACATGATGCCGACAACGAGATTGCTGAAGATGTCGTAACCGCCGGCCGGACCGTAGGACTTCGGGGCCACGATGTGGGCGACTATTCGAACCAGGAGAAATATCGTCGGCACGCCCACGTTGACGACGATCATTGCGGCCATTAAGCCTCGCCGTTTGCGCAGCTCCATGATCCGGGTCCGGATCATCGCGCCGTTGGGGATCCACGAACCTCGAGTATCGCGAGAGACCGGGTTGGTCACCTTGGCGGCCGCGGGAGCGGGACTGTTTGCGACGGACGTCATACGTTCTCGCCCAGCCGACTCGTCACCTGCAAGAACCACGATTCCAGCGATACCTGCACCTCCTCGAGGTGATAGACGGCGATCCCGTCTTCGACGAGGAGCCGGTTGATCTCGGCAATGGCGTCCTTCCCGGTGCCCGATGGCAAATGAATCGATAGTCCCGTTGACTCGACGTCGATCTTCTCTCCGAAGGCCGAGGTGGCGAGCACCGATCGGGCCCTGTCGGGTGACGAACAACCGACGTGCACCTCCATCGCCGCGCCGGCGAGCAGTTCAGAGATCGGACCTTGGCGAATGACTTTTCCGCTGTCCACGATGGCTACGGCGTCACACGTCCGTTCAACTTCATCCAAGAGGTGCGACGAGAGCATCACCGTGCGGTCCTCGGAAACCAGCGAGAGGATCATGTCGCGCATCTCGTGCATACCCGCCGGGTCGAGCCCGTTCATCGGTTCGTCCAGGATCAAGAGTTGGGGGTCGCCGAGCAAGCACGCGGCAACACCGAGGCGCTGACGCATGCCCATGGAATACTTCGACACGCGGTCATTGGCTCGGTGCGCCATTCCGACGCGCTCCAACGACGAATCGATGCGACCACGTGCGTCGCGTTCGCGAGCAGCCGCCAGGATCTCCAGATTCTGTCGGCCAGTAAGGTGACCGTGGAATCGAGGCTCGTCAACGATTGCTCCGACGCGCGCAAGTGCGCGATCCCGATGACGTGGAACCGACACGCCCAGCAGCGACATCGTGCCGGCGTCGGCGCGCGTCAAACCGAGCAAGACTCGGATGAGGGTTGTCTTCCCGGCGCCGTTGGGACCTAAATAGCCGAACGCGCAACCGCGAGGAACGAGTAGTTCCACGTCGTTCACCGCCACGTTGTCACCGAAGCGCTTCGTCAGACCGTGCGTCTCCACGGCCCACTCGCTCTCTGACACATTCGACGGCGACGTGTCGTCAATGGTGTGCGTACTCATATCAACGTCACCTTCTCGTCGTTCCAACTTCTCTTCGCAGGCTAAATCAAAGAGAGATTCCGCGACATCGGGGTAAACCCTTACGGTCCTGACTCCCATGATCGATTCGGGCGTTTCATCCGTACTGCCGACATCACATCAATTGAAAGGAACTCATGAAGCTTGTTCAGTCGTCACGACGTCACACTCAAGCACACACCAAGGCGCGCATCGTGGTCGCCGTGCTCGTCGCCGGAGGTCTGGTGACGACGATCGGCGTGACGGGGGCCTCGAGTGCCGAACACAGCCACGCGAAGAGCTCAGTCATCACGACCTATACGAGTGCCAAGGTCGGCACGATTCTCGTCGACGGCAAGACGCTCTACACCTTGAAACCGAACGCGACGGCCTGCACGGCCACCTGCCATAAGTTCTGGATACCCGTTCTGTTGGCGAAGGGTGTCACGCACGCCACGGCCGGCGCCGGGTTGAGTGCTGCCAAACTGGGCACACTCAAGGTCACCGGTGGACTTCAGGTCACCTACGGCGGCAAGGCTCTCTTCTGGTTCTTCAAAGACACGTCGCTCGGACAGGTGAAGGGTAACGTCACCGATACCTGGGGCAAGTGGGTCGACGTGGTGCTGGTGAAGCCCGCAGGCAAGCCCGTGACCACGACGACTCCGACCACGACGACTCCGACCACGTCGCCGACGACGACATCCACGCAGCCAATTGCGACAACGACTTCTCCCGGCGCGGGAGGTGGAATAGGTTTCTAGACGTCGTAAGGACGTCGGCGAGAGAAATCGTACGTGGAGCTTCCTTCAACGTAAGTAGCGCGAAAGAAATGCGGTCGACGGCGGCTCTTGTTCCAAGAAGAATGAATTGGTGTGACAGCCCGCGGAGAAAACTTCCGTGCTCGTAGTCGGAAGAGCCCTCACCAACTGCTCGACCCCTGGGTGGAATGGATCGTCAACGCCCGACGCGACCCGCACCGCAATCCCCTGGAGGGAACTCGCGTGCGTGATGACATCGCCCTTGTTGAAGGCAGACGCGGACGCGAAGGCCCCGAAGTTCGTGGCGCGGGCCTGCGCGAAGGACATCCAGACGGCGGGACTTATCGCCGCGACCGCCGAGACCAGACCGGGGAATCGCTCGGCGATGGCGAGCGCACCGTAGCCGCCCATCGATATTCCCATCAGGCCGACCTTCTTTGGGGCGACGCCGAGGCCCTTGCGCTGACAGAACGGAATCAGTTCGTCGACGACCATTCTCATCGGGTCATCGTCGCGATGGGGATTCCAGTACCCGTCGCCACCGTCAACCGTGACCATGGCCATCGGCGTGAGTGCCGCGCCGTTCACTCGAAGTGCCATCGCCTGGGCCGGCGTCATTCCGATAAGGGCGGTTGCGTGATTCTGGCCGTAACCGTGAAGCATCACGATGAGCGGAAGTGCGTCACCCGGTCGATGCGACGGCGGATAGCCAATGGTGTATCCGACGCGACGTTGTCGCGCGGCAGAGAAGAAACTTCCCGATTCGCTCGGGCCAACTGACGCGAAGGACAGTTTGGGCGTCGGCAATGAACAGGCGCCGTCTAGTTCGTCGAGGGTTTGCTTGCCCGGAAGAACCCCGCGGTCAATTAACTCAAAACCGGCCGCGCCGACGACGACCAAAGTTCCGACTGCTCCCGCACACCATTTCAGAAGTCGCCGACGCGACACAGAGTCCGAGAGAGAAGTTGACTGCGGAGTTTCGTCGGATCCGTCGATCATCTTCCACAGACCACTGTGAGTGCAGATTGAAGTTCACCGTGACAGCTCAGTGACTCTTCGCCCATCATCGCCAAATACTCCCACATGACGCACGTTGCTTTTCGTGGGCCGTTGCCAAAGCTTTTTAGAGCACGGAGTCGGGCGCGTCGTCGTGTTCGCGACTCCGCTTGGCCATCAATTTGGGATCTAGGCGGCGGCGAAATGTTCGGCGAGCGAGTCGACGATCTCTTCGTGCAATTCCGGCGGCAGATCATGGCCCATGCCAGGCACGATCATGAGTTTTGCGTGTGGCACGGCGTCGGCCGTAGCGCGTCCGCCCGAGGAATCGACGAGTGGATCTTCGTCTCCGTGGATGACGAGCGTGGGCATACTCAGTGACTGAAGTGCCGTCGTGCGGTCGCGCTGAGTCACGATGGCCGCAACTTGACGAGCCATTCCCGAAGGATGGAACGACCGGTCATAGTCCGACGCCGCACGTTCACGAATCCGTGCCTCATCAAAGGGATAGCCAGGCGATCCGATTATCTTCGAAGACACCACCGCATTCTCGATTGCTTCTTCACGAGAAGTCGGCGCCAAGCCCAAGAGCGCACCGAGGGCTTCTGGCGTTGCCTGGCCCACCGCGAGGTCACCGGTCGTCGACATAATCGAAGTGAGAGTGCGAGTCTTCGTTGTGTATTCGATCGCGAAGGTTTGGGCAATCATTCCTCCCATCGAGGCGCCCACGATGTGCGCCGACTCAATGCCCAGCGCGTCGAGGAGACCGGCCGCATCCGCCGCCATGTCCGAGAGCGAATAGGGCGCACCAACCGCGCCCGACACCACGTCGCTGAGCGCGCTCGAGCCGGCGTCATCAAACCACGTCGACAGCCCAATATCTCGATTGTCGAACCGAATGACGTAGTAGCCGCGATCGGCAATGGCTTGGCAGAACTCTGGATCCCACAACGTCATCTGTGCTCCGAGTCCCATGATCAAGAGAACGGGTGGCGACGTGGCGTCGCCAAACGTGTCATATTCAATCTGGATTCCATTAGCGGCAGCTTTAGTCATGTGGCGAGACTAGTGCGATGACGATTCAAACTCCGGATAAGTCAGGACCCGGGAATGTGATCTCGCCAGGAGTGACCTGGTTCGTAGCCAATCACCTTTCGCGCGCGGTTGACGTCGAGCAACGTCTCGAACTCTCCAATGTCGCGGGTGAAGGGTACTCCCGGGAACACTTCACCAAAGAGCGCTGCCGACGGGCGGTTCATGACCGTGTCCGCCGCCGCAATGATCAGGCCGGGGCTTCCCACGAGCGCCTCTGAGGGCGTGGTAAGCGAAAGGCGGCACGACGCCGCGACGTCACGCCCGTCCACGTAGCCCCATAAGTTCCACTTGCGTGCGTGCGGATTGCTCCACATCGACGGGAATGCGCCGTAGTCCTCCGGATCCATGATGTTGGAGAAGCGAAGCGCGACGAAGGGAATCCCCGACCACTGGGCAATATGTCCCGCGATTGTCTCGCTCGCGACCTTCGAGAGCGCGTACGTGGTGGTCGGCACTGGATAGTGATCTTCGTCCACCGGTGCGTACCGAGGCGACTGTCCCTCGCCCTCAGTGAAGGGTAGACCGAGGGTCGTTTCACTCGACGCCCACACCACGCGGCTCAGCCCGCAGCTCGCGGCGGCGTGAAAGACGTTGAAGTTCATGGCCATATTCGTGTTGAACGTGACCGCCGGAGTGTAGATCCCCGGCGCCGGAATGTTGGCGAGGTGGATGACCGCGTCGACGTCTCTCAACACTTGGAGGGCTTGGCCGTAGTCGGTTAAGTCCGCACGCACAGCACCGTGCTCCGCATCTTCTCTTGAAGATGAAATGTCAGTTGCCACGACGTCGTAATCGTGTTCGAGCAGATCTCGAACCACGGAACGTCCGGCCTTCCCGCTTGCTCCCGTCACGCAAATTCTGCGCATCGACGAATCCGTCACGCCCACCACCTCTCGACCAAACGTCAATTCAATATGGATTTACTGTATGAAGGCATACCACTTCGTTGATGGCCTACGTCCAAAGAGATCGCAGGCGGCGGTGCGAATGAGTTGGCAAAGGGCCCGACGCTTCGTCATGATTTACGGCTTCTGAGGTTTTGTCCACGCCTCACCGTGCCTGCCCAACATCGCTGTTGCGACGGTCACGACCACCATGGCGACGAACGCGATGACCAGAGGGTCGACGACAGAGACGTGAAGCACGAGCACCGCCCCTAAGAATCCTCCCGCGAACATGCTCGTCACCGCGGCGGATCGCCGGCCAATTTTCCATCCAGGTCCCCCGAGCGCTTCGTGGTCCGACGCGATGCCGGTGAGGGTCAGCGTGAGGACGGTGGTGGTCAAATCCGGCACCGCGAGCCGCCGAGCCACGGCGTTTTGTATCCCCATGGCGGCGCCGAGACAACATATAAGTGCATAACGAAGATCCGCCCCAATGGCACCATTGATCGACGCAGCCAGGGCGATCGCAATTGCGAATAACACTGATTGCACCAATGAAGACGTCGACAAGAGTCGTCCTCGGTGGCTGGCTAGCAGCGAACTTAATTTTCCTCCCACGGCGGCTCCAACCATGAACGCGACGATGGCGACGAGTGACGCCGCGATTGAAAATCCGTGTGCGCCCGCCAGGGCGAAACCCAGAAAGACCACATTTCCCGTCATATTGGCCACGAAGACATGACCCAGGACCAAATACGCAAAGGCGTCGACGAGACCCGTCACGAACGTCATGATCAGCAAGAGTCGTGGAAGCGGGCCATCTGTATCCTGAGTCGTTGCAAATAGTCTTTTCGCTAGTGGCGACATCAGTTCTCCCCCTGTCGATGAGTTGATCAGGTTCAGCCTTTTGAATCGCTCATCGTTAAAACTCCAACAGTACGAGAACTGTTGAGCGACGGTCGGATACTTTGCGACGAACGTCTCAATGAGGTGCGACTGATGTCGAGAGTACGTGACCGTCGGCTATTGGATGTGCGAGCGGCGTAGCCGTTTTCGTCGCCTGATGACGTGGACCGTTGCGTAGACCACGAGAGCGAATGCCGCGAGCTTGTGCCACTGCGACAGGCCCGGGGGCAAGTGAAGTGCCGAGGCAAAGGGAAACTGCGTCGCTTGGTGATGCACATCGTCGACGATGCCCGACACCAGGACGTTGAGAACGAGTAGCTCCAAAATGATGTCCGAGATGGCCAATCGTGTGGTGACGCGGACGCGGGTTTGCGCACCGACGAGACGCTTGAGAAGAGACTTGATGATGCGGCGTCGCTGGAAGAAGTGGAAGAGCAACGCGACCATGAACAACACGCCGAAAATCACGTGGATTGTGATGCTGTGGCTTAGATAAATGAGCGAGAGCAGCGAACCGGCGAGGGAGAGCATGAGAGCCAGGTGCACGTACCACCGACGACGTTCGCCGCTCCTTGACGCGTTCGGTTTTGTCGGGATCGAGGTGATCGTGCGCCCCTTTTCATTGCTAGTGGATTCGTTGACAAATCGTACCG
>Ga0182030_10025830_pt1 | contig 10671 bp, 12 predicted proteins | sample 812S3MmetaG_FD_121299 | JGI IMG/M metagenome (GOLD analysis project Ga0182030, IMG submission 121299) | Permafrost microbial communities from Stordalen Mire, Sweden - 812S3M metaG (Illumina Assembly) | ecosystem: Environmental > Terrestrial > Soil > Wetlands > Permafrost | place: Sweden... | reverse complement strand
GAGGGCCGCGGTTCAACCAGTCGAGCCTGGTGATCGAAGCGGCGATCGGCGGGCGCGGCGTGGCGCTGGCCAAGCGGGCCCTGGCCCAGGCGGACCTGGACGCGGGCCGGCTGGTCGCGCCGTTCCAGATCGCCACCGCGGTCGATTTCGCCTATTACCTCGTCCACCCCAAGGCCAAGGGACGCCTGCCCCAGGTCAAGGCTTTTTCCACCTGGCTCAACGCCGAGGCCCAGGCGCACGAGGCGTCGCTGCGCACCATCGACAACGGCGCGGGGATCTGACCGCCATGACCGAAAATCCCCTCGCCGCCCGGCTGCTGGCGGCCACCGAACCGCGCCCGGCGCCGGCCGATTGCACGACCATGGTCCAGGTGCGCCAAGGCGTGGACGCCCTGGACCGCGCCCTGGTCGTCCTCTTGGCCGAGCGTCAGGGCTATATGGACGCCGCCGCCCGCATCAAGCCGGACCGGGCGGCCGTGCGCGACCTGGCGCGGGTCGAGGACGTGGTCGCCAAGGTCAAGCAGGCCGCCCAGGCCGCGGGCCTTTCCGAAGCCATCGCCGAGCCGGTCTGGCGCACCCTGATCGAACGCTGCATCGCCTACGAATTCGAGGTTTGGGACCGCGAACGAACCGGGTGAACCTTAAGCCGAGGGCGAGCGCAGCGACTTCAGCGCCTGCTCGTGGGCGTAGGCGGCGATATCGGCCAGGACCGCCTCCAGGGCGTTGCGCACCCGCTCGAGCCTATAGGTCCGCTCGACCGAGCTCATCTGGGCCGCCTGCTCGGCCGCGGCGCAGGCCTCGGCCAGCGCGGTCGCGCCCACGCCAAGGGCCGAGCCTTTAAGGGTGTGCGCCGCATCGCGCCAGGCCTGGCCGGGCGCGGAAGGGTCGAGCAGTCGCATCCACAGCGTCGCCTGCTCGCGAAACAGCCCCAGCACCTCGTCGACCACCGCCTGATCGTCGGCGGCATAGGTCTCCAGATACGCAAAATCGACCGCACCCGTCAGGTCGCGCCTAGCCATCGGTCCCCAGTCAGAATCACTTGCCCCGCCGCACATTAGAACGCCGAACGCCCGACTTGTCGCCTGGGTTCGAAGTGGGATCAGTCGGCGGGGTTATACTTCTGAACGAACGCAACCGCCGCCGTGAGCATGCTGAGCCGCGTCTCCGGACGCGACAGCCAGTGATCCTCGTTGGGCATGACCACCATCTCCACCGGCTTGCCGGCGCGCTTGAGGGCGGCCTGCATTTCGAGGCTTTGCGAGATTGGAACGACGGAATCGTCCTTGCCGTGAATCAGGAGGATGGGCGCATCGGCGCGCGCCGCGAGATTTGCGGGCGATATCGCCTTCAGCCTTTCGCCGGCGTCCGAGTCCGCGCCCATGAACTGCTTCCAGTAACGCATCGTGGCGTTCGCCGCCTGATACCCTCCCATGGCGTCCTCGTACTTCAACATTTCGCCGAGATCCGCGACGGGCGCGTCCGCCACCGCGCACCGATAGAGACCGTTCTGCACCGTCACCCCGGCGAGGGCGGCGTAGCCGCCATAGCTGGCGCCGACGATACAGGCGCGCTTCGGATCGACCAGACCTTGAGCAGCCAGCGCCGCCAAGCCGTCGGAAATATCCGTCTGCATCTTGCGGCCCCACTGGCCGTGGCCCGCGTCGACGAAGGGTTGCCCATATCCCGCCGAACCGCGGAAATTCGGCTGGAACACAGCATAGCCGCGCGATGCGAAGGCCTGCGCCCACCAGTCAAAACGCGGGTAGTCTCTCGCCTGGGGACCGCCGTGCGGCAGGACCACCACCGGCAGCCCATGCGCCGGCCGGCCCGGCGGCAAGGTCAGCACCCCGTGCATTTCCAGCCCATCGGCCGCCTTCCAGTCCACCACCCTGACCGGCCCAACGTCGGTTTCCTTCACGTCGGGATAGGCTTGACCGATCGACTCGACGGCGTGCTTGTCGAGGTTCGCCAGCCAATAGGTCCCTGAGTCATCCCCGCCGTCCGTGCGGACGATGAGGCGATTGAACGGGCTGTCCGACGAGACCAGATCGACATTGTAGTTCGCGAACGCCTTGGCGACGCCGGCCATCTTCGCCTTTTGCTCCGGCGCGAACAAAACGATCCGAGGCGTATCGCCCTCCAGTTTCTCGCCGATCCACAGTCCGGTCAGATCGTCGAAGAGGACCGCCTTAATCCGCCGCCCGTCGGGAACATCTGTCGGCGCCCCGCCGCCCAGCGGCACGGACTGGAAGGTCCGGGTGGCGGTGTCGGGATTGTAGACCAGGACCGTATCGGCCGTTTGGCCCAGTCCAACCACGCTGGGCGAGTTAATCAGCGAGCGCCCGGACAGGATCGCCGTTCCGAACAGGCCCGCACTGATCTGCCATGCGCCTGTCTTTTCGAAATAATTAGTCTGGGTGACGACCTTGCCGTCCGGACCGACGAGCCAGCCCTCGATGCCTTCGCCGCCCTTGGCCACGAGCAGGGCGGCGCCGCCATCAAGGTCAACCCGATAGAGATCGGCGATGCCCTTGCGAAGATAGGTCCGGCCGCCCACGCTCTTGGCGAGGGTTATGGCGCCGAAGAAGCCGCACCAGCGCCCGTCGATGCGAGCATAGCTGTGGCGCCCGTATACGAACGGCAGCATCTCCGCATGCCCATCGAATGCGATGTAGTGCGCGCCGGTCTTCACCGACAGGATCACCACCTTCGCGGCTTCAAGCGTGTCGACGGTGGAGAAGCGGCCGAAGCTGGTGGCGGCGCTGATGGTGATCGCGACGTAGTCGTCGCCCGCCCACTCGACGTTGCGAATCTTGTTGCTGGGATCGAAATTGACCGCGACGGGCTTGCCGCCGTCGATGGGAACCACGAACAGCCTTTGGGAATCACCGACGACGCTGATGTAGGCGTAGTATCCGCCGGCCGGAGACAGACGCATGAATTCGACCCTGGGCAATCTCCCGTAGGCCTCGAGCGGCGGCGGAGCGGCGGCGGCGGCCGACCAGACCATCGACAGGCCCAATGCCGCCATCGCGCAGATTCGAAACACGCTCATTGACGCCCCCAACTGGCGAAGCACATCCCTCAGTTGTGCCGACCAAGTCAAGCCGGCTTGCGTCTGGCGCGTTGTACCGCGCCGGCCCACTTTGAGGCTTCGATCATGCGGCCGAAGGAGAGCCTGGAGCGCCATGGAGATCAAACAGGCGACCGGAACGCTCCTGACTTGGCTCGCCCGGCATCGCGGCCAGCTGCGGCTCAGCCTGCGAATCACCCTGGCCGGCCTCGCGACCTTCGTGATCGGCCATCTGCTTGGGCTGGCCCAGGCCTATTGGGCCGTGCTCACGGCGGTGATCGTGACCCAGGCCAGCGTCGGCGGGTCGCTGAAGGCAAGTCTTGACCGGTTCGTGGGTTCGCTCGGCGGCGCCGCCTGGGGCGTGGCGGCGACGCTGAGCCTGCCGCACGCTTCGGCATGGGGACTGATCCTGACGCTCACTGTGGCGCTCGCGCCGCTGGCGGTGGTGACCGCGTTCAATCCGGCTTACCGGGTCGCGTCGGTGACCGCGATCATCATCCTGCTCACCCCCACCGGACAGTCGGCCGGACCCGTCCTCTCGGCGGCGCACCGGGTCTTGGAGGTGGGCGTGGGCAGCGTCGTGGCCCTCGCCGTGGCGCTCTTTGTCCTTCCGGAACGCGCCCACGGCGTGCTCGCGCGCGCCGCCGCCAAGGCGCTGGACCTGATGGCGTCGCTGACGCCGGTCTTGATGGCCGGGCTGGCCGAGCCGCGCGACGCGGCCGCGGTCGACGCCTTGAACGCGCGGATCCGCAAGGCGGTGATCGCCGCCGAGGCGGCCGCGGACGAGGCGGCGCGCGAGCGGCGCATCGCCCCGATCGGCGCGCCCGACCCGGAACCCCTTTGCCGCACCCTGCGCCGGCTGCACAACGACCTGGCGATGATCGGTCGCGCCAGTCTGGACCCGCTGCCCGAGCCGGTCCGCTCCACGCTCGCCGCCCCGGCTCGCGACGCGGCCGAGGCGATCGCCCAGTTCCTGCGCGAGACCGGTCAGGCCATCGCGGCGCGCTCCTCCCCGCCGACCGGGGCCCTGGTCGAACAGAGGCTGACCGCGTACGTCGCCGCCGTGGCCGACCTGCGCCAGGGCGGCCTGACCCGCACCCTGCCCGACGACGCCGTGGGCCGGATCTTCGGTCTGACCTTCGCCCTGGAGCAGTTGCGCGCCAATCTCGGCGATCTGATCGATCGCGCGCGTGAAATGGCCGCCCCGTCCGTCGTCTAGATGTGAGCCTCCTAGGGTTGCGCGGCCCCGGTCACTGCGTCGATCCCGTGGTCCAGCCGCTTGCGCACGATGATATCGGCGCGACCGCGCGCCTTGACGATGTGATCGCGCAGGTTCGGCAGATTGACCTGCTCCCAGACCGTGCGCGCCACGCGCGCGACCTGTTCGCGATCCAGGCCGCGAAACCGGGCATAGAACGAGGTCGGATCATGTTCGGCGGCTTGCCACAGGCCCAGGAACCGCTGGACGAACCAGTGTTCGATGTCTTGTTCCTCGGCGTCGAGATAGATCAGCACGTCGACCAGCCGGTCTCCGGCGGTTTCGCCGCCCAGATCCAGGCTCAGGCCCTCGATGATCAGGACGTCCGGCCGGTCGATGCGCCGCGCCAGCGCCGGGTCGACGTCATAGGCGACATGAGAATAGGCCGGGAAGACGGCCGGACCCAGGCGCACAGACTCCAAGGCGCGGCGCAGCGCGTCGGTGTCGTAGCTCTCCGGAAAGCCTTTTCTCGCCGTCAGCCCCAAGGCGTCCAGCGCCTGGTTGGGATGAAGAAAGCCGTCGGTGCACACCAGTTCGACGGCCGGCCGCTCGGGCCAGGCCTCCAGCTCGGCGCGCAGGGCCGCCGACAGCGTGCTCTTGCCGGAGGCCACCGCGCCGGTCACCCCGACGATGAAGCAGTCCCGCCCGGTCCACCGCTCCCGCAGCGCCTGCGCCACGCGGTTCAGGCCGGACGGCGATGAGCCGGGCGCGCCGGCGGGAGCCTCGCCAAGATCAGTCTCGCTCATCTCAGACCTTCGCCCTATTTCCGTTCAGCAACAATCGGCGAGACCCGCGCCGCGGACTCCATGGATGCCTTGGCCCCTATAGCAAAATCACTCCAAGCCGACGCCCCGTCCAGTGTCCATCCCCTTTGCGAACTGAGCGCTCAGAGCGGCAAGATCGAATGCCGCGCGAACAACCGTCACGCTAGCTGACATTTTCCGCCGAACATTCGACCAATTCAGTTGGGGATAAATCTCGCCCGCCCTCGCGCTCGCCGCGCGATCTAATCTTTGCTGACCAACCTGATAGCCTCAACAGAATCAACCATTTCGACCGATGAATCGGCTGAACCTCCAGCGGGTAACTGGGCATTCACCGATGCAGGCGCCCGAGAGGATAACTTTGTTACGCAAAAATAATCTGCTTTTGCATACTAGCTTGCCGAATCAATTAGATATATGCCGCTGCGCCAAATCAAATCACAGCGCCGGAGGTAACCATGGCCGAACTCGAAAATCAGCAAGCCACGCTGATTGAACTCACCACCCACATCGCGTCCGCCTATGTTGGCAACAACAGTGTCGCGGCGTCCGATCTGCCCAGCTTGATTCGCAACATTCACGCGGCTCTGACCGGCGTGGAAAATCCGGTGGAAGCGCCGGTAGAAACCAAGACCCCGGCGGTCTCCATCAAAAAGTCCCTGGGCGATGACTACCTGATCTGCCTTGAGGACGGCCGCAAGTTTAAGTCCCTGAAGCGCCACCTGCGGACGAAATACAATCTTTCGCCCGACGAATATCGCGCCAAGTGGGGCCTGCCGCGGACCTATCCGATGGTCGCCCCCGCCTACGCCGCCGCGCGGTCCAACCTCGCCAAGCAGATGGGCCTCGGCCAAGGCGGCCGCCAAGCCTCCGCCGCCAAGCCGGCGAAGGCCGCCCCCAAAGCGCGCGCCGCCAAGGCCTGAGCAGCGTCGCGCCGGCGTCACTGACGCCGGCGCCGCCTGTTCCGCCGGAATACCGCCGCCCGGGCGCCCCGCCCGCCGCCTATCTCAGCATCGCGGCGATCACCGGCTCGATCTGCCGCCATGCCGCGGAGGCCGGGTCAATCAGCTCGAAATGTCCGGCGCCCGCGACGTCCAGCACCTGGACGGCGTCGCCGGCAGCGCGGGCCCTCGCCGCGTAGCCGTGACCGAATCGCTCCGGCACGATCGGGTCGAGCGCTCCCGAAACGACCGCCTGACGCACGCCGATCGGGACCAGCGCGGCGGGCGAGGTGTCAGCATAGACGTCGCGCCCTCCGCGCGCCTGCAGCCCCACCAGCTGGTCGATGGTGTCCGGCCCGCCGCAAGCCGGCGGACCATCCGCGCGATAGGCGGCCAGGTCGTCAATTCCCGCCAGGCTGACCACGCCGGCCACCGGCAGCGGGTCCGGGCGATACAGCCGGTCGCCGCGCGGCAGCCGCCGGCGCGCCGCCGCCCAAAGGGCCAGTTGCCCGCCGGCTGAGTGTCCGACCAGCACCACGCGGCGAAGGTCGAGATGTTCGGCCTGCGCGATCGTGCGCAGACGGTCGATCCCGCGCCCGACATCCTCGAAGGTGCCGGGATAGCCGCCGCCGGCGCCGCCGACGCGGCGGTACTCGATGTTCCAGACCGCGAAGCCGCGCCGACTTAGGTCCTCGGACACATAGGCCATCAGCTCCACCCCCGGCAGGCTGTCCAGCCAGCAGCCCCCGTGGATCATCACCACGACGGGATGAAGGCCCTGGCCGCCGGGCGACCACATCTGGCCGAACTGCAGCGGCGAAGGGCCATAGGCGATGCGCCGCGTTGGCGCGGGCCGCGGCCGCGAGAGCAGATCCACGAACGAGATCGGGTCCGCGCGCGCAAGCGGTGCGCAGAACGCCGCCAGCGCCGTGGCCAGCAAGGCCCGCGCGCCGATCCTCCTCGTCCGCATCCCGCCCCCGAACCCCATACGCCCGCGATCCCCTGGATTTTTGCTTTACGGGCCGCCGCCGAACAGGCCCAATGCACTCCAATAGGGAGAGCGCCGGTGAGCGACAAATACAAGATCCTGCGCCAGGTCATCGACGCCTGGGCCGCAAGGGACATCGACAGCGTGCTGTCGCACATGGCCGACGACATTGTCTGGCACTACGCCGCAGCGATCGCGCCGCCGCTGAAGGGCAAGGCCTCGGCCCGCAAGCTGCTTGAAAAGATGGCGGTGGAGACCAGCGACCTGCACTGGCGCATCTTCGACCATGCCGAGCGCGGCGAGCGGCTGTTCATCGAAGGCGCCGAAGACTACCTCACCCCCGACGGCGTTCGGGTGGCCACCGCCTATGCGGGCGTGCTGGAGTTCCGCGGCGACCTGATCTGCGCCTGGCGCGACTATCTCGATGTCGGGGTCATGGAGGCCCAGAAGGCCGGAAAGCCGACGCCGAACTGGATCGCGACGCTGATCGATCGGCCGGTCGCCCCATGAGCCAGGCCCGCGATCCCGAGATCCAGGCGCTGCTGGACCGACAGGCGATCCAGGACGTCCTGGCGCGCTATTGCCGCGGCGCCGACCGCGCCGACGTGGCGCTGATCGCGTCGGCCTATCATCCCGACGCCACCGAGGACCATGGCGGGACCTATAGCGGTCCGGCCTCGGCCTATGTCGAACAGATGGCCGCCATCCTGCCGCGCGCGGGACTGATGAACCACATGACCACCAATGTGCTGATCGAGCTGGACGGCGAGAGCGCGCAGGTCGAGTCCTACATCCTGACCTTCGCGCGGATGAAGAAGTCGGGCGAGAAGTTCGACACCCTGACCCTGGCCAGGGCCCTCGACCGGTTCGAGAAGCGCGACGGCCAGTGGAAGATCGGCGCCAGGCGGCTGGTCTGGGAATGGAACCACGAAATGCCGTTCAACGAGACCTGGGGCCGCGGGCTGATCGCGCCGGATCCCTCAGTGCTGGTGCGCGGAAAGAAGAAGCCGGACGACCTGGTCTATCAGCCGGCGGCCGCGGCGGACTGAGGGGATCATGCGGATCGAAGACAGCGTCGCCCTGGTGACGGGGGGCAATCGGGGCATCGGCGAAGCGTTCGTACGCGCCCTGCTGGCCGCCGGCGCCCGGCGCGTCCATGTCGGCGCGCGCGATCCGGCCAGTGCGGCCCATCTGGTCGCCGAGGCGCCGGACCGGGTCCGCGCCCTCGAACTGGACATCACCCGGCCCGAGCAGGTCGCGGCCGCGGCGGCGGCCTGCGGCGACGTTTCGATCCTGATCAACAACGCCGGCGCCTTCCTGAACCGCCGCCTGATCGCCGCCGACGACATCTCCGCCGCCCGCGAGGAGATGGAGGTCAACTATTTCGGCATGCTGCAGATGTGTCGGGCGTTCGCGCCGATCCTGGCGCGAGGCGGCGGCGGCGCGATCGTCAACGTCCTGTCCTCGGGCGGCATGGTCGCCGTGCCGGCCATGGGCGGCTACAGCCCCTCCAAGTTCGCCGGCCGCGCGGCCACCACGTGCATCCGCGCCGAACTGGCCGACCAGGGCACACAGGTCAGCGCCCTGATCGTGGGCTCGGTGGACACCCGCATGGCCGCGCATGTGGCCGGCCGCAAAGAGCCCCCCGCCGACATCGCCCAGGCCGGCCTGAACGCGATCCGCCGAGGCATCGACGAGCTGGACACCGATCAGATGGCGCTGGAGGTGCGCGCCTCCCTGCAACGCGACCCCAAGGCGCTGGAGCGCGGCATGGCGCGGATGCTGAAGGCGGATCAGGTCTCGACTGGTCGCTGAAACGGCCCCTTGACCCAAACTGGGCCGGTGCGAATATCGGCGGGCGCGCGATGGCGGAGGTTGGATGCAGTCGCCGCGCCCGGCGGGAACTCATTGTCTTTCGAAGGGTTGAATTCGCGGCAGCGCGTAAAGCTTGTCCGTGGCGGGCGTCGCCAGGGCTAGTGCGCCAGGTTTGAACAGGCGGCCTGTCCGGAGCGGACGGGCCCGAACAACAAAGAGGAATTTGACATGAAAACGATGCGACGCGGGTTCCTGGGGCTTGCCATGGCAGCGGCGGCGGTGGTCTCGATCGGGGCGCCGACGCTGGCGTGGGCCGACTCGAGGGAACAACTCGCCGCCGACGGCACGCGCGCCCTGCACAAGCTGGAGGCGGCCGAACCCCGCTCGAAGCGCTTCGCCCACGAGGCCCGCGCGGTGCTGGTGTTTCCGTCGGTCCTGAAGGCCGGCTTCGTGTTCGGCGGCGAGACCGGCAACGGAGTCCTGTTCGAGCATGGCCGCCCGGTCGGCTACTACAACATGTCCGGCGGCTCCTGGGGCCTTCAGATCGGCGGCCAGGACTTCAGCTACGCGCTGTTCTTCATGACCGATTCCTCTCTGGACTATCTGAAGAAGAGCGACGGCTTCTCCGCGGGCACCGGCCCCAGCATCGTCGTCGTGAACAAGGGCGCGGGCGCCGAGGCTGACACCACCACCCTCAGCCACGACGTCTACGCCTTCCCCTTCGGCGAGAAGGGCCTGATGGCCGACCTGACCCTGCAGGGCACCAAGATCACCCGCATCCATCCCAAGTAGGATGAACCTGGCTCCGCGCGGCCTGGCCCTATTCGGCCGCCGCGCGGGCGCTACGGCCTTGGCGGATCATCTGGATCTGACCGCGCTCCTCGAGTTCCAGGGCGGCGTCGAAGTTGGAGATCTCCAAGGTGGCGTCGAAGGTGCGCTTGGAAATGCGCAGCGCGTCGGGCGCGGCCTTCAGCATGTCCTCGACCAGCGCCGCGCCGTGGGCGTCGAGGGCGTCGTCAGGCGTGACGGCGGACACCAGGCCCGTGCGTAGGGCGTCCGCGGCGTTCATCGGCCGACCGGTCAAGAGCATCTCCCGCGCCCGCGACACGCCGATGGTCCGCTGTAGCCGCCAGCTGACGCCCAGTTCGCTGCCGGACAGCCCGATCTTGATGAAGGCGGGGTGGAAGGCGGCGCTCTCGCCGGCGACAATGATGTCCGAAGCCAGGGCGATGGCCAGGCCGCCGCCGGCCGCGGCGCCGCGCACCAGGGTGAGGATCGGCTGCGGACAGGCCCGCATGGCCTTCAGCGTGTCGCGCAGCATCCAATCGCCGTCCGGCCCGTCGCGCAGCCTGTCCGGCTGGCCGCCGGCCTTCAGATCCGCTCCCGAACAGAAGGCCCGCCCCGCGCCGGTCAGCACAATGACCCGGACCTCGGCGTCGCGCCGTTTGGATTCGAAATAGGCGAACAGGGCGTCCGTCAGCGGCTGGTTCAGCGCATTGAGCCGGTCCGGGCGGTTCAGCGTGACATGATCGGCCGCGCCGCGCGTCTCAACCTTCAGGATCGGCTCTTCGGCCATCATGCTCTCCCTCGCCTTTTTGGGGTTCACCTTGCCCGCGGGGGCGGGCGATGTCGACGGGGCGCGTTAATCGCGAATTGGGTTTTGCGCCGTAAGCTGGGCCGCAGTTCGCCTTGATTGAAACCCGGAACACTCGGCCTGAACCGCTCAGGCCGGCGCCCCCGCAGCCGCCGACGGACCCCCGGGGTTCAGCGATTGGCGGACACGGAAAGACTTGATGACGCCAGCGCGCCGCCAAATTCTGGGATATGGGATCG
>Ga0182030_10025829_pt1 | contig 10671 bp, 8 predicted proteins | sample 812S3MmetaG_FD_121299 | JGI IMG/M metagenome (GOLD analysis project Ga0182030, IMG submission 121299) | Permafrost microbial communities from Stordalen Mire, Sweden - 812S3M metaG (Illumina Assembly) | ecosystem: Environmental > Terrestrial > Soil > Wetlands > Permafrost | place: Sweden... | reverse complement strand
CCCTCCGCCGTCATGCTCGCACCCTCCGCCGTCATGTTCGCACCCTCCGCCGTCGTGCCCGCACCCTCCGCCGTCATGCTCGCACCCCTCCGCCGTCATGTTCGCACCCCTCCGCCGTCATGCTCGGGCTTGACCCGAGCATCCGTCGATGCGCCCCGAGGGTCGAAAATCGGACACGATGTTTGATACGAGCGATCCTCGGCTCGAGGCCAAGGATGACGATGTAGCGGGCCAACGATGACGATGAAGCGGGCCAGGGATGACAATAACGCTGGCCGATGCCGGCGATTCGCCGAAGATCGCGCGTTCGCCTGTGCTTTTCCGGCGTATGTGGCTGGTCCCAGGGGGAGTCATTGCCGGGAATTGGTTTGTCTTGGTATCAGCCTCACACGACCGGGTTCGGAACCGTGATGGGCGTTCATCATGCCGCGCCCCAAAGGAGGAAACGGATGACAAAATTCACGCCCCAAGAGGCCATGCGGGGGGCCATATCCCGGACGCTGTCTCGCCGGGGCACGCTGTTGGGTTCGGCCGCTCTGGCCACCGCGCCGTTGGCGATGCCGTTCATTCGCCGCGCCCAGGCGGCCGATCCGATCAGGATAGGGCTGTTGTTGGCGAAGACCGGGCAGATCGCGCCGCAGACGGAATACCTCGCGCAGGGCACCTACCTGGCGCTGGAGGAGCGCAACAATATGATCGGCGGCCGGCCGGTGGAACTGGTGTGGCTCGATGAGCCGAGCCCGCAGGCGGCGACGCAGAACATGCAGAAGCTGGTGCAGGAAAATAAGGTGTGCGCCATCCTCGGCGGTTCCCTGAGTTCCAACGCGTTGGCCGAGGAAGCCACGGCGGCCGAGTTGAAGGTCCCGATGGTGATCGACAACGCCGCGGCGACCGAGATCACCGGCAAGAGCTGCAACCGCTATACGTTCCGGCTGAACACGCCGGTTCTGGTGCAGTCCCGCATGCTGGCGCCCTACGCGCTGAAGAACGGCAAGAAGTGGTATTTCATTACCGCTTCGTTCGCGTTCGGCCAGGACATCCTGCGCAGCAGCCGCGCGCTGCTGAAGGAAGCCGGCGGCACCGAGGCCGGCGTCGATGAGGTGCCGCTGAACACGCCCGACTACAGCTCGTTCATTCTGAAGATCCGCCAGGCGAAACCGGACGTCGTGCTCGGCGGTCTGTCGGCGGGCGATCTGTCCACATTCCTCAAGCAGTGGAACGAGTTGGGCATGAAGGGCAAGATCCCGTTCTGTGAGATCGCTATCGGCGACACCGATATCTGGGCTGTCGGGCCCGAGGCGGCGACCGGCGTGTTCACCAGCTTGTGGTGGTACAAAAACCCCAGCAACCCGCCAGAGGAAAAAGCCTTCGCGGCGGCTTATGAAAAGAAGCACGGCCGGCCGGCGGCGGATAAAGCCTGGATGGGCTGGATCACCGCGAAATCGTTGTTCGAGTCGATCGAATCGGCGAAATCGACCGAAACGATGCCGATCATCGAGGCGCTGGAAAACTGGAAATTCGACAGCGCCGGCGTGAGTTATAAGTACCGCAAATGGGACCATCAGATGGAGCTGCGCAATCTGGTGGTCCAGGTGAAGGACAAGATCACCGACAAGTGGGATTACTTCGACGTGAAAGCGTCGCTGCCGGAAAATCCCGCCGACCTGGAGAAGGTGTTCGGTACACCTGAGGAAGTCGGTTGCAAGATGGGGTGATGCCGGCGCAGGCGATGAAGACGTACGGACCTCGTCTCGGCATGGCGGGCGTGTCTCGCCATGTCTGGGCGGGCCTCGCCATGGTTGTCGGGTTGACCGGATATTGGCGTTCCTCTGGATTGGCGCGCGAGGAAGAAAGCAAGATTTTAACACAGAGAAGCAAGGCGAGAGCACCGAGCACACAGAGAAGGAAAACGATGGCGCTTCGCGCGGTGTCCGACCGGGGACCGGTACGAAGCGGCCCGGTTTCTTTCTGCTCTGTGCGCTCTGTGCTCTCGCCTTGCTTCTCTGTGTTAAAATACTTTCTCGCGGTGCCTCGCGCGGACAGTCGCGGGATCCGGCGAGGTCCCACCGCCCGACGACGCGTTCCCGGCGTGACGGTCCCGGGCATGTATTCTCCAGGCAATCGTTCGAACGACAAAACGGCCTCGCGCATAAGGCCCAGGAAACGGTGTTTATAAGATGTTCGATCCAGAACTGATCCTTTCCCAGATCGCCAGCGGCCTTGTCCTCGGCGGGCTCTACGTGCTGATCGCGATCGGGTTGTCGATCATCTTCGGCCTGCTCGGCATCGTGAATTTCGCGCACGGCACGTTCTTTACGCTCGGCGCTTATTTCGCGCTGACGCTGTACAACACGTTCGGCTGGCCGGCGGTGATCCTGTCGCCGCTGCTGGTCGGCGGGGTCGGTATGATCGCGGAACGGCTTCTGATCCGGCGCCTCTACGACAAGGAACCGCTGATCAGCCTGATCGTGACCTTCGCTTTGGCGCTGCTGATCGAAGCCTCGGTACGCCTGATCTGGGGCGGTATCGGCCAGCCGTTCAGCCCGCCGCCGTTTCTGTCCGGCTTCCTGATCTGGGGACCGTTGCTGATGACCAACTATCGCCTCGCGGCGTTGGGCATGACGGCGACAGTGCTGGTCGGGCTATGGGCGTTCCTCACCTACACGCCGTTCGGCCGCATCCTGCGGGCCGGTTCGCGCGATCCCGAGATGGTCGGTTTGTTGGGCATCAACCTGCCCCGGGTGCTGACCTGGGTCTTCGGTCTGGGCTGCTGCATTTCCGGGATCGCCGGCGTGCTCGCCGCGCCGTTGTGGACGATCACCCCGGCGATGGCGACCAACGCGATCATGCCGGCCTTCGTGGTCGTCGCGATCGGCGGTCTCGGGTCGTTCCCCGGCGCGGTGATCGCCGGTCTGATGGTCGGCGTGGTGATCGCTCTGACCATCCAGTTCTGGCCCGCCGCCTCCGGCGCGATCATGTATTTGTTCATGGCGCTGATGCTTTTGTTACGTCCGCGCGGCTTGCTGGGTGAGCGGTGGGAGCGCTTCGAATGAGAGCCCTCGCGCACCCCATCCCGCGTGCCTTCGCACACCCCATCCCGCGTGCCTTCGCACACCCCATCCCGTGGATCGTCGGCGTGCTGACGGTGCTGACCGTGATCTGGGAAGCGATCGGCGCGCCGATCAGCCTGATCACCCAGATCGCGATCTATATGCTGTACGGCGCCGGCGTGAACCTGCTGGTCGGCTACACCGGCCTCGTCCCGTTCGGCGCCTCGGTGTTCTTCGGTTGCGCCAGCTATGCCGTGGCGATTCCGATGCGCGGCATTCTCGGCAATGAAATCGAGGCGCTGATTTTCGCGGTGCTGTTCTCCCTGGCGCTGGCGGTCGTGCTGGCGTCGCTGATCCTGCGCCGCCGCGGGTTGTATTTCTCCTTGCTGACACTCGCGTTTTCGCAAATCGCGTTTGAGATCGCGTTCAAGTGGACCGACCTGACCGGCGGCGAGAACGGCCTGCAGCACGTGCCGAGACCGTGGTTCGCCGGCGACCTGCTGTTTCATGTGTTCGTCGTGGCGACCGTCACATTGGGCATGTGGGCGCTGTGGCGGCTGGCGCACGCGCCATTCGGACGCATTCTGCAAGCAGTGCGCGACAACGAGCAACGCACACAGTCGCTTGGCTACAACACGTTCCGCGTCAAGTTCGAGGCGTTCGTTATCATGGGCGGTTTCGTCGGCCTCGCCGGAGGTTTGCTCGCGCTGATGCTGCACGGCGCTTACGCCGACAATCTCGGCTGGCAGCACGCCGGCGACTCGCTGCTGATGACGGTGCTTGGCGGCGTGCATCACTTCCTCGGTCCGCTGTGGGGCGCCATCGCTTTCATTTTGATGGAAGACCGGTTGTCGGCTATCACCGAAAGCTGGTGGCTGATGTTCGCGCCGGTGGTGATCGTGTTCGCGCTGGCCTCGCCCGAGGGCATGCAAGGCATGCTGTTTCGCCTGATGGGCCGCACCGGCTGGACGCTGGTGCGCCGCTTCGTCCCGGCGCGGCCCGCCTCGATCGCGCGTCACGAGGGCGGCGCCGCGGGTCTCGACGCGACCCGGCCGGTGCTGGAAGTCCGTGGCCTGAACAAGCGGTTTGGCTCGCTGATCGTGGCACAGAATATCCATCTGGATGTGCATCCTTACATGCTGCACAGCCTGATCGGGCCGAACGGCGCCGGTAAGACGACGTTCTTCAACATGCTGACCGGGTTGATCAAGCCCGATACCGGTTCGATCAAACTCGACGGCACCGAACTCAGCGGTCTGCCGGTGCATCAGCGTATCAGGCTCGGCCTCAGCCGGTCGTTTCAGATCCTCAGCGTGTTTCCGAATCTGACGACATTCGAGAACGTGCGGATCGCGGTGCAGGCGCGAAGCCCCGAACGGCATCATCTATGGCGCGATGCCTACGCGCTGGAAGACACCAACGCGCGCACCTGGTCGCTGCTGGCGGACGTTGGGCTGGACGAACGCGCGGCGGAACCCTGCGCCAACCTCTCGCACGGCGAAAAGCGGCTGCTGGAAATCGCCATCTCGCTTGCCACCGACGCGAAATTGCTGCTGCTGGACGAACCGCTCGCCGGCCTCGCCGAAGCGGATCGCGAAGTCGTCGGCGCGCTGATCCAACGGCTGGCGAAAACCCACGCCGTGCTGCTGATCGAGCATGACATCGACCGCGTGCTGGCGCTGTCGGACCGCATCACCGTGCTGCATCAGGGCCGCGTGATCGCCGACGGCGCGCCCGCCGACGTCGCGCGCGATCCCGAAGTGATCACCGCGTATCTCGGTGCCTCACGCGAAACCGTGGCCCCCGTGATCGACCGCACCGCCCTGATCGATGGCAAACCATTGCTTGTTGTCGAAGGCGTGCGGGGCGGTTACGGCGGCAGCACGGTGCTCGATGGACTGAGCCTCGTCGTGCATGAAGGCGAGGCGGTGGCGTTGCTCGGCCGCAACGGTGTCGGCAAGACGACGACCTTGCGCGCGATCACCGGCACGGTCGGGAAAAGCGCCGGCCGCATCACCATCGACGGCACCGACATCACCCACTCCCGCACCTACGAGATCAACCGTCTGGGCATATCCCTGGTGCCCGAAGGCCGCCGGCTGTTCCCCAACCTGACCGTGGTGGACAACCTCCGCCTCGCCGCGCGACCGGGCGGCGCATCGCAGGAAGACGTCTTCAAACTGTTCCCGAAACTGCGCATTCTGCAACGATCGCGCGCCGAAAGCCTGTCGGGCGGGGAGCGCCAGATGCTCGCCATCGCCCGCGCGCTGGTGGTGCCCTCGCGGATCATTCTGCTGGACGAACCATTCGAGGGCCTCGCCCCCGCCATCGTCAAGGAAGTGATGGACGCCCTTGTGTCACTCCGCGGCAAGGTCGCCATGATCATCGTCGAACACCACGCCGAAACCGTGCTGCCGATCGTCGATCGCACCTACGTCCTGGTCAACGGCCAGGTCGCTTACGAAGGCACCGCCCAGGCCCTGGAAGAAGACACCGCGACCCAGCAACGGCTACTGGGCCTGGTCGAGGCGGAAAGTGTCGCGTAATTTCCTGCTGGCCAGCCGCCGATTGGATCGGGGCGGCCGGCGGACGTTTGGCCTGACCCTCCTCCTCTTTCGCCAAAACGAGAGAGGAGGGGTAACAGTGCCAATCAGGCCCGGCGACGGCGCCGCGCCGCGATCAGGCCGGCGAGACCAAAGCCGAGCACCGTCATGGAAGCCGGCTCCGGAACCGCCTGCACGTTGATCGTGTCAGTATCGGTCGTACCGCCGGTCGTTACCGAAAGGGTGATCTGATAGAGGTCGCCCGCCCATGGGGTGAACCCGATCGGCGGGAAGCCGAAGGAAAGGCTTTCCGCGTTTTGCGCTCCCGTATCCGCCCCGGCGACACCGGTGCTGTGGTTCCGCGTGGCGCCGTCGCTCGTCGCGTAGGTGGCGTCGTCCGGAATCAGCAGTGGGTTATAGCTGCCGCTCTGCCCGGTGGTCACATCGAGCACCGTCAACTGGGCCGCGGTGAGATTGGCGAACGTCAGCCCGCCGATGCCATTCGGGGTGAGATCGATCGAAAACTCATAATCCCAGGTCGCCCGCCCGTTCGCCCCGACACCGGTCGGAACCGTGTAGGTGTTGCCAACAGGCGTCACTGGCCCGGTGTACGCCAGAATGGCGCTGAGGCCCAGTTCGATATTGTTGGTGCTGTCGAACGTGACGGCGAAACCGCCTTGCGCGTTGCCGGTGCCATTATAGTAACTGCCGTTTGGCGTTTCGGTCGCGGATGCGGCGGTCGAGTTCGGCGAGGCCAGACTGGTGTCAAATCCGGCGCGGGCTTGTGAAGCGACCGCGATCAGCCCAAGCGCGGCAAATGTCGCGATGGATAATTTTAACATAAGTAAATTTCCTCATGCACTCATCCGCGAGCGCGGGATATGCTGAAAGCATTTTGCAACATATGTACCAATCGTAAATATCGTTGATATTCAAATCACTAGCTGGAGGGTGAAAACGTTGGGTCAAGAATATGTAAAAAAACCTGACGGATCGTCTGAATATTGTCTTATCATATGCTAATTTATTTTTATTTCGACACCAGGCCTCCACGATCGGAGCAGCGTGCGGCTCCCGTGCCCCTTTCGCGCCAACGGTGAGAGGGAGAACGAAGCAGGGGGAAGCTGCGCAAACAGCCGAGGAGACAGGCCGGCACGCACCGCTTGCCCGTGGACGTAAAGATGTCCGACAGCGCGGCTGGCGGAGACCAGCCTCGTTTCGGTCACATCGGCGGAGCGACGCCGTCTTTGCCGACGGTGACGCGAGCGGCCGACAGCTTGCCGTCGGCGTCCTTGGTCGCGCCAAGGAACACCGGTGCGCCGGGTTTCAGGTCCTCACGCGTGGCGGGAGCGAAGGTCACGATGGGGGCGTTGGGTGGGACAAACACTGTGTTGCTGCTGTCCTTAAAGCCAATGGTCAGTTCTCGTCCGGACGACGCGGTAACCGCGCCTTTCACCGTGCCGTTGGTCATCATGCTGCCGGGCTCGAGGTCCCAGGGGTAGAAGCCCTCGCCGGTGCCGCGCATGGATTCCGGGAACACCAGGACCTCCAGCGCCGTCAGTTTGCCATCGGCGCCGGTGCGCGTCGCCGTGCCGATGAAGCTGTTTGGCGTGATCGCGTCGAGGTCGATTTTCTTCACCGAAGCGACCGCCACCGGGTCTTTCAACGTGATCTCCAGCTTGTCGCCGGTCCGGCTGGTGACGGTCATCACGTTGCCGTTCAGCGAGGCGATGGTGCCGCGCACCCGCGTCGGCGGCGCGGCGGGCGGCGTTTGCGCGATCGCGGGTACGGCGGTCGAGCCGGCCAGCATCAGCGTGGCCAGAAACAGGCGTCGATCCATGGGAAACCTCCTCTTGTTCTTCTCGTCGACTCGCGCAGAATGGCAGGCATTCCCGTTGACCCGACAGGAGGCACGGACATGGCCACTCAACCCACCATTTACCACAACCCAAACTGCGGCACATCGCGCAAAGTACTCGGGATGTTGCGGGAAAGCGGCACCGAGCCGCGCGTCATAGAGTATCTGAAGACCCCGCCCACCCGCGCCGAGCTCAAGAATTTGCTCGCGAAAATGGGCATGACGCCACGTCAGTTGCTGCGCCGGAAAGGCACGCCTTTTGACGAACTGAAGCTGGACGACCCGGCGAAGTCCGATGAGCGGTTGATCGATGCCATCCTGGCGCATCCGATCCTGATGGAGCGCCCGGTGGTGGTGACGGGGAAGGGCACGGCGGTCTGCCGCCCGGCCGAGAAGGTCATGGAATTGCTGGGATAAATCGGGCTGTTCGTGCTACGAGGCAGGATGGTTCACACGATCGCCACGAACGCGACAGGCTTACTACACGCGACGGACCGGGCTGACCGGCGCCGCCCGGCGTTGAAGCGGGTCATGACCCGCCGCGCCATGACCACGGCACGGCGGCCCGCCTGATGTCGCCGCCGGTCGACCCCGTCGCCTCCGATCCCACGCTGCCCGGGCGCACCACCGTCGTGATCATCGGCGGCGGGATCATCGGCGTCTGCACCGCGCTGTTCCTCGCGCGTGACGGCATCCCGGTCGTGTTGTGCGAAAAGGGGGAGATCGCGGCGGAACAATCCAGTCGCAACTGGGGCTGGTGCCGCAAGATGGGCCGCGATCCCAGGGAAATGCCGCTGGCGATCGAGGCGTTGCGGCTATGGAACGACATGACCCGGCTGACCGAGGCCGAGAGCGGGTTTCGCCGCGCCGGCATCGTCTGGTTGTGCCGCACCGAAAAGGAACTCGCGAAACGCACGGCCTGGCTGGAACAGGTCGGCCGGCCGCATCAGATCGACAGCCGCTTGCTCACCCGCGACCAGATGGCCCTCGTCACTCCCGGCCTCGCGGGCGATTGGGCGGGCGCGCTGTCGACACCGAGCGATGGACGCGCGGAACCGGCGCACGCGGCTCCGGCGATCGCGACGGCGGCGCGGCGGCATGGCGCGATCCTGCTGACACGTTGCGCGGTGCGCTCGATCGAAACCGAGGGCGGCCGCGTATCCGGCGTCATCACGGAAAAGGGGCCGATCGCCTGCCAGCAGGTCGTGCTCGCGGGCGGCGTCTGGTCGCGGCTGTTCTGCGGCAATCTCGGGCTGCGGCTGCCGCAACTGAAGGTCACGTCGGCGGTGATGCGGATCGATCCGGTGCTCGGCGGGCCGGAGGTGTCCACCAGCGGGCCGGGCTTCGGGCTGCGCAAAAGGCTCGACGGCGGCTACACGGTTGGCAACTGGAGCCGTAACACCGCCGACATCGTTCCCGATTCAGTTCGTTTCATGCGCGACTTCCTGCCGATGTTGTGGCTGCATCGCAAGGAGGCGAAACCGCGCCTCGGCCGCGCCTGGTTGCGCGAAAGCGCCACGCAGCGGCGTTGGCGACCGGATCAGGAAACCCCATTCGAGAAAACGCGCATCCTGGATCCCGCGCCGTCGAAGCGTATCCTGGAGCAGGCGAAGCTGCGGCTGGTGGAGGCGTTCCCGGTGATGCACGGAATGCACGTGACGCACACCTGGGGCGGCGCGATCGATGTCACGCCGGACGGAGTTCCGGTGATTTCCGCGGTCGACTCGATCCCAGGATTTTACATCGCCACCGGCTTCACCGGGCACGGCTTCGGGATCGGCCCAGGAGCGGGGAGGTTGATGGCGCAACTGGTGACGGGAAAGACCCCGGTGGTGGACCCGGCGCCTTTCCGCTACAGCCGGTTTACCGAACGCCCACGCTCCCGCCCATCGCCTTTGGCTTAGGAGACCTTCACCATGGCGCCCTTTCCGATTTCCCGCCTTCGCAGGCTGCGCGGTAACCCGGCGATGCGCGATATGTTCCGTGAAACGAACGTTTCGCTGAACGACCTGATCTATCCGATCTTCGTCGAGGAGGAACTCGACGATTTCGCGCCGGTCGAGAGCATGCCGGGCATTCATCGCATCCCGGAGAAAAAGCTCGGTGCCGCGATCAAGGAAATCCATCGCGCCGGGATCAAGGCCGTGATGACCTTCGGGGTCAGCCGGCACAAGGACGATACCGGCAGCGATTCCTGGTCTGAGAACGGGCTGCTGGCGCGCATGATCCGGCGCGCCAAAGACGCGGTACCGGAAATGCTGGTCATCTCGGACACGTGTTTCTGCGAATACACCTCGCACGGGCATTGCGGCGTCATCCATGGCGAGGACGTGCATAACGATCACACGATCGAAAATCTGGGATTGCAATCGGTGGTCGCGGCGCGCGCGGGGGCGGATATGATCGCGCCGTCGGCGATGATGGATGGCCAGGTCGCGGCGATCCGAAGCGCGCTGGATGGCGGCGGATTCACCGGGGTGCCGATCATGGCGTATTCGTCGAAGTTCGCCTCGGCGTTTTACGGGCCGTTCCGCGCGGCGGCGGGTTGCGACCTGAAAGGCGACCGCAAGGCGTATCAGATGGACCCGCTGAATGGTCGCGAGGCGATCCGCGAGTCGCTCGCCGATGAGGCCGAGGGCGCCGATATCCTGATGGTGAAACCAGCTCTGCCATATCTGGATATTTTAAGTCAGGTGCGCGCGCGCAGCCTGTTGCCCCTGGCGGCGTATCAGGTGAGCGGCGAGTACGCGATGATCAAATTCGCCGCGGCGGCGGGCGCGATCGACGAGCATCGGGTGGTGCGGGAAACGCTGGGTTCGATCAAGCGGGCAGGGGCGGATTTGATTCTGACTTACTTCGCGATGGATATCGCGCGGCAGGGGTTTTAGGCGACCGCCAACAATCAACGAGTCGCCTGACGCGCTGGCGACTCTCGTCATCCCCGAGCTCGACCCCATAGGCATCAAGTTAAGCGCCGCGAGAGGAAAATTAAGCGCCGCGAGAGGAAAATGCCCCTCTTCCCGTCATCCTCGGGCTCGACCCGAGGATCACTCGACACGCAAAGGACGTCAAAAGTCGGGCAAGGCGCCCGAGCGGGCCGATCCTCGGGTCGAGCCCCATAGGCGCTAAAATAGTGCCGCCGATGGAACGGCACCGTTGATAACACGTCATGGTCCGGCTTGATCGGACCATCGGTGTCCCCAAAATCGTTCTCACCGGT
>Ga0182030_10025828_pt1 | contig 10671 bp, 8 predicted proteins | sample 812S3MmetaG_FD_121299 | JGI IMG/M metagenome (GOLD analysis project Ga0182030, IMG submission 121299) | Permafrost microbial communities from Stordalen Mire, Sweden - 812S3M metaG (Illumina Assembly) | ecosystem: Environmental > Terrestrial > Soil > Wetlands > Permafrost | place: Sweden... | reverse complement strand
GGCCTGCCGGTGCGGCACGTGCTGACGCGCGGCGGCAAGGTTTTTGACGGCGAATTCGGGCTGCGGGCGTTCGCGGAGCGGCTGCGGACGGCGGCGAAGAATTTCCCCGGCCTGCGCGAAATCTGGCTGGAGAACGGCCGGTTCGTGAGCGCCGGAAGCGGCGTGCTGGTGGTGAAAATCCTGGACGTGAAGGAGCGCCGCGGCTTGCGCCAGCTCATCTGCGATGGCGGCCGCACGCTGCATGCGCTGACGTCGCTCTGGGAGCAGCACCGCCTGCTGGCTCTGCCCGCGCGCGGCGGACCGCAGACGCTGACGGCCGTCCACGGGCCCACCTGCATGGCCTTTGACCAGCTCGCGCGGATACCGCTGCCGCGGGGGTTGCGGGCCGGCGACCACTTGGTGTGGCTGGACGCGGGCGCGTATCACATCTCGTGGGAGACGCGTTTTTCGCACGGGCACACGGCGGTGTGGTGGCACGACGAAGCGGGCCTGCGGATGGCGCGGCCCCGGCAGAGCTTCGAGGATTTCTGGGGGCAGTGGACGACGCCGTAGGCAAGACATCACGCTACTTTGGCAGTACCGGAGGCGGCGGCGCCTCCAGTCCGTTATCGGGAAAATCGGGACGCGGATGTTCTGCCCGGTAAATGTCGGAGGCGGCTTTCATGATTTCCAAATTGAGCCGACACGTCCGCTGGACAAAACTCGGCACATCGGGCCCAACGGGGATCGCCGGGTAAAGCACTTCCGAATGCGAATTCATGAGGTCCAGACAGACGCGCGCTTCCAACCGCAGGAATTTATTGGTGCTGCCCAGCGTGCTGGTCAGCAGCGGCACTCCGTCCAATCCCATCCGCGCAACCACGTAGAGCACGGCTGGGTCTGGCGGGTCCTCGCGCAATATCCGTTGGAGGGCGGGCAAGGCGTCTTTCGCGATGGGCGCCAGCGCGTCCAAAGCGGCCAGCGCCTCATGTCTGGGCGAGGATGGCCGCAGGCTGGAGAAATCGCCCGTTCGCGTTCTTTGCCATTTCTCCAGTTCCTGTTTATACCGCTCGTTCCGGTCTGCGCTCAGGTAATCAATCAACAATGGCATGGCGGCGTCCCCGATGTGGCGCAACGCGTCCGCGGCCAATGCCTCCTTTTGCGGTACCTGTGGTGCATCAAAGTCCCGCAGCCACTCGCTCAAACACCGATCCTGATAAGTGGGTTCTTTCGCCGTCGGCTGGCGCCGAGTGGCGCACGCGGCAACAACGCAGACCGCGAACATGGAAAGAATAAGTACACCTCTGGATTTCATGTAACCGCAATAAAGAATTCGAGTATTCGCCACAAGCAAATTCCCGCCGCAGTCCGTTGCTGGACCCGCGCCCGGACCGCGGCTGTGTCACAGACCAGCCGCAGCCGCTTCGCCGGAATGACCGCGTCGGAAATACTCAACCCGGCTGGAGGACCCGACGCGCCGCGCAGTTCCGACGCGCCCGGCAATTCCAATCGCGGCTTGGCCCCGTTCACGCCGGGCGGATCATTTCGAAACGGTCGCGCGTGCGGCAATACCAGTGGGGTAAAGCCATGCGGCCGACAGTGAGCAGCTTCTCCGAACGCACGCGGCGCTTTTCGGCATCGTACAGTTCGTCGCGCAAGTGCATGCGCTTGATGACGCCGATGATGACGCGGTTCTCCCCGATGTACAGCGTGCTCCACTCGACGCATTCGAGGCTGGCGGGGGCTTCGGCGATGCGGGGCGGCTTGACGAGGGAGGAGGGCGCGGTGGTGAGGCCGGCGCGCAGCAATTCATTCTCGCCGTAGGGCAGCGAGGCAGCGCACTGGTTCATGGCCTCGGCGATGGGCTCGTCCACGAGATTGACGACGAACTCATGCGTGGCGCGGATATTGCGCGGGGTGTCCTTGGGCGAGCCGTCGTCGCGGTCGCCGGGGGCGAAAGCGCAGATGGGCGGATTGGCGCCGAGCAGGTTGAAGAAGCTGAAGGGCGCGGCGTTGATGCGGCCATCGGGGCTGAGGGTGGTCACCAAGGCGATGGGCCGGGGCGTGACGAGGCTGGCCAAGATGGGATAGGCGCGGTCGGCGAATTCCTTTTCAAGATCGAGTTCCATAGATTGATTCAAGGCAGTTTGGTCAGCCGGGCAACGTACGCGCCATCCACCTGGTCGGCAAACGGCAGCAATTGCCGCTGGGTTTCGAGGCGGAAGGCGGGCTGGGCGGCGAGGAAGCGCTGGACGACTTCGGTGTTTTCCTCGGGTTCGAGGCTGCAGGTGCTGTAAACGAGGACGCCGCCGGGGCGCAGGCGCGGGGCGGCGCGGTTGAGGAGCGCCAACTGCGCGGTGCGGAGGCGCTCAATCTCGGAGAGCTGGATGCGCCAGCGCAGATCCACGCGGCGGCGCAGCACGCCGGTGTTGGAACAGGGCGCGTCCACGAGGATGCGATCGAACGTGGCGGCCTGCAAGGCGGGGCTGTCGGGCAGGACGGTCTCGACGATCTGCACGCCCAGGCGGGCGCAGTTGTCGCGCACCAGCCTCAGGCGGGTGGGGTCGAGGTCGCAGGCGGTGATTTTACCGCGGTTGCGCATCAATTGGGCGAGGAAGGTGGTCTTGCCCCCGGGCGCGGCACAGAGATCGAGCACGATATCGCCGGGCGCGGGAGCGAGCACGGCGGGCGCGAGGAGGGTGCTCGGGTCCTGCACATAGAACCAGCCGTCGTGGAAGCTGCCGAGGCGGGCGAGTAGCGGATGGGCCTTCAATTCAAATGCCAGGTTCTCGCCGGTCCAGTCGCGCGTGCAGAAATCGTAGTCCACTTTCTCCTCGCGCCAGCGGGCGAGGAGGTCGCCGGCGTCGGCGAATTTCGGGGCGTCGGGGGCGGCGGGCGGGGCCGATTGGAACTTGAGGGCATTGACGCGCGCGAAGGTTGCAGGAGGGGTATTGTTCCAAGCCAGCAGATTGTGTACACTCTTATCGCCGAACTGCTGGCGCCATTTTTGGACCAGCCATTCGGGATGAGACCAGCCGAGCGCGGGCTGGGAGATTTTCATGTCCGTGAGGATTTTTTTGATGGCGTCGGCTTCGCGCAAATAGGCGCGGAGGACGGCGTTGATGAAGCCGGCTTGGGCGCCATGGCCGGTCTGCTTGGCCAGTTCGACGGTTTCGTGGACGGCGGCGTGCGGGGGAATACGGTCGAGCCAGAAGATCTGGTAGAGGCCGAGGCGCAGCAGGTTTCGAAGCGCGGAACTCTGTGGACGGCCCGGGTCGGTCTTGCGGGCGATCAGGCAGTCGAGGGTGTCCTGCCAGCGGACGACGCCGCAGACAAGTTCATGGCAGAGGCCGCGGTCGACGGGCGAAAGCCGGCTGGCGGCGAGGGCGGTATCGAGCAGATTTTCGGTAAATTCGCCGCCGGAGAGCCTTTGCGAGAGAACGCGGGCCGCAATTTGTCTTGGATTTTGGTTGTTCAACAATTTTAATTAAGAGATTCCGTTTATAGTTAGCGAGATAAAATTTTATGAAAGAAGAATTCGAGAAACTGGCGGCGGCGGGAAAGATCGAGGGCAGACACGTCGCACCACTAACGCAACTCGCCGACACCGGCTGTTGCATCCATCGCAGCTGGGGTTTTGGGCGCATCAAGACCGTGGATACGGTCTTTGCGCGCTTTACCATTGATTTTCAAGGCAAGCCGGGCCATCCGATGGACTTGGCGTTTGCCGCCGAATCGCTCCGGCCGGTGGCCAAGGACCACATCCTGGCGCGCAAGGCGGCGGACCTGGCCGCGGTGCGCCATCTGGCAGCACGGCACATCGAGCTGGTGAAAATCGTGCTGAACAGCTTTGGCGGGAGGGCCACGGCGGACCAGATCCAGGGGATGCTGGTGCCGGACGTGATCGCCGACGACTGGAAGAAGTGGTGGGAAGTGGCCCGGCGCGAGATGAAGAAGGACGGGCATTTCATCGTGCCGGCGAAAAAGTCGGAGGCGGTGGTGTACCAGGTGCAGGAGACCTCGTTGCAGAACCGCCTGCTGCAGGATTTTCGCGCGGCCAAGGGATTGAAGGCGCGCGTGGCGGTGGTCACGGATCTGATCAAGTCGGTGGCGGATCTGAAGGACCGGACGGAAGCGGCCAACGAGGTGATCACCGCGCTGACCACGGACATCGTGTCGCACCAGCGGACACAGCCGGCGGTGGCGCTGGAGGCGATATTTGTGCGCGACGAACTCCGCGAGGCGGTGGGTCTGCCGCCGGTGGAGGCGGACGTGACGGAGGCGCAATTGTGGTTGCAGGACGGGGTCAAATTCGGCGCCTTGCTGGAGGCCCTGCCGTCGTCCAAGCATCACAAGGCGCTGGAATCCTACCGGAAAGCGAACCCGGAGAACTGGCACGAGGTGCTGCTGCGCACGATGAACAGCATGCCGGCCAAGCTGGTCAAGGAGATTGCGGGCATCCTGAACCACAGCGGCAAGCTGGAGGCGCTCAAAGAAACACTGGGGCGCCTGATCAACCAGCACGCCGCCAGCAGCGAGCTGCTGCTCTGGTTCGGCAAGGAGCGCACGGAGGATTTTGTGGATATCTTGGGCCCGGAAGTATTTCGGGCGATGCTCACGGCCATGGAGCGCGACCAGTTCAACGAACGGCGCTCGAACCGGCTGCGCGATTTCATCCTGGAAGACCAGCAACTGATCGCCGAGTTGACGTCCACCGCCGATATCGAGGTGATCAAGGACCTCACGCGCGCGCTGCAATTGTCGCCGGTGTTTGACGACATGGACAAGCGCTCGCTGCTGGCACGGCTGGTGAAGGCGCATCCGGGCGTGCAATCGCTCATCACGGGCGATCAGCAGCGGCAGGAGACGGCACTGCTGGTGTCTTGGGAGAGCTTGGAACGCCGCCAGGCGGAATACCGCGAATTGGTGGACAAGAAGCTCCCGGCCAATTCCAAGGAAATCGCCGTGGCTCGCAGCTACGGCGACCTGCGGGAGAACCACGAGTACAAGGCGGCCAAGGAAATGCAGAAGATGCTGCTCCACCGCAAGGACGAGCTGGAGGCCCAGTTCAACCGCGCCCGCGCCATGAGTTTTGCCAATGCCAAGACCGACGTGGTGGGACCGGGAACGGTGGTCGAGGTGACCGACCTGGGCAGCAACCAGATGGAACGGTTCACGATCCTCGGCGCCTGGGATTCGGATCCCGACCACGGCGTGATCAGCTACCTGACGCCTGTGGCCCTCGCGCTCGTCAACCGCAAGGTGGGCGACGAAGTGGAAGTGGAACTGCAGGGCACCAAGCGCCGGCATCGCATCGAGAAAATTGACGCGTGGAAGATCGAGGATAACAAAACTGCGAACGCGGCGGCGTAACGAATCGCCCCGCGAAAGGGTTTCTGACCGCGGCGAAGTCCGATGAAAAGTCACTGGATTTCGCCGCGCGGTTTTTCCACGACCGGAAAGATTCGTTTAAACCACAGATAAACACAGATAGACACAGATGAAAACGGGCTTGGGGGGCTTTCTTGGAGCATGAGGACCACTCACTAATTGAAGCACTGCTCTGAACCAACCCGTTCCGGTTTCGAATCTGTGTTCATCTGTGTTCATCTGTGGTTAATGCATTTTTAAACTGCATCGTTTCGGCCCGGTCAGCGGAGTTCGCCGGCGAATCCCTGCTGGCGCAGGGCCTCGAAGAGGACCAGCGCCACGCAGTTGGACAGGTTCAACGAGCGCGATACGGGATTGAACATCGGGATGCGGAGCCAGCGCGCGGGATTTTCCGCCAACAGGGCCGGCGGCAGACCGGCCGTTTCGCGGCCGAAGACCAGGTAATCATCCGGCGCGAATTGCGCGTCGCTGTACCGGGTGGGACCCCGGGATTCCACGAACCAGAGCCGCGCGCCGGCGGGGAGGGCGTCGGCGAAGGCGCGCCAGTTTGGCCACCGGTGCCAGGCCACCTGTTGCCAATAATCCATGCCGGCGCGTTTGAGCTGGGCGTCGTCCAGCTTGAAGCCGAAGGGCTCAACCAGGTGCAAAGCAGACCGGGTGGCGGCGCAGAGGCGCGCCACGTTGCCGGTGTTCGGGGGAATTTCCGGTTCAACGAGGACGACGTTCATGGGAAATTCAGCGCGCGGACGCGGGCGCGGGCGGGCGCTCAGGCTTGTGCGGGGCGCGGTAAAACACCTTCCACAGCACCAGGCCGTGCGCCGGGGCGTTCATGCCGGCCACGCGGCGGTCCGCCTTGGCGAGCATCACCTTGACGTCCTCCGGCGGGAATTTACCCTGGCCGGCCTGGACGATGGTACCCACGATGCCGCGGACCATCTTGTACAGGAAGCCGTCGCCTTCGATAATGAAGGTGAACTGCGGGCCGGATTTTTTCACGTCGCAGCGGGTGATCGTGCGCACGGTCGTTTGGCGGCGGTAACCGGGATTGGCGGAAAAGGATTGGAAATCGTGGCGGCCGAGAAAGAGGCGGGCGGCGGCGTGCATGAGGCGCGGATCGAGCCGGCGGGGCACGTGCCAGGCGGTGTGGCGCCGGAGGGGGTTCATCGCGGCGTGGTTCCAGACGAAATAACGGTACTGCTTGCCGGCGGCATCGAAGCGCGCGTGAAACGCCGCGGGCGCCCGGGCGACGGAGACCACGCGGACGTCCATCGGCAGGTGGGCGTTGATCGCCGCGAGGAGCCGCCGGACGGAGAGGCGGGCCTCGGCGGGTGGCACCTCGAAGTGCGCCACCATGGCGAGCGCGTGCACGCCGGTATCCGTGCGGCTGGAGCTGTGCAAGCGGGGCCCACTGGGAAAGAGCCGGGCCAGCGCCGTCTCGACGATCTGCTGCACGCCAGTGCCGATCTTTTGCACCTGCCACCCTTCATAAGCGGTGCCGTCGTAGGCGATGACCAGTTTGAATTTCATGGGGGAAGACGCAGGGCACCCGGCCGGAGCCGCCACAGGCGTCACGATTGGACGTCCAGGTAGCTTTGCAGGAGGATGGCGGCGGCCATTTTGTCCACCTTCTCCTTGCGCTTGTCCCGGCGGACGTTCCCCTGGATGAGAATGCGGTTGGCCATGGTGGAAGTCAGGCGCTCGTCCCACATCTTGATGGGCACGGTGAGGGCGGTGCGCAGCACGGCCGCGAAGGATTCAACCTTTTGCGCCGCGGGGCCATAGCTGCCGTCCATGTTGCGGGGCATCCCGAGGAGGATGCAGTCCACTTCCTTCTCGTCCAGGATTTGTTTCAGGCGCGCCAGGAAAGCGGCAAACGGCTCGGCGGGAATGAACTCCAGGGGCTGGGCGATGGTTTTGGTTTCATCGCTGACCGCCACGCCGATGCGCCGGGTCCCATGATCGAGGGCGAGGATTCGCATGGACGCAGTTTTGCAGCAAACCGGCGGCGTGGCGAGCCGATTTGCGACAATTGCAATCGCGGGGGAGATGAAATAACATCCGGGCGTGAAACTGGTTGAAAATCCTGCCGCCAAATGATTTCGCTCTCGTGATGTCACCCTCCCGATACATCCGCCCGCTCGTCCAGAAGCTCGAGGCCTACGTGCCCGGCGAACAGCCGAAAATCCCGGGCCTGGTGAAGCTCAACACGAACGAAAACCCCTATCCCCCATCGCCGCGCGTGCTGGCGGCGGTGCTGGCGGCGGTGGACGGCCGACTGCGGCTGTATCCGAATCCCTCGGCCGAGAAGTTGCGCGGCAAGCTGGCCGCGCTGCACGGCTGCGCGCCGGAGAACATCCTGGTGGGCAATGGCTCGGATGAAGTGCTGGCGCTGGCGGTGCGGTGCTTTGTGGAACCGTTCCAGAATTCGACGTTCAAGTTCCGGAACAGCCGGCCGGCCAAGGCCGTGGTGCAGTATCTCACGCCGAGCTACTCGCTGTATCCCGTGCTGGCGGATATTCACAGTGCGGCGCGAAACCCCGTGGCGCTGAACCCGGATTTTTCGCTGCCCAGCGTCACCGAACTGCGGCGGGGACGCCACTGGGATTTCCAGGCGGCCCTGACGCTGGTGACCACGCCCAATGCGCCCAGCGGTCGCGGCTACCCCACGGCGGAGCTGGAGAAATTATGCCGGGCGCAGCGGGGCGTGGTGGTGCTGGACGAAGCGTACGTGGATTTTGCCGATGCCAACGCGCTGAAGCTGGCGCTGAAAGTTCCGCACGTACTGGTGGCCCGGACGTTTTCCAAAGCTTACTCGCTGTGCTTCCAACGTGTTGGCTACCTGGTGGGCCACGCGGACCTCATCGGCGCGCTGCACAAGATCCGCGACAGCTACAACGTCAACGGCCTGGGCCAGCTCGCGGCGGAGGCCACGCTGGACGACTTGGGATATTACCGCGCGAATTTCAAAAAAATCATCGCCACGCGGGAATGGCTGACCGGCGAGCTGACGGCGCGGGGATTCCGCGTGCTGCCGAGCCAGACCAATTTCCTCCTGGCGGAGCCGCCGGAATTTCCGGCATCGGAATGGCTGCAGAAGCTGCGCGAGCGGAAGGTGCTGGTGCGCTGGTTCGCGGCGCCGGAGGTGAGGAATTTTCTCCGCATCACCATTGGCACGCCCAGCGAGGCGGCGGCGCTGGTGAAGGCCGTGCGCGCCATCGCCTAAAACTGTTCAATGCCTGCGCCGGTGCGGACGCTGAAGCGGGCTGAAGCCCGCGCGCCGGCTCCGTGCCACGATTGGCGCGCGGCGTTCACGCCGCTTCAGCTCGCGCCATGCACGACGCGCAAAATCGTCCAACGCCTGGCAATCCCAGTGGCGTCATGGACTGGGCCGGCGCCCGAATGGTCCGCACGTTTTCATCACGCTCCACGGTGAAGCGACTTGAAGGTCGCGGTCCGGGCGCAGGGCGACTGAATCGTTCGAGCTCACGGCACCACTACTTGGTAGAAGCGCTGCGCCCCGCCGGCCAGGTTGCCGACGATCTTCGTGGTGCCGTCGCCGTTCACCACCGCCAGCGCCTTCCAATATTGATCCGTCAGCGCGTTTTTATACACGACCAAGTAATTGAAACCGGCCTGGGTGGGGAACGAAATTTCCGGGACGGCCTGCTGGAGGGCGGCGGTTAATTTGCCGGCGGAAGGCGCGGGAACGAACATGTAGAAATTCGCGTTCAGGCTGTTGCTGCTGGTCATTTTCAAGGTCTGCACACCGGCAAGGTTCAGCACTGCCGGCTGGCCGGTGGCATTCAGGAGCGGCACCCACTGCCAGCCCTGCCAGTTGTTGTCCACGCCCGAAAACGTGCCCAGCGCCTGAGTGGTCTGGGTGGAAGTGCCGCGGCCGGCGGTCAGCAGGCTGGCGCCCGCGCCGTAGGCGCCGCTGCCGCCCGCCAGGCGGCCGTAAAGGTAATAGTGGTTGGTGGGGAAGGTGCGCGTGTAATTCAGCCACGCCCCGGTGTACCACCAGCCCACATTGTAATCCGAAACGCCGGCAGTGATGAATTTTTGCCGCAGGAAATCCGACGCGACCTGCGTGCCGCAGGAGTCGTTGCGGTAGACAAAATTTTCGCCGCTGATGTTGTTGGGCGTGGTCAGGTCAATGCCCACAATGGCGGGCGTAGCCTCCATGTAATAGCTGTCCGCCGCCGGCACCGCGGTGGGCACGGGATTGTCAATGAACCCGTCGTCGCCGAAATCAAAATCCTCCGCCTCGATGGTGAAGTTGTCCTGGCTGAACGTGTCGAAGGCGTTGGTGGCGGAGGATGTCACGACGTTGCCGGCGGCATCGGTGAACTTGACGGTGTAGGAATAGATGCAATTGGTCTGCAAGTACGGGAAAGAAACATTCCAGTTGTTTGACACTCCGGTGAAGGTCAGTAGGCCGGAGACGTCAATGCCGTTGAGAATCACCTGCACGGCGCTGATGGCGATGTTGGTGACGGAGCCGGCGGTGAAGGTGAAGCCCGTGGACGGATCCACGAAGACACCGCCCTCGGCGGGGCTCAACGCGCTGAGCGTGGCCGGCTGCGGTGTGGGATAGACCTCGAATTCCCAGAGCGAATCGCCGTACGCGGTGGCGCGTTGCGTGGCGTACACGCGCACATAGCGGCCGGAGCCCGGGATGCCGAGATCATCCACGCTGCCGGGGCTGTTGGTGGTGCTGTACACGGTGGTCCAGTTGGTGTTGTCGCTGGAAAGCTGCACGCTGTAGGCCGCGGCGTAAGCGTTCTCCCAGAGCAGCCGCGTGCGGGTGATGGTCTGCACGGACCCGAGGTCCGCTTCGAGCCATTGCGGGTCGCTGAAGGCGGAGGACCAGCGGGTGGTGGGATCGCCGTCGCAGGCGGCCGCGGCGGTATAGCTGGAGGACTCGAGTGAGGAAGCGGAGACCGGCTGGTTGAAGGCGATATTGTTGGTGCTGCAGGTCGCAACCCGGTTGAGCTGGATCCAGTGGATATTGAATCCCGAGTTCACCACCTCGAGCCGCAGTGCCTGGCTATCGGTACCGCCCGCGACGGGAATGTTGGTGAGAGTAATCGTCTGCCAAGCCTGATAGCCGCCGGTGCTGGGCACGGCGAGCGTTCCCAGCACGGCGCCGTCCAGGCGCACGCGTAGCAAGCCGCCGGCGGCGGGCGCGGCCACGCGCACGCTGATGTTATAAAGCGCCGAGGCGTCGGGCGGATTCACCGTGTACTCAAGCCATTCGCCATTGTTGAGATAGCCGACGTCGTAACCGCCGCCGGCATCGGC
>Ga0182030_10025827_pt1 | contig 10671 bp, 5 predicted proteins | sample 812S3MmetaG_FD_121299 | JGI IMG/M metagenome (GOLD analysis project Ga0182030, IMG submission 121299) | Permafrost microbial communities from Stordalen Mire, Sweden - 812S3M metaG (Illumina Assembly) | ecosystem: Environmental > Terrestrial > Soil > Wetlands > Permafrost | place: Sweden... | reverse complement strand
TAGAACTCGAATTACTTTCACCGCACCCGGCGGCGAGCGATACCAGGATGCACAAGGCGGAAATTCCCACCTTTTGCCTTGAGAAGAACGACTGAGTGTGACTTGCCATGTATTCCGTCCCGTGCAAAAAAAAACAATAATTTCTGGGCTCGCTTGATCGCCGGGCAATTAGACAAGCAAATTAATTGCCCCGCAATTTGTCGGTCAACGGATACAAATGAGTGAACTCGAGTGTGTATTGCGGCACAGTTCGGACTCTGATGTATGAGTGCACGAAGCAGGTGTTTGGCGCAGTTTTACGCGATTTACTCGAGCGCCAGCTCGCGTGCGCGGGCCGAACAATTCTGGTGGGCGTGATACGCGTATGACAGTAGATTGTTGCTGAGCGTAATCAATACGACGAGACAGATTATGTTCAATGCCTCAATCTGCACCACGAATGCTAGCTGCCACGCGGGGCAAATCAGGGCGCCGATGTTTGCTGCAGGAATTCGCTGAGTGCGCCGCGTCCGTCCTCCCACAGCTTGAATGGCGCATCGAGTTCCTCTTGCGGTGTCTGCAATGACAGCGTGCGAGTGGACGCGATATAGCGCAATGTGGCTTGATCTACCTCGAATGCGCGAATGATCGGCGCCCCATGCCGCGGCACATGCAGATCGCTGCTCGAGCCGACCGAGATTGGCGTGGCAGCCAACGGCTGCAGGTCCAATTTTCGCCCATCGCCCAACAATCTTAAGGCGCCGGCATTGGGATCTGGCCCAGGCAACATGCGCTGGTCGACTGTCGACCAGCGGTACAGCAGTAGGTAGTCTTTATAAGTGCCAGAGTGGTCCACTTCTACTGCGACCAGCGTGGCATAGTCGCGCGCATAAGCGGCTACATCGGTGCGCTCACGCGCAAATACGATGGGCTTCGATACCACCGTCAACGAATTGCCGGTCTGCTCATCGAATAGCTCTTTACCCGGCTTGGGCGGGCTGCCCGCGCACGCGTTCAGCAACAAAAGCGCGATCGCGATGAAGTAGCGCTGCATGCAGATCAAAAGCGCAGACGATAGGTCGAGGAGATATACAAACTGCGCTGTTGCAGCGAACTGGTTTCGGGCGGTCCGTTTTGGTTCGGCAACTGCTGCAATGCCTGCTGCTGCTGCAACTGATATCCGGCGATTATTTCGAACACCGATCTGCGGCTGGTCCAGTCGGCGCGTACCTCGGGCAGATAGAGCGTTTGTTTGCCGCCCAATTCAGGATCGTTGAGGCGCGCCACGCTGAAGCGTGGACCAAAGCGCCACGCACCGCCCACGGGAAATCTCGCGTCCCAGGTGAGCGTCGTGCTGCGCGCGCCGGGAGAATCGTCGAACCGGATACCGAAGATATGCAAATCGCTGGCGCGCACCAGACTCGAGCCTGCCAACTGCAAATCGGCATTCTTGTCGAGTCCGGTGGAGGGCGTCTCGGGCACGCCGCCCGAGGCAGGCGTGGCACCAAGCCGCAGCGCCGCGACATCCGCGATGAGCTGCCAACGCTCGCCCAGCGGACGGCTTGCCGAGAGGACGAAAGTGTCGCTCATCGAAGTGCGGTCGATCGCCAGCTGCTTGATTTGCTGCGGCGTAAACGTGGTGCGCAAGGAGCGCAGATCCGTTTCATCTTGACCGATCAATGCATTGTTGATCTCGAGCAACGGGCTATGCCGATGGTCCACGTTGACGCCAAAAATCCAATGCTCTCCGAGGCGGAAATTGCCGATCAGAGTCGCCGAGTTCAGCTGCTGAAAGTAAACATCGTAGTCGACCTGCAAGATGGCGGTGTAACCGGGCCGGGAGTAGCGGGCTTGAAATCCCACCGAACGCCGATCGGTGAAGCTTTGCTCGGTTTCATTCAACAAGTAGGCATCCACGACCAGCGCGAGAAACGGGCTGTATTCGGCGCTGACCGTCGCAAATTGCTGCTGCAGGGAGAAACCTGAATAGCTGGTGTACGCCGGATAGCCCGCAGCTGCGCCCACTGAAAGATGCGAATCGATTTGATAGCCCATCGACAGACCATCGAACAGGCCGATGATGCCTTGGCTCGCCAAGGTCTGGCGGCCGATGCGCCCGGCCAATCCCAGCGTGCGATCGGTCAATTCCGCGAACGCTGCGGTCGTGCGGTCCTGGCTACCACCCACGGTGTCTGCCGAATTGTGGGTGTAACCCGCATCGACGCGGCCGATGAAATCGAAGCGTGGCCCGCGATCGCGCACCAAAAGGTCGCCATACACCAGCGCCGCGTTCAGGGCCGGCGTGTTCGTGGTGGTGCCGGCGCTTAACGTCTGCGATCTGTCGTATTGATAGCCGACAGCGGTGCTGCCGACGATGCTCCAATGATTGTCCTGCAGCGCGGCGCCTTCGAAGCTTCTGGGTGCTATCGAAGCAGCCACGAGCGCCTGCAAGCGGCGGCGCACGCGCTCGGCGCCCTCGCCTTGGCTGTAACGCTGCAGGTAGGCTGAGTATTCGGCCTTGGCCTGCGCCATCTGGCCGGCACGCTCGCGCACCAGGCCCAACAATTCTTGCGCTTGTGCGCGATCGGGATATTCGGGCTGGCGCACCAGGCGGCTCAAGAGATCCACCGCCTCGGGGTATAAGTGCTTCTCGAGCGCGGACCTCGCGTCCGCTAATATCTTGGCGCGCTGCGAATCCGGCAGCGGCGCATCGGCGGCGACGGGCGCGGCTGATGGTGTTCCGGCACGCTCGGTGGCCAAAAGTTCGCCCTGCTCGTCGTTGACCGCAACCCAAGCCCGTGGGTAGTCGCCGAGCGCGGCATTGAGCACGCGCTCCGCTTCCGGGCGCGCGGCGAACGGCCCCAAGCGCAGGCGGTACCAATGCTCGTTGTCGATATCGATCTCGGACTCGAATGCTTGGGTCTTGAAGGCGGCGGCGGCCGCCACTATCGCCTCGTGCGCAAAGCTCTGTTGCGACGATTCCAAATTGACGACATAGCCTTCGATGTTCTGAGCTTCGAGCACCGCGCCGCTGCCCTTGCGATGCTCGATGGTGAACAAGCGCATGCGCAGTCCGGTGCCATTGGTGGTCGGCGCCATCACGAAATCCATGTCCCGGGACCAGCCAAGTTCCAGAATGACCTCGCCGGGTACGACCGATTCCAGCCTTGCTTGCGTCAACAGCTCACCGCCGCCGCCGATTTGCGGGAATTCGGGCGGCACGTTATAGAGCAGCGAACCGCAATCCGGCCCCAAGCGCAGCGTGATGCGGGTGTTCGAACCGTGGCTTGCCGGCGCGTTGTTCAGGTAGCGCACCGTGCATGCGAACTGAACCAGCACATTGGTGTGGTCATCGCGGCTGTCGGCGTCGATGAGTTGCACCAGCGGGCCGCTTTGCATCGCAGGCGGCAGTGCCGGTGCGGCGGCGGTGCTTGCGCAATAAGCCAGCAGCAGGGCGAATGGCCCTAGACGCAACCACCCCCAAGTGCATGCTGGCAAAACGCGTCGGCTCATCATTTAAGGCGCGGCGCTCGCGGGTTTGCGGGGCGCAGTGAGCAGCGGCTTGAGCGCCGGCCGCGGAACCGAGGCGTTCCAACTTTGTGTGTTGTGGCAGCTGCTGCAATCCAGCGTCGTCAGCGGATGTGACACCTGCTTACCCACGGCATTCACACCGTTGTGGCAACTGGCGCACGTGGCGTTGAGATTCGCGTGGCTGAAGGCAACGGCCGTCCAGGCGATCGTGCCGTGGCAAGCGCCGCAGTCCAAGCGTGTGGCAATGTGCCGCAGCGGCAGTCCCGCGCCCAGCACGCCGTTATGGCAGCTGGAACACGCAGCGCTCACGCCCTGGTGATCGAAACGCGCAGGCAACCAGGCGCTGGTCGTATGGCAGTTTTGGCATTGCTGATTGCTGGCGATATGGGCGGCGCTTTTTCCGTTGGCGAGCACACCGTTGTGGCAGCTGGCGCAATTCGCCGTGACCCCTACATGAGACACTTGCATGCCCGAAGCCAGCGGCGCCAGGTTGGGCGCTGCGCCACGCGTGCCGACGGCACTCGCGATCTGGCCGGAATTCACGGTGCTCGCGACGGGACTCGCGGCGAGACTCGCGGCGGGTGCGGCGACCACGGCAGTGACGACGGCTTTGGACACCTTCTTGCTGACCGCTCGCGCGGCGCCGCCATCCCAGTTATTCGGATTGTGGCAGCTGCTGCAGTCGGAAGTTTTTTTGCTGCCGGAATTATGGTCATTCGGCCGGGTGGTCAAATTCGCGACACCGTAGAAGCTCAACGCCGGCGTCACGGCATTATGGCAGGCATCGCAGGTCTTGCCGATCACCGCGAACATCAGAGCGTGCTTGGCGGAGGTCATGGTGGTGCCGCTGAAAGCGGTGAAACTCACCGCATGGCAGCTCTCACAGGCCGTGGTACTGGTCGGTATGTGCGGCGGCGTCAGCACTGCGGACTTGGGCGTGAAGTTCAGGTAGAACACCGGCGGCGTGGCCGAGGGCGCGCCGTGACAGGTGATGCAGCCGCTGGAAATGCCAGTGTGCAGCACCGCGTTCGCCGCCAGAGTCGCGGTCGAATAATCCGCGGGTGCCGTGGTGTGGCACACCGTGCAGGCACTGTTGGCCGGATTTGGCATGTGGCCCGCCGGCAGTGCGGTGCTGTTCCAATTTGCCGTCGTGTGGCAGCCGCTGCAGTCGCCCGTGAGCATGCTGCCCGAGGTGTGATCCGCCGGGCGCCCCTGCAGCGCCGGATTCGCCGCGCCCATGTAGAACGACAAACCCTTTTCGTGGCAGGTGTCGCAGGTCGTCGGTACAAAGGCGTGCTTGGCGGCCGTCATGTTCATGGGACCAAAGGTGCCGGCCGCATAGGTGGTCGATGCATGGCAAGAACCGCAGTCGGTACCGGCCAGATACGGAATGTGCGACGGCGTGAGCACCCCGTCCTTCGGCGTGAAATTGTTGTACCAAGTGAGGGCGGTGCTGCCGCCGTGGCACTGGCTGCAGTTCGCCGTGATGCCGGTGTGCAAAACGGCATTGGCAGCGAGCGTGGTGTAGTTGGCCGGCGCCGCCGTGTGACACGTGGCACAGGCGGTGTTGGCGGGGTTCGGCATGTGGCCGGCGGGCAGTGCCGTACTGTTCCAGTTCGCCGTCGTGTGGCAGCCGCTGCAATCGGCCGGCGCAGCTTGGCTGCCGGTGTGATCGGCGGGCCGGCCCTGCAGGCCAGGACTGGCGGCGCCCATGTAGAAGCTCAAGCCCGCTTCGTGACACGCATTGCACGTATTGCCGACGCCGCCGTGCGTGGCTTGCGTCATGTTCATCGGCCCGAAGCCGCCGACGGCGTAGTTGGCCGTGTGGCAGGCGCTGCAGTCCTCGCCGGCAAAGGCAGGTATGTGCGGCGGCGTCAGCAGTGCGGCTTTGGGATTGTCGTTGTTGTTGTAGAAAGTCAATTGCGTGGCGCCGCCGTGGCATTGCGCACAGCCGCTGGTGATCCCGGTATGCAGCACCGGAATGGTCGCCAACTGCGCATAACTGTTGGGATCCGCGGTAAGGGTGCCGGTGTGGCAAACCGTGCAGGTCTGGGTGCCGGGTATCGGCATATGGCCGTTGGGCAGTGTCGTCGGCGTGGTCCACGTCGTGGTGTTGTGGCACAGCGAACAATCCCCCGTTGCCTGACTGGCCGGGTTTGGGTTGGAGACGTGCGTCGCCGGGCGGCCCTGCAAGTTCAGCCCCGCCCCGGGATAGAAGGTCAATCCCGCTTCGTGGCAGGTATCGCAAGTGGTCGGCACAAAGGCGTGCTTGGCCGCGCTCATCGCCGTGGTGCCGAAGCCGCCCGCCACGAAATTGGATGCATGACAGGAACTGCAATCGACGCCGTTTGAATACGGGATGTGGGCCGGCGTCAGCACCGCGGCTTTCGGATTGTCATTGTTGTTGTAAAAGGTAAGTTGCGCCGCGGGCGTACCGTGGCACAGGCCGCAGTTGCCGGTGATGCCGGTGTGCAAAATGGAAATGCTGGCCAGCGTGGCGTAGCTCGCGAGCGTCGAGCCAATGGCCGTGTGGCAGACCGTACAGGCTTGATTGCCGGGATTCGGCATGTGACCGGCAGGCAATTGGTTCCCACTCCAGTCGGTGGTGTTATGGCAGCCGGAACAATCTCCGCTCGCTTGCTGGCCGCCGTTGGCGACGTGGTCCGCGGGACGGCCTTGCAGGTTCAATGCAGCACCCGGATAAAACGTAAGGCCGGCTTCGTGACACGTGTCGCACGAAGTGGGCACGAAGGCGTGCTTGGCGGCGCTCATGCTCGTGCCGCCAAAGCCTCCGGCGGTGAAGGTGGTCGTTGAATGGCAGGAACTGCAATCGGTTCCCGACAGATAAGGCATGTGCGAGGGCGTCAAGAGCGCGTCTTTCGGCGTGAAATTGTTGAACCAGGTGAGCGCTGCCACGTTGTTGCCATGGCATAGACCGCAATTCCCGGTGATGCCCGTATGCAGCACCGGATAGGCCGCCAGCGTCGCCGGCGTGTAGTCGCTGGGTGCCGAGGTGTGGCACTGAGCGCAACTCAAATTGCCGGGATTGGGCATGTGTCCGGCAGGCAGCGCGGTGCTGTTCCAATCCGTGGTCTCGTGGCAGAACGAGCAGTCGCCCGTGGCCATGTTGGCATCGGCGCTGGCGATATGGTCGGCGGGCCGCAGCTGCAAGGGTGTACCGCTGCCCACATAAAAGCGCTTGCCCGTATCGTGACAGGTGTCGCAAGTGTTCGAGACGAACGCGTGTTTGGCGCTGCTCATGGCGGTTGCCGGACCGAATCCGCCCGTTTGATAGGCCGCACCGTGACAGGCGCTGCAGTCGGCACCCGCCAGAACCGGGATATGCGGCGGCGACAACGGCGCCGCATGATAAGGCGAGATTCCCGAGGTGGACATCGGCACGTATGGCGCCGGCACGCCCGCGAATGTTTGACCGGCGTGGCACAGCAGGCAATTGCTAACCGACAAACCCGAGTGCAGCGTGGCGATGCTGGCGGCCAACACGGTCCAGGTTTCGGCGCTCGGCGTATTGCCGTGGCAAATGCCGCAGTCGATGGTCGAGGGGATGGGCGGCACGTGATTGGCTGGCTGGCCGGACACGTATCCGGTGGAGATTTTTACCGAACCGCTGTGGCAGGTCGCGCACGTCGCCACCGTCATTTGCGTATGGTCGAATTGCGACGGCACCCAGCTCGGCGTCTTGGTGCCGATGCCGGTGGTATGGCAGTTCTCGCACACATTGGTGGTGGGCATGTGATTGCCCTGTTTGCCCACGGCCTTGGTGCCGTTGTGGCAGCTCACGCATCCCGATGTAATCCCCGTGTGGTCGAAGCCGGCGTTCAGCCAAGTCGTCGTCAGATGGCAGTCGCCGCACTCCAGATTGGTGGCGATGTGGTTCGCCGGTTTGCCCGCAGCCTGCGTGCCGTTGTGGCAAATGATGCAAAACCCGGCAACGGCCAGTGGAATCTGCGAATGATCGACGGTAGTGGTCGGATTCCAGGTAAGTACCGAATGGCAGGCCGCGCAATTTTGACTGGTGGCTGGATGCGTCGGACCCTCGCCTTGCGCAATCGTGCCGTTGTGACAGGTGACGCAGCTGCCCATCACCTCGGCGTGATTGAAGTGCACGTCGGGGCGAAACGCGATGGTGTTGTGACATGCCGCGCAATTGTTGCTGGTCGGAATGTGCGTGGTGGTCTTCGGCGTCGCATCGAATGGCGATCCGGTGATGTGGCAGGTGCCGCAGTTGCGCGGTGTTCCCTTGAAGACCGCATTCACATGGCAAGACTCGCACGGCAAATCACGGTGCACGCCGTCGAGTTCGAAACCGGTCGACAAATGATCGAAAGTAATGGTGATGGGCGGCGCTTTTTCCGCGCCAATCGCGGCCTGCGCCAGCAGCAGCGTCAGTCCAGCCATCCATACAGCAATGAGGCGCAATGTCATGGGGCGCCCTATTGGATCCGCGCGCCTTTCCAGGAATACGACGAGTGGCAGCGATCGCATTGGACGCCGAACTGGCCCAAGTGCCGATCGTCCTTGTGATGACAGGAATCGCATTCCTGGCTCATTTTTCGCGTACCCGGAGGTTCGGTATGGCACGCCGCGCATGCCAGCTTGCTGTGCGCGCCAAGCAGCGGAAAGTGCGCATCCTTCGCGTGATCGAAGGTCCAGATCTGCCAGCCGTTGGGCGAGTGGCAGCGGTCGCACTTCTCGCCGAGCGCACCTTTATGCACATCCTCGCGCGCATGGCATCCGATGCAGGTGGACGGCGCAGTACCGAACGCTTGAGTTGCATGGCATTGAGCGCAGCTGACCAGACGATGCAGCCCGACCAACGGATACGGCGACAGATCGTGATCGAACGAGATCTCGGAATGCCAGGTGTTTTGGCCATGGCATTTTGCGCAGCTGCCGGCGACCTTGCCGGCATGCGGGTTTTCGCTGCCATGGCACCCCTCACAGTCCTCGGGCAACTTCTTGGATGCCTCGGCGATGTGACAGGTGTGGCAGTCGAGCTTCGCGTGCGCGCCCTGCAACGCGAACTTGTGCCGCGCCGCGTGATCGTAGTTCACCGGGTGCCACTTGTCGTTATCGTGGCAGTCCTCGCACTTCGGACCGAAGCGCATGGCGTGGGCATCGTCGGCGCGATGACATCCATCGCAATCCTTGGGGATCTTATCCTTGTAGTTGCCGCTTCGATGGCACGCGAGACAGTCGATGTCGGCATGTACGCCGAGCAAGGCGAATCCGGTTTCCTTGAGGTGATCGAATTTGGCGGTTTTCCACTCCTTGGTGGAATGGCATTTGCCGCAATCAGGGCCGCGCGCACCGCGGTGTTCATCGTCGGTGGCATGGCAACCGACGCAGCTTTTAGGGGTCTGCTGGTAGCGGCCGCCGACGTGGCACGCATCGCAGGTGAGCGCGGCATGCGCGCCATTCAGCTTGAAGTCGGTCTTGTCGTGATCGAATTTGCCGCCGCTCCAAGAAACCACGCCGTGGCATTCGCCGCACGACTGCGTGAACTGCGCCTTGTGCACGTCATCGCGCGTGTGGCAATCGACACACGCCGTAGGCGCCTTTCTCCAGGCGGTTTTGGGCTTATGGCAGGCGGCGCAATCGAGAGCGGCGTGCGCCCCGTCCAGCGAAAACTCGGTGAGCCGATGATCGAATTGTCCGATATCAAGCTGCACGATGTCCGCGTCGCGCCCTTTATGCTCGGTGTGGCAAGCGCGGCATTCCCCCGCGCCGCCGCTCGGCATGCGGCCGTGAAATCGCGCACGTTCGCGTACATCGGCGGCCACGTCTTTGTGGCAGTCAAGACACAGCGCGGATTGCGGCACCTTGTTGCTGCGATCGTGGCAACTGGCACACGTCTCCTCTAATTTTTCATGCGCGCGGGAGACTTTTCCGGGCATGAGCAAGGTTTCGACGCTGGTCGCTTGCGCCTTCATGGCTGCTCCCGCAGCAATGGCAGCCAGGCAAAACATGATGAGAATCCGCAAGGGTCGCGCATGACGAAATGCACGCACTTCAATACACGTTGATGGCCACGACATGCACGATTCCGGCCACCAGGAGCATAAAGAAAAGAGGCAGGTGCAGAATGTGCCAGAAGGAAAATAGCCGCGCGTACACCTGGTATTCGGTCATTCTTCTGCCCGCGTCCAGGCGGCGGCGCGAATACGCGCGGGCAGCGACGGCCAAACGCCGCGCATGCGTCGCCACCAGTTGCGATCCTGTCAGTTGGGCTCGTTTGACGGCAAGCTCGATCTCACGGCGCATGACCCAGCGGGCAATGACCGAACGTACGCCTCCCGTGAGCAGATGCGGCATGCGCAGCAGCGCCGATTGCGGCGGCTCGATATAGCGTTTTTCGACGCGCTCGATGGCCTCGATCAGACCGGGAAGAAATGCGACATTGGTGGTCTGCGACGCCAGACGAACACCGGTCGCCTTCAACTCCTCCAGCGTGTCTTCGTGGCTGTCCAGGTGCGCATGCAGGCGTGTGTACATGTAGCGCCCGGCGACGCCGCTGGTGGATACCAACAGCATGCAAAACAGCGCCACGTTGCTGTTCGTGGCGCCAAGACTGAAATTGGCATGAAACAACACCAGCACCGGCCCGATGACCCCGAGGGTCATATGAATCTCAAACCACGTCGGAATGCTGCCAATCCAGCGTAGCCATGCAACGCGCTTGCGAGCGGAGTAGATCAGTAAAAAAAGCATCATGGATGCGCCGACGATGCCGAGCCAGTAGCCGATGCCGCGCTGAGGTGCGATATAGCGATCTAGATGGGCATGACTGCCCCAATAGAGGATCGCCGCGACGGCGATGGTCCACACCAGCGGCCAGTGCACTCGCAGCCCTTTCGCGGCAGAAATCTGCGCCGTTGCGGCGTTCATTTGACGACTTCGTCGATTGTGATTTTCAGCGGTTGGCGATCGGCCGGATTGATCGCGCCGCTGCTGCCGCGCAAGTCGCCGCTGGCGGGCAGCGCCTGGCCGCTTTGCGATACACGCGCTTCGACGGTGACGCGAGCAGCGCTGGAAAGATTGCGTCCCGGCAACATGGATTGCGAATCATCGAGCTTGAATTTCACCGGCCATGCGCCCACCGTGCCGCGGAAAACCGCCAATGGCGGTCCCGGTGAATCC
>Ga0182030_10025826_pt1 | contig 10672 bp, 5 predicted proteins | sample 812S3MmetaG_FD_121299 | JGI IMG/M metagenome (GOLD analysis project Ga0182030, IMG submission 121299) | Permafrost microbial communities from Stordalen Mire, Sweden - 812S3M metaG (Illumina Assembly) | ecosystem: Environmental > Terrestrial > Soil > Wetlands > Permafrost | place: Sweden... | reverse complement strand
TCCCGAACGTCGAGTACATCATGTGCCGCTGAGCGATGACCGTTTGCTGGAAGTGGTCGTGACCCCCGAGACCCTCGGGCCCTCCATCCAGGTTATCTACCAAGATCCGCTCCTACTGGCCGAAACCGGCGGCGTTGAAGATCGGGAGCTGTCCGTGATAGCGGCGGAGAACCAGGTCCTCAGCTTCTCATCTGAACAGCCGGACTCGATTCTGGCGCTCGATCCAGCATGGTGGACTGCATTCTCCAGCAGACTTCGGAATTTGGTCCTGGCTATGAATCCCTTGCTCACGAGCGCCATCGTTTTTAGCGCATTGGCCCTGGCGTGCTTCGTCTTCTGGATGCGCAGCGGCCCATCGATTCCCGCCGGCGAATTGTTGGACCGGGCACAGAAGTCGGAGCAGGCCGCAGTTTCGACAAACCGTTCTGGTGTCATCTATGAGAAAGTCGCTATCCGTACGCAGCATCGTACGGTCGAGCGCACCATCTATCGCGACGCGCAAGGCGTCCGCCATCCACGCCGCCAGCATCTCTCCCCGGAAGACGAGCGGCTTAAAGACAAGCTGTCTAGCGCCGGGGTCGATTGGGATGCGCCGCTCTCGGCGATCGATTACGGGGCGTGGCGGCATCGTTCCGGCGCAACGCGTGACGAAGTGACGCGCTCCGGCGAGCACCTCCTTACCCTCACCACGACACCTCTTATCGCGAGTACGGTTCTGAAGGAAACGCTGACCGTGCGCGACACAGACTTCCACACGGTGGACAGAACGGTCGAACTGCGCGACAACGGAACGGTCGAGGTCGCCGAGCTGAACTACGACGTGCTGCCTTGGGGAGCGGTGAATCAGGATTGGTTCGAGCCGCTGTCCGGTGCTCCCCATTCCGACACACTTCCTCCATCCCTGCTGCCGCGTCTGCCCGGCCCGGAGCAGCTTGATCTGGCCGAACTCCAGGCGCGGCTGGTTCTGAATAGGCTTCATGCCGATTCGACGGAAGAGTTGGAATTCGTCCGCTCCGAATCCGGAGTAGAAGTCAAGGGCATTGTCGAAAGCGACGCTCGTAAGCGCGAATTGGCCTCCGCGCTTCGGATGATTCCCGATATTCGGCCCGCAATCTTCAGCGTCGAAGAACTTCACGCCCATGCCGATGCCAATGGCGCGGTCTCCAGCATTCGCGCCTACTCGACCGTGGCCCAGCCCTCCCCCCTCGAACAGCTCTTGCGCGCCCAGGGAAGGTGGACGGAATCGCTCAACGCGATCTCCCAGCAATTGTTCGACGCCACCTTATCCGTGGGGCAGGAGAGCCGCGCCCTGGACGAGCTTAACCAGCGGTTCGGAAATGGTTCGCAGCTCGATGATGCCGGCCGGCGCGCCTTCCAGCAATTGTTGGAGGCACACGCGACTCGCCTCCGATCCGCGGCAGATGCAGAAGACGCCGTCCTTGCGAAGGCGGGATTAGACCACCCCGCAGCTGCCTCTGCGCCGACCGCTCCAGCATTGCTCGATGCAGCCGCTGCAACCAACATGGCTTTATGCAAAGAACTCATCTCCGGCAAAGACGGTCCGCAGCGGAGTGCGCCCGCCATTGCAGAAGAGCTTCACCTCATAACGCAGGCATTACGCAACTCGCTTCATAGCATCATCAGCAAGCAATCATCATCCAGCCAGGCTTTATTACCGGATTCTGAAAAACGATAGGAGCGCTACTCCATGTCCCGACTGATCAGTCGTGCCCTAGGTGTCTTCATTTTTCTCTCGTTGAGTGTTGTAGCCTACGCACAAACGGCGCAGTTCTCCGGGCGCGTCATAGACCCGTCGCAAGCGGTAGTGCGGAATGCAGAAGTGCGCGTGGTCAATCAAGCCACTGACGTCGAGCGGAAGGTGACGACCAATGCCGACGGGCTTTATACGGTTCCCTTTGTCTCGCCTGGAACCTATCAGATACTCGTGCAGGCGCAGGGTTTTAGCACTGCGGTCAGCCAGCCACTCACTGTTACGGTGGGGCAGGCTCTCGTTTTTGACGTAGAGATGAAAGTAGGTGGCGCCCAGGAGCAAATCACCGTTAATGGAAGCGATCAGGATATTAATACGACAGACGGATCAGTAAGCACAGTGGTCGACCAGCAGTTTGTGGCGAACATCCCCATGAATGGGCGCAGTTTCCAGTCATTGATAGCTCTTACGCCGGGGGTGGTGACGGTACTCGGCGCCAGTCCTGGGCTCGAAGGCGAATTCAGCGTCAACGGCCAGCGCGCCGAGAGCAACTATTACATGGTGGACGGAGTGTCAGTAAACACTGGGGTCAGTAGCAATGGAGGGCTTGCCTACGCCAATGGGATGACGCCATCGGAGACTGCGCTCGGCACGACACAGAGCATGGCATCTCTGGATGCGATGGAGGAATTTCGGATTAATACTTCGAGCTACTCGGCTGAGTTCGGGCGAACGCCAGGTGGACAGATCTCAATTCAGACGCGGTCCGGAACCAACAAGTGGCATGGAACCGGTTTTGATTATCTGCGCAATGGCGCGCTGGATGCCAACAATTGGTTCAATAACGAAGCGGGTCTGGCAAAGACTGCCGAGCGGCAGAATGACTTTGGGGGCACGTTGGGCGGGCCGGTCCATATTCCTCAGATCTACGACGGGAAGGATAGAACGTTTTTTTTCTTTTCCTATGAAGGCTTGCGCCTGGCAGTTCCGCAGGCAGCCTTAATTACGATGGTGCCGGACATGTATCTGCGGCAGAACACTCCTGCAGCGGTTCAGCCATTGGTGAATGCATTTCCGTTACCGAATGGGGCAGAGCAGGGCAACGGTCTGGCGCTTTTCACGGCCGCCTACTCAGAACCAAGCACTCTGGACGCATATAGCATCCGAGGCGACGAAGTGCTTGGCAGTAACTTCAGGGCTTTTGGACGCTACAGCCAATCTCCTTCGGATACGGTAAGCCGGGTCACGAAAAGCTTGGCGAACGTAAAGTCGACGAGTTTCGAGACAAAGACGCTTACTTTGGGGGTGACCGGCGCGCTCTCTCCACAGCTCAGTAACGAATTCCGATTCAACTCCACATGGGACGATAGCAGTGTGAACTACTCACTTAGCAACCTTGGCGGCGCCCAACCTTTAACCTCCAATCAAGTCTTCTCTGCGCCCCCTCCGGCGGGATCCCAATTCAATGTCTACCTAGCCTGGGGAGGGAGACCGAGTTTGGAACTCACCGATTACAGCAGTGATCAGCGGCAACTGAATGTTACTGATTCCTTCAGCCTTACTCATGGCCCTCACATGCTGAAATTTGGAGTTGACCTGAGAAGGCTATCGACCTATGAGTATGCCGACACGCTCGCCAATCTCTACTATTTTTATAGTCCCAACCAATTACTACAGAATTCTGCACAGTATGCATTCATCATCACTTATGGGGTGACTCCGCCGGAGGCAATTTTCTGGAATTACTCGACGTACGTGCAGGATGAGTGGAGAGTTAATGATCGGCTTCACCTTTCACTCGGCCTGCGATGGGATGTAAACCCAGCGCCAACAAATGGCAACGGAATCCAGCCATACACCTTGAATCAGATCACGAACCTATCGACCGCTCAACTGGCGCCGCAGGGAACACCTTTGTACCAGACGGACTATAAGGGGTTTGCTCCTCGCTTTGGAGTAGCATATCGGCTGCGAGGTCAACCCGGCGGCCGCGAGACCGTGATTCGGGGCGGCGTGGGGCTCTTCTACGATGCAGGCAACACAACGGCTGCTTACGGGCTTTCGGGCGGCGTGGGATTCGGATCAAACACTTTGTTGTCGCAAGTTAGCTTTCCGTTAACGGCAGCACAGGACGTCGCGCCACCGGCGAGCATCAGTTCACCATACAACGCTCCTGTTACTGCTGCTGACCCGCATCTAAGGCTGCCATACACAACGCAGTGGAACGTGGCACTTGAACAAGCGCTCAGTGCCAACCAGACGCTGACAGTTGGCTATGTAGGGGCAGACGGACGCAGGCTACTCTACACGTCCTACCTTGATCCATCACAGATTAACAACCCGAATTTCTCGCTGGGAAACGGGCTCAACTTAATCGCCAATGGGGCATCCTCTAACTACAATGCCTTGCAGATTCAGTTTGCGCGTCGGCTCTCTTATGGGTTACAGGTGCTTGCGTCCTACACATGGTCGCATTCGATTGACGATCTCTCGAGCGACTACGACAACACTGACCCGCCGCTGCGGGGAAACTCGGATTTCGACGTGCGCTCAAACTTTTCGACTGCATTGACCTATGACGTTTCCGGTCACTACTCGAACCGTTTTGCAGGGGCTCTGCTGAAATACTGGGGGTTCGACGCCCGGATCACCGGGAGGTCGGCTTTGCCCTTCTCGGTCAACAGTGGATATGTAACCCTGCCGAGCGGCGTGAGTCAGGACGTGTTGCCGAACCTGCTAACAGGCGTGCCGATCTACTTGAGTGATCCAACAGCTCCCGGCGGACGGGTTGTGAACATAGCCGCCTTCCAGACGCCGCCTGCAGACGAGAACGGAAGCGCTCCACGGAATTTCCTGCGTGGTTTTGATTGTTGGCAAACCGACTTGGGACTGCGGAGGGATTTTCCGCTGCACGAGCGGCTGAAGCTTCAATTCAAGGCAGAGGCGTTCAATTTTTTCAACCATGCCAACTTTGGCACGATTGACAATTATCTGCCCGATGGCTCCGACTTATTTGGCCGTGCGACGAGTACACTCAACAGCCAGCTTGGCGGCCTGAATCCGCTTTACCAGCAGGGGGGACCGCGTTCGATGCAGGTGAGCCTCAAGGTTCTCTTCTAGCAACAGATTTCATTCAAGATTGGCCATTCCTGTCGGCAAAAGGATGAATATGCGCTCGCTCGCCATTGTGTTGGTGGTGGTTAGAATCAGTTTCTTGCATTGCGCGGAACCTGGGGAGAGAACTTCGCGACCATTTTCAGTGCAGGACGCAATCGAAATGACCACCTTCAGCGAGCCGTACACCCGATCTCCGGACGCAGGGTGCCAACTGTCTCCGGATGGCAGGCACTTCTTCGTGATTACTACGAAGGGAGTTCTGGCTACAAACCGGTTGGAGTCGGAGCTTTGGCTCTTTGATGCAGGGTCTATCGCAGACTATCTCAAAAGCAGCAGTGGTCATGCTCCTCAACCGCGATTATTGGCGAGACGAAGCATGGTTCCCAGGGCGATTCAGTTCAACTCCTATGGCGCCGTCATGACAAAAGCACAATGGTCCTCGGATTCAAGATCGATTCTGTTTCTCGGGGAAGAGCCAGGAGGCACGCTGCGAATTTACAGACTTGGAATTCGGGATGGGCGACAAGAGACAGTCACTCCTGACGGCGTGAACGTCGAAGACTTTAGCGAAGCCGCGGGGTCGATCGTATTCTCGGCGAAAAGCAATAGGGCTGCGGCGCCAAATGGTATGCCTGGCGTGCCAATCAATGAAGACGCCACAGTGGTCACGGGCGTCGCGCTTGCCGATATCCTTTATCCGGATCGCTTGAAGAATGCCGGTTCTCCCGATCTTCCCAGAGACCTCTGGGTTCAGCGCGGCTCCCGAGTCTATCGGGTCAACCAGAATTCCGGCGCGCACCAGTGGCACTTTCCGGAGTCTGTCGCAACCCAATTTCGTCCTGCACTCTCACCCGACGGGAGCGCCTTCATCGCAGCCAGACCGGTTGAACGTCTTCAGGCGAACTGGGCGAAGTACAAGTTTGCCTCCGACATCTACCGCTTCGACAAGCTCTCAATCGATGGCGATCCTTCAGGTTTGATCTGGAGTTGGCCGTGGGAGTACGTCTATGTGAATCCAGCCCGTCACGAGGTGTTTCCCGTGGTTGACGCGCCGAGTGCGATGCAAGCTGGCTACTACGATCCTTTTCTGGCCATGTGGTCGCCCGACGGCAAACGAGCCTTGATTACAAGCACGTTCCTTCCGCTTCCCGGGGCCACGGACGATAACCCGCTTCCCTGCGCGGTTGCCGTCTTGACGGTGGCGGACCGTAAAACGTCCTGCGTAAGCTACACGCGTTTTCCCAAGTTCGATACCCATCTCGAGTCTGCGGCATTTGGAAAATCGAATCAAGATGTGGTCATCTCCTGGAGGGCATCGGGCAAGACCGAAACCGAGACCTATCGAGAAGTGAACTCCAACTGGGAACCAGTCCTGGCTAAGCAGAAACCCGCAAAAGGGAACATTCGCGTCAAGGCATTTGTGAAGCAGGACATCAACGAACCACCTGAGCTTTGGGCGACCGACCCGTCGAGTGACGAGAGCAAACTGATTTGGAATCCAAATCCTCAATTCAAATCGATTGCGCTGGGTTCAGCGTCGGTTTACAAGTGGCGTGATAGCACTGGTTACGATTGGAGCGCGGGTCTAGTGCTACCCCCCGATTACATAGCAGGGCGTCGATATCCTCTGGTTATTCAGACGCACGGCTTTTTCAATGAGCAGGAATTCCTTGTGGATGGAGCCTACACAACGGGATTTGCGGCTCGGGCGCTGGCAGGCGCCGGCATCATTGTTCTCCAGATGGATGACCGGACAGACCGTCACATGCGTCCGGCTACTGAAGAGGCACCTCTGATGGGCCTCGCCTTCAAATCGGCCATCGAGCACCTGGACTCAGACGACCTCATCGATCCGGCATCCGTCGGAATCATAGGCTTTAGCAGGACCAGCTGGTACGTCGAAGACGCTCTGGCGGCGTTGCCGCATCTCTTCAGGGCAGCCGCGATTATCGATGGAGTTGACCAGAGCTACATGACGTACATGCTCTTCTGTCCTGGTTACAGCGAGTGCCGTGTCGATCATGAGAACGCGAACAGCGGTCCCCCATTCGGTGAGCATCTGAGCAGTTGGCTTCGAACCGCGCCGGGGTTTCGCCTGAGTCGAGTGGACACCCCGCTGCGAATCGAAGCGATTGGGCCGATGTCCATGCTTGGGGAGTGGGAAACCTACTCTTCACTTTTGCAGCAGGGCAAAGCGGTCGATCTCATCTATCTGCCAGGTGGTCAGCATATCCTCCAAAAGCCGTTAGACCGATTTGCGTCCGAGCAGGGCAATGTAGATTGGTTTAGATTTTGGCTTGAAGGCTATGAGCGCCCAAATCCCGAAGACTCAAATCAGTACAAACGCTGGGAGCATCTGAGGGACCTACAGAACGCCCAGGACAAAGCCGCGGGAGCTCCGAGCGCTAGTCCCCCCAACTTCAATTAGCAAGATGGTGTCGGGTATTGACTCTATAGAGTTGCTCTGGGGCGGTGACCGGTGGTTCTGAAAATCATTTTGCTTCACCAAGATGGTCGAGTGGCAATGGCGCGTGCGCTTTGATGGTTTGAATTGCGAAGTTGCTGCGAATGTCCTTCACGCTGGGAAGATTCAGAAGAGTTCCGACCAGAAACTTCTCGTAGCCGGCGAGATCGGGAAGAACCACTTGCAACAAAAAATCGGAATCGCCGGAAATCAAATGGCATGACACAACTTCAGGTAGCAACCGTACCGCTTCGCGGAATGCGCTTGCTTCCGCATCATGGTGGCGCTCGACTTTGATATTCACGAAGACCGTGAGACCCAGTCCCACTTCGACCCGATTCAAGACAGCTCGATAGCTATTGATGACATTGCTTTGTTCCAGTTGCTTGAGACGCCGCAAGCAGGGGGACGGAGTAAGACCCACTTTGTCCGCAAGTTCGATGTTGGTCAATCGCGCGTCATCCTGCAACAGCTCGAGAATGTGGCGGTCGATTTCGTCCAATTCATGTTTTGGCATAAATGCGTCAAATCGCAACTATTTTTAAAGTATTCCACTAAATTCTGCCTGATTCTCAGTCATCTTTGCAAGCACCCACTCCGGACAATCGACGTATTCTCGAAGGAATCGAATGCCCCCGCGACCCCATCAAGCGGGTCAACCGAAGAGATCTGCGGCCCATAGGTAAGGTCATTTTCGACTGTCGGGGCATCGTCTGAGTTGGAGCCGGTTGGGAACGTCAGCGAGGGGGTTCGAGATTGAGGAACACCATGCCCGAAGAAGCAACATACCAGCGCAGCAGAATCGACGACAATATTCTGGAGGCCATCGGCCAGACCCCACTCGTCCGCCTCCACAGATCGACGAAGCATCTCGCCCCAATTATTTGCGCTAAGGTGGAGTCCTTTAATCCCGGCGGGAGCGTGAAAGATCGCGTCGCAGTGAGTATGATCCTCGCGGCGGAACGGAAGGGCGCACTCGGGCCGGGCGGCACCATCGTTGAGGCTACAGCTGGGAATACTGGGCTTGGCCTCGCTCTGGTGGCTGCGGTTCGCGGATACCGCTGCATCTTCGTATTGCCAGACAAGATGAGCGAGGACAAGGTTCGTCTGCTGCGCGCATACGGAGCGGAAGTAGTCATCACTCCGACGAACGTGCCTCCTGACTCCCCGGAGAGCTACAACGGTGTCGCCGACCGGCTCGCGCGCGAGATAAAAGGAGCCTGGCGCGCCGGCCAGTTCACAAATTTGGAGAATCCTCAGGCGCACTACGAGCAAACCGGCCCGGAGATCTGGGAGCAGACCGCCGGACGGATTACCGCGTTCATCGCTGCGGCGGGGACGGGCGGAACAATAAGCGGCGTAGGCCGGTATCTGAAAGAAAAGAACTCCGCCGTGCGGGTGATTGGCGCCGACATCGAGGGTTCGATCCTGAGCGGCGGAACTCCGGGTGCGTGGAAGGTGGAAGGAATCGGAGAGGACTTTGTCCCCAGCACGCTGAATGCCCAGGTAGTGGACGAATGGATTCGGGTGAGCGACGCCGAGTCTTTTATCACCGCACGGCGCGTCGCACGGCAGGAAGGCATTTTGCTGGGCGGGTCGAGCGGAACATCGCTTGCGGCGGCCTTCCGCTACGCACAGCGGTGCAAGCCCAATGAGCTGATCGTCGTGCTTTGCCCCGATACGGGACGGAACTATTTGAGCAAGATGTACGACGACGCCTGGATGGCGCACAACGGATATCTGGAGGTCGCTCCCGAGGCAACGACGGCCGGCGATTTGCTACAGGCGCTCGGACGCGAGGGGAAAATGGTGAGCCTGCGGCCTGACGATTCATTGCAACATGCCGCGGATACGTTTCGCGAACTCGGCATCTCGCAGATGCCTGTCATCGAAAGCGGCAGAATCATGGGCGCCGTGCAGGAGATCACGATTGTTCACGCGCTGCACGGCGGGCTCGATTCGCGAAGCGCCACGGTACGCCAGGTCATGGCGCGTCCCATGCCGGAAGTGGAATTCTCAGTCCTGCTTGAGGAGATCTATCGCCTTCTGCTGGCTGGAAACCAGGGTGTGGTTGTCGTAAAAGAGGGGCGGCTTACTGGCTTAATCACCAGAGCGGACCTCATGCAGTTTTTCGAGCACACCGGAAAATCGAAATCGGAGTTGTAAAGACAAATCATGAAGTTTGAGACACGCGCTATTCACGTCGGGCAGGCCCCGGATCCATCGACCGGAGCGACCATTCCGCCGCTCTACCTGAGCTCGACCTATACTCAGTTAGCGCCTGGCGAGACTCATGGGTACGATTACGCCCGCAGCAACAATCCTACGCGGGAAAATCTTGAAACGTGCCTGGCGTCGCTCGAAGGCGGGGAGGCATGCGCCGCCTTCTCCTCGGGGCTGGCTGCCTGTTCCGCCATTCTGGACACGTTGCGTGCAGGCGATGGCGTCGTTGCGTCGCATGATCTGTATGGTGGAACCTTCCGGCTTCTCGACAAGGTGTTTCGGCCATTGGGTATTGAAGTAGCGTTTGCGGCTTCGGGCGAACCCAATGCATTTCAACAGGCCATTAGCGCGCTCAAGAGGCCGCGCCTCCTGTGGCTCGAAACTCCGACCAATCCGTTGCTTGACGTCGTCGACATAGGCGCTCTCAGAGAATTCGCGGCAAGCCGCGGTTTGCTAATCGTGGTCGACAACACATTTGCAACGCCCGTCCTTCAGCGCCCTATCGAACTGGGAGCGGATTATGTCGTTCACAGCACAACCAAATACCTCGGCGGCCACTCCGACGTGATTGGCGGAGCCGTTATCGCTCGAACAGCAGAGTTGCTTGAACCCATCCGCTTTCTTCAGAATGCCCGTGGCGGAGTTCCGGGTCCCCTGGATTGCTACCTTGTTCAACGAGGAATCAAGACCTTGACTCTGCGGATCGAGAGGCATTGCGAAAATGCCGGCCATCTTGCCCGTGTTCTCCAAGATCTCCCCGGAATCCGGAAGGTGCTTTATCCCGGTCTTCCCTCCCATCCAGGTCATGACGTTGCGGCGCGCCAGATGAGCGATTTTGGAGGAATGTTGAGCGTTGAGCTGGAAGGCGGTCTCGATGCCGCGAAGCGATTCTGCTCCGCGCTGCGCGTGTTCTCACTCGCCGAGAGCCTTGGCGGTGTGGAGTCCTTGTGCTGCCACCCCGCGACCATGACCCATGCCAGCATTCCGAGGGAGATCCGAGAGCCGCGCGGAGTCACCAACGGCGTGGTTCGCCTCAGCGTGGGACTGGAGCACATCGACGATCTCATCTCCGATGTGCTCCAGGCATTCGGAACCTGAGGCCCGCGCCGTTTCGCTCAATGCCTGAGTGAAAATCCCAGGGGCAACTCCAGAGTCGG
>Ga0182030_10025824_pt1 | contig 10673 bp, 8 predicted proteins | sample 812S3MmetaG_FD_121299 | JGI IMG/M metagenome (GOLD analysis project Ga0182030, IMG submission 121299) | Permafrost microbial communities from Stordalen Mire, Sweden - 812S3M metaG (Illumina Assembly) | ecosystem: Environmental > Terrestrial > Soil > Wetlands > Permafrost | place: Sweden... | reverse complement strand
CGTGTTACGTACCGCCCGGTTCTTCCCGGACCCCGATGAGCTCGAATCGGCCCGAACCGATTACGACGACGCGAACGTCAAGGTCAACGAGTTGTTGAACCGGCGTGTCGACATCGAGGATGTGGTCAGCGCCCACGTGCTTGCCTCGGAACGGGCATCGGCGCTCGGGTTCGCGATGTACGTGGTCAGTTCGCCGACACCGTTCAGTCGCGGGGATGCTCTGCAGCTCTCAATCGACGCCCGAGCGGTCGTGGAACGGATCTTTCCAGACGTCTCGGCCGAGTACGCACGCTGCGAATGGAGGCTGTTCCCGACACTCGATCGCGTCTACGACAGCTCCAAGGCGCGCGAGGAGCTCGGGTGGCGGCCGAAGTACGACTTCCGATACGTTCTCGATCGTTTGAAGGTCGGCAAGGAACCGAGAAGTGAGCTGTCCCGACTCATTGGCGGGTGAGGTCGGTGTGACCAGTCCGTCACGAGCTCGTGATCGGTTCTGGAGGATCCGCGACCGCCAGCTGTGGTTGGATCGTTATGAGGAGCCGGAGACTTTCGCCGTCGCGGGGTCAGGTTGTGGTCCGCCGCCAGGCCCATCGTGCCCTGAGGCACGCGAGTGCATGGCACTGGCAGCGTCGGCGTCACGGATCCGAAGCGACAGGGCTGCTCCGACTGCCGCGAGTGCCACGTTTGCTGCAAAGACCCAGTGGAACGCAGAGATCGAGGGTCGGCGGTGCACGACGTCACCTCCGCCGAGTGCGAGCACGGTCGCGAGGAATGCGACCCCTAAGGAACTGAGCGCCCGTTGCAAGGTGTTGAAGATCGCCGATGCGTGTCCCGTCTCGGCGGAAGTTATTTGCGCGAATGCGCTGGCCTGGCTCGGGAGCATGATGAATGCGACGGATACGCCGAGCGCGAAGGTAAGCCCTCTGATCTCCCAAAGGCTGGTCGACAGCGTCGCCCGCGACAAGACGCCGCACGTGACCGCCAGTCCGACGAACCCCGACGCCAGGAGCCGGCGAGGACCGACGCGGGGAAACAGTCGTGCGACGAACTGCGAGGTGATACCGATGGCGATCGCCTCAGGAAACGTGGAAAGTCCGGAGTTGATGGCTGAGAGGCCCCTTCCGGCCTGCAGGTAGAGCGAGGTGAAGACGAGCGATCCAAAAAAGGAGGTCGAACTGAACGCAATCACGGCGCAACAGCGGCGAAAGAGCCTGTTGGACAGGAGGTGGAGGTTGAGAAGCGGGTACTCCAGGCGTAGCTCGAGGACGACGAACGCTGTTATCGCAGCGACAGCTGCAAGGCCGGTCGCGTCAACGACCGGTGACGCCCAGCCGAGCGTCGGCCCCGAGCCGACCGAATAGAGCAAAAGACCGAGCCCGACGCCGCCGAGAATCGCGCCTGGCAGGTCGAAGCCGCCTTTGCGAGCTTCCCGATGTTCGGAGAGGAAGTAGGCACCGAAGATCATCGCGGCGGCGCCAACAGGAAGGTTGATCGTAAAGATCCACCGCCACGAGCCCCAGGTCACGAGCGAGCCCCCGATGATCGGAGCGGTGGCCGGGGCGATCACCATGACGCGGGTTATCAACCGGGCCACGCCGATGCGTCGATCCGGCGGATAGGCGCGATACAGCATCGCCATACCGACCGGCACCATCATGCCGCCGCCGGCACCTTGGAGGACTCGGGTGACCACAAGTTCGGTTAGGTTCGACGACATCGCGCAGAGTAGGGACGCGACGGTGAACGATCCGACCGCGACGAGGTAGATGCGCTTACTGCCGAAGCGGTCGCCCAGCCATCCCGATGCAGGGACGCAAACCGCGATGCTCATCAAGTAAGCCGTGACCACCCACTGCACCGACGAGATCGGAACGTGGAAGTCGTGGGACATCGTCGGCAAGGCAACGTTGACGATCTGGGTGTCCATGACGCTCATGAACATCGAGCTCGCGTAGACGATGGCTACGGCGCGGTGGTGCGGCAGCATTCGCCGGATGGCGCCGGCTGGCATCGCGTCAGCGCTCGCCGAACTCACTCGGCTCTCCTTACTCCGAAGGGTGTTCTGCGAGCGTTTTTGCCCGCGGCCCGTGACACGGTTTCGTCAGACACGCTCAGCAGTGTCGCGCTGCGCGTCGCCGTTGGCGAGAGCGAGGTCATTCGGCAAAAGGGCAACGCGACCAGGAGTAGTCGCCGACCCGTGTCGACCCGGGTCGGCGTTCCATTGCCGGGGTCAAAAGCGAGTTCAGGAGCCAACTGGACCTCGGCGTTCGTCTGAAAGCGAATCTATTGTCTCGACACATGGCATGGCGATATCGTTAGCGAGGCTAATCGAGGGGGTTTCGAATGGGTATTTTTCGACGTCGTCGAGCACCTATCCCCGAGCTACGCGTTGACCCAAATGCTCCGCATGAGGACGCGGACACGACGCAACTTGTGACACCACCGACCGTGGCTGCCTACCAGGATTGGGCCATGAAGGACGCTGTGGCGAACAGGAAAGTCGCCCAACGAAAGCTCGAGAATCGGCTTTATCCGAACGACTGATCGCGATCTCCTCGGTTGGGCATACTCGGTGTTAACGCCCGAGTGAGGTCCGCCGGACTCTCGTCAGGTGAGACACCTGACGCCGAAGAGCCAAAAGGCGGTCCGTGTTTTGGTTCCAACCAGCCTTACAACTCGCGAAGGGGAGCTATGACGGACATCGGTCATGATGGGGCTCGCTCGTCGGTTGGGCATAACGAGGTCGCTAACCGTCGACTCGCCGAACTCGAGGCAGGTCTGTTCACCTCCGACCTCTCCGTCAACGAGTTCGCTCTCGTCAAAGAGGCAGGTTTTCACCCGCTCGGTTTGGTGATGGGATCCTCGATCTATCGCGTCGGGTTACAGATTCGACGATGGAGCACAAGTCACGAACTGACAACACTGTCGAAGGCCATGTACAACGCGCGAGAACTCGCGATGGAGCGAATGGAATCCGAGGCGATCGAGCTCGGTGCTGACGGTGTCGTCGGAGTCAGGCTCGACGTCAACTACTACGAATGGGGCAGAGGCTCCGCGGAGTTCATCGCAGTTGGTACTGCCGTGAAGGCCGCCGACGGCGCGAGCTGGAAGAACAAACTCGGGAAGCCGTTCACGTCGGATCTTTCAGGCCAAGACTTCTGGACGATGTTGCAGACCGGACACGTCCCGCAGGCCCTCGTCATGGGCAACTGTGTGTTCCACATCGCCCATCGCGGCGCGCTGACGACGCTTCGAACCGCCGGCCACAACTCCGAGCTCGCAAACTTCACCCAGGCTCTCTACGAGGCTCGCGAGCTCGCGATGACAAGAATGCAAGAGGAATCGGAGCGCCTCGGAGCGGCCGGGATCGTTGCGGTGCGGCTCGAGCAAAAGAGCCACCAATGGGGTTCCCACACGATTGAGTTCCTCGCGCTCGGAACAGCGGTCTCCAAGCGAGAGGGCGACTTCGAGCTACTGCGGCCAACTCCGATCGTTTCGTTCGAGGGCTGATGGCCGATCTTCTACCGAATTTGAACGGCTCGCCTCGACCTGGTGGTTCCTCATTTTCGTCCACGCTTTCGATCGCGGGGTACAACGCAATGCTGGCCGCCGGACTGGAGCCGCTCGGCATAGTCCAGGGTGTGTGCGTGATGCGCTGGAACTGGTATGGCGCGAGGTCACCCTACGGTGGCGCGACGCCCAGCCCGTTGAGCTCGAAGCGGTTGAAGCACCGCTATCTCGAACCGACCGATGGCTTCACTCGTAACTGGCGACGGACGACCTCGCCCGTCTACTCCTCGAAGACGATCACGAACTGGTCTTGTCAACACAGCACTAGACGTGCTGGCGCCCATGAGCCGGGCGTCAACTTCGAGCAGAACTGGGTCGAGGACCTCTGGAGCGAAGCATTTGCTGCTGCCCGAACGCGGATGATCGACGAGGCTCGGATGCTTGGCGCTCACGGTGTCGTCGGCGTGGTGGACACGATCTCGGATCCCACCCGTGGCGCCAAAGAGTTCCTGTTGCGTGGCACCGCTGTGCGGGTCAACGACGCTCCAGCACCGCTCGAAGTCTGGTCCACCTATCTCGCGGGTGAACGGCTAGTAAAGCTTGTCGAAGCCGGCTGGGCGCCGGTCTCGGTAGTAGCGGCGATGTCATCTATTCGGATCTGGCCGGCCTGCTCGACGGAGTCACAGCTGTCAGGGTGGTGGCCGGAGGTCGCGCGGATCGCGCAGCTCGAAAGTGGCCACTACAGCGCCCGCTTCCTTGCTCGGGAGCGAGTGCACGCTGAATCTGGCGCCGATGACGTTCATGGCGTTCGGTTCGAGGTCGCAGAGAATCGAATCACGGCCGGCGACGATGAGGTCAACTGCACTGTTTGGGGGTCGCGTATTCGTAGATTTGCCTCTCCGGAACTCGCCCGCGCACCCATGGCGACGGTGCCGTTGCGATGAGCGACATCACCTCGTTGGGATCTCCCGCCGAAGCGATGGCCGCTGCCGCGCGATTTCTCGCGACCCCAGCGACCGACGGAGCACCTCCGACGAGCAATGGTGGCGCATCCGACCTCAGTATCGATGCAGTCCTGTTGCTACGAGCCATCGGGTGGGAGGCGGTCGAGCTCGTGACCGGAATCTCGTGGCAGTCGATTCCGAAAGGCGCGTGGATCCTCGGCAAGGGAGAGAACGCGGCGGTCACTTCAGCCCACCAAGCAGCCATTGAGACCGCAGAGCGGCAGCTCGTGGACCAGTGCGTGACCGCGGGCGGGCACGGCGTCGTCGGTGTTCGTCTCGAGTTAAAGACCGAGAAGCAACATGTTGCGGCCGAATTCGTTGGCACCGCCATACGACCCATCGGTGCTGCCCGTGTCGAGGGTCGGCCTTTCAGTTCGGACCTGTCTGCGCGTGACTTCGTCGTGTTGTCGCGATCTGGCTGGCGGCCGGTCGGGTTCTGCGTAGGTTTGAGCTTCGTGTTCGTCCCCTGGCGACGTGGGGCTGGTCGCGGACGACGATTTGTCGGCAACTTTGAGCTGGACAACTACACGAAGTCGCTTTACGCCGCTCGCGAGCAGGCGATGGAACGCCTGCAAAGCACCGCATTGGCACTCGGCGCTCAAGGTGTCGTCGGCACTGATATCAGCGAGGGCCAGGTCTCCTTCGCACATCACGCGTTGAAGTTCGTCGCAACCGGGACGGCGGTTGCGCTCGTCGCCGACGCGCACGTCACGCGCGAACTCGTGGCCGTCGTCTCTCTCGACGATCTCGAGCGGGACTTCGAGGCCGAGTCGTTGCGGGGCAGCTGACCAAACGAGGGATCTACGCTTGCCGAATTGAAATCGGCGAGGATGGTGACGCCTCGATCGGCTTCCGTCGACTTGACATATGTCGGAATTATCAAGCCCACCTGGGGCTGTATTTAGGTCAAGGTGCCGAACTATTCGCTCGCGATAACCGGCTCTCGATGTCATGGATCGGCGGACGTCATCGAGCTTGACATTGCCTCAAGTCGGGAGTAGATCTACTTACGTAACAGATGTAAGTAGATCGTTATGCTTCAGTAGCTGCGCAACTTGATGCGGTGCGTCGAGGTCTGGCACTTGGGGATCCGAGGTGGCCGAGGTGAGGTGGGCTGCGACGAGGCCTGATACCCGGGGGGGAGCCAATTTGGGGGTTTTGGCGTTGGTTCGAACTCGCCTCGCTAACCAATCTGTTCTCCGCTACGTCGGCAAACGTCTTCTCCAGGCGCTCGCCGTCGTGTTCGGTGTCAGTCTGATGACCTTTTCACTGCTTTACGCACTGCCCGGCAACGCCGCGATGCTTATCCTCGGTCAGGATGCGACGCCCGCTTCGCTGAAGGCGCTCGAACTCCGACTCGGCCTCAATCAGCCGTTTTTCGAGCGCTACGGTCACTGGCTCGGCGGCGTCTTGAGTGGCCACATGGGCGACTCGTTGATCAACGGCCAGTCGGTGACGTCGATTATCGGGCAGCGCTTCCCCGTCACCGGCGAGCTTGTGCTGTTGGCGTTTCTTTTCTCGATCTGTTTCTCGATACCCATGGCGCTTCTTGCTGCACGGCGTCCGCGCCATCTCGTCGATCGCCTCTCCACGCTGACGAGCATGATGGGGCTCTCGATCCCGCCATTTTTATTGGCGTTGGTGTTCATTATCGTTTTCGCCGTCAAGTTTCATGTCTTTCCTGCCACGGGCTACCAGCCGCTCTCCGACGGGCTGTGGCACAACTTGAAGTTCATGGTGCTGCCCAGCTTGACCTTGGCGTGCGGACTGTCATCGGTCTATGTGCGGCTGTTACGCGCGGACCTTAGCGACCAGATGCTCGGGGAGGACTACATAATCTTCGCCAGGTCCAAGGGCGTTCGCGGATGGCAGATCCTGGTTCGTCACGCACTCCGAAACTCGCTGCTTCCGCTGATCACGGTGGTCGCATTGAATCTCGGCGTGCTCATTGGTGGATCGGTCCTCATCGAGACGGTCTTTGCGCTACCGGGAATGGGCCAAGAGCTCGTGACCGCCGTCGAGTCGCGCGACGTCACGGTCATCCAGGGCATCGTCGTACTCCTAGCAGTCGCGGTGACTACGGCGAATCTGCTGGCCGATCTGCTCTACGGATTCTTGGATCCGCGAATTCGGATCCAGGGTAGGGCCTGAATGAACATCGTCGCCGAATTTGCATCTCATTCAGCTGCACTGCACCCGCGTCGGGGTTATCGCTCGGCGTGCTTGTGTTCGTCGTTGGGGGCGAACGTCTTTAGAGGAGACGCGCCATCCTCGGATTACGCATCAAAGGACGGGCGAGGTTTGTTGCACCACCGAGTAAATAGTTGACCGAATTGCTATGAACGGAGCGCGATGAAAACCTTTTGGAAACGATGGGCAGTTCTCGTTACGGTGCTCGCTACCGCTGTCGTTACGTGTGCTTCCAGCGCGGGTGCAGCGGCGACTGCGGCCAGCTCGCCTAAGTCCGGCGGGTCGCTGACGGTCCTTGTCGTAGCCGGCACGTGGCCGGGACTCGATCCCTTGACCGACTCGACGCCGACAGCGGATGCCACGGAGTTCAACGCGATCTACGGCCAACTTTTCGAGTCCGGTCCCAACGGTTCGCTCGTTGCAGACCTTGCCACCGGCTATCAGTGGGCAGACAACCACCTCGAGCTCAAGATCTTCTTACGCCACGGCGTCACGTTCACCGACGGGACCCAGTTCAACGCCACCGCGGTCGAGTACAACATCGTCCGCGACCTGACGCCGAGTTATGCCTGCCACTGCCTACCGAATTTCGCCGCAGTCTCGAGTGTCACGACAGCTGGCAATTACACCGTGCTGCTGCACCTCTCGCGGCTGTTCTCCCCGCTGCCGTCGGCGTTCATCAACGCCATCCCGGGCTACATCTACTCGCCGACGGCGTTGCAGAGCCAAGGTGAGCAGAGCTTCAGTGCAAACCCAGTAGGTGCTGGGCCTTTCAAGGTGCAAAGCGACATCGCGAACTCGACGCTGACGCTCGTGAAGAACTCGAGCTATTGGGAGAAGGGTCATCCCTACCTCTCGTCGCTGACCTTCCAGTCAGAAGGTCAGGACTCGTCTGCACTCTTGTCGATGGAGTCCGGTGAGGGCCAGACGATTACCGGCCTGGCGCAGATCACGAGCATCACCCAGTCAAAGTCGACGCCCAACTGGCAAGTGATCTCTCCGCCTTCGCAGCTGTGGGAGTTTGTGGCCTTGAACCAGAACGCGGCACCGTTCAACAACATTCTTGCCCGAGAGGCCATCACTTACGCGACGAATCCGAAGCAGCTGTCAGCAGTGCTCTACCACGGCTACTACCCCGTGACTGAAGCGCCTTCTTCCTCGGGGCAGCTGTTTTACCAGTGGAAGGTGCCGGGATACGACGCGTACAACCTGACGAAAGCCAAAGCGCTCGTATCGCAATTGGGCGGACTCACAGTGAACTTGCAGACGACGAGCAATACGGTCTACTGGTCAACCGAAGCAGAAGCGCTCGCCAGCCAGTGGGCGCTCGCTGGAATCACCACCAACATCGACGTCACGTCGCTTCTCCAGCTAGAGGTCAGCCTGAAGGACAACAACTGGCAGGCGGCTGACTCGAACTGGGGCAACTACGCAGATCCAGCGCTCGCCCTCCCGAACTACTTCTCGTCGACGGGCCCCTTCACGGGAACCCATGACGGATCGCTCGACGGATTGATGAACAAGGGGGCGGCGCTCGTCAACCCGACGCTTCGAAAGACGATCTATTTCCAGATCTATCAGCGAATGGCAACCCAGGCTGATGCGGTCTTCTTGTACCAGAAGAAGACGTTCACTGTCGCGCTGAAGAGCGTTCATGGTCTGCCAACCAACCAGCCCAATAACTACTGGGAGAACGTCTGGTTGAGTTGAGATCGAGAGAGCGGGGGTTCGATGAGCTCCCTCTATCGGCCCCCCGCTCTTTCCACATCACGATTCCAAGAGCAAGAACCTGCGATTGTGCGCAGAGGAGTGTCGATGACGGGATACAGGCCGTGGAAGTGGGCACGTTGTCGATCAACGCGAGCCGCGTCCGGTCACGACCAGCCTTTCCAGGGTGTATATCGGGCGGTGGGGACCTAACGGGTATTCGGCAGAACGTCGCTCGCAGGCGCGGGCGGCCAGAACAGACCGAGAGTTGTGAACATCTAGACAAAGGGGAGCGCGATGAAGAGAAAGCACATCGAAGCCGAGTTCGTCGCCGAGGCGTACCTGGCATTGCTGAAGGACCGAGGAGTGAATCGGCTTTTCGTCAATGCCGGGACCGACTTCGCGTCGATCGTCGAGGCGTACGGCCACCAAAAGCAGACGGGCCTCGATTTTCCCGAAGTCATCGTGTGCGCGCATGAGAACCTAGCGACCTCGATGGCCCACGGCGCCTACCTCGGAAACGGACAACCGCAGGCGGTGATGTTGCACACGAGTGTGGGGACCGCGAACGCAGTTTGCGCGATCTTCAACGCCGGTAGGGACCGGATCCCAATCATCTTGACCGCGGGTAGGACGCCGCTTTTCGAGCACACCGTGTTCGGATCGAGAAACGGTCAGATCCACTGGGCCCAGGAGATGTTCGACCAAGCTTCGATGGTCCGCGAGCACGTGAAGTGGGATTACGAACTTCGAGACGGCGTTCAGGTGGAGGCGGTCGTCGACCGTGCCATCGACGTCGCGATGACCGAACCGCGGGGTCCCGTTTACCTCTCGCTCCCGCGTGAGGTACTGGCCAGGCCTGTCGGTGACCTCGAGATATGGGACCGGGGTCCGGCTATCGCCACCGATGCCTATCCGACGCCCGACGCGGTGAGCGAGCTGGCAGATCTCCTCGCGGCCGCGCGCTTCCCGGTCATCGTGACGGCGGCGACCGGTGCTGACCTCTCAACGGTGCCGATGCTGAACGAGATCTGCACCACGTACTCGATCGCCGTTCTCGAAAACCGGCCCCGGTTCATGAACGTCGCGGCAGACCACCCGCTGCACGTTGGCTACAACCTCAACCCGATCTTCGAGGAGGCTGACGTCTTGTGCTTCCTCGACATGGACGTTCCTTGGAGCCCAGGCGCGGCAAACCCGAAGGATGATGCCGCGGTCGTTCAAACTGGTCCGGACCCGATCTTCTTGCGCTATCCGATCCGGAGCCACCGGTCGGATCTGACCATCATGGCGACGACGCACAATTTGTTGAGCGCCCTTGCGCCCGCGCTCGAGGAGCGGCGAGCGAAGATCGATGTCGATCGGTACGAGCGAATCGCAGATTTCGCTCGTCAGCGTCGTGCGAGGCAAGCCGCCGTATTCGAAGCAGAAGCCGCCAAGCAGGGTCCGATCAGCAAGGGTTACATCGCTTGGTCGGTAGCCCAGACGCGGCCGGAGGGTTCAGTCATCGTGAATGAGCTGGGCGCGCCGGCCGAGATCCTTGCCCAGATCGAGCCAGGCACCTACTTCGACACGCCCCCTGCGGGCGGCCTCGGATGGGGGCTGCCCGCCGCGCTCGGTCTGCAACTGGCGAGGCCCGACAAGGTTGTGATCGCGATGGTCGGCGACGGCTCCTACATCTTTGCCAATCCCGCGGCGTGCCACCATGCGATGGCGATGCACGACTTGCCGGTATTGACGATCATCTCGAACAATTCCAAGTGGGGTGCGGTCGAGGCTTCCGCTCGAGGGATGTACCCAGAGGGCTATGCGGCAGCAGCAGGCGAGCTCACACCACTGGCTCGGCTCGATCCTTCCTCGGCGTTCGAGAAGTATGCAGAGGCGGCAGGCGGCTACGGGGAGCACGTCTCAGATCGCGCCGAGCTGATTCCTGCTCTACAGCGGGCGCTTCGCGTCGTTCAACAAGAGCGCCGTCACGCCGTCGTCAACGTGGAGTGTGGCTAAGCAGTGGCTGATGTCGACTCGCCGATTCGGCACCGATCAGTGTCGGTGTCGCCGTGGCGAGCGTCGCGCCGTCACGGGTCGTCCATGGCGGCGCGGCGAGGGATCGGTCGAGATCGGCAGGGGGAGTAATAGGGCGTGAGCTATGGCAACCGCAGTCTCTGAGGTCGCTTTCGGGGCTGTCCCGACAGCGAGCTCGATCGACGCGCTTCCGAACAGATTTCGCCGGTTCCTCGCGTCGCTCGAGCTCTGGCTGCCTCT
>Ga0182030_10025823_pt1 | contig 10673 bp, 7 predicted proteins | sample 812S3MmetaG_FD_121299 | JGI IMG/M metagenome (GOLD analysis project Ga0182030, IMG submission 121299) | Permafrost microbial communities from Stordalen Mire, Sweden - 812S3M metaG (Illumina Assembly) | ecosystem: Environmental > Terrestrial > Soil > Wetlands > Permafrost | place: Sweden... | reverse complement strand
TCACTAGCGGGCCTTGCCCTGCCGCCACCGGATCCGACAGCGGAAACGGCAAGGTTGCCATCCGCTCCACCGCCCTCGCGTCGGGGGCCTGCCGACAGATGTCCCAGTGCTGACCGGTCGGGTACGCGCCGACGACCAGAAATTCGCCGTCCGCTTCCAGCCTGCAGTGGCCCGTACCGGTGGGCAACACCGCGACATCCCCGGCACGAACCGTGATCTCATGCCCATTCTCCCCGCCCAACACCAGCTGCGCCGACCCAGCGGCGAATCCCAGCACTTCATGCGCAGTGGAATGGTAGTGATGATAATCGTAGACCCCGTTTCGCCATTGCGGCGGCCATCCGTTGCGTTCGAAAAGCTTCTCGAAATGGGCCGCGGGGTCGGAGCCGCTCGTGTCGACGGCGCGCCGATACAGCAGCACCGGGAGGTGCTCATTGTTCGGCATCCATCCATTACGCGAAAGCCTCAGCACCTCGGGCTCTGCGGACCCACTGCCGCCCGTGGCACCCTGGTCGTCGGCCCAGATATGCGGCCCGGAGCCAAGCCCGAGCGCCGCCAAAATCGCCGCGAATCGGCGGCGCGCCAGGAATAAATCGTCCATCATTTGCTCGCCTCCTGCGCCGGGATTTTCTGCCCGTTGTGCCACACCGCCCAAATCTTGCGAGTGTTGCGAATGTCCTCCAACGGATCCTCATTCAGAATCACGAAATCTGCCACTTTGCCGGTCTCGAGCGTGCCGCGATCCGTCACGCCGCAGACCGCCGCCCCGGTGCGCGTAGCGCTCACCAGCACATCCATCGCGCTCAGGCCGGCGCGCTTCATCAATTCCATTTCGAGATGCTCGGCGTACCCTTGCAGGCGCAGCGGGGTCGCGCCCGAGTCGGTCCCCATGGCGATCTTGACGCCGCCGGCGTGCATGGCGCGCAGATTGCGCACGGCCATATCGAAGGACGCCCGATTCTTGGGCGTCGCGGGATCGTTCTTCACCTTGTCGCGCCATTCGCCGCTGGTCAACATCGCCTTCAGTTCGGGATTTAGCGCACCGGCGATAAAGGGATCGTTGAGCAATTCCGGATGGTCGGCGTAGAGGAAGAAGCTGTCGTCGAGCTCGAGCGTGGGAATGTAGATCGTGCCCTTCGCCTTCATGGCGCGCACCAGGGCCGGGTCGACGTCCCGATCGCGAACGCTGTGCGCGATCACCTCGACGCCGAGGGCGACCAGCGCCGCCGCATCCGCCGCGTAGTAAATATGCGCGGCCACACGCAGATGATTGCTGTGCGCCTCTTCGATGACCGCCCTATAAACATCCGGCGACATCTTCGGCATGGCGCCGCGGATATCGTCCACCCAAATTTTGACGATGTCGGGATGGTGGGCGGCCATCTCGCGGACGGCGGCGCGCGCTTCGTCGGGGGTCGAGGGGCGGTATACCTGATCGCTCGCCACGTTCAGGGGCGGCGCGCCATTGGGGACGCCGATTCCCCGCCCTGCCGTGAAGATGGTGGCACCGGCTTGCGATTGGCCGCGAAGACCGTAAACCAAATCGCGATTCAGCCCGAGTGAGAGCACCGTAGTGACGCCGTAGCGCGCGTACCGATCGAGCTGCGCGGCCACGTTCTCAGGAGTGTAGTTCTCGGGGCCGGAGCCCGCGCCGCGCGTGATCCCCAGATGGCCGTGAGCATCGATCAGCCCGGGAATGATGAATTTCCCGCGGCAGTCGACAGTCCCGGCGCCCCTCGCCAGCGGGAGGTTGATGCCGGCGATGCGCGCGCCATCGATCTGCAGAGAAGCGTCCTTTCGCACGCGGCCGGTACCGTCGATGATAGTGGCGTGCTGGAGAATAGTGGGAGACTGCTGCGCAAAGAGCGCGGTGGACAGGAGAAGGAGAGAGGTGAGGCGCATCCTTATAGTGTCGCAATTTGAGGCGCGCCGTCTCTGTGAGAATAAAGACTGAGCATGTTCCTTTTCGACTTCTTCCGCTCCTTCCTGCCGCTGCACAATCCGCTGGGATTCGGCGCGAGCGACTTCGTGGAATTCGCACTCGTCGCGCTGGTGGTGGGGCTGGTGCTAGCGCGCGGGGCACTCGAACCGGCGGCCCGACGCTTCGCCGAGCGAACGGGCTGGTGCATGCTTCTGCTGTTCGCGCTGCCCATCGTGCTGCGCCTCGCGCTCCTGCCGCACTTCCCCATCCCCACTCCCGGCGGCGCGGACGACTACTCGTACATCCTGCTGGCCGATACGCTGCGCCACTTCCGCCTCGCTAACGCGATGCATCCCATGCACCAGTTCTTCGAGACGGTGTTCGTTTTACAGCAGCCCACGTACAGCTCGATCTACTCGCCGGGGCAAGGACTCATACTGGCGCTCGGATGGGGTCTGCTGGGACACCCGTGGGCCGGCGTCGCGCTCGGGGTGGGAGCGTTCTGCGCGTTGTGCTACTGGATGCTGCGGGGTTGGACCACTCCCGGCTGGGCTCTCGTCGGCGGTCTGCTCGCGGTGGCGGAGTTCGGTCCGCTCAACGAGTGGATGAACATCTATTGGGGCGGCGCGGTCTCGGCGGCGGCGGGTTGCCTGGTCTTCGGATCGCTGCCGCGATTGCGGAGCGCGCCCGTTCGCCGCGACGCGGTGCTGCTCGGCGTGGGCTTGGGAATTCACATGCTTACGCGGCCGTTCGAATCGATCTTCTTGTGGATTGCCGCGGCGGCGTTTCTGCTGCCCGATTGGCGCAAGCTCGCGAAACTCGCGCCCGAAGTCGCGATGGTACTGCTGCCCGCGGTGGCGCTCACCCTGGTCCACGCGCACGCCGTGACGGGTAGTTGGACGACGATTCCGTACGCCGCGAGCCGCTATCAGTACGGCGTCCCCACCACCTTCACGTTCCAGCCCGCGGCGGTGGCGCACAACGAGCTCACCACGCAACAACGCTTGACGTATCTGGGACAGGCCGAAGTCCACGACACCGCCGGGAGTTTCGTCGATCGATGGACCACACGCCTGCGATTTTACCGATTCTTCCTGTTGGCCCCGCTCTATCTGGCGCTGCCGTTCTTCGCGATGCGCCTGCGCGAACGCCGTTTCCTATGGCTGGCCGCCACCGTGCTGCTCTTCACGCTGGGGACCACATTCTATCCGTACTTCTTCCCGCAATATGTGGCGGCCACCGCGTGTTTGCTGCTGCTCGCTGCGCTTGTGGGGCTCGAACGCCTCAGTCGACTCACGCCGGAAGGCGCGCGCGTGCTGCTCTATCTGGCGGGCGCGCATTTCCTCTTCTTCTACGGACTGCACGCCATGGGCAACGATCGCATCTACATCGCGATGCGCCACTTCGAAAGCTGGGACTACGTGAATTTCGACGACCCCGAAGGGCGGCTGGCGATCGATCGGCGGCTGGCGGAAATCCCCGGCAAGAAGCTGGTGTTTGTGCGCTATGACCAGCATCATCAGTTTCACGAATGGATTCACAATGCTGCCGATATCGACCACGCACCGGTGGTGATGGCACTGGATCGCATCTCGGAGAATGCCAAGCTGCGGGAATACTACCAGGATCGCTCGGCGTGGCTGCTGGAGCCGGATGCCAAGCCCCCGCGGTTGACGCCTTACAAGGAGACTGACGACTCGCCGTTCATGGATGTACGGTAGCTGCAGTCATTGCCGCTGTTCGAGCACACTAGGTTCTGCAAACAGCCGCTGCAAGCGCGGCTTGGGCTGCACGGGACGATCTAGTGCTGCCACAAACAAATTCCACTGCTTCGAGGTGAGCGAAAAATGTCGCTGGTCCGCGAGCGCCTGTTCCGCCTCCGCGCAAGCGCTGCGGAGGATGAACTCGGTCAGGCTTTCCCCTCGCTCTTGCGCGCCGCGTCGCATGAGTTCCTCCTGCTGAGCCGAGGTTCTGAGATTTAAGCGTCGCGAACGGGGTGAGTTCAGGGTCGAAGGCATAGGACTATCCTCTGTACACACATTGTACGCGGAGAGTGGATGATCTTGGAGAGCAGCTTTGACTGGGGCTTGACCCAATGCTGTTCACTTAGCAGACATCTCGGTGCCCGGTGGGGCAGGCTTCAGCCTGCGGCGGACTTCAGTCCGCCTGCCGCAGCTTTCACAGGATCTGCGGGAGGTCGGGCTGAAGCCCGCCGCAGACTGAAGTCTGCCCCACAGGTCGGCAATCAGGGCTGGTCAGGTCTGTTAGTACAAAGTCAACAGCATTGGGGCTTTACCAAAACCATCCTGACCGCCGTTTTGGGCCACGCGATCGAAGGTGAGGCCCAAGCTTCCTATTAGCATTTCGCCTCCGAGGAATTTCCCGCTGGCACCCTGCACCTGATGCTACCGCTCACAGATGTCCGCGCCAAGATCGCCGGAAAGCGATGACCCCTTACCGCTCGTGGACGTCTTCCAGGTACGTATACCCGTGCAGACCCTCTTCGTAGAAGTGAATCAAAGCGCCGCTCTCTTCGTAGGTCAGCCGGCCCTCGCGTAGCGCCGTCTCGACGTCGCGGCGCAGCGTGGCCACCAGACGATCGGTGGAGAATTGCACGTAGTTGAGCACCTCGCGCACCGTGTCGCCCTTGATCACCGAATCGAGAATCGTTTCGCCCGTGGGCCCCAGACGCACGTGTACCGCGTTGGTGTCGCCGAACAAATTGTGCAGGTCGCCGAGAATTTCCTGGTAAGCTCCCAGCAGAAACGCTCCCAGATAATAATCGCCGCCGCTGAAATTGTGCAGCAGCAGGGTACGTTTCACGTCGCGGCGGTCGATGAAGGCATCTACCTTACCGTCGGAGTCGCAGGTGATGTCGCCCAGCACAGCGGGACGCACCGGCTCTTCCTCCAGCCGGTGGATCGGCATGATGGGGAAAAGCTGGTTGATCGCCCAGCTATCGGGCATGCTCTGGAAGAGCGAGAAATTGCAGAAATAGGTGTCCGAGAGCATGGCGTCGATGCCCTCGAGCTCTTCTGGGAAGTAGTCGAGCTGCATCGCCATCGTCTGAATCTTACGCGAGATGATCCAGTACAAATTCTCGGCGACACAGCGCTGTTCGAGCGACAGGTAGCCCAAATTGAAGAGGTTGAGCGCCGAGTCGAGCGCCTGCTGCGCGTCGTGGTAGCTTTCCAGCAGGTTCTTGGCGGTCAGCCCGCGATAGGTTTCCTGCATATCGATCAGCGGCTGCTCGGCGTCGGCCGAGGGCTCCGGCGGGACTTCGGTGCTCTCGCCCATGCCGGACACGCCCAGAACGTTGAACACCAGGATGCTGTGGTACGCCGCGATGGCGCGGCCGCTCTCGGTGATGATGGTGGGGTGCGCCACTCCGACCTCGTCGCATACGGCCTGCACGTGATAGATGACGTCGTTGGCGTATTCCTGCAGCGTGTAGTTCACGCTCGATTCGAAATCGGTCTGCGAGCCGTCGTAGTCGATGCCCAAACCGCCGCCCACGTCGAGATATTTCAGGCCGGCGCCGGCGCGCGCCAGGTCGACATACACGCGCACCGCTTCGTTCACCGCGCCCTTGATCTGCCGGATATTGGTGATCTGGCTGCCCAGATGGAAGTGCAGCAGGTTGAGGCAATCGGCCATGCCGGCGTCCTTCAATTCCTGCAGGGCGCGCATCGCCTCGGTAACGGAGAGCCCAAACTTGGAGCGATATCCGCCCGAGGATTTCCAACGGCCCGAACCGCGGCTCGCCAGCTTCACACGCAGTCCGATGCGCGGCCGCACGCCAACCTTCTGGCTGTACTTAAGAATCAGGGCCAGTTCAGTGTATTTTTCGACCACCGGGATGATCTGCCGCCCCACTTTTTGGGCGAGCATGGCCATCTCGATGTACTCGTCGTCCTTGAAGCCGTTGCAGATGATCGGCGTCTCGTTGTCCGCCATCGCCATCACGGCCATCAATTCGGGTTTCGACCCGGCTTCCAGTCCGAAATGGAACGGCTTGCCGAATTCCAAGACCTCCTCCACTACCTGGCGCTGCTGGTTGACCTTGATGGGGTACACGCAGCAGTAGCCGCCCTGATAGTGATGCTCGCCGATGGCGGTTTCGAACGCGCTGTGCAACTCGCCCAGCCGGTGCTTCAGAATATCGGCAAAGCGAATGAGAATCGGCAAACCGATGCCGCGAAGGACGAGCGTGTCGACCAATTGCTTCAGGTCGATCGAGCGGGTGGGGTCCTTCTCGGGGTGAACCAGGATGTGTCCGTTCTCGCTCACCGAAAAGTAGCCCTTGCCCCAACTGGCGACGTCATACAGGTCGCTGGCTAATTGCGGGGTCCATCGTTCGGTCGGCTCCATGACCAGGGAGCCTTTGCGTGCGTTTGTTCCCAATTCTTGCTTTCCCCCTTGAGGTGCTGAAACTTTTAGTTTCCGACGAAATGGCCCAGGGGGCAACAAAAATAATGTTACGAGGTACTCACACGGCGAATCAGCTACTTGGAGGCAGCCACCCAGGCCAATCACTCATTGCGAAGCGCCACCCACGGATCGACGCGCGACGCCCGCCACGCCGGGCCACACCCGGCCGCCAGGGCAGCCACGATCAACACCAGCGGCGCTGCGCCCATCACCAGCGGATCGTGCGCCTTCATGCCGAAGAGGTAGGACTCCACCACGTGCGACAGCGTGTACGCCACCGGCAGACCGATGGCGAGGCCGGCCGCGGCGAGCGAGATCACCTCTCGCAGCACCATCCACACCAGCCGTCCACGCCTTGCGCCCAGCGCCATGCGCAGTCCGATCTCATTGGTGCGCCGCGCGACGCTGTACGCCATGGTGCCGTAAAGGCCCACACACGCGATGAGCACCGCGAGCAACGCGAACCAGGTGCACAGCGTCGCAAACGTGCGCTCCTGGCCGATAGTCTGGTCGATGATGGCGGCCTGAGTGGAGATGTCGGCCACCGGAATACGCGAATCGGCCTGGTGAACGATCCGCCGTACCGACTCCGCGAGGGCCAGCGGATCGCCCGCCGTGCGGAGTTCGTACTTCATTCCGTAGAGATCCCCGACATCCTGCCCGTAGGGGAGGTACACGGCCGCGGGAATCGCGTCACGTAGGGACTGGTGCCGCGTCGCTTCAGAGACTCCCACAATTTCGATATCGGCAGCGGCGTTGCGCCCCATACCGATGCGCCTTCCGATGGGATTCCGGGCGCCGAAGAACTGGCGCGCAAACACGTCGTTTACCACCACCTTGGCGGCGCCCGTCTGGTCGCGGTCCTCGATATCGCGGCCCAGGAGCACGGGAATCTGCATGGTCGCGAAGAAGGTAGGGCCAACCGAAAGCATCACCGTGTCGGTCGGGGCATTCGGCAGAGCGCCGGGCACCGCTACTCCATTTTTCCAGAGCGAGCCCGAGACCAGTTCATAGTTCGACAGGGTCACGTTCCGGACACCTGGCACGGTGAGCAGACGGCCGCGCAGGTCGCCATAGAATCGCGCCAGGGCTTGTTCCCGGTATCCCGCCTGACGCGCGTCTACGCTGAATATCAGCACATGCTCGCGGTTGAAGCCCAGTTGCACAGCACCGAGATTCGCCAGTGTGCGCAGAAAGAGGCCGGCGGCCACCAGCAGAAGAAGCGAGATCGCAATCTGAGCCGCGACCAGTGCCTGGCTCAAACTAAACCGCATCCAGGCGCGGTGGAGCCGAAAACCGGCATCGCCCGCACGCGTCTGCTTGAGAGCGGATACCAGGTCGACACGGGTGGCCTGCAACGCCGGCGCCAGACCGAAGAACACACCGGTGATCAACGAAATCGCCAGCGTGACCGCCAGCACGTTCCAATTCAACGACGCATGGATGTTGAACTCCGGGTTCCCGTTGGCGATGAGGACCGTGAGGATGCGGACGCCCTGTTGTGCGAAAAGCAGCCCAATGGCCCCGCCCAGGAAAGCCAGTAGAACGCTCTCCGTGAGAAGTTGACGAACCACTCGCGACCGGTCCGCGCCCAAGCTGAGCCGTACGGCGATTTCCCGGCGCCGGCCTGCGGCACGCGCCAGCAGCAGGTTGGCGATGTTGGCGCAGGCGATTGCCAGAATCAAACCCACCAGCGTCATGAGCACATAGAGCGGCTCGGAATACCGGCGTCGGAGCTGATCGAGCCCCGTGGCACCTGGGCGAAGAAGGAAGCGGGGGAGGTCGGTGCGCTCTTCGGCACTGGTTGCGGTGCTGTCGATGAAAGGGTTGAAGAGGGCCGCCAGACGCGCCTCCGCTCGCGCCTGGGAGACTCCGGGTCGCAGCCGTCCCATGATCTCGATCCAATAACGTTTGCGGTCGACGTACCGCTCATCAGGCGTCGCCCTGGTCGATAGCAGCGCGGCGGAATGCATCGGAAGGTAGGCATCCAGTGTCCAGGCAGGGTCGACGCCGTTGAAGCCCGGGGGAGTGACGCCGACCACCGTGAACGGCTGGTTATTGATCAGCACATGCTGGCCCACCGCCTGCGCGGGTCCCATGAATCGCTTCTGCGCATAGCTATAACTGACGGCGATAACGGGCGAGCCGGCGCGATCGTCGTCGTCGTTGAGCAATCGGCCGGCAGCCGGCGGAACTCCCAGGCCGCTGAAATAGCTACCGGTGACATACTCGCCGCGGCCGCGGTCGGCCTGCCCCTGCACGATGACGGTGAGCCCGCCGGCACCGGAGAATCCAAAAACGCTGGAGCAAACGCTGCTGTCGGCGCGCAACAGCTCGAACGCGGGATAAGGAAAGTTGCCGGTAGTGAGGCCGGTCTTTGGGTCCTTATAGTTGTTGCCGCTGAAGCTGTGGGCGACCGCCGGGAAGTCCTTGGAATGCCACTTGAAGACCACCAGAGATTGCGGATTCTGCACGGGAAGCGAGCGCATGAGAATCGCCTCCATGAAGCTGTAGATGGCAGTATTGGCGCCGATTCCCAGCGCTAGAGACAGCACCGCCATGGAGGCGAATAGCGGGTTGGCGGCCATGGTGCGCAACGCATAGCCGGTATCCTGTACCAGTTGTTCCCCGAGCGTCCGAACGGTCATTGCGGCTCCGATCGAAGATTAGACGCCCGAGGAGGCCGGATCGTTGGGATTGAATCAGCCCACTTTCCGTTCTTCGCGTTCGGTGAGCGTCTCGTGCAGCAACGACTTGATGTAAGTCTGGTACGGCAGGCCCTTGCGTTCGGCCTGCTTGCGGGCAAGTGCCAGGTCGGCGGCGGGGATTCGCAGGGCCACCACGGGCGCCGGCTTCTTTTTCGAGGCCTCGATGCGCGCCAGGAGTTTTTCGCGGGTCAGAATTTGGGCCTTGCCGCTCTTAACGGCGGCGTGCATCTGCTTGTCGTGAATGTGGCGGTTCTTGTACCACCAATCCGCCTCTTCCGCCTCCGTGGCGAACTTCGGCACGATAATTCGGTCACTTACTTCTTTTTTCTTCATTGGCGGCTCTCGAGAAAGTCTCGTTTGTTTGAGGTGCTTGCCCGAAACGCGGTAACCGCACGGATCTTCCCGCCGCGCGGCGTCCACACCACCAATAGCAAGCGCCCTCTGTTTGTCAGTCCAATCGATCGAAATCGCTCCTCGGCATCGATCAACTCGTAACCCAACTCCAGCGGGTCGTTGTCCATCACCTGCTCGAACTCGGCAGGCGTAACTTTGTGGGCCGCGAGATACCTGGTGTTCTCTACGTCCCAGTCGAACTCCAGTGCATTGCCCAAGACTAAGCGTATTGCAACGTATATACGTTGTCAATGCTCCCTACATCAGCCAGGGCGATTCCATCCACCAATCGGGATGGTCGGGACTCCACGTGCAGACCGGGACCGGTGCCAGGAAGTCCATGCCCGTATCGCCGCCGATGGGAGCTCCGGGAGGCGCGTCTGGCGCGTAGACCGGCTTCAGCGGGTCGGCCGGCCGCTCCAGGAAGCGCTTGATGTCCGCGGCGAGCAGCGTGCGTTGCGCAATCTCCGCTTCGTTGGTGCCCGGCGACTGCCGTGTCCCGATCAGCCGCTGCAGCTTGTACGACGCCGCGGCTCGCACCTGCGGGTTGGGCGAGCCGCCGGCCAGCCACATCACGCGATCCACCAGCACGCGCTCCTCGGCGCGGCGCACTTCCTGCTCGTACTGCGTGACAGCCGGCGCATCGAAGGTGGCCTTCGTCAGCCGGTCGATGACTTCCTCGAGCCCAGGCAGCGTGGGATCCTCGGCATGCTGCGCCACCATCCGGGATGCGCGTCCAAGCTCCAGAACGAACCCAACCGTCACGTCCGCCGCGACGGTCGCCGGACTGAGCGGGTCGAACGTCGTCCCGGTGGTGCGCGGGAACAGCTCGCGATGACGTCCGAACCCTGGCGGACGCGGCGGAATCGCGTCGAGTATCTGCTTCGGCACCGTGAGCTCGGACGGCTTCAACGTCGCCGAAAGCGCGTCCAGCGCCTTGCGCTGCTCGGCCGCCGGCACCCATTTCACCGGCGTGCGGCCGTCCCCGCGCATGGCGTAGATGTAGTCCTGGCCGGCCACTATATGCGACGCCGCTTCCACCGTGTAGCGGTGATACATGTAGATCGGCACCAGCGGCTCCTCGATAGTGGCCATGGGCGCGCCGTTGCGAATGGTGTGCTCGCCCAGCTTCGCCAGTGCCGCGTGCCGGATTTTCATGATGCGGTCCAACTCGTCAGTCTGATTCAGGCCGTTCGACCACTGGTCCACGCGCGGGTGCG
>Ga0182030_10025822_pt1 | contig 10673 bp, 9 predicted proteins | sample 812S3MmetaG_FD_121299 | JGI IMG/M metagenome (GOLD analysis project Ga0182030, IMG submission 121299) | Permafrost microbial communities from Stordalen Mire, Sweden - 812S3M metaG (Illumina Assembly) | ecosystem: Environmental > Terrestrial > Soil > Wetlands > Permafrost | place: Sweden... | reverse complement strand
GCGGGCCACTGATGAGTATCACCTCAGGACCCATATCTTTCCTGCGCTTGGCGATCGTCGAATCGACTCGGTCGTGCAGACCGACGTTCAGTCGTTGGTCAATCACCTTTCCGCACGTTTGGCCCCGAGGACGGTGAGGCGCGCGCACGGCGTTCTCAGGTCGCTCTGTGCGTACGCGGAAATGACCGACCGAATAGGACGCAGTCCGTGTCGGAACGTGAAGCTCCCTCGGGTCCAGCCACTCGAACGATCCATGCCTCTTCCTGAGGATCTTGCTCGTCTGGTAGCGGCGATGGACGAGAGCAACCGGCCCATGGTCTACCTCGGGGCTGTGCTGGGCCTGCGGTTCTCGGAGGTCGCCGGACTGCGTGTCGGACGTATGGATTTAGGCAGCGGTTCGGTGTCGGTCAATGAGACCATCACCCGAGATTCCCAGGGGCGCCCGGTATTCGATGCACCAAAGTCGGCTGCCTCTCGCCGAACCATTGCGTTGCCAGCGCCATTGCGGGAACCCGAGGCCGATAGCGACGCGCTCGTGTTCGTCTCGCCCGAAGGAGGACCCCTCCGTTACGCAAACTGGCGCAATCGCGTTTGGTCGCCCGCTCGTGAGGCGGCAGGTCTTCCGAATCTGGGCTTTCACGACCTTCGGCGCGCGATGGCGACGGCGCTCGTGGAGGATCGGACAGATATGAAGACAACGCAGGTTCGCATGGGCCACTCCGATTCGCGACTGACCTTGGCTCTTTACGCTCAGGCTGTGCCTGAGGCTGACCAGGCTGCAGCGGATCGTCTTAGCGGCCGGTTCATGCCCGGCTCGCGCGATGAACGCGCGATGGACGGAAAGCAGCCAGATCCAGCAGGTGACGAAGATGGCCTTTGACCAGGGAAAATACCGGTGGAGGTGAGCGGACTCGAACCGCCGACTTCCACGTTGCGAACGTGGCGCTCTACCAGCTGAGCTACACCCCCGGGAAGACCGGCGACTCCATAGGAGGCGTTCCTATGAATCGATCCGGCCCAGTCCGGCCGACGACTCAGGTTAGCGGAGCCGCGGCTTACTCTCACAAAGACGTGACCCCGAGAGTACGCAGCAAGGTCTAGCAGCGACTCATTAAGGGCACGAGTAGGAAGCGCTCAGCGGCCTCCGGCCATGATCTCGTCGTATTCGTAGTCGGACAGCTCGTTCTCGCTCCATTCCATGTCTTCGGCAGCCCTCCGGCGGGCAGCGGCAGCCGAACGAGCTTCGGAAGCTGACACCTCAGAGGGCCCCAGAGCCTCTCGGCGCAGGTCCCGGATGTCGACAACCTTGACACGACGCTCCACTGCGCGCCTGTGGACGTAGATAAGCAAGGCAAGGTAACCGGCTACGGCGGCAAAGGCCAAGAGCGACAGTCCCCAGAGAATCCTCAAAGGGGGGATCATGCCGAGTACGAAGCAACCCAGCATCGTTCCGACCAAGGAGACAAGCACATGGCGGCGACGCGCCGCTTGCAAGTGGGCACGGCGCGCCGGGAGATTGCTCCGTTGCACATGGACCCGATGTGGAGACCGCATCGGGTCATCGTCGGGCATCACGGAGGTGTAGAGCATCGCCTCGTGATCGACAGCACTTGCCGCAAGCCTGGGGTAGGCACGCCGCAATCCTCGAAGTTGACGATGAAAGGAGTCCACCGAAGTTGTAAATCGGCGCTCGGAGAGCTTGCGCAGCATCATCGGCGTCAAGCAGACCACCCAGATGATTGCCAGCACGGCTATGACCACTAAGCCCACTCTCCTAGGCCGTCCTTACATTGTCGGAAACCCTAGTCAATGGCTTCTGCGGATTGGTGGATGTTACTCATTGACGGCTCGTTTCTCGGCGCCAGACCCCGGAACGGCCCCCTGTCTTTTCCCAAAGACACAGCTCTTCCACGACCATGGAACGGTCGGCAGATTTGCACATGTCATAGATCGTGAGGGCCGCCACAGCACAAGCTGTCATGGCTTCCATCTCGACGCCCGTACGGTCGACGGCCTCGACTTGTGTCTCAACCTCGACGAAGTCATCTCCGAAGGTGAAGTTCACATAGACCGACCCAACAAGCAACGGGTGGCAGAGCGGTATCAGGTCTGGAGTGCGTTTGGCGGCCTGAATGCCGGCAATCCTCGCGGCACCAAGTACGTCACCTTTGTTGATTGCGTTGCTCGCGATCTTGGCCGTCGTCTCGGGGAGCATCCGGACCTTGCATCTGGCGAGAGCCCGGCGATGGGTTGCCTCTTTTGGAGTTACATCCACCATTCGCGCCCGGCCCAGCGGGTCGACGTGGGTCAGTCCACGGTTCGGCATCGGGAAAAGTCTATTCGCTAAACGATGAGCGCGCCCGGAGAGCGACAATCCGCGCACCGGCGATTCCCTTTTCGGGCGGCGTCCTACCGCTTTCTTGGTCTTAGGTCACTCGAGCGCCCCGAGGAGAAGGACCTGGATTTCCTCACCCGTGCCGATGCCCTTGCCGTCAGGCAGCAACGCCAGGGCGTTGGCAGCTGACAACGCAGCGAGCTGGTGAGATCCCTGGCTACCGGCTGAGCGCACGACGATGCGGCCGTCTGGGCCCATCGCCGCGATTACGCGGACCAGATGCAGCTTGCCGTCGGGCTGCCGTGCGAAGCCGTCGGCAGCGATAGCCGGGAGACGACGGGCGAGCGGCGAGCGATAACCGGCCAACCACCTAAGCGCCGGCAGGGCGATGACCTGGTAACTGACCATTGAGGACACGGGATTGCCCGGCAGGCCGAACACCGGCACGGTACCCAGGGGCGTCGCCACAGCAGCGAAAGAGAACGGCTTGGCTGGTCTGATTGCCACCTTGAACTGGTGAACCTGCCCGCCGGCTTCGGCCACCAGGGCCGCGAGGGCGACCTTGACGAAGTCGAACTCGCCCATGCTCACGCCGCCTGAGGTAATGACGGCGTCGCAGCTGTTCACGCCCTCCTTGAGCGCAGCCGAGATCGCCGCCTCCTCGTCTCGGCGGACACCCAGGTCAACGCCGACGAATCCGTCTCTTTGCAATGCTGCGAGTAGCCCCTGGCGGTTGGAGTCGCGTATCTGGCCCGGCCCGAGGGGCGCCGCAACGTCGGCCAGCTCGTCGCCTGTCGAGAGAACGCCGACTTTCGGTCTCCTGTAGGCGAGCACGCTCTGGGCATCGACACTGGCCAACAAAGAAATGTGAGCCGGGCCGAGGAGAGTGCCCTCGGGGACGGCAAGGTCGCCCTGGCGGAGGTCACTTCCCGCCGGCCGCACGAAGTCGCCCGGCGCGACCGCCTCGAGGACACGGACACTTCCCTTTGCGGAGCCCGGTTCGGTCCGCTCGACGATCGCGATCGCATCTGCGCCCTCGGGCATGGGCGCCCCGGTCATGATTTGAATAGCGGTCCCGGGCTCGACGGCATCAGACGGTGCCATCCCTGCCGCAAGCAGCCCAGTGACGGAAAGCTCCACCGGCGCGGCAGCGGTGTCGACAGCCCGGACGGCGTAGCCGTCCATGGCGGTGTTCGCGAAGGGCGGGAGGTCTCGGGGCGCCCGGACATCGGCCGCAAGGACGAGTCCGAGTGCCGCACTGAGTTCGGCGTTCACTGGCGTGAGCGGTGAACAGGAACCAAGTACGACGCGTTGTACGTCCTCGAGAGGGACCATCTCGTTGTCTTCTTGTCGCACAGTGCTCCTCCCCCTTGATTCCCGGGCCTTGGCGCCACGATATACTTGGCACTCACTAAGGGAGAGTGCCAACGCCAGGCCGTCGGCGGGACGGTGAGGTTGGCCAAGGCGAAGGGCAGAAGGGACTCATGCCGACTTACGAGTATTCGTGCAAATCATGCGGAGAGCACCTCGAAGTCGTGCAGTCCTTCAAGGACAAGGCGCTCACCGAGTGTCCCAACTGCGGCGGGGACTTGAGGAAGGTCTTCGGCAACATCGGCATTGTTTTCAAGGGGAGCGGCTTCTACCGCAATGACAGCCGCCAGGGGCACTCGAGCGTCAAGCCCGCCGCCACATCGCCCGCGGCCTCGGAGTCCCCGACCACCCCGTCGAGTGGGGAGTCCTCCAAGTCGGCCGCGAACGCCGGCGCGCCCGAAAAGGCGCCCACATTCCCTCCGGCCTCGTCGTCAGCACCCTCCACCGACAAGGGCGTCAGCAGCCCGTCAAGCGCCGCAGCAGCTTCCTAAGGGCCCCCAGTCTCCGCTGGGCGGATCACGACCCGCTCAAGGCGATGTCGCCGATCGCGAGTGTCACCCCGGTTGCCGCCCCGGGTAGCCACTCGATGTCCGAGCCAATGGCCACGACGTGCTGCAACATCCGCTGGATCGTGGAGGCAATAGTCACCTCGCGCACCGGCTCGGCGAGCTCGCCGCCGCGGATCATGAGGCCCTCCGCACCGACGGAAAAGTCGCCGCTCACCCGGTTGACCCCGGAGTGAACGCCCGTTATGGACTGGACGAGGAAACCGTCACCAACTTGGGAGATGATCTCGGACTGATCGCTGACCCCTGGCTCGAGGGCCAGAGCTTGCGCTCCGACGCCCGGGGTCGTCCGGAAGCCACCCCTCACGGCTGAGGCAGTCGATGACGTACCCGCCAGGTTGGCGGCGTAGGTGTTGTAGAGGAACCCGGTCAGCTCGCCTTTTGAGATTAGGGCGTTGCGGCGGCACGCGAGGCCTTCGGCGTCGAACTCCGAGGCCCCGTAGGCAAGTGGGTTGGTGGGGTCGTCAACCAGCGTCAGCTCGCTGACTCCGACCATTTCTCCCACTCGTCCGGCGAAAAGCGAGCGGCCCTTTACGACCTCCTCACCCGACAGGGTGCCGGCGAGGATCCCGAGCAAGGTGGCCGTCACCCGGCGGTCCAAGACCGCGGTCACTCTGGCGCTCTTGGCCTTTTTTGCTCCCAGCAGGCGCGTCGCCCGGTCGACAGCGTCGCTGGCCGCGACCTCGAGGTCGAGCTCAGCCGGCGCGCGGCCAACCGAGTAACCGAAACCTGTCTGGGTGTCGTCGCCATCGCCCGCGACCGCATGGACGAAGAGATAGCAACCTGTCTGGCGGCTCGAGACCTCGATCCCGCGGGACGTGGCGATTGCCGTCTCGCCGAAGCCGTCGACGTAGTCCGATGAGACGACCTGACGGATTCGGGAATCTCCGGCGCGGACGCGTCGCTCGAGCGCGACAGCGAGAGCAACCTTTTCGTCGGTCGGAAAGGAGATGAGCTCTTCGCGCCAGAGGTGGAGCGCGGGTGCCGCGACCCCGTCGGGGGAGGCAAGACCTGAGTGCTCGTCGATCGTGGCGAACCTAGCGTTGTCGCGCGCCTCTACGAGGGCATCGGCTGCGGCTGATTCGTCGAGAGCGCCCACATAGGAGAATCCCTGCCTTCCCTCAGAGATCACCCGGACGCCCACTCCGGCCGACTCTGCCGCCGTGAGCTCTTCGATCTCACCCTCGAAGACCCTGATAGAGGTCTCCCTCCCGTGAGAGACGTAGACCTCGACATCCTCGTCGGCGCCCGCCTTTTCCAGGACACGCCGGGCCAAGCCGAGTAGGTCAGGCACTTGCAGTACCGCCGATCGTGACTCCCGTCACGCGCATTGTCGGCTGACCACACCCGACGGCGACGTTCTGGCCGTCCTTGCCACAGGTGCCAGGAGACATTTCGAAGTCGTTGCCGATGGCGTCGATCTTGGAGAGCACGTCGGGACCATTGCCGATCAGGTTGGCATTTCTTAGAGGCTCGGTTATGCGACCGCCCTCGATGAGGTAGGCCTCGGTCATCCCGAAAACGAAGTCTCCGGTCGCCGTGTTGACCTGCCCTCCACCGAGCTGGGCGACATAGATGCCCTTCGGAGTCTGCGCCAGGATCTCGTCCGGGTCTTCCTCGCCTGCGATGAGATAGGTATTGGTCATCCGGACCATGGGGAGGTCCTCGTAACTCTGGCGTCGCCCGTTGCCCGACGAAGGCCTGCCCTTTTTGCGGGCACGAACGTAGTCCCACATGTAGTCGGTGAGGACCCCGTCTTGGATCAGCACGTTCCGTTGCGTAGGGCGACCTTCGTCGTCGATCGCCAAGGTGCCCCAATTGGGGCCGAAAGTGCCATCATCGACGAGGGTTACCCCCGGGCTGGCGACCATCTGACCGACACGACCTGTGTAAACGGAACTGTCCTTCAAGATGTGATCGGCCTCAAGACCGTGACCGCACGCCTCGTGAAACAAAAAGCCGCCACTCCCTCGCTTTAGCACGATCGGCAGCACACCCGATGGGGCTGGGCGCGCTTCGAGCTTGGTGACGGCTCGTCGCGCCGCCTTCGCCGCCGCCTCCTCGACAGGGTGTTCGTCGAACATCTCATAACCGAGGGTGTAGGCGAGGCTCTCGGAGCCGGTTTGCATGCCGCTGTCGCCAGTGGCGACACAAGTGATGAAAAAGCGGGTCCGGACGCGGTCGTCATCAGCGAGTAGCCCATCAGAATTCGCCACCAGGATGCGGCGCCGGCCGTCACCGTAGCCCGCGCTGACTTGGGCGATCGCACCCCCGGCCGACCGGGCGGCGTCGTCAGCGCGTAGCAGCAGGCCCACCTTGTCCGATTTGGACACCGTGCTGGGCATGGTCGCGACGCGCTGGCGTTCGGACGATTTCTTGACCAGCGCGATCTCACGGACTCCGCCGCCACCTTCGCGGGCGACAGCGGCAGCCGCCTCGGCTGCGCTCAACAGGCCGGCCTCCGAGAGATCGGCCGTGTGGGCGAAACCGGTCGTCTCCCCGACCATGACTCTTATCCCAGCCCCTCGGTCGCGCCCGCTCGACAGCTCTTCGACCTTGCGGTTGTCGAGGAAGACCGAAGAGCTTGAGCGGTCCTCGACGAAGACCTCGGCGAAGTCGCCTCCCCGACGAAGAGCTTCGTGTAGCACCCGTTCGAGGACAGGTGTTGAAACGAGGTCCGTGGACGGGCTGTCAGCGGTGGCCATCGGGGCTAGATCAGAACTTCCGTCCGAGCATGCCGCCGAGCACGCCTCCACCCATGCCTGCTGCCACCGAGCTGCCCTCGTGCTTGTCGCCTAGGAAAGGCGCTAGAGCGTGGGCGAGGATCGGCAGTGGCATGCTCTGAAGCCATACCGTACCTGGGCCGGTAAGCACCACTACGTGATGTCCGTCCTCTCCGAACATGTAGTTGGCGATACCTTGCAAACGCGTTGTCTGGAAGCTGACCGTGGCGTGGAATGCTCCGACGTGTCCCGGGTGGACACAGAGGCTCTGGCCGGCAGCTAGTTCGTAGGTCGAGATCTCCCCTGATAGCTCGATCCAAGCGGTTCCTTCGCCCTCAAGGCGCTGAAGGATGAATCCTTCGCCACCGAAGATGGCGCCGCCAAAGGTCTGCTGCATCGCGACAGTTGGTGTGATTCCAGGCGTACCGCAGAGCCATCCGTGGCGATGGACGATGTACTCAGAGCCTGGGGCGATCTCAACAGAGAAGATCCGGCCGGGGAGCTTTGCCGCGAGCACCAGCATTCCCGGGGCACCGGAGGCCTCGTAGCGGGTGAGAAAAATTCCCGCTCCACCGGCGACTCGTTTGAGACCGGCCATGAACCCACCGCCCCCACCAGTGTTCGTCGTCTGGCTGAGCTGGATGTTCGTCGTCATCCAGGCGAGATCGCCGTGGGTCGAGACGACGGCTTCGCCTGGATCGAGGATGAGCTCCAGCACCGGGAGAATGGACCCTTTCACGTCGGCCTTCATTGGAATCCTCCTTGTCGTCCCGGCGAGCCGTTTGTCGGGTTGCCGGCGCTCAGTTTGCCCTGAATGAGGGTCGGCGTCGAGCAGCCGTTGTCGTCGACATCGCCGCCGCCTTGTTTTTGGCGGGGTATCCCCGCTTTTCGAGCGACCGATAAGTAGCATCCGCGGAGGGGAACTTGGAGGGAAAATGGACGAGAACGAGGCAATTGAAGAGCAAGAGGTTGCCACCCCGATCTTCAACGTTTACCGGCGCGGCTACGACCCCGAACAGGTCGACCGGTACGTAGCAGACCAGCAGCGCCGGCTCGACGATGCCCTTCACCGTGCCTCAGAGTCCGAGCGCCGCCTCGCTGCGGCTGTAGGCCAGCTTCGCGAGCTGCATCGGCGCGTCGCTGTGTACGAAAGCGAGACGCGCACCGCTCAGCCTCCGGCCCTCGACACCTTGGGCGAGCGCGTGCAGCGCATTCTTCAAGAGGCCTGGGAGGGCGCCTACACCCTGCGACAGGAGGCCGAACGCGATGTCAACGAGCTGCGCGATGCGACCTCAGTCGAGGTGAAGGAGCTGCGCGAGGTCGCTACGGCGGAAGTGACAGACTTGCGTGATGTGGCGAGCCGTGAGGCTGCCGAGATCGTCGACCAGGCGACCAGACGAGCGCTCTCCATCCACGACGAGACCGAGCGCCGGCGCCATGCCTATCTGCAGCGCATCGAACAGGACCGAGAGCGGGCCGTTTCTCAGATCACCTACCTCTACGACCAGCGTCAGGACGCCATCGCAGAGTTGGCTCGCTTACAGACGACGGTCCAAGCCGTTGTCGAAGAGATGGCGCGTAGCCCGCTAGGGCGTCCCGCCCCGGGTGTGGCTGTGGCGGCTGCGTCGCCACCCGTGCGCGAGCGCGGTTTTGTCCTGGAGCCAGACGAGGACCCCATCATGAGGCCCGGGCGACACAGCGTCTCGTCCGGCTCTGACTTCGAGCTCGAAGGCGTAAGAGACGATGTGACCATCATCGGCCACCCAGCTACGACGCCGGGCGAGGAGTCGCTCGCGGAGGAATCGGCCCCTAGGTCGTGTGCTGCAGAGGGACTCTTCGACGGAGAGGAGCCCGAATCCGACCCTGTGGAGGCGCCGCACCCGAAGCGACCGAGCTTCTTGTTCGACGCCGAAGAGGAAGGCTGGGCTTAAGGCGCGTCGCTAGAGCAGGACGGGGAGGATCTGGGGCAGCCTAGTTTCGAGACGCAGGCGATCCTGTATAGCCGTGGGGAAGTTTCATGGCCCGTTACACCGCCTGCTCGCTCTTAGGCGCGTACGTCCACGGCGACGTGCACGAAGTGGTTGCCGAAACGGGTCAGCTTTGATCCGCCTGCGTTGTCGAATATGCCGTAGTGGTCGAACGAGATCGTGTTGTCGTACACGCTGACCGCTACCGGCGGAAACGTCGCGTAGTCACGCCCAACGAAAACGCCCGTCGTCGCAGCGTCAGCGGCATCACCAGCGACGTTGTTGTCGCCAATGAAGTTGTCCGAGATCGTGTTGCCGTTGAGGTTGGCGAGGACATAGTGCTTGTGGATGGCGATGCCACCGAGGCCGTTGCCGTCAATCTCGTTCCCGGTCACGACGTTGTCGTAAGCACCCCCACCCTTTATGTTGACCGTGATCATGATTCCGCCGCCCTGACCGGCGGTGCCGTTCGACACGACGATGTTGTGGCTGATGGTGTTGCCGTAGATGCCGCCGAGCTTCGGCGTGGGCGACCCGAGGCTGGTGAGGGCAGCGTCGTTGCTGCCGGCGAGGTCGATACCCGAGAAGGTCTCATTGCTTTTGACCAGGTTGCCTCGCACGGAGTTGGCGTGGGTCGGTCCCCACTCGTCGGTCAGCAGGATGCCGCCGGAGTTGAGCTCAATGGTGTTGTCGGTCACGTTCGAGTGCGTGACCGAGAGGAAGTGGACGCCGTAGCCACAGGAGTCCTGGAGCCCGGCCGGTGTTTTGCACTCTGCATAGCCGCTGGCAGCGGTCCCGGTGTCGTTGCCCTTGACGATGTTGTCCTCGATAGTGATCTTCGTCGAAACGAGGGCGTAGACGCCCTCGCCGAGGGCACCGGTGATCGTAAACCCCTTCAGTTCGGCCGACGTCGCGTCATAGAAGGTCACGCCAGTGTCGAGACCAGCCGCGTCGATGGTCGCGCCGCGAAGGCCCACGAGATCGATCGACTTGTTCACCTCGACACCGGTCGTGATCGCCGGCTGAGCGGACGAGTTCGTTGTGATCGATACCGATCCTGTATAGGTGCCGGGACACACAACGACGGTGTCTCCAGCTATGGCTTGACTGACAGCGTCGTTAATGGCGGTGTAACCAGCCGTCTTGCATGCTGGGGAGAGATCGGACCGATTCGTAGGTGGCGCCACATAAAGGTCTGTAAATGTCTTCGTCATGCTGGCGGAAGCTGGCACAGCGGTCGTAGCTAAGGCGCCGGCAGCGAGACCAGCGGAGGCCAGAATCGTCCAGATCAAACGCAGTTTCATTCTGTCCTCCTCCCTGTGGTTTGTTCCCTGAGCCTGTAATGTTTCTGACATGCGTTTGTTATATTGTGCCATACCTTGAGAGAACTGTCTACATTTTGTTGCGGCAGCATTACGAACCACAGAGACGCCACTGACTGATGTCTCTTTTGGTGACCTCGTTAGGCGTGTCTAACGCCCGACATGCAAGGATGGTCGCCGCCGTTGCAAGAACCGAGCGGACAGATTGAGTATCGCCAGGAAGGGCCGCTAGCTCATCGGGTAGAGCAGGGGACTTTTAATCCCAAGGTGCCGGGTTCGAGCCCCGGGCGGCCCACCAGTTCAAAGCATATGTATGACGCCCGACCGCTCTTCGATAAGCTCAGTCCCAACACCGGTCCCAACAACTGTTGGGACCGGTGAATCGAGGG
>Ga0182030_10025820_pt1 | contig 10674 bp, 10 predicted proteins | sample 812S3MmetaG_FD_121299 | JGI IMG/M metagenome (GOLD analysis project Ga0182030, IMG submission 121299) | Permafrost microbial communities from Stordalen Mire, Sweden - 812S3M metaG (Illumina Assembly) | ecosystem: Environmental > Terrestrial > Soil > Wetlands > Permafrost | place: Sweden... | reverse complement strand
CTATTTACTAGTAATCTCTTGTGCCAATCGCCTGCTGTTGACCGTAAGGTAAAGCTTCTAGTCCACACGGTGGAATGGTGCGAATTTCCACTCTAAGTAATTGACTAGCTTACGCGCCTTGACAGAGAACAAACTCTCTGGCAACTTCTACATATCCTTGAGGCTGAGTTTCTCGTCGCATTGCCACTCCAGGGTGTGGAAGTTTATCAGGGCGAGAAGTTCATCAGCAATATTCGTTGTTCAAGACACCTTTCAACAGCCGCTGTAGGAAGATTTGCAATGCGCGAATAGAAAGGTCATTATTCCTCCTCGGAGCGACCACCAAGGTTGTTTCAAGATGTCTCAGCCAACATTTGAGATAGAAGGTTGCAGAAGAGGATAGCTACCGAAAGCTAGGTCTTTTATCAACTTGGGGACAGGGTAAGGGTTCTTTGTAGTAGATGTAGATCCTTCGTTTGAATCCAATAGAAGGATCATAATTGTTAAGGGTCATCAATATTGATTACCGGCTTGGATGCGAACAACAGTATCATTGTCAAGAGCTACAGAGAAGACCCTACACGGGATTTGGGATGCTCTTGAATCACTCGATAACCTCAGGTGCATTCTATAGGTTCATGCTGATTTCAACTTCCATTCAACAAGCTGTATGCTTGAGATATATAATTTAGCATTGATGCTGCATGAACACAGCTAGCAAGATAGTAATTTTAGGCTACAGTCATCAGTCACAACTCCACAAGAATATTCCAGGTGGCTGATACATTTCAAAAGTCAAACTTCAGCGGAAAACAGCCAGATGCAGTGAACCCCGGGCCCTCGCCAAAATCTACACCAGTTTTAATTATGGTTCTCTCCACAAGTCAGCGCATCTACGTCTTCTTCTGGTGGCGTAACGGATTGAGGTACTCATCTTGTAACCGAGTAAAAGCACCATCTGATCTTTCACACTTTTGCATACTATTGATTGGGGCTGACACAAGTCAGAGATGGCTGCTTTTCGCATGTAGATTTATTGCTATTCCGTATCCGGCCTCCATTGCCACATGTAGTGTATTTTTGGCTTTTGCCAGTCCGCTGTGAGGTAGAACTCCTTAGTCGCCGATTGGTTAAACTGTGGAGGTAGTTCTTCGAGCAATTCGATCTGTCTGTACGAGTTAAGATCGTCAGAGTCGCGTATATCAATAGCAACTATGAAGTCCTTCAGACTAGGCAAACCCTCGATTGAACTCTTGAGATTCGACCAGAAATGGATGTGATCACTGTCTTCCTCATATCCAACTCGCTCATCGATGGCAATGTATTTAAGTTTAGCAAGTTCGACAGCTGTAAGTATGTCCAAGAAATAGAAGATAGACTCATCAAACATCATGTCGAAATAAAGCGTGTCTAGTGAGAAGTTGAACCGAGTGACTGGAGGAATGAGCCTCGTGCCGAAGCTGGCTGGATATGCTCCGATTACTTTAGCTCGGGCTTCTCGACAGACGCGAAGAGCAGGGGGTGTAAGGGTCCGACTATGGAAGCTTTTCATATCGTTTCCTATGCACATTTCGACGACGCGCGGCTGAAGGGAAATTTCGCAAATCATCTGGCGGATTTCAAGAGGTAGCTTGGGAAAGAGGGTGAATGAAGTCAGAGGAGCTTGGATTGGCGTTGAAGTGGTGGTACGTTGGGTAGTGGTAGAAGAGCTCGCATCCGAGGGTTGAGATTCGCCATAGACACGGCTTCTGAGACGCATCGTCGCGGCGTCAAGTTTGGTGAAGATGCACTGCGCTGGTCGAAGAAGAGGAAATTGAGGTCTGAGAAGACTTTTGGAAGTGACAACGAGGATCGCGAGACTTGGTGTGTCGAATTACGTGGACTTAGACATGCTGCACAAGATTAGCTACGAAAGAAAAGAAAGGGATGAGAATCTGAATTACTAGTAGGCTGAAGGTCACTGTCACGAGAATCAATCGCGTCTTGTGCTGGTATAGTCAATTTGCAGCTTCAGAAATTGAAGCTATACGCGCAAGTACAATATTCGAACTATTGAGCATCGAAGCTGTGCTTTGCATAGAAACCTTTATTGGTACAAGTAAGGAGAACTTTAGGAGATGGTTCGTGCAGCAAGAACAACACTTGGCGATGCCCTTCTCGACCACTCAATCACTAAGGTAGAGGCAGAACTCGAATACTTATTAGTGTATGACCCTACATACCTTCACGACTGCATATCAAATATTGAAGAAATCTTGAACAAGATTTTATCGTGGACCTTGTAAGGTTAAGATACAATTGCTAGGAGCGACAGATGGCTGACTTGAACCTAGACGATCATTCGAGCGCGAAGCTCGACAAAGAAAAGGCCCGACCCCGCTATCCCCACTGTTAGTAAGGTACAAGTAGCCTCATTTTATATATATCCTCTCCTTCTGCATTGATTGTAGGTCTATTGCGTACTATTTCATTTCTGGACCTTTTTTATCATTGTTCTTTCTTTTGCAGTCGACAGTATGCCAGAGAAGATCTTGGACGACATATCTCACCGCAGATACAACCCACTGCGGGGTACATGGCTACTCGTTTCACCCCACAGGACGAAGAGACCATGGCAGTAAGCACCCTCAATTCCTCTCCAATGGCTTTACTGATTCGAGCAGAGGTCAACAAGAAGCAGCTTCGAAAATTACCCTACCAGAATACGATCCTTCAGTACGCAATTCCTCTCACCTCTCACGCTCTGCTGATCACTTTCTAGTGCTACCTGTGTCCTGGAAACAAGCGCGCGCAAGGCGATACGAATCCTCAATATAAGAGCACATTCGTGTTCGTCAATGACTACAGCGCAGTGAAGGAAGAACAGGCGGAATACAAGCAAGAAGGAGATCCAAAAGGTCATGCCACATTCTTCATTCGATACACCAACCACTGACCTCGACAGACCTCTCAAACCTCCTCCTACGCGCAGATCCTGTCACAGGGAAATGCTACGTGATCACATTCTCTCCCTCTCACAACCTCACTCTCGCCGACCTTAGCCCCGCCGAAATCCTCCCAATAATCCAAACATGGACACAAATATACTCCGCCCATCTCTCTCCCAAATCACCGCTCGCCTTAGTCTCGCAACCAACTACTCTCCCCCCTACAGGCAATTCAATTGCAGCCCCAAACGCACAATATAGATGGATGCAAATCTTCGAGAACAAGGGTGCAGCAATGGGCTGTTCAAACCCACATCCTCACGGTCAAATATGGACTACAACCGGTCTACCAGAAGAACCATCACAAGAGCTCGAGCAATTACAAAAGTACCGTCGGGAGCATGGAGGAAGCAATCTACTGGAAGACTACGCTAAGCTGGAAATAGAGAAGAAAGAGCGGATCGTGTTCCAGAATGCGAGTTTTTTGGTTGTATGTCCGTGGTGGGCAATATGGCCCTTTGAAGTCATGATTATCAGCAAGGCGCACAAACGGGCTTTGGTTGATTTGAATGATGGGGAGAAATTGGATTTTGCGGAGGCTATAGCGGAGGTTACGAGGAGATACGATAATTTGTTTGAGACGAGCTTTCCTTATAGTATGTTTCTCTCTTCCGTCCCTGCCACAGAACTAATATAAAGTAGGTTCTGGTATCCATCAAGCACCCCTCGAAGGCACAGACGAGGAAATCGAAGCTTCCCACTTACATATGCATTTCTACCCACCACTTCTGAGGAGCGCTACAGTACGGAAATTCTTAGTCGGATATGAGTTAATGGCAGAGCCACAACGGGATATTACGCCCGAGCAGGCAGCTGCCAGATTAAGGGATTGTGGAGGAGAGTTGTACAGGAAGCATCTGTCTTAGATAGTGTAGCTCTTCATACGCTGTGAATCATAGAGTATCCTTAGTCCCCCCCGCCTCTTCCTCCATCCCTATACATTATCATTAGCAATTACCACCCATTCCCCTTCCTCCTTCCACCATCTCCAAATCCTTCCCTTGCTTTACCCAACATAAGCACTCCACCCCCAAACCATCCAGACCAGACTCCCCGTACTCACTATCACCGGTCCCGCCAATGGTGCCCCCCACTTCGCCGTCCCAAAAACCCACCACTCACTCATAAAGTGCGCAAATGCAACCAGGTAAGTCAAAAACGCCATCTGGTAGATCTGTGGATTGGAGATGTTGTACGCGGCATAGAGACGGACTATTGATTGGATGAGAGTCCAGGTTCCGAAGAGGCGGGCAGAGAGGGGTGTGATAGTTGTTTGTGGGGCTAGGGGGTGGGGGTAGGCGTTTGAGATGTTAGTGGGCGGTGGTGGTGTAGTTGATGAGGTGGAAGGGGATTTGTTGGTGCGGGCGAGAGAGGGGTTTTCAGAGTAGATTCGAGAGGTGAAAGAGAGGGTTATGTAGGCTTGGATTGAGTTCCCGATGGAGATGATGGATACCTGTGCTTGTTAATTTGTGGTGTTTGAGGGAGGGAAGGAGAGGCGGTACCAAGAGGAGCCATTTGGGAAGGAGGCCTTCGTGTTGTGGGAGGTAGGGAGTGATTGCTTCGAGTATTGAGACCATTTTGGTGGATTATGGCACAATGAAGTGTCAATTGATTGCTCAGACAATGAAAAGTTCAATTGAGCTTGTGTGACTTCCAATCGATGTGTTGTGACGGAAAAGCTGAAATATAAACTTTGGCAGCCACAAGGCTGTGGAAGAAGGCTCGAGCGCGACCGCGTCAAGCTTCTCAACCGGAAACCGATTTTCAACAAATTTCACAGCTGTCAGCCCAGGACAAACACGACAACAACCATGGATATACTCGATAAAATTCCTAAGCCCGTCCTTGCGGGCTTCGCTGGACTTGGATTTTTTGTCCTTTCAAACAAAGTAATTTCATACATCCAGCTTCTACTCAGCCTTTTCGTCTTGCCCGGGAAGAACGTAAGTCACTGATGTCTCCTATCTCTCGTTTTACAGAACTTCGCTGATATACATAGCTGCGATCCTACGGCCCCAAAGGAACCTGGGCAGTCATAACTGGGGCCTCCGACGGCATTGGCAAAGAATATGCCATCCAACTCGCTCAAAAAGGATTCAATCTCGTCCTCGTCTCTCGCACGGAATCAAAACTCCAAACTCTCTCTACAGAAATCAAGCAGAAATATGCAGGCTCCAATATCAAGACTGAGATTCTGGCGATGGATTTCAAGGAAAATAATGACGGGGATTATGCCAGGTTGAAGGCGCTGGTTGATGGACTTGATGTAGGGATACTGGTTAATAATGTTGGGTTGAGCCATAGCATTCCGGTGCCTTTCATACAGACGCCGAAGGAGGAGGTAAGGGATATTGTGATGATTAATTGTATGGGGACGTTGAGAGTTACGCAACTTATTGCTCCGGGCATGGTTCAGCGGAAGCGTGGTCTTATTCTTACTATGGGTTCTTTTGGTGGTCTTATGCCTACACCTTTATTGGCTACTTACTCTGGTTCTAAAGCTTTCTTACAACAATGGTCCACCGCTCTCGGTGGAGAGCTGAAAGGCACGGGCGTCGATGTAGAACTCGTGCTGTCCTACCTCGTTACTACGGCTATGAGCAAGGTCCGCAAAACAAGCATGATGATTCCTAATCCGAGGAATTTTGTCAAGGCGGTGCTTGGGAAGGTGGGAAGAAGTGGAGGAGCACAAAAGGTGGCGTTTACGAGTACCCCGTTTTGGGGACATGCGTTGATGGAGTGGTGGTTGGAGAATACGTTGGGTTTGGGGGGTCAATTTGTGATTGGACAAAATAGGAAGATGCATGAGGATATTAGGAAGAGGGCTTTGAGGAAGGCGGAGAGGGATGCGAAGAAAGCTTGAAGTGTGTGGAGTAATAATAGCTGCGAAGGGTGGCTTTAGTGTGTTGATAGAGTGATTTTCTATAGATGAAAATGAGAGGGAGTTGGGAGGAAAAGAGATTGAGATGGGTGCTTAGGAGAACTTTTTTATTTCACAAGTATCGACTAGTGCACAAATTTGTTGCTAAAGTTGATGAATATATAAAGTCATTTGTCGCAAGGCTGAGGAGAGGGAGCAGATCGTAAACTAACCGCCTTCTCATCCACAATAGCTAAGACAATGAAAAACCCAATGGCAAAAATGAATGTGAATACTCATTCAAAAATAACCCATCCTATTGTCCTCGAAAATGAATAAGGGGTTTCGCATTGTCTCTGCGTCACATGACCGCTTGGCCGGGATTTCTTGGTTCTCGAATTTCTTCTACGCGTCTTGACTTTCGAGGCGCATCTCGTTCCCGCATGTGTTTACAGCTCGAAGACACCACACCCTCGACAAATTCGCCCGTCGCAAATCCTCTACAAACATCTGCAGTGCTTCTGTAGCTCTCGATGAAGTTTATCTAATCAATTTCTCCTTGCAGCGTTCTGTACTGCGCGGCGCGAACGGCAGCTGTTCAAAATCCTCAGAACATCAAAATGGCTTTCATGCCCCAGACACCGCAGAGGCCTATTCCCGGCCTTTTTATCAATACTCCTGCAGTTTCTAGATTTCCCCCTCCTTCCTCCTTTCGGCCTACGTCTTTATCCAGTCAGCAACCGCCGCCGCCGCAACAATCTTCAAATACCCAGCAGCAGCAATCCTCTTCTCCGCGCCAAGATCCTCAAAACCGAGCCTTGCAACCTATACAAAGAGCTGCCCGAACTATCAATGAGGTCTTACAGAAGGAGGCAAATTTCCCAGATCTGGATAGCTATGTCAGACGTGAGTGAGCCCCCAGCTATTCTTGGACTTAGCTAATATTTCGCAGAGGGCATCTCCTCCGATTATGACCTCCCCGATCAGAAGACCGAGGCTGCATGGGCGCCATTCCAAAGAACAAAGATGTATGATATTCCTGACCGGGTGTTCGAGCAATGGAACCGCGCAGAAGTCTCTACTTCGATGGGGCTTTTCGCAGAGTTGAATCATGCTTGGGTATGGATTGACAACGCTTTATATCTTTGGGATTATACGAATCCGAACCCAGAGGTGATTGGATTTGAGGAGCAGAATAATAGTATTACAGCTGTGAAGTTGGTGGTTCCTAGACCCGGAGTCTTTGTCAAGGCTATCACGCATCTCTTGGTGGTTGCAACAACTGCCGAAATTCTTTTGTTGGGTGTCGAGTCTTCATTGGGCCCATCTGGTGTTAGGACGGTTTCGCTATATCAGACACGCATGGCACTCTCGATTCGGGGGATCAGCGTCCAGACAATTGCGGGTTCTGCTGCCACGGGGCGCATATTCTTTGCTGGAAATGCCGACAATGAGATTTACGAGCTTACATACCAACAAGAAGAGAAGTGGTTCGCAAGCAGATGTGGGCGAGTAAATCACACGAGTCCTGGCTACACCTCTTTGGTACCTACACTGTTTGGCGCCAAGACCAAGGAGCATGTTGTGGATATGGTAGTTGATGATACCAGAAGATTACTCTACACTCTTTCATCCGAGTCCTCCATCCGTACGTTTCATATGGACAGTCCAACCACACTTCAACAAGTCATCGAAAAAAAGCGACAGGAATGTTTGAGGGATATTAGTCACATGATCTCGCAATCTCCTCTCCTCGGCCCTACCATGAAGATCGTTGCTATTAGTCCGATATCTGCGAAGGAAGGCACAAAATTACATCTGATGGCTGTTACAGCCACCGGATGTCGATTGTTTCTCAGCGCAACACGCGGGTATGGATATCTCAGTGGACAGGGAGCGCCCCAAAGCATGCAAGTCCAACATATCAAGTTTCCACCCCGAACCGTCGTCAACCCACCAAACCAGCAATATACTGGGCAAGAACCAGCCACTGAGGTCTCTTCGCAAGCTTTGTGCTTCTCACGGCTGGGATATCGATTTCCACCTGGATTCTTCCTCTGCTTTGTCACAAAAAAGGGCCGTGAAAACACCGATGCGCTATTCCTATCCGGTCCTGACACTGGACGAATTGCAGCACAAGCACGAGATCTTACTGCCCAAGCAACCAGATATTTTGAGCAAGGTTACTGGCTTGAGTTAAACAGCGTTGCAGAAGCGGTTGGACTTGTAACAAAGCCATTCGCAGCTGCGCAGCAACCTGTCGGTTTTGGAAACGAACTTGCCGTTCAATTTGACGAACCAGCTGCAGAGATTGCCATTCTCACAAACAATGGTATTCATATCATCCGCCGGAGACGCCTGGTTGACATCTTTGCTGCTGCGATCCGAAGTGGTGGCAACGAAGAAGGATTTGAAAATGAGGTCAAGAAGTTTGTTCGACATTACGGACGAGGAGAAACAACTGCGACCGCTCTCGCTGTGGCTTGTGGTCAAGGAAGCGATGTCTCCCCTGTAAGCGACACCGCCCGAGCTTCCAGAATCAGCGATCCCGAGACCCTTGAGTTGGCACGAAGATGCTTTGTCGAATTTGGAGGCCGACCGTCAATGAATGACAATGGCGTTGCGGAAGGCTTAGCTCAGGCTATTGATAATGTACGACCTTCATCACGACACGAGGGGCTGGCTCTGTATATGGGAAGACTTGTCCGTTCACTCTGGAAGGCTTCAGTAATCACTCAGTCAATTGCACCAACAGGAGGAGTTACCATCGGCACTTCGATAGCTCTCGCTAAACTTCAATCTGTCCAAGATGATTTGATGAAACTGCAAAATTTCTTGGAGAAAAATAAATCCTTCATCGAAGGCCTTGCTGGACCCGAAAGCCTCCAGCGCGCTACCAGTCAACAGGAAGAAGTTGCTCTTCAAGGCGAACATCAAGCTCTCTACTCGCTTCAGAAGCTCAACTCCAGTATCATTGAGGGTATTTCCTTCGTTCAAATGCTCTTTGATGAAAGAGTAGATGAAATTTGGACTGGATTAGATGACACTGTCAAGCAGCGACTTCGTGATCTTACATATGAAATCCTTTTCTCTTCGGATCAAGGCAAGGAGCTTGCAAAGGTGCTCGTCAAAGCTATTGTCAATCGAAATATCGCCAATGGCTCCAACGTTGATACTGTTGCTGATGCTCTTCGACGTCGATGTGGCAGCTTCTGCAGTGCTGACGACGTCATCATTTTCAAGGCCCAAGAACAACTCAAAAAGGCTTCAGAAGTTGGTGCGAATTCTGATCACGGTCGGAATCTGCTCAATGAGAGCTTGCGCTTATTCCAACAAGTGGCTGGTGCTTTGTCATTCGAGAATCTTCAGAATGCTGCTGAGCAATTCGCGGCAATGCAGTTCTATGCAGGGGCTATCTCCCTTACTCTCCTTGTTGCACATGAATCAGATCGTGGTCACAAAGCTTTGGCTTGGTCTCATGATGGACGACCTGATAACGACCCTCGATTTGCCTTTTACGCATTCCGAAAGCGTTGTTACGGCCTGGTCCACCAAATTTTGGAGGCTGTTGATGAAGTTACCAGCCGGCAACCAGAAGTTATCGATGGCAGACCAACACTCATCGCCACAAAGCGAAACGAAGCTTACTCTGTGGTCAATGACTCCGAAGACGAGCTGTTCCAATTTGACCTATATGATTGGTATCTCACCCAAGGTTGGACTGACAAGCTCCTTTCAATCGACTCACGTTTTATCATTGCTTTCCTGGAGAAAGAGTCAGCAAATAATGTTGATCGAGCTGATCTACTGTGGAAGTTCTATATTCATCATGAAAACTTCTTCAAGGCGGCGACCGTGCAACACGAGCTTGCTCAATCTCAATTTCGTATTCCCCTTGGGAGGCGTATCTTGTATTTAAGTCGAGCCAAGGCAAATGCGAACGCTCAGACTGGTGGTATCGGGAGACAGGCTAGACAGGTTCTCCTTCACGAAATTACAGAGCTCCTTGATGTTGCCAATATTCAAGATGAAATCCTTCATCGGCTGAGGGGTGATGATCGCATTGTTCCTGAGCGGAAAGGTCCCATTCTAGAAATTCTCGACGATCAGATCCTCCCTATCAACACTGTAAGTTTTCTTCTACCTACGATCTCAACATCGCTGACATATCTAGCTTTACAACGAGTACGCCGATCAAGCTCAGTACTACGACATCTGTTTGATGATCTTCGAATCCGCCAACCACAGAAGTGAACAAGATATCAACGTTACATGGCAGTATTATCTTGATGCTACCCACAACAAAGTCGCCAACGACCCCCATGCTACCGAAGCTCCCTACGAAGCCGTCATCAACATGATGCGTGACATGGCAATTCGTCTCAAGAACTCCGATGCCACCTTCTCCCCAGCAATGCTGATTCCAATGATCGAGACCTACGCCGTTGAATTTCAACACAACGTCGGTCCCCGCAACTGGGTTCCCGATCTCTTTATCCACGTTCAGTTCCCTTATGAGACCATCCTTGCCACTCTCCAAGGCATGTTCGCGAACAATCTCCCTCCCTTCATCAATCGGAATAGAGTCATTCTTGCCAACCACATGGTGTATCTCTGTGAGCAATGGTATAGTGAATGCATTCGCGCGAACCAAAGACTCTATGACAGTGAAGAGAACGCAGCTGCGATCGATGAGCTTTTGCAGACCTTGCTTAGCGAGGGTTTACAAGGGGATGATAGACAACAGGCGGAGAACTTGAGGCGAAAAATTGCACGATTATTCCGATGATAGTGCATCGTTCGGAGACAGGATAGCGAGATCAAGGCGATTGGGGGGGGGGGGGGGGG
>Ga0182030_10025819_pt1 | contig 10674 bp, 13 predicted proteins | sample 812S3MmetaG_FD_121299 | JGI IMG/M metagenome (GOLD analysis project Ga0182030, IMG submission 121299) | Permafrost microbial communities from Stordalen Mire, Sweden - 812S3M metaG (Illumina Assembly) | ecosystem: Environmental > Terrestrial > Soil > Wetlands > Permafrost | place: Sweden... | reverse complement strand
CATTTCCATGAAATTGGGGTCAGAAGAACGACGGGAAAAATGGAAAGAAAGATACTAATTGTATACTTATCAAAAAGGGTATCAAAATTCACCCTGCTACAATGCAGATTTTATGCGTATTTCTTTTTCAAAAAAGTATCTTTGTAAGGGAATTCCTTTTTGATAACTTTTAAAAATGAAAATTAAAACTGATACTTTGAAACGGGTTGCCCTGTATGCAAGGGTTTCAACCATTGATAAAGGACAAAATCCCGAAACACAGCTTGCTCAATTGCGCCAGTATGCTCGAAATCAGAATTTTAAGGTGATAGGTGCAATAGCCGAAGGGCTTGACCCCCTTTCGCCGAATTATATTAATCATCTTCAGGTATTCTTGTAATTTAATTAGATAAAGCTATTGCAGTCTGTCCGGCAGAAAGTGATCAATACTTCTGGCTTTTCCAACTTCATAGAAAACAATACAAAAAAAGTAATCTGTCCTAACCGAACTACCATAAAGATGGTACAATCATACCAAATTGATGGTATTGTAAACAATGAAAAATGATCTCACTTTTGTAGCAAGCAATTTTAAATAAATTAGTTATGAGTTTATTAAGTAAATTATTCAGTAAAAACAAAAAAAATAAAATTATGGCAGACCAAAAATTAAGATTCGAAACATTGCAGATACATGCAGGACAGGAAGTAGATCCAACAACGAACGCCAGGGCTGTTCCTATTTATCAAACGACTTCTTATGTATTTAAAGATTCAACTCATGCTGCAAATCTGTTTGGATTGAAAGAATTCGGGAATATCTATACGAGGCTGATGAATCCGACTACCGATGTTTTTGAAAAACGTATTGCAGCTCTTGAAGGTGGTATTGCAGCTTTGGCTACATCCTCAGGTCAGTCTGCACAGTTTATCGCGTTAACCAATATACTTGGTGCAGGAGATAATTTCGTTTCAACTTCCTTTTTATATGGAGGTACCTATAATCAATTTAAAGTGCAATTCAAACGTCTGGGTATAACAGTTAAATTTGCAAATGGCGATGCTCCGGAAGATTTTGATAAATTAATTGACAATAAAACAAAAGCGATTTATTTAGAAACTATTGGTAATCCGCGTTTCAATGTTCCGGATTTTGATGCTATAGCCAAAGTAGCGCGGAAACATCAGATTCCTTTGATAGTGGATAATACTTTTGGTGGTGCAGGTTTCCTGTTTAAACCTCTCGAACATGGTGCAAATATTATAGTTGAATCAGCCACTAAATGGATCGGTGGACACGGAACCAGCATTGGTGGTGTAATCGTTGATGGTGGCAATTTTAACTGGGCGAATGGAAAGTTTCCCCAATTTACTGAACCTTCAGAAGGATATCATGGATTGAAGTTCTGGGAAGTATTTGGAGCCCCGGGTCCATTTGGTAATATAGCTTTTATCATCAGGGCAAGGGTAGAAGGATTGCGGGATTATGGGAATACACTAAGTCCTTTCAATGCATTTCTTTTGCTGCTGGGAGTTGAAACATTATCGTTAAGATTAGAAAGAACCGTTAATAACACCCTGGAGCTTGCAAAATGGTTGGAAAAGCATCCAGAGGTAGAATCTGTTCAATACCCTGGTTTAGAAAGCAGTCCTTATCATAGTCTGGCTAAAAAGTATCTCCATAATGGATTTGGCGGTGTACTGTCTTTTAAAATTAAAGGTGGAAAAGAAACTGCGGATCAAATAGTTAATAATGTTAAACTGATCAGTCACTTAGCGAATGTTGGTGATGCTAAAACACTGATTATCCATCCCAGTTCTACCACGCATGAACAACTGTCACTGGAAGAACAGAAAAAATCAGGTGTTGAACCTGGGATTCTTCGTGTATCTGTCGGTATCGAGCATATCGAAGATATTAAAAATGATTTACAACAGGCCATTGATAAATCAAAAATAAACCAAAAAGTAGCAGAGCTGAGTAATTAGTAGTTTTATTTAAAAAACCGGAACTTGTTTGAAAGAGCAAGACCGGTTTTGTTTATTAACAGGTTTCTTTATGATACAAGCTATTACAAGCAATGTACTTGAGATGATAGGCAACACGCCCATGGTGGAGCTTACAAAAATGGATACTGGGAAATGCAGGCTGTTTTTAAAATTAGAGAATCAAAATCCCGGAGGATCAATAAAAGACCGTATTGGGTTATCTATGGTCAATGCTGCTGAGAAAAACGGTAACCTTAAACCGGGAGGCACATTAATAGAAGCTACTGCTGGTAATACAGGTATTGGTTTGGCATTGGTAGCATTGATGAAAGGATATAAAATTATTTTGGTTATTCCCGATAAAATGAGCCAGGAAAAGATAACCCATTTACGATCACTTGGTGCTGAAATAATACTGACCCGATCTGATGTTGGAAAAGGACATCCTCAATACTACCAGGATTTAGCCAAAAAAATAGCCATGGAAACAGGAGCGTTTTTTGTTAATCAATTTGAAAATCCTGCTAATCCATTCGCCCATGAAACTACCACAGGTCCAGAAATCTGGGAGCAAATGCAAAATGATGTAGATGCAATAGTTGTGGGTGTGGGATCATCAGGAACAATAACAGGGTTAACACATTTTTTTAAAAAAATATCAGTTAAAACAGAAATGGTTTTAGCTGACCCGGAAGGTTCCGTGTTAGCTGAATTTATTCATACTGGTAAAATTACGCGTGAAGCAGGTTCATGGTTAGTTGAAGGAATAGGTGAAGATTTTGTTCCTGATATTGCAGATTTTTCACTTACTAAAAAAGCATATACAATCACTGACAGGGAGAGTTTTGATACGGTACACGAATTGCTGAAGAAGGAAGGTTTACTGGCAGGTTCTTCTTCGGGAACCCTTTTATGTGCTGCTTTGAAATATTGCCGTGAACAAACCGTTCCAAAACGGGTTGTTACATTTGCATGCGACAGTGGTAATAAATATCTGTCAAAAATGTATAACGACACCTGGATGTATGATCAGGGTTTGAAAAAAAGAATGATGTATGGCGATTTGCGCGATATGATTTCACGCAGATTTGAAGACAATGCGACTGTTTTTGTCGAGCCTCTTGATTCGTTAAACACTGTTTATTGCCGCATGAAAATGTATGACATTTCTCAAATTCCAGTACTGCAAAACAATAAAATAGTTGGCATTATTGATGAATCTGATTTGTTAGCTTCTTTGTATTCAAAAGATTATAATTTTAAAAATTTAACTATCAATAAAATTATGACTACCAAACTAACAAAAATATTAATAAATGATTCTTTGGATACGCTAATAAAAATTTTCAACAAAGGAATGGTTGCAATAATTGAAAATTCCAAAGGAGTATTCCAGGGAATTATTACAAGGATAGATTTAATAAATTATTTAAGAAATGGGAAATATTGATAAATATGGATTTTCCACAAGAGCTATTCATGCCGGAGAGGAAAAAGATTTTAGCTCAGGGAGCTCGGGAGATGTGGTATCACCTATTCATTTGTCAACTACTTTTGCCCGGGAGAAAGTTGATGTACCAACAAATGGATATGAATATACGCGGTCACTGAATCCAACCAGAAAATCACTTGAACAAAAACTCGCCACTCTGGAAAATGCCACCTATGGTTTGGCATTTGCATCGGGTCTGGCTGCAGAATCAACTCTAATATTATCCTTATTGAAACCGGGAGAACATGTTATAGCGTTTGATGATTTATATGGGGGTACAAAGCGGTTATTTAACCAGATTTTTTCCGAATTTCATATTAAAATATCATATGTTGACGCTTCTAATTCATCCCTGATCATAAATGCCATCAGGCCGAATACAAGACTTGTATGGATAGAATCACCATCAAATCCGTTGCTTAAACTATGCAATATTATGGCTGTTTCTGAAATTACACGTAAAAATAAATTGATATTGATTGTTGATAATACCTTTTTATCGCCATATTTTCAAAAACCTCTTGATTTAGGCGCCGATATTGTAGTTCACAGTTCAACAAAGTATATCGGGGGGCATAGTGATGTTCTGGGCGGATCTATAATGGTTAATGATGATGATCTTTATGAAAAAATTAAATACCGTCAGAATGCTGTTGGTGCTGTTCTTTCACCGTTTGATTCATACCTGACTATGCGGGGAATTAAAACACTTGAGCTTCGGATGCAGCGACATAATCTGAATTCATTAATTATTGCTGAATTTCTCAATCGCCATCCTAAAGTTAAAAGAGTCATATACCCGGGACTTGAAAGCCATCCTCAACATCAGCTTGCCAAACAACAGGCAACAGGTTTTGGGGGTATCATTTCATTTGAAATACGGGGTTCGATCATTGAGGCTAAAAAATTTATAGAAAATCTTACCCTTTTTTCCCTCGCTGAAAGTTTAGGTGGAGTAGAGTCCTTAATCGAACTACCCGCGTTAATGACTCATGCATCCGTTCCCGTTGAAACCCGTTTAAAGACAGGTATTACTGACACGCTTATACGAATGTCAGTTGGCATTGAGGATAGTACAGATTTAATATATGATATCAAACAGGCGTTTAATTTAATTCCATAAATTCTCTGATAAAAATACCGTATTTATGGGATTAATATATTTACGAAGTTTACATATCTTTGAAAATAATATATAAAACATTCATGCCCATAAATGTTCCTGACAATTTGCCGGCTATAACGATACTTAAAGAAGAGAATATTTTTATAATGGAAGAATTCCGGGCTTCAAAACAGGATATTCGTCCGTTACGTATTGCATTATGTAATCTGATGCCATTAAAAATTGTTACTGAAACTGATTTTATAAGGATTCTATCCAACACTCCAATCCAGATAGAACTTGATTTTTTCTATATGGATAAACATGACTCAAAAAATACATCGAAGGAACATTTAAATATTTTTTATAAGACTTTTGATCAGGTAAAAAAAGAAAGATATGATGGTTTAATAATCACAGGAGCACCCGTTGAGAACCTCGAATTTGAAAAGGTGGATTATTGGGAAGATCTGACAAAAGTATTGGAATGGAGTATAACCAATGTGACCAGCACATTGCACATTTGCTGGGGAGCCCAGGCAGGCATGTATTTTCATTACGGAATACAGAAATTTCCGTTACCAAAGAAACTATTTGGAATATATGAACATCAGATTTTAGAGACGAAAATTCCTTTGTTCAGAGGTTTTGATGATACATTTTTTACACCCCATTCCAGATATACTGAAAACAGGGTAGCAGATATTAAAAAACATCCGGAATTAATTCTGGCAGGGTATTCAGAAAAGGCAGGAGTAAATGTGGTATTATCTAAGAATAACCGTCAAATTTTCGTTACGGGTCATTTTGAATACAATTTTAACACATTGAAATTAGAATATTTACGTGATACATCAAAAGGATTATCCATTGATATACCTGAAAATTACTTTCAGGACAATAACCCGGAATCTTTGCCGATAGTCAAATGGAGGGCAAATGCCAATTTGTTTTTTATTAACTGGCTGAACTATTACGTTTACCAGGAAACACCCTATGAATGGCATTAATGAGCGAATCATTTTCAAACCTCATTATTCATGAACACTGACTTTATAGGCAGACTATAGATAGTTGGAACAATAATAATGAAATAACCCATTATTAGAAAAAATAAGACTATATTTGCATCCTATGAGTAATAAGGTTGTAAAATCATTGGCTAATTTCAAGTCCCCTGATGTGTCTCAATTGCAGGAAGTAAAAATTGATGATAGAACATCAATCTATATTGCAATTGGTGCTGATGTAGAAGAAGCGAAGAAACATTATTTCGCGAAGAGAGCAGAAAAGAATAAACCTCAAATTCACACCAAAAAACCTTGATCCACCTTCGTTTTCTTTATGTTTATTAAAATATAATCCAAAGATCATCAGAACTATAAATTAAGGCATCTTTGCAAAATAATAGATTTGATATTAATGTTGGTGGTAAAATAATAGAGATTGCAAATGGTGATTGGAATTTTAGGTAAATACATAATCATTTCAATGTGTCGGGATAATGATACGGATTATATAATCTCTATGCTCTTTAAATCATCTCCATTTATAATTTCATCCTTACTTTTATTTTCTTCTTTCAGAAATGTTTTAAAATGCCATTTATTTTCATCATTTATAGAATTATTACCTTCAAAATGTCCAATAAGCTTTGATCCATTATTGAATTTTAGCGTTGTGCTCTGATTGGAAAATGTAATTTCAGTAGCATCCAGAAGGATATCATCTTTTGTCATAATTTTATAGTATTGTAAAAGAGATGAATAGTATTAATAGTATTAATAGTATTAATTTAGTTTTAAATTGAAACTATTATTTGGTTTATTATAAAACTTATATTATCTTTATAAAAAATTGTAAAATTTAAAATTGTAAAAATGAGGCTAACACAAAAGCACATAGGACAAAGAATAATGGAACTGCGCAAGAAAAAAGGGATGTCTCAGGAAGAATTGGCAAAGAACATTAAAATTTCGCGTTCGTCGTTGGTTCAGATTGAACACGGGAATAGGGGATTAGATGTAATTGAACTGCATAAAATAGCCCTTGTGTTGGGGTTTTCGTTGGATAATTTATTATCAGATGACTTTAAGGTATCGGATGAAATGGTGATAAAAGAAACCGAAAAGGAGAAAGAAAAAGAAGAAATTAGAGTATCCGTACCGGATTTAAAAATAAACAAGTTTAAAAACGTTTTGCTTTATATACTCGAAAGATGTGCAGGGAAGCCTAACGTTGGAGAAACTGTGTTATATAAGTTGCTTTATTTTTCTGACTTCAATTATTATGAACTTTACGAAGAGCATTTGACAGGTGCGTTATATCGAAAATTACCTTACGGACCTGTCCCACAGAGAATGGATACTATCATAAAGCAAATGATTGAAAAAAAAGAATTACAACGTATTAAAACCGATTATCATGGCTACGTACAAACACGTTATCTACCATTGATAAAAAGTGATTTAACAGCGTTAAAAGCTAGCGAAAAAGAAATTATTGACCGTGTAATTGACCAGTTATCTGACTGGACAGCAACGTCAATCAGTGACTACTCACATAAGGACATGCCCTGGATGGCTTCAAAAGATGGTGAGGATATTAACTACGAACTGGTTTTTTACAGAGATGCTCCTTACTCTTTAAGAAATTATAGTGAAGAAACGGAAGAGCTATGAATTTTGAAGAACTAAATGAGTTTCAAAAAGATTTGAAACAGTTAAAAAAGAAGTATAGAACATTAGACGAAGATTTAGCCGTAGTTAAGAAAGTTCTTGAAACAGTGCCGGAGGAAAGACCGCCATTTAGCTTTCTAATTGATAATTTAGGAATAGAAACATGCGTAATAAAAGTAAAAAAGATAGCTTGTAAATCATTAAAAGGAAAAGGAGTAAACTCGGGGTTACGATTGATTTATGCATATTTCAAAAAAGAAAGTAAAATAATATTTGTTGAACTCTATCATAAAAAAGATAAAGAAAATGAAGATAAAGAAAGAATAAGAAATAACTTTAAATAAAAATAACCTCATTATCAGAAAAAATAAGACTACATTTGCATTCTATGAGTAACAAGATTGTCGTAAAATCGTTGGCTAATTTTAAATCGCCAGATGTAACTAAATTACAGGAAGTCAAAATTGATGATAGAACATCAATCTATATTGCAATCGGTGCAGATGTTGAAGAAGCGAAGAAACACTTTTTAGCGAAGAGAACGGAATTGAATTTAATCAATTTCCCTAATAATAAAAATTGATTTTCCGAAGGTCTAAAGGTGTGATTCTTCAAAACTTTCAAAAGCTCATAAAAACCATGAATTCCGCCACAGTCATATTTAATCTTTTGATATTAAACAATTAAGATAAAATTAATAATATTAGGCAAATTTCAATTCTTTTAAAAGGTAAAGATATTTACTCGTATATTTTTCGTAGCCGCTAAGGGCATATTGATCTTTAATGCAATAGTACTCATCAGTACAAAGATTTGAATACCGGTATAATTAAATTCAGAATGTAATATTTGGAAAATATGATTTAATATAAACATAGTGCCATATTCTGTACCTACAAATTCTCCTTTAACCGTTTGGTTTACACGTATATCCAAATCTCCTAAAAAATGATGTTTTATTGGAAACATATAGAAAATGAAAAATGACAATACTGACAACAAAACAAAAATCAGGTATTTACATTTTTTAAGTGAAAATAATTGTTTAGTTATAAATGAACTTGAAAATAAAGAGGTGATTTTATTATTAAAATAAGGAATACAGACAATAATCGCAAGAGCATAAGCAATGAATATAATTGAAGGTGAATAGAAAGTAATATTATCAAAACCCCAAAATCTATTTAGAAAATTGTATTCATTAGCAGAAGACTGTCTGAAAATAAAAACCATAATGAAATAAACGGCTATTAGGATATAAGACAGGCAGACTAAATTAATAAATGGATTTTTATTTGAAACATTTTGTATTGCAACGGATTTAATATGCTTTTTCCCACACCACCGCCAAAGTCCCTGCCCTTTGTTCGGCCTTCTTAAAATTGGTGAAATCCCGAATAAATTCAATGGTGCCAATCAGGAAATCTCCTAAATCCAATCAATTTCGGGTTTCCTAATCACTTTTCTGATATAAAAAAGAAATAAAATACAATGAAGGGAATAAAACACATTGTTATTCGTTATAAACAATAAATATAAATCATATACCTATGAAACAGTTATATATCATTCTCCTTGCGGCAATCGCTTTTTCCTGTACTATGAAACAACCCGATAAGAATCTTGAAACTAAAAAGCCCAAAAGATTTTTCTCGGATCAAAGTTTCTGGAATCAGCCCCTTGTGGAAAATCCGGAAATTGATTCCCGTAGTCCGAAGTGGATAGAAATGTTAAAAACCGAACCGACTAAAAATAATTTTTCACCACAGTATATTGTATATACCATACCTGTTTATGAAGTTGATAGCACGACACCAGTGGTTAATGTTAAATTTCATTATTTAACCCCTGCTTTAAAAAAATTATGGGACACTACCAAAGAAAGATTTGGACATGGTTCGGGCTTCAATCCGGTTCCTATACCTGCCGATGCTTTGCCGGATCCCGAAGGCGATCATCACTTGGCTGTCATTGATTGGGGCAGAATGCTCGCTTGGGATATGTGGGGATGTGAAAAATTACCTGATGGTTCCTGGGCTTCAAATACTGGTATGAAATACAAACTGAATGGATCGGGGGTATTCGATACTGCCGATTTTAACATTGCCAATGGGGAATCGGTTCATTTTTATGGTCCTAGCCGAGCCCCTGGAGTTCCAGCAATTGCTGGTTTAATTATGTATGAGGAAGTGGCAGCAGGTGAAATCAGGCATAAACTTTCCTTTGGTAGCCGTTATGTCGCACTTCAGGAGTTCGCTTGTCCTCCCGCCATCTGGACTGACGGAGTGGTACCTGGAGGCATACCCGAAGGGTCGGTCATTCAGCTGGATCCGAAACTGGACCTTTCCAAGTTTGACCTCACACCCGAAGAAAAAATTGTAGCCATAGCTCTTCAGAAATATGGAATGGTTCTGGTTGACGGTGCCGGTGGACAACCAATTTATGTTGAAGGTTTGTATGGTCATCATGGAAAATCCTGGAAAGGGAAACTGCGGGAATGGGGAAAGAAAGGAATAAATTCTATTCCTTATGACAATTACAGGGTGTTAAAAGCAGAGAAAATAGTTTATAAGGGCGATGCCAAATCTCTCTTATCCAAAAAAGGTTCACACAAATCAACCTCCAGATAATCCGATCGGAAATCAAAAACCAAATCATACTGCCACCACTAATATTATTGAATTATATGGCATTTACAGGAGAAATAGACTACATTTGTTTTTTAAGTTAAATGTTGATTGAAACGGCAGTTTTTGTTCCCATAGTGTTAATACAATTTTGAAAGGCTTTCCTAATAAAACTGCCGTTTTAATAATTCTTCCAGTACCCTCTTTTTACTTCTACCAATCTTTATTCACCGTATAATAAATATGTTTATGAACTATAAATTTGGAAAACCAATAGTCAATTTCCATTCCCCTGATTTGTCGAAATTGCAAGAGGTTGTAATTGATGATAGAACAAAAATCTATATTGCCATTGGTGCCGATGCCGAAAAAGCCAGGAAGCATTATTTTAAAAAGAGAGAAGCCAATAATAAATTTCCTATTCCCGCTAAGAAATCGGAAAAAGGATGATTTGAAATATTAACCGGAAATTTGTTCTTTCAAGTCTTTAAATGAAGCCGAAGAGTGGCTTCAAAAAGAAGCTAATTGATGATAAGCCTCACTTAAGAAGATGATATATATTATATTAATATATTAGGATATTATTATATTATATATTATCTTTGTTAAGCTTTTTTCATACATCATTCAAGGAATTATGTATTATAAGGAGGCAGTTTATTGAAACTGCCTTTTTTAATGATTCCAAAATTCAAGTAATTAATGCAACTTTTTAGAGGGAAATAAATTAATAATATTTTTCAAGACAAAGGAGAAAGAAGAAAATCTTTCCCCTCGTCCTGATGGATAAAGTTTAATTTTGCT
>Ga0182030_10025818_pt1 | contig 10674 bp, 12 predicted proteins | sample 812S3MmetaG_FD_121299 | JGI IMG/M metagenome (GOLD analysis project Ga0182030, IMG submission 121299) | Permafrost microbial communities from Stordalen Mire, Sweden - 812S3M metaG (Illumina Assembly) | ecosystem: Environmental > Terrestrial > Soil > Wetlands > Permafrost | place: Sweden... | reverse complement strand
CGGCCTGAAACTGACTTCGAGAGGCTGCCAGGGGCACCTGCTGGCTCAGCCATTGGATCGGGATGACCGCGCTCGGTCCCTCAAGGTTCTACCTGATCTCATTTGTCATATGAACGGACAGGCATGCATGTAACAAACGCGACCAGTATGAACTTTGATGGGTTGGGCAGACTGGGCGCTTTATGAATGCAACGACGCCGGACGTTGCCAAACCTCGGCGCCCGGGTCGCGCGTGCGGCGCTGGCGTGGCCGATCTGGTGAGCCATGGCGCCGGGTGGCGGGGCTCGCCGTGTGGGCTTCGGGCGTCCGGCTTTGTTAGGGAGTCGGCTCTTTCCGATCCCACTTCTGCCGCCAGAGTTCTTGAGCAGGACCGCCAGGAGGTTCGATCAACTCTCCGACTGAAAAGAGGGCGCGCCGGCTTCTCCAGGCCTGCCCAACCTCGACAACTAAGGATGCGGTCGGCGATAAGCACCGTGTGGATTTCGATGCTGCCACTACCAGTCCACCAGATTCAATAGGTTAGCGAGATTGGGCGGCGTGGGCATCGTTTTTCGCGCGTGTTGTTTGCTAGAGACGACAACATTTTGTTGCCTATACAGGAGGATGCCCACGGTGCCCACCTCGTCCTGGGCCTCAAGTGGACGCACCTGAACCGGGTGGCTGTCACCATCAAAATCGAGCAGCTCTTCTGGCACCAGGACGTCGCGTCCGAGAGGCAGAACGAGCTGACGAGGCGGATTCAAGAAGGGCTCGCAAGGGCCCTTGTGAAGAAGGCGAGGGACGCCAGCGAGCCGCCACCGTGCATGCCACAGAATCCGCCAGCGCCGGGGGAACCGCCAAGTTTTGCGGACGTGGAATTGACGATACTCACTGTACAATAGGCTGCTTGACTCGGTGGCAGTCATCGCACGTCGAGGCCACCCATCACGACCTTGCAGTTAACAACATCATTCGCAATCGTTCCGAGTCGAAACTCGCACCCTATGAATCGTCACCGCCCTTGATCCCCGAAGCGCCGATCTCTTGCTGGACACGCTGTACTGCCGGCAGGCGCGCCAAGATAGACCGCACAGAACTGACTTCAAGAGCCAACAGTGTTTCGTGAAAGAGGTCGTGCGTCAATTCTTGCATTATTCCTAAGACCACTTGTCCCCTCTTGGTCAGAGGTACTAGGAAGGTGGGCTCCAGCCTCAATTTATCGCGATCGATCAGATAGTCCGAGTAGTCATAGTAGACCAACCCTTGACCGACCAAAAACGATATGTATCGCTCGATGAAACGATGCTCATCAGAACGGACGCTCCAGGCTATGCCAGATTGGTGGGCGCGGAATTCGGCGAGTTCCATGCACAACGACATGGAAAAGAATAACTTCCTTCCCATGTCAGTGATTCCAAAGCCGAACAGTTCAAAGAAGCTCATTCGGAAGCTTGGATTGAGATGAACGTTTTGCACCAGCGCACGAACAACGTCTGCTTCCGTCATGGGTTGCTCAATGGGCCGAATCGTCGCAAAGAACGCAGCTGGATCGCCGTTCGTCACAGTTTGCGATCGTGGAACTGATATCGGACCGTCAAGCGGCAGCAGTGACCGAAGCTGCTGGCGAGCGTCCGTCCAGAAGATGGCATCGGTGGTCGGATCGTGGATTGCAAGCAAAACGGGCACAGGGAACTCACGCCAGTAGTTTGAATGCTTCGCTGACGGGTAGTAGATGATCGATTGGTCGTCCCCCTGGAGATAAGACTCCCCGGATTTCACTTGAACTGCCACAACTAGCCCTGTGGCACGTCCGTCCATTCCAACGAATTCGACTTGACCGTCGATTCCGACATCGGAGTTGGACGTCTCTCGCCAGATGAGGCCGAGATCAGAGATCTCGCTTGCGAATCGGTTAACGCCCTTTCGCTCCTGTATCTGCGCGTGTCCATACTTCGGGAATTCGTCCATGGAGTCTCGCATAGTCGCCGCGATGTATGCCGACCAAGCTTGATTCAGTCGGAATCATACCGGTTTAGCGGAGGTACGATCCATTCGTATCCTTCCGCCAGCCTTTTACGCGTCTTCGGATCTTTCAATCCAGCTACTGCTGTGTGTGATGGGTGCCAATCATTGGGGTCTTGAACGTCTTGATCTAAGTACACCTTCTGGCCATTCTCCCGCATCCACGAAGTCGGCACAGCTACAAGGCACCATCCAGACCACACTCCCTTTAGAAAGTCGATGGGAGATTCACCATGCTCTACAGCCACGTTTTCGGCAAAGACCGACATTGGTGTCGCGTCTTTGGAATTCTGGAAGTTCTGAGAGGTTGGTCGCCGTTCCTTGCGATCCTTGTCGAAAACGGTCTTGGTAGGGTCAATACGTCTGAAAAGTCTCGTTCCGTTGGGTATTCCAATCGGATCATCATTCCGATCAGGCATCTCTTCACGAAACTAATCTTTCCCTAAGAATTTCCTCCAACGCGTCCATGTGATCGCCTAGAGGTCCATCCCATTCCAGTCCGGGGTTATTCCGATCGCTGAAAACAACATAACCAACAATGTCACCCGGCTCGAAGGCGATTTCCAGATCCACACCGTTCTCATGCCAATCTAATTGGACCCCTGATCTTTGCGTTGGAGTCCATTGAGGCGCCGAACTATCACTGCTCATGAACAAGCTAAGCGAATCCATCGCGGTCTGAATTACTGACAAGTCGATTGGTGGAGCACCCTGTCGATCCCAATTGTGTGGAAGCGATAGCAGTTTGCCGACGTGGAGGATTGACGGCTTTAGCCAGCGGGGACCCGGCAGGCTCGGGACAACAAATCGTGCTCGTCGCCGATCCCCGCCCGACTCCACATCGAGTTCGATCGCCCCCGGCATTTCGGATGCAACCTCAGGGCGTGTCAGGCCGGCAGGACTAGGTCGTGGCTTGATGGTCGTAATATCGTTCCGGCGATCCGTAAGCGTGCGGGGTCGCCAAATGTTGTCCAATACCAAGCTAGCCATTCCTTCGCCTCCAGACCTGATGCATTGGCTTCGTCGTGATTGATGCGAATCCACGAACTATCCATTCGTGCTGTTGATCAAAGAGCTGATAGACTCCGGTCAAATCAGCTGGCGCCGGCTTCCCACGCGCGGTCAGGTTTAGTACAAAAATTGGATGCCGATCGACCGATGTATACGCTGACTGTACCGCTACATATAGCCGCCCAAGTGCCCGACCGGTTTGATCGGTCATCCTGTACCTCGACTGGAAACCTACATCCTCTGGTATACGTAGGTAATCATCGGAATACTGGTTCTCCCAAGTTGTGACTACTCGATCTAGCTCTGCGTGCTTCGACCAAATGGAGCCACTCGGTATGTGATTCACGTAAGTCACCTCGCATTGCGTCGGCACAACATCACCCAGTTTGTGTGCAGCTGCAAATTGCGTAAAAGAAGACAGGGCGGAGCGAAATCGTTCGAGGATATGTACATAGCGTGGGTATGGCTCAGACTGTGCACCCTTCCTCCAGTTTACGATCAGGCGATCGCGTTGCACTTGGATCAATTCATTGAGTGGCTCATTCAAGAACCAAATCCGCGGTGGAGGCGGCGCGTCATCGAACATGTGGAACCTGACACCGACCTTCGGCGCCGTGCTAGCATCAAACTCCTCCAACGCCGGTTCGAGTTCGGCGTGCTCTTCAATTCGAGAGTATCCGTCCGTCCGAAATGCGTCCCAGAGCAACCCGAAATGCGGAGACCGCAAAGATTCAAGAGCCTTGAACTGCAATGAGATGGCCACCTCTACGACTGGCGGCGCATCAAAATTCGGCAATCTTGGTGTCATTTTACCCGGCCCACTTTACCCCTCAGCGGAATCGAGTGAGCTGGGCCGCTTGGTTCCTTCGGCCTGGAAACCCGAGACGATCAGCACTCCGACGCGCGCCAAGTCTCCCTGATTGTGCCAGATCCATTCGCGGAGTATCCAGGACGCCACCTCCGATTTGTTCTTCCCATGTATACCAACGGGGACCAGTCGTTGAAGCACCTGATCTGTGGTTGCATCGAGAGAAACCTGAAGTCGGACGGTCTGAACACCATTCTGTCTGGGCACGAGGTTGTACCTAATTAGATTCTATTTTCAGTGTACTTAGGTACTATCGTGCAATCAAGAAGAATCGTCTGGGATCCTCCAAAGCCGCCTTCGGGAGCGACCTGGAGCTTCGAGCACACTCGTCGCGGCCTGACAGATTGTGGAGTCCGCCAGGAGTCCACACCGCCCGGACCGGCGTCATGGCGTCCATTTGGCGTCCAAACCTGCCGCAGCTGAGTCTTTTTTCAGTGAGCGATGCGCGTAAGTTGATGATACTTTTTGCTTGGGGTGCAAGAGGTCCGGGGTTCAAATCCCCGCGGCCCGACCAAATTCCTCAAAGACTTACAGACCCCGCCCTCCACCAATATCCCTCTCTGGAGTCCATTTGGAGTCCAAAAATGGACGCCAGGCCCAGGCGGCGGACGTCGTCTGGCGGCTCCAGTGTTTTCTACTCGCAAATCTCTGGGGCTCTCTACTCCCTTAAAAACCCGACAAACCCGACAATTGTGGCGTAAATTGTTAATTGCATTGGGTCACTGTGTGTCGGGTCGTCCGAAAAACCCGACACGCAACCCGACAAATCCAGACTGAAAACCCGACAAATCGCCTGTGTGCGCTTGCTGAAGCCCCCGACACCGCGGACCGCCGAATCTGACTCGCAAGGACGGCTGACCCTCAGGCTTCCAGGGGCAAGGTGTGGGCTCCCTACACAGATTACTCACAATACTCAGAATTCACGCACGCGGCCCATCCGACCTCTCAAACGTCACTGGGCCGCACCCAATTCGATTTGTCTGTTGACGAATGAAATCGGGAACCGGTATTCAGGAGATGTAAGCTGCGGCTTCGCCCGAGAGACGGGACTCTCGCAAAACTCCCTCCCTTTCTTCTCGTGCCCAAAGTGTACCCCGATGAAAGTTGAACGGCAGATCCCGTACTACGCCCCTGATGGCTCGTCTCGTGGCTTCCGCACTCTCGATGCGGCCAAGCGTTTGATCGAAGGCGGCTATGTGAAGCCGTCGTGGGGCCGGAAGGGGCATCTTCGAGCCATCTGGCTGCTGAGTCCCGATGGCGGTAACCCCATCCAGACGCGGGCGCCGCAGGGTACCAAGTACAGCGTCATCGAGAAGCTGGAGCACGGGAGCTGTTGGAAGCTGCGCAAGCTGGATGGATGTGACGAGGACGGCGTGCCCTTCTCCACGCGCAATGCGTTCTTGCAGGTGGTGGCGGATTGTCTCGTCGGTTGAGCAGCAAGGCCCAGGTGGGTGCCCGGCATGTGGCGCGGATGCGCGGCGCGTTCAATCGCCCGCGTTTGGCCATGTCCGGTGCGGGCCGGCTTGATAAGCCCGAGGCCAAGGCTGGCGCCGCGGGCGCGACACGGGCCAACGGGGCGCGAAAGGGTGGCCGATTCCGGCGCGAGCCAGGCGAATGTCCAACATTGGACTTCCTGGCCATTAACACGCCTCTTCTGTAGTTGTTCGTAAACCAATGGCGACACTTCCGGCGACCATAATCCCGTTCTGCCCCGTGGAGAGGCGTGCTGCCCGAGAGCCCAAACGCTGGGCGAGTTTTTGGCGGTCAATTCCGTGAGGGGCGTTTCACCGGCGTGATGCTGATTCTTGGCGCGAAGGGCTGTGACCGACTGGAATCCGCCCGACGCTGCCTTCGGCCGCAGTCGCACGATTCGGCTATGCAACTCACACGGCGTTAATCGGGCAGCATAAGGGGTATACTGGTGCTTCACCTTAGCCTGAAGGCCCGGCCGGAAGGACAATCGCAAGGGAACTCGATTGATGGCTGATGACGGTTTTGAGGCACTCGAACCTATTCCTGCACCGGCACACAAGGGACGATTGACCAACCAGCAGATTTTGCTGGGCCAAAAGCACGACCCCTTGGAGATCATCAAGATTTACTCGGAGGACGAATGGGAGCAGTTCGTTCGCGAGTGGATCGAAGGCATTCGCGGGAAGTACACGGACGTTCGCCGGGCTGGCGGGTCTCGTGATAAAGGCCGCGACGTCATCGGATACGTTCAGGCGATGAATGCGTGTGGCCCGTGGGACAACTACCAGTGCAAACACTATGCCCACGCGCTCCATCCGGGCGACCTTTGGAAGGAACTTGCAAAGCTGTGCTTCTATACCTTCGACAACAAGTACACGGTTCCGCGCGCGTACTACTTTGTTGCTCCCTGGGGCGTTGGCCCAGAGGCGATTCTACTCTTTGAGAATCCAGCAAACCTGAAGGCGGGTTTGATCGCACGATGGGAGAAGGGCGATCTCTTAAGAATACGGAAGCAGGAGATCGTTCTCGAAGGCGAGCTTCGCAAACACGTTGAGCAATTCGATTTCAGCCTCGTGAAGGACCTTCCGCCGTCACAGATCATTGAAGGCCACCGAGAGACCCGGTACTTTGCATCGCGATTCGGCGGTGGGTTGGTTCGCCTCCCGCCGGATAAGGCCGACGTCCCCGAAGAGATTGCGCCCGTCGAATCGCGATTCGTTGAACAACTCCTTCAGGCTTATGGTGATTACCTCTCGCAGGATCTAGCCACGGCCGCTGCCTTGAAGGATCACCCTGCTCTCAAGAAGCACTTCGACAGGCAACGGACCCATTTCTATTTGGCCGAATTGTTACGGAATTTCACACGGGACAACATCCCGGAAGACGGCTGTTTCGAACGGCTTCAAGAAGCGATCTATGACGGCGTTATCGACACTGCCGAAGCAGATCACCAAGACGGCTTCGAGCGGGTAAAGAAAACAATTGAAGTGGCAAGGGCGATTCAAATTGATAGTCACCCTTTAAGAGAATGCCTGGAAGGGTATCACCGTAGTGGTGTCTGCCACCAACTCGCCAACGACGACCGGCTGACATGGGTACCGTAAACGCACCGTTCAATTCGCCGCTTGAGTGCGGGTTGCGGACTCTCGTGCTGCTGGCCGCTGCACAGCCAATCGCATGCGATCTCCAGCGCCTCGTGTTTTATGATTACCTTCTAGTCAATTCCGGCGATGTGCCTAACGGTCCGGATAGTATCCACCCGGCGACTCCACTTCGCTCTGGAGAAGCGCTCGTAAGGCGCCATTGGGTCGAGCGCGGCCTGCTACTTATGATCAGTCGAGAACTCGTCAGCCGATTCTTTTCGGAGAATGGTATTCTTTACAAGGCTTCGCCTCTGACCAGTTCATTCCTCGCCTATATGGAGCAGCCATACACGAGGAAGCTCCAAGAACGAGCTGCATGGGTAATCGCGACCTTCGGCTCCTATTCAGACCAGCAGCTCGTCGAGTTCTTCAGGAACAACCTCGACCGTTGGAGCGGGGAGTTTATCCGTGAAGACTTACTTGAGGATGACCAAGCATGATTAGTGGTTTCCAACTGCGCCGTCTTCGCGTTATAGGAAAAGGCAAAGATCCGGCCGAAGTGTCGTTCGACCGAGGCTTCAATGTCATCGCTGGCGCTTCGAATACAGGAAAGTCGTACATCCTCCAATGCATCGACTTTATGCTCGGATCAACAAAGCGACCGAAGCGCATTAAGGAAAGCATTGGCTATGAATCGGTGTTGCTTGAGATCGAGGATCACGAAGGCAAAACTCATCAGCTCGAACGGAGCCTTTCCGGCCATGCTTTTGTGCACAGGATGATCTCAGGGGACCAAGTCCTCTCAGAGGAGAGGCTTTCAGAAAAACACGAGCCGAACGACAAAGCGACGATATCTGGCCTCCTTCTTGAGCTTTCGAAGGCATGGGGGCTGAAGATTCGTCAGAATGAATCTGGAAAGACGCGTCCGCTCAGCTTCCGCGATCTTTCGTGGCTCTCTCTGATGGATGAGGTGAGAATCATAGGGGATGAGTCGCCTGTGCTGTCTGGCCAGTACACCACGGGGACCGAGGAGCTTTCGTTCTTCAAGCTGGTTCTGACTGGCATCGATGATGCTAGCGTGATCGCACGGGAGTCGCGGAAGGAAAGCAAGGCAAAGCAGAAGGCTCAACTTGAATTGCTCGACCGGATGATACCGGCACTTGAAGCAACAATTACAGAACTTGACAAGGAGCCTGCCTCAATCGAGGATCGTCGAAGAAAGATCGATGCGACGGTTGCCGAGCGCTCGGAGGTTCTCACCGCAAGTCAAAAGGAAATCGCCGGACTTGAAGTGCAGCGGCGAGAGGCGTGGGAGAACGCGAAAACCCTGGAACGCCGGCAAGGCAGCACCACTGAACTCAGGAATCGTTTCAACCTACTGAAGGAACATTACAACAACGATTTGGCAAGGCTTCAGGCAATCATCGAGGTAGACCAATACTTTTCGCAGCTCCAACAGGTTCGGTGCCCACTTTGCGGAGCTGCATCGGACCAACACGACCCGGCCGTCCACACCGATCAGGGGGTCGACCAACTGGAGACCATCAGGCGGGCGTGTCGCGCTGAAATCAACAAGATCAATGGGCTACTACGAGACCTCGTTGGTACTACGGCTCAACTTGATTCGGAGCTGACAGCGTTAAGCGAACAATACTCAGAGCAGGCTTCACTCTTTAAGTCCACAACCCAAGAGATAACCACTCGCCTGGCGCCTGCCGCCAAACGGTATCAGTTTGAACTTTCAGAGGTTATGCAGATCAGAGATCAGTTAGCAGAGGCTGAAGTCCTACAGGGCAGGTTAAAGGAGTTGAATGCGGAGCGAGAGCGTATCGCGAGTATCGTGTGGAAGAAGGAACCTAAGGAAGGGAACTCGAGTGTCCTTTTACCGCAGGCAATCGAGGCGTTCACTCTTTGTGTGCAGGCCTCGCTAGAAGCCTGGAGGTATCCGGGCCTCACGAGGGTGACGTTCAGCGACGAAAAGGTTGACCTGATCATCTCCGGTGAGGACAGGGGCAGCGAGGGGAAAGGATTCAGGGCTATTGCCAACGCAGCCTTCATGATCGGGCTGCTCGATTATTGCACTGGGGCGGAGAATGAATTGCCTCACCCCGGCCTCGTCGTCCTTGATTCCCCTCTCGTCACCTATAAGCGGCGCGACACGGAACCAGGAGAAGAGATTCCTGAAGACGTTACAACTGCTTTTTATGAGGCCCTCAGCAAACTGTCTGCGGAAAGTCAGGTAATCGTTCTTGAGAACAATGATCCCCCGGAGGAGCTTCACCAGAAGATTCACTACACCCATTTCTCCCGGTCCATGATCGGGCGATATGGGTTTTTTCCGCTCACAGAGAGCACTTCGAAGAAGTGACTATTCAACCGCTGCGGTTTGCCACAACGGTGTAATTGCTTGCTGACGCCCAGAGCCTCCCTGCATCTGCGCCCAGGCGGCGTTTTCGGATATCAGTCCTGGTGAGCTAGAGACCGGGCAAGACCTGGGCAACCACGGTAGGAGGGAATCCTCTTGGGGAGTCCCCGTCATGGAATTCTCGCAGGCGGTCCGCAATGGAAGCCTCCCCGACGCCGCGGGGTTTGCAGCTCCGGTCTTGCTCGGTCTCGGGAGTGGGATTATCGTAGAAGTGGCCTGAAGCTGAAAATGCCGCAAACCTTGCGGCTGGCGGCGGTGGTGCGGGCGGCTATAGCTTGGTGGCCGTTAGTTCAACGGCGATGCGGTAGTCGCCGTCGATTCCGTTGGCCCAGACTTTATAGGTGTAGGGGCAAAGGCCAGGGTCTTGGTCGCGCTTCAGGCGGCGCGTCCGATTTTTGAGGTCGCTCTCCGCGATCTCGCGCGCTTCGCCGATGCTGGCGACAACGCCGACCGGCGCGTACTGCCCGTCTTCGGATTCCGCGATCAACATCGCGAGGCCCAGGTTGGTCGTGTCCGGCGCGGGCAAGCCCGAGGCCAAGGCTGAGGCGACCAACGCGACACGGGCCGACGTCAGCGCAACGGCGGCCAACGGTCGCACAAATCCCTGAGGTCCGAAACGGGAGCATGCACCAACCAGGACAGGCCGGCGGCGCGCCGATGCCGATGCTGCCGAAACGTGGCTGCAGCGAGCCTGGTTGCGGCGCCGTGGCCGTCGATGGCGGGCGCTGCCCAGCACACCAAGCCGCGGCACGGCAGGCAAGGCAGCGATCCTATGACGACCGGCGCGGCACGACGGTCGAACGCGGCTACGACGCGCGACACCGCGCCCTCCGGACGGTCTGCTTCCAGAGGGACGGCTGGCGCTGCGTGCGGTGCGGGTGGATGCCGCCTGGCTGCTTCCAGGCGCAGGCCTTTGGGCTGGAGATCCTGGTGGGCTCGGCGCTGGAGGAGCTGCAGGCCGCCTTCGCGGCCGGCGAGCGGCATCTGCACTGCGACCACGTCCTGCCTATCACGGGACGGGACGATCCGCGGCGTCTCGACCTCGGCAACGTGCAAACGCTCTGCGACACGTGCCACAGGCGCAAGACGATGAAAGAGAATGGGTTGCGGCCCATCGCGCGGATGGCTGCGCAGGGCCCAGACCGGTAGGGCCGGTCGATTACCTGGGGCTCGGCCGCGGTGACCAACGATGGCCATGCGCACGGCAATCCGCGAAATTGAAATTTCTGTTTTCATTTTGAGACCACCAAATGCCAGCAAAACCGCTGAATTTCGAGGTCAAAAAGGCTAGAGATCTCCGCCAGTTGTCCGCG
>Ga0182030_10025816_pt1 | contig 10674 bp, 9 predicted proteins | sample 812S3MmetaG_FD_121299 | JGI IMG/M metagenome (GOLD analysis project Ga0182030, IMG submission 121299) | Permafrost microbial communities from Stordalen Mire, Sweden - 812S3M metaG (Illumina Assembly) | ecosystem: Environmental > Terrestrial > Soil > Wetlands > Permafrost | place: Sweden... | reverse complement strand
TGATAATCCCGTTTATCACGTAGGTATGCATACAGCCAAGGAGGCGGTCAGTCATCTAATCGCTCTATGACGCTTTCCCATGCGTCTAGCTCGTCGCGGTAAACACTCCACCGCTCGTCCATTTCATCGCCGCCGTGAATGAGGACCGTGATTTTACCTTCGGGCGGATCGCCCTTGATTCGGGGAAGGGAAAAAACCTGGTATCGCGTGATCTGATGTTTGTGTGCCCGTCGGAGCCGCTCCAGTCCGTTCCGGACCCATTCATCGGCAACGCCGCTGGGATGCAAATTCTGAATCGCGTGCAGCGACGTTGCTGGAGGCTTGAGTTCCTCGTGTACGATTGGCACAACAAAGCGTCGCGCGAGATTGTCAAGGTTAATGGCTTGCGCCTTTAGTGGCCGCATGTACAACAGGGTAACTCCCACGGTCGTAAATAGGGGATTCAAGATCGGGTACTGATTGCGCATCTTCTCCAGTGCGGCACGCACCTTCCCTCTCAGTATGTCCGAATCGCCCGGCTTGATGGCCGGTGGCCCGAGGTCCGCGCAAGCCACTCCCAAGCGGGTTATCAACCTTACGTTCTTCGCACTTGCCTCGCGCACCAACCGAAACAGCTTAGCGTGCTGCTGTCGTCCTAAATTCGGACCGTAGAGCGTGGCGATATCGTTGGGTCGTAATTCTCTCCGTTTCAGAATTTCGCTTTGAGCTGACTGTTTGTTCATCAGCAGAAGCGCGTCGTACAACTTCTTGCCGTACTGCGTTTGACCGCTCTTTCCCAGCCGAACCAGTCGGCCGTATTCTTCAATCGAATCATCGCGGAGCTCGTCGTAATCGGTATCGTATGGACGCTTGATCTCAAGCTCGCGCACCCCGTCAATCTCGTCGAAATCCCCTGTTGCTATTCGCTCGTGCAGTTCAAGATCCCTTATGAAGCGTGTCAGCGTGGTCACTTCGAATGTCATGAACGGTGAGGACGGTTCCTCGTCCGCGAAACTGTAGCTGCAGAACAGCGCTTCTACCAGGCGATCATCTTGGAGTAACAACGGACGCAGATGGGAAGGACGCGAGGAAATCGGTGTTTGGAGCAGATCAAGGTAATGTTTTGGCAGTTGATGTATCTGAGGCGGAGTGCGTTCAAGGCCAACATGGAAGTGCATGCGGATCGCGACGGGCACCCGGAAAGGGGCCTGTCGTCCTTGTGCCTGTAGCGCCTTGGCAACTTGCGATACGAACTGCTTATCAACTGCTTCAGTATTCAGGCGTTTCTTGGACTGTGCATCTAATTCCAGATGAAGATGGATTCGCGCCATTTTGCGCTTGCGATAGGCGAACAGTGCGGCTTTCTCGGAATCTGTGAATCCAGTCCAGCCTGGCATCCTCACATCTTCCTCCGTCCTCCTATTTTCTCCTACTCTAGCGGTGGGTGCACTGGTCGTAGTGGTCTTGCGACCATTCCTCAATCGAATGCAATCCGTCGTTCAATTTCGCTCAGAGTCGCCAGGTCCTCCCTCCGGTCGTAGAGCTTGGTTGTCCTTGGGTCCGAATGATTTGCCATGTCCTGTGCTGCTTCGAAGGATCCGCGCCCGTGGTCGGCAGGGTGAGAAGCTCGATCTCATGGGCGATTTACTCACCGCACCATTGTGACTGGCTTTGAGTTCATCCTTATATATGCAAAGACAGTCCTCGATTTCTGCTGGCGCCAGGCGCGAGAACGGTTTCGGCAAAATCTCCGGATCGAAGGCTTCACCGCCAATGTTAAAAGTCCGTGCGCCGGTCTTTGTTCCCGCGTGCAAGTACACCAGCTCAGGAGCCTTTCCAAAATAAGCCCCGATGCGGTGACTGATGTCGTATACGGTAAGTGCTCCGATCCCCCTGATACTTCCAACCTCGTCGCGCACCAGCCGGTGAACGGTGGCAAAATCAGGAGCTTTCGCCAGTTTGCGTCGGATTCCTTGGAGCCGTCCCTCGACCTGTTCCAACAAAACTCTCGGGATGCGCCGTTGATGCGGATGCCGCTTACCCCCTGGCATCTGACACAAAGCAGCCTTGCGGATCGCCTCGGTAGGGCTGCGCTGAATTTCAAAAAAACGGATCTCGGCGCGCGCGTCGTCGCGGTATTCCCGAATGTAATCGGCAACAATGTCATCGAAGGTCATGCTTGCTCGCGGGGATGCAGCAGTGCGCGAATTTCATCATCCTGGAAAGTCCGAATCCCACAATCGCTGTTTCTCCAAAAATATTCGACGTGATTGCCGGCCTCGTTCCACGCACGCGCAATGGTTTCCACGGGCGGATAGCAAAGAGGCGTCCCGTTTAGCGTCGGGTGATTGGCTGTCACAAGCAAAAGATCAAGTTGAACCGCGGCTTCCCCCTCGACGAGGCGAGGCCACGCAATTTGAAGAAGACCTGTCTCACTTACAAGGCTGCCTTCCTCTGCTGCCTGAGGCACATCTCCATACTGAGGTTCATCCGCTACCCGCATCGCCCAGCCTCTCAAGACTTCTTCTGGAATTTTCCGTTCAGGATTACAAAGCACCGCCACGCACCCCCAATCTGCTGCGATGCGACCGGCGCTGGCAGTTGGTAGTTCTGCCTTCCAAAGAGCCTGCGCTTCAGAGACCAGGTCAGCTGCTGCGAAGACCGAGCGTGTGCACTGAACCACTTTCCCCTGACCAACTTCGGCCGAGCGTGAAAACACCATCGTGTATGTGTTGCCACGATTCCCGGAACGACGCCCATAGCGAATCGGTGCTGTTACTGTTTTCACCGTAGTCATGTCCAGCGTGGCCTTCCGCCATGCTGGCCGATTCTGTTCCGAGTCCCACAACAGCGAGCCGATGATGAGAACACCAACGCTGAGAGGCACCGGATCACTCCTCTTCGGCCTCAGCAACCTCAACAGCCGCGACCAGTTCTGGAACAAACGCCGAAACATCCTGAATCACCACGATTCCCTTTCTCGGCAAATAGTAATCCTGCACCGTCCGGTAACGGTCCCCGAATTTGTCGATGAAGTCTTTCCTTAGCTTTTCGTTGCGGCTCAACACGCTGGACAAGGCGCGCCCGCCATTGAAGAATTTCTCACCGTGCGCAGTCCCCAGCACGTAAAGAAATTTTTCCTTCAGAGTCTCATACTCCGCCATTTGGTAGAAGTCCTTGAAGAGGGAGTTTTGCCGAATCGACTCCGGGCCGCCTTGCAAGTGGATAAACTTGAATTCCGCGATGCGGAGATTAGTCTCCAGATCAAAGGCTCGGCCGGTATTTCCTGCACCGAGCGAAACAAATTCAATGACTTCGTTTGGCCGCAGAATGTGCGGAAGACAGAGAAGTATCCCCAAAGCGTGAATCACCACGTTGATCTGCCCGGCCAGTTGCTTGATCAGACCAGCGGCTCCCAGTACTTCAGCCTTAGCCCCACTCGACTCAAGTACGGCCGCGTATTTTGCCGCGGAAACGCCTTTTACGGATTTCTCGATCTGATAGATAGTCTGGGTCAGGTCTGCGCCCCGGAATGTCTGGAGCAGGTGAAGCGCTTGTGCGATTGCCATCTGAGGCTGTTTCGATTCTTCGGCCACGCTCTTGGTGAATCATTACTTCCAATCTTTGCTCGATTTTAACTGACGCAGGATAATGGGCTTACTCGGCGCACCGAGGTTTCGACGTCAAGGACATGAAGGTGTCAAGGAAGAGTTCTTCTACGGCAGCCACGGGTGGCAAAGGCTATACCTTCGCCGACAAAGTCGCCGCCGGATTTCTCGTGCAGATGCTGGCCCGTGCCTTCCCTCTGGAAGTTGCGCTGGGGTTTATCGCCGAGCTTCATTTCGAAACGAAGGAATCGGGCAGAAATCTCGACGATCTTCACCTAGTCCTTCAGAATAGCAGCGGTAATTCGCGCTGGTCCGTTTCGGTCAAGAGCAATCGGCAGCTCTCTGGAACAGGGTTCAATGCAGCGCTGGCGGGCGATCTCTGGGCGGATCGGAGGGGGGAACGAGACACCACCTTCGACCCAAACTCCGACCTGTTCGGTCTGGTTACGGGCACTGTTGCTGATGGGCCCCTGCACGACTGGGAAGAGCTACGACAGGAAGCCGCGGACACAACACCAGGTCGTTTCCTTCTAAGGATCGACGGGACAAAACAGATCTCCTCAGCAAAGAAGAAGATATTTTCCAGCCTCTACCCCGTCGAGAATCCCGACCAGGCACAGCGCGAAACCACTGCGCGTCTGGCCGCACGGCTTCACGTGCTGCACTTCAACAAGAACCGGGAAGGAGGAGATTACATCAATCAGTGTGCCCGATTAGTCTCTTCGGGCAGTGTCGAAGAGGGCACGAAGCTATGGAACGCGCTCTGTCAGCTTGCGGCAGACAATCGAGGCACGGGTGGATATTTCGATCTGCCAAAGCTGTTACAACGGCTTCGCGGCACATTTGACCTGGTTGATTACCCGGACCTCAGGGCTGATTGGGCGCGACTGGACGCGATCAGCGGAGACAACCTCGCGAATGTGAGGTCTGTCTTGGGTGCGGATATTCATCTGGATCGAGCTTCTGAACTCGCCGAGATATTGAAGAGCATCAGCGAACACGGCATTATTTTCGTGGCTGGTGAATCCGGCTCCGGAAAGTCCTCACTCGTCGCGCAACTGGCGCGGGAACCTGGCAGGTTCGGCCACATCATCTGGTTGACGCCTGCACAACTGTCTAAGACCAGCCAGAATGAGATCGCAACGACCAATGGTCTGCGGCACACGTTGCGGGAGTTGATCCGGTCCTACTCTCGCATTTCCTCCCTCCTAGTGATTGATGCTTTGGAGAAGTTCGAAGGCGAGGCCCGATCACGGGCCATTGAACTGCTGCGCACGCTTTGTGAAAGTGGCTTTGCCGGATGGAATGTCGTGATCTCCGGTCACCTTCAATCATGGGAGAAAGCGCAGCGCCTTCTCCAGGAAGCCGGCGCCACAGATTTCGTCAAGAGCGATCTTGAACTGCCAAGCATCTCAGCGATCCGGAGTGCAGTTCATAATGTTCCGGGAATCAGTCTGCTTCTGTTTCGTCCGGAACTGCAGCAAATCCTTCGCAACCTCCTGGTGCTCGATTGGGTTTTGAGGGCCAACCTTGTCCAGAGCTTGTCGAGCGAACCCGGAAAACGAATGGGCGAGACCGGTCTGATCAACCTGATCTGGGAGCATTGGATTGGGAAAGATCGAAGGCTCCAGCGCGACAGACTCCTTCGTGAACTAGGCGAACATGAGGGAGAGAAGCTGAGCGGCGCCGTGAGCGTCGATGCCATTAAAGAAGTCCAGCTCCTCGAACTGCTTGAGACTTTTTCGAAAGAGGACCTCGTCAGAATTAGCCTGCCATCGGTGCGGTTCACCCACGACCTTATTGGAGATTGGGCACGATTCCGTGCTTTATCCAATCTCGACGGCAATTCAATCGGACGAATCCGATCGCTTGTCCAGATTCCCCGGTGGAATCGCGCGATCCGGCTCTACGCTCAATCTCTACTTGAAGGGAAGGCGGACGTCGCCGACTGGAACAAGGCCCTAGCTGAACTCGATGCGCCCGATGCGGAATCGAAGGTGGCCAAGGATCTGTTTCTGGAGGCGCTGATCTTTGCGGCCGACCCACTGCCGCTGCTGGAGGCAGCGTGGCCGGATCTCATCACCGATAAGGGCAAACTCCTCAATCGGCTGATGGATCGACTGCACTTAGTGGCTTCGTTCCCCGATCCGCGATTCCGCTCGCTCGTACCCAAGGACATTGAGGCATCGGAGTCCTGGTTCCGCGTTCCGATGCCGCTGTATTGGATTCCCGCCCTTTTGATCTTCTCGGCCCATGCGGATGATGTCGCAAAAATTGCTATTAAAAAAGGGGCCGAGGTATGCGCCCTCTATTTGAGAAACATGCCCTCAGAAATGCCTGGAAGGAAGCAAGCGGCACATCTCGCGCTTGTGTTGGCTCGTGAACTCCAGGATCTGGTGGCGGCGTGGCCTTATGTCGGACACGATCAGAAGGCGATTTACGAGGCGATGCTACTTGGTGCCAGCGAAGAGCCTGACAGCGTCGCGCAAGTTGCTCTCGAAATCGCCGGACGCAGACCAGAACCCGATCATGCCATCGAGCGCCGCGAACGGGCGGAGGAAGAAGCGGCGGCTCGCGAAGAACGCTGGAGGAAGGAACATCCCGAGGAGTACGAACAGCGACGCGCCTCGGTTATGGCTCTACCGGGCGGGACGTATTTTCCGCGTCGCAGGCGGCCTCCTTTGCCAGATGGCCCTCAGCGACGCATCCCTGAGGGGTTCCGCAGTGCGATTATGGATTGGGGCGCCTTAACAGAACTCATGTCACTGCTGGCGGGCTCGCAGTGCTCTTCATCTATCACCGTGAATGGCTCTCGGGGAATGAAGACGCCGAACACTGGTGTTTCGATGTAATGAGGAACCTGCAGGACGTCACCAGCGAAGAGCACGAAGATCCCGAATCCGGCGATCTTGGCCTGAGTGTCGAGACATTCCTCGGTGAGCTTGGGGTCTTCCTCCTGCAGGAGCGACAGGATGAATGGATCAAACGATTAGCATTTGATGGAGTAACGGGCTTTTATTACGCTTCGACACGTTTGTCGATGGCGCGAGCCTATCTCTGCCGAAAAGGACTCGGCGAGACCTTTGACGAACTCATTTCTGTCGTCCTTTTGTGGTCGGCCCTTAGACGAGCTGCGACAAGGGAAACCGGACATTACGCTCAAAAAGCTGTTCTCCCCAGGTATAGGAACGGCCTCTATGATCGTTTTCTGAATGGCAGACTCAGGCGCCACCCGGTCACGGTCCCGATGGCAAGCAGGCTCGGCGCCAGCCTTGTCGAACGCATTGAGCGGCGCGATCCGTCAGAAATCGCGAGGAGGCAGTGGGAGAAACAGCGCAAGGCTTTCGAGAAGAATAATCGTGACCGCGATGCGAGCCGCGAGATGGCTCGGATCGATTATCGCGTAATAGTGGCTGGCTTCTGTTTCCTCTCGCACGAATTGACTTCTGGCGATCCATCGGATCGGAGGCGTGCTCCGGAATACGTCCGCCAGCTTTTTGATCTTGAGATGAAGACCCTCCCCATTCTGGAAGGCGACGATGAAGGGCGAGAAGTAGGCGGAGCGCCCTATGAATTCGATCGATGGGTGCTGGAACGTGCTGCAGAACTGCTCGCGGCGCTCGCTTCGCGCGATCAATCGCGGCTGTTTTATGAACCGGTGCTGCGGCGCGGACCTGCTGCCCATAATTGGACCCAGGACTTCCTTGAGGCATGGATCACGGTCACTCTCCCTAGAATGGTTGACCACGCCCTCTTTGCCGAGATTTGGCAGGACATGGTGGACTACACCTTTTCGCTTCCAGCGTGGGTAGGCAGCAGGCCAGGCATCTGGTTTCATGCCGAGAGCTTGTCCGTAGACCTTATGGGGTTACGGACGGAGGCAGTCAAAGTCCTTGGCCGCAGCGAATACACAGACTTAGGAAGAGCGATGGGGCCGACATTCAAAAGGTGGGGCGACTTGTGGTTGAAGTACGGTTCCGTGGCCGCTTGGTTCGCCAATTTTCTGAGTACGGAGTCTGGACGAGCGTTGCTGCCACAGGGTATCCAGCAACTAAGCGCGGTCGTTGGTTCCTTCAGAGAAAGCGATTGGGAGAGAGAGGGATTGGCACTGAGTCTTACCTCTGCTCTTGCTGCTGGATGGAAGTACGTCTCAGGTGAGATCACGGCAGATGTATCTTTGCGAAAGGCATTCCTTCGCATCCTAATGGAGCTCTGTTCTCGTTCCGTTGCGGAAGCGATACATCTGAGGGATCGCATATCTCAAATCATCCCAGTCAGCTCAGCGTAGAACGTCATGGCCGATAGGCGCGTGGGACGTCATCAGGGTTACGGCGGAAGGCTCATCGCGTGCGGAATCTATAAGAAGCACACGACCGGCTCACTCGTGAGGCCCACAAAGCGATATCTATTTGTGTGTTGGTTCGGGATGGCTGATCGGCCGTCAGTGGGCTCCGAAGAATCCATTTCTGGATCGCGGCCCTTCGAAGTTGCAATGCGCTCGACTCTCCTGGATCTGGTTTCGGCTCCGTCGCTACCGCCGGCAATTCTGCTGTGGTTTACCGGCCGCCAACGGCATGAGTTGCCCGGTCACCAGGTTGCAGAATCCGCCGTAATACGCAACAGAGCCATGGCGCAGCAGTTGTGTGAGCATGCCCAAAGCCTGGTAGGCGAGGTTCTGGTTGATGAACGGTTCCTGCCGGGTTAAAGCTTCGGCCGCACTGCAGGAAGGCTGGTCGTCTTCTTTCTTGTCTCCCTTGAGGATCTCTGGGTATAACTCGGCCACCGTGGGAAGGCGATCCCTTTTCTTCGTGTTGGCAGAGTTCTTCGGCTGCCCGAGAACGAATTGTCCGCTGGAAGCGTTGTTGCCGAGATCCAACCAGTACAGTACCCGCGAGTCCAAGACCCATTTATCGATGGCGCGCCGCGCCTTTCGTGTGTCAACGCAGCCGATGACGAAATCAACCTCTGAGCCTTTCTTGAGCTGTTGAATAGTCGCTTGCATGCCCTGCCAGTTCAGCCCCCAGAAGAGGTTGATCCGATGCGCCAGGACGATCGCTTTGGGGAACCCAATCTCGGTTCGGCAGAATGGCTGGCGGACGCAATTCGTTTCAGTGACCGTGTCCGGGTCGATCAGGGTCACTGCCAGACCTCCGGGATGACCAAAGGCGAGGAGTGCTTGATGGAGGTACGGAAGACCTGACACGATTGCACTGCCGTTTCCGCCACAGCCGACGACAATTATGCGAATTGGCCGCTCCAGCAATTGTGGATCGAGATTATGCGTCATCGGTGCGCGTCCTCCAGTTTTCTCAGGTACTCATCCAACGGTTCCATCTCGATCAGCGTGGATCGGGGAAAGATCTTCTTCCCGGCGAGGCTCTTCCAGAGGGCCGCTGTCCCGCCTTTGCGCTTGGTTAGGCGTCCTGCACCGCCTGGGTGGGTGAATTCACTCTGAAAGAACGCCTGCTGCCAGGCTGATATCGAAGCGACCGTCACAGATTTAGGGATTCGCATGGTGCCGGCGCAAACCGCACCGTTGCTGTCGATGTTCCAGTAGGGCGCTGCCGCCAGTCTGGTATCCGGTTCAGCGCGGCGGTTGTTCGGAAGCGCCCGAACAAATAGAACCCCATTTCGAACCACGAGCAGCAGCGCCGGATGAGGAAAGAGCTTGCCCGAAACGCCGGCAAGCTCAGACCCCTCACGGAAGAACATGGGCCGCACGGCTGCTGGCGTCCACCATGCGATCAGCTCAGGAGTCCGAGCAACGACGTTTTCGGGTAGGAATTCTGCGGGACAACTCGTTCCAAGCTGTTTCGCCAGCTCCCGCAGGGCGGCCGTACTCAGGAGTTGACCGGATCCAAGCAGTGGAGCGCCATCGGTCTCTTTCTGGACCACGCCATGGACGGTCGCCATGAAGCGGTTTCCGTGGTCATTGCGGTAAAGCAGTACGGCTTGGTACAGCTTCAGTTCGAGTTCGCTGCCGACATCGATGCTGAATCGCATAGGGATTTCTCCCGGTTCTCAATGAGGGTTTTGACATGCACCGTGAGCACCAGCACTTGCATCAGCGTCTCAATGACGGCGAATGCCTGACGTAAGCTGGCTGGGTCGTTCGGACGGAGGGGGACGATGAGGTTGGGTTCCGGCGTTTCCTGACCCCAGTATTCGCATTCGTCGTCGAAACAGGCCATGACGGCGTCTCCGGACCTGAAGTACAGAAGGATGGCGGGCAGTGGAAGATCCAGAGAGTGGTAGCTGCGCTGGGATTCGAGCCATTCTTCATCTAGGCGGGGTCTTTCCATCGAGTGGGAGACGCGGTGCAGTCCTAGGGTCGCTTCGACAAGCTCCTTCAGCCACGGTTCAGGCGGTGCCGGGAAGGAATCCAAGGATTGTGATGACTCCGACGATTCGCGGCTTCTGAGGCACTCCGGCAGGTCCTGTTCGAGCTTGGGGATCTCGTAGGAATCGGGGTCTTCCTCCCCTTCCGCCCATTCGACCATCTGCTCGATCCGGTTGCGAGCGTCCCAGTCGTCATAAACCCGTATCCAGCGATAGAGGGCTTGCCGGAGAGTGTCATAGAAAGCTACTCCCAAACCGGGATGACACCGCTCCAGTTCTTCAATCACGGTGCCAATGCCTAGCGGAAACGATGACTCAGTGTTGAGCACCAGAAAGAGCTGGCCACTGGAATCGGCGCCCGAATCGGAATAACTGGTATCGACGATGGATTCTCCGAGCGTCAGGTACAGCTCAAAGTGATCTGCGATGATTTCCTGGCCGTGGTCGCGGAGAAATCGGCGAAACACGGAATCAAGCAGGGCGGCAGGAACTTTTCCTGCCGCGATCCAATCGGATTCCGTGGCGAGACCGATTTCGGCCAGGGTTTGAGCCAAAGCGGTCAGGTCAGAGCAACCAAAGGTGATCCGGCTTCCGGCGTGAGCCGCTTCCAGCCGCGGAATTCCTATCAGGCTGGCGGGATTGGCCAGATACCCGGTCCGGGGAAGACGGGATCTCCGCTTCCTTGCAGTGAGAGAGCCCGTGCGAGAGCGCTGCTTGCTTGTTGCGAGTCTGGGCATTCGAGGAACTC
>Ga0182030_10025814_pt1 | contig 10675 bp, 6 predicted proteins | sample 812S3MmetaG_FD_121299 | JGI IMG/M metagenome (GOLD analysis project Ga0182030, IMG submission 121299) | Permafrost microbial communities from Stordalen Mire, Sweden - 812S3M metaG (Illumina Assembly) | ecosystem: Environmental > Terrestrial > Soil > Wetlands > Permafrost | place: Sweden... | reverse complement strand
CGCCACGACGCGCTGACCGGCCTCATCAATCGCCGCGAGTTCGAGAATCGGCTCACCGCCGCGGTCGAGAGCGTGCGCTCGGCCGGCGTCGCGCGGCACGCGCTGCTGTACCTCGACCTCGACCAGTTCAAGCTGGTGAACGATACCTGCGGACATCCGGCGGGCGATTTGCTGCTCAAACAAATCACCGGCGTGCTGCAATCGCGAGTCCGCGGCGGCGACACGCTGGCACGTCTGGGCGGCGACGAGTTCGGCATCCTGCTGGACAGCTGTTCGCTGGATCAAGCATTGCGGGTGGCCGAAGCGATCCGCCAGGCGATCCGCGACTACCGTTTCGTCTGGCAGGAGGTCATATCGGCGATCGGCGTCAGCATCGGCATCGTGGAGATCACCGGCGATACGCTCAACGTGGCCAGCGTGATGAGCGCCGCCGACGTGGCCTGTTATGCCGCCAAGGATCAGGGGCGCAACCGCGTGCAGCTCTACCAGCCCGACAATGTGCCGGAGCGTCACCGCGAAATGCACTGGGTCTCGAAGCTGACCCGGGCCTGCGACGAAAGCCGTTTCGAACTCTTCTACCAGCCCATCGTGCCCATCGGCACCAATCTGTACGAACGCGAACACTTCGAGCTCATGCTGCGTCTGCGCGACGAGTCGGGTGTGCTGGTGGCACCCGCCGAGTTCATCCCGGCGGCGGAACGTTACAACGTCATGCCCTCGATCGACCGCTGGGTCGTGAGGCAGGCATTGGATCAGATCGTGTGCCGCAGCGGCACGGGCATCAAACCGTACACCGTCGCGGTGAATCTGTCCGGGACGTCGCTCAACGACGAACGGTTTCTGGAATACTTGATCGCCGAACTGAGCGCGCGCGAGCTGCCGCCGGGCGCGATGTGTTTCGAGATCACCGAAACCGCGGCGATCGCTAACTTGAGCAACGTGGTCTATTTCATGCGCGAACTGAAGACCCGCGGCTGTCATTTCGCGCTCGACGATTTCGGCAGCGGGCTCTCATCGTTCATGTACTTGAAGACGCTGCCGGTCGATTATTTGAAGATCGACGGGCAGTTCATCGAAAACGTCGCGCGCGACCCGGTGGATCGCAGCATGGTGGAGGCCATCAGCCAGGTGGGCAAGGCCATGGGCATCCACACCATCGCCGAGCGGGTCGAATCGGTCGAGGTTCTGCTCGAACTCGGGCGTTTGGGGATAGGTTTCGCGCAGGGATTTTACGTCGCCTCTCCCAAATCGACTGCTGAGTTTCCGTATCTGCGGAAGTGAGTGCGCCTACCGCCGTTCGCCATCGCGCAGGGCGCATTAGAAGGCGTAACTCACGCCCATGCTGACCGTGTAGCGGGGGAACAGCTGGTATCCCACCAGGTCGCTGTACACCGGCACCTGCGCGAAACCGTAGACATGCAGCGCGCTCCAGCTCCAGCAGGATGCGGCTGATCCAGTCTCGCCTGTATGGGTATGTCCGCGTACGCACGTTGTGTTGAACCATGCCAGAGTGCGGATCGCCGCGCCAGTGAGAACGAGCTCAAATTTGTTTAAAGTACGTACCACGCTGCAACCGCGCGATGCTACCCCAGGAAACGCCGAGATGACATTCGAGTTACAACCGCGCATTCAAAATGAATTGATTCGCCTCGAACCGATGGAGCCGGATGACTTAGATGCCCTGTATGCAGTCGCTTCCGACCCGCTCATTTGGGAGCTGCATCCGAACAAGGATCGCTATCAGCGCAAGGTGTTCGAGAACTTTTTCAAGGGCGCACTCGAGTCCGGCGGCGCGTTTTGCGTCCTCGATAACACAACCGGGGAACTGATCGGCAGCTCGAGATATTACGATCTGGATGAGGCGCAGCGGGTCGTCGCCATCGGCTACACGTTCATCGCGCGCAGCGCCTGGGGCCGGCAATACAACCGGGAACTGAAAACATTGATGCTCGATCATGCGTTTCGCTTCGTCGATCGCGTCGTTTTCCACGTTGGCGCGAATAACCTGCGCTCGCGCAGGGCGATGGAGAAGCTCGGCGGCATCCTCATCGGCGAGGAAGCCATTGCCTACTACGGCGAGCGGAGCAACCAAAACGTGATTTATCAGATCGAGAAGGCGCAATGGGCGGCGCGGCCGCGGTAGTTCCGTAGGTCTACTCGCAATGCACGAAAAGCGCCAGTGACCGGCTCGTCATCCCGTAGGCGTGGCCGGTCTCGGCGCGAAATGTAGGCTCCTCGTTGCCGAGATTCGTGTCGATGGCGAGCGCCCAGTGCCGGCCGCCGGGACATTCGGGCAGGGTGAATTCGACCAGATCGTGGTGCGAGTTCATCACCAGCAGCATGGCGGCTTCGGTACCCCGTTGGCGCAGGCCGCTGGGGCGCGCCCGGCCGTCCATCATCATGCCGAAGCAGCGCATGTTCGCATCGCTCCAGTCCTCGGGTTTCATCTCCATACCGGACGCATTGATCCACGTGAGGTCCTTGACCTCGAGTTCCTCGTCGTACGCCCGGTCAGGAATCGATTGCGCCGCAGGATGGGATACTTGCGCCGCAGAGCGCATAATTTCCGGACGAATTCGACCAGCGAGCGGCCCTTGTCGTCGAAGTTCCAATCGAACCAGCTGATCTCGTCGTCATGGCAGTAGGCGTTGTTGTTGCCTCGCTGGGTGCGTCCGAATTCGTCGCCGGCCAGCAACATCGGAGTGCCCTGCGAGAGGAGCAGCGTGCCCAGTAAATTTCGAATTTGGCGGCTGCGCAAGGTATTGACGGCTGGATCGTCGGTCGGTCCCTCCACGCCGCAATTCCACGAGCGGTTGTCGCTGCTGCCGTCGCGATTCTCTTCGCCGTTGGCCTCGTTGTGCTTGTCGTTGTACGTCACCACGTCGTTCAGCGTGAAGCCGTCGTGCGCAGCCAGGAAATTGACGCTCGCCCAGGGCCTGCGGCCCAGATGATCGTAGATGTCGCCCGACGCGCACAGGCGGGGGGCGATCTGGCTCGCGGTGGCGGCGCCTTTCCAATAATCCCGTACGGTGTCTCGATGGCGATCGTTCCACTCGGCCCACCCCGGCGGGAAGCCGCCGACCTGGTAGCCGCCCGGGCCGCAGTCCCACGGCTCGGCGATGAGCTTGACGGTACGCAGCACGGGATCCTGATTGCAGGCCTTCAAGAAGCCGCTTTGGTTGTCGAAACCGTTGGTCTCCCGGGCCAGGATGGTGCCGAGGTCGAAGCGAAAGCCGTCGACGTGCAGTTCCGACACCCAGTAGCGCAGGCTGTCGGTCACCATTTCGATCACATTCGCGTGCGAAATGTTCAGCGTGTTGCCGGTGCCCGTATCGTTGACATAGAACCGCTTTTCGTCGGGAAGCAAACGGTAGTAGGACGCGTTGTCGATGCCCTTGAACGACAGCGTGGGGCCGCGCTCGTTGCCCTCGGCCGTGTGGTTGTAGACCACGTCGAGGATGACCTCGAGCCCGGCGTCGTGGAAGGTCGCGACCATTTCCTTGAATTCACGCAGGCACTGGTCCTTGGCCGACGCATAGCGCGGGTCGGGAGCGAAGAAACCGATGCTGTTGTAACCCCAGTAGTTGGTCAGGCCTTTTTCGAGCAAGTGGTCGTCGTTGACGAAGGTATGGATGGGCAGCAATTCGATGGACGTGACGCCCAACGACTTCACGTAGTCGATGACCTCCTTGGTTGCCAGGCCCGCATAGGTTCCTTGCTTGTGCGGGGGCACCGCCGGATGCAATTTGGTGAACCCCTTGACGTGTGCTTCGTAAATGATGGTGTTGTCCCACGGCACTTGACGGGTACGAGGCTGTCCCTTCCAGTCGAAATCCGGGTCGACGACGATGCATTTGGGCACGAAGGGGGCGCTGTCGCGCTCATCGAAGGTCAGATCGTCGCCTTCCGCACCCACCGTGTAGCCGAAACACTCCGGCGCCCACCGCATCTGGCCGATGTGGGCGCGGGCGTAGGGATCCAGGAGCAGCTTGTTGGGATTGAATCGATGACCTTCCAGCGGCGCGTAGGGCCCGTGTACGCGAAAGCCGTAGACCGAACCGGGCGCGACGTCGGGGAGGTAGCCGTGCCACACCTGATCGGTATATTCGGGGAGCACGATGCGCTCGCGTTCCGTAGCGCCGGCGCTGTCGAACAAGCAGACTTCGACTTTGGTCGCATTCGCCGAAAACAGCGTGAAGTTGGTGCCCTTGCCGTCCCAGATCGCTCCATGCGCGCGCGAATTTCCCTCCCTCACTCTTCCACGATGTACGTCGGTCACACAAATCTCACGTAATGGCTGTCACTTGGATTCAACTGGATTCGGGAGCCGCGCGTTTCGCGTTACGCGCGCACGCGACACCCTGGGACCTAAGTCCCAGAGGCCGCAGACTCCGCCGGCGATGCTTTGCGGCTAGATCCGGCTTCTGCCGTGCATCAGGAACGAAACCACGGCGCCGATGAGAAACACGACGAACAGGATTTTCGCAATGCCGGCAGCGCCTGCGGCAATGCCGCCGAATCCAAAGACTGCGGCGATGAGGGCGATGACCAGAAAGACGACAGCATAGTGAAGCACGGAATTCCCCTTGATTGTTCTGCAGCGTCGCAGCAATAGTCGTTGGTACCCTACGTGAGGGTGCTGAAAACGGCCATAGCGAACCCACGGGAGCGGGCGTCGGAATCGGCCTACGCCGTCCGCTCAGCCGGCGCTTTGCAGCGGCTTGACTCAGGGAACCTCGGCCGAACCGGTAGGACACGGCGAGCGAGGCTCCCGTAGGCGCCAAACTACAAAATATAGTGGAAAAGCGCCCTTATTTCACGCGGGGTCCCGTGAAATCCTCGGCTCTCGCAATCCAGGTGGAATTCTCTCGGCGCAGGCCATCAATGACCTGCCCGCGACTGCTCAATCCGAATATACGAGGAACAAATCATGAAGAAGAGCCCCGCCAAGGGCGCGAAAGCGCCTGCGCGAAGTGCAAAGCGTAGTGCGAGCCCGACCGGCGCCGGAACAACCGTCAGCGGCCCGTCGCATCCGTCCAATACGAGCGCCACCGACATGGCTCAACACTTGGCCGACCAGGAGGCGCTGGCCGCGGCGATGCCCTTCAACTCGTCGAAGGCGGCCGAGTACGGTCAGAAGAATGCGCACAGTCCGGCGGAGGGGGCGAGCACCGAATTGCCGTCGCCGAGTGCGGGGGCGGGCACCCTTAGTGAAAAGAATGAATCATCCAAGACCGGATCGGCCGCGCTCGACCCCGCGGCGGTCGGCGGCAGCTTGGAGCGCGTCCGGGTAAACGATGCGGGCCAGGCATTGACGACGAATCAGGGCGTGCCGGTTTCCGACAATCAGAATTCCTTGAAGGCAGGACTGCGGGGACCCACGCTGCTCGAAGATTTCGTGCTGCGCGAGAAGATCACGCATTTCGATCACGAACGAATTCCCGAGCGCATCGTGCACGCGCGGGGCTCGGGGGCGCATGGATTCTTCGAGGCCTACAAGCCGCTCACGGATCTGACCTGCGCGGCGCCGTTCGCCGATGCGGGAAAGATCACGCCGGTGTTCGTGCGCTTCTCCACGGTCGCCGGCGAGCGCGGATCGGCGGACACGGCGCGCGACGTGCGCGGCTTTGCCGTGAAGTTCTATACCGATCAGGGCAACTGGGATCTCGTCGGCAACAATATTCCGGTATTTTTCATTCAGGATGCGATGAAATTCCCCGATCTGATTCACTCGGTCAAGCCGGAACCGCACAACGCGATGCCGCAGGCGGCCTCGGCCCACGACACCTTTTGGGACTTCGCCTCGCTGATGCCGGAATCGACGCACACGCTGCTCTGGGTCATGTCCGACCGCGGTATTCCGCGCAGCTACCGCATGATGCAAGGATTCGGTGTCCACACGTTCCGGCTCGTCAATGAGAGCGGCGATTCGGTGTTCTGCAAGTTCCATTGGAAGCCGCTGTTGGGCACGCACTCGCTGGTCTGGGATGAGGCGGTGAAGATCGGGGGCGCGGATCCGGACTTTCATCGGCGCGACCTGTGGGAGGCCATCGAATCCGGCAATTATCCGGAATGGGAGTTGGGCCTGCAGACCTTCACCGAGGCGCAGGCCGATAAATTCAGCTTCGATGTACTCGATGCCACCAAGCTGATACCCGAAGAACTCATTCCAGTGCAGCCGGTGGGACGCATGGTCTTGAACCGCAACCCGGACAATTTCTTTGCGGAAACCGAGCAGGTGGCGTTTTGCACCGCCCATGTCATTCCCGGCATCGACTTCAGCAACGACCCGTTGCTGCACGGCCGTATTCACTCCTACATCGACACCCAGATCACGCGCCTGGGCGGTGCAAATTTTCACGAAATTCCCATCAACGCGCCGCTGGCACCGGTGCACAACAACCAGCGCGACGGCTTGCATCGCCAGGCGATTGCGCGCGGCCGCGTGGCCTACGAGCCCAATTCTCTCGGCGGCGGGTGCCCGTTCCAGGCGGGTAAGAACGGCTTCGTGTCGTTTCCGCCGGCGATCGCAACGAACAATACGCCGGTCGACAAGGTACGCGGCAAACCGGAAAGATTCGCCGAACACTACAGTCAGGCTCAGTTGTTTTTCGAGAGTCAGACGCCCACGGAGAAGGCGCACATCGTCGGCGGCTTCCGCTTCGAGTTGAGCAAAGTGACGGTGCCCGCGATCCGCAAGCGCATGGTGTCCTCGTTGCGCAATGTCTCCGACGAACTGGCGCAGGCGGTCGCCGACGGGTTGGGGATCGAGTTGCCGGATGCCATGCCGCGGGCTCTCGATCAGGTGCCGAAGGCCGAGGTGAAGTCCTCGGCGGCGCTGTCGTTGCTGGCGTTACCGGGGAAGGGCGGGATCGAGACTCGCAAGATCGCCATTCTGATCGCGGACGGCATCGAGTCGGATTCGATCACCACGCTGCTCGGCGAACTCAGCGAGGCGGGCGCCACGCCGCGCTTGCTCGCGAGCCGGCTGGGCACCGTGCGCAGCGTGGACGGCGAAGATTTCGACGTGGATGGCACGCTCGAGAATTCGCCGTCGGTGCTGTTCGACGCGCTGGTGCTGCCCGATGGCGACGAGGCGCTGCAAACACTTGCGAAGGACGGTCATTCGCTGGAGTTCCTCAAGGACCAATACCGGCATTGCAAGACCATATTGGCACTGGGTACGTCATCGGCGCTGCTCGATACGGTCGGCATCGCGAAGGAGTTGCCGACGGGCGAAGCGGATCCCGGACTCATCGTGCAGGATTCGGCCGACTATGCCGTGAGTGCAAAGGCCTTCATCGCGGCCATCGCCCGGCATCGGCATCCCGAGCGAGATCGCGATCCGCCGGCGGTGTGATCCTGTCGGCGCGGACCGGCGGCCCCTCAGGGCGGACTGGCGGCGGCAATGCTCTTCAGTGGAAAGGTCGCCTTGAGACTGAGACCTCCCGCCGGCAGGAGGGCCTGTTCGAACGCCCCCCCCAGGGCCGCGATGCGATACTCGATGGCCGACAAGTAATGCGAGTCGACCCTCGCGGCGGGCGAGGCGGGGGGTGCCTGGGTCTGGATCCGGACGATGAGGGACTTGCGATCGGTGGTGATGTCGAATTCCGAGGAGGCCGCATTTCCCGGCGCAATGATGATGGCATAGGTCTCCTGCACGATGCGAAACAGGGTGATCGGAATGTTGGGCAGAAAACGTTGCTCCTCTTCCGGCAGGTGAATGGTGCAGGCGATATTGGCGCGCTCGCAGATGGCCTGCACATGCCAGCGCAGAGCCGCGAACAAGCCGACGTTGTCCAGCAGGGTGGGCCGCAGTTCCTCGATCAATTTTCGTTCCAAATCGATGGCCGCAGACAGCGTCTGGCGGGCGCGCGTCAATTTCTGCCGCAACTCCGCCGGGGACGCCGACACATGTTGCTCGGCCCAGGCGAGATCCATGACCGCGCCTACCAGTAGTCCGCCCAGTTCGTCGTGCAGTTCGCGGGCCAGCAGCGCCTTTTGGTGTTCCGTTGCGCTTTGAATGTGGGCGATCAGGCCGGAGGAGGACCTGTCGGGTTCCCCGCTCTCGACGCGGGGATCCTTTACTGTGCTTCGATCTTGCATGTTTCGCCAGGCCGGAGAGGGGACACTGTAAGGTAGGCGATTGGGCGGGCAGCACAATCCCCGCCGATACCCGCATCGACGTAAGATTCGGCTGATAGATGGTGACCGTTCCCTCATGCCGAGCAACCCTGGGGGCGCTGCACCTCGGGCCAGGAGCGGGACACCGATGCGGTGGCTCGCTTAGAATTTCACCTTGATACCGCCGAAATAGGCGCGTGGCATGGCCGGGCTCTGGAAGCGATTGTCCACCCCCGGATCGTTCGAATCCGCGGTGGGAGGCACGCCGGGAGCGTTCACGCCGGTGGGATCGCTGTACAGGCCGAAGGTCGAGTAGCGTTTGTCGAGCAGATTTTGGACATTGGCAAAAATCTCCACCTGGCGGGTGATCTTATAGGACGAGCGCAGGCTGACCACCGTATAACCAGGTAATTCCGGGTTCTGATTCGATTCGTCGCCCTTGTAGAAGGAGTCGCCCACGAACGTGACCGAGGCGCCGATGGACCAGCTGGGAGTCACGGCATAATCCGCGCCCAGCTTGACGCGTGTCTTGGGAATCAGCGGCAGATGATCGCCGGGCAAGACGTGGATGTTGCCGTTCGCATCCTGGAACGGATTCGATGGCGAGTCCAACAACAGCGCCGACCGGAAGGTCGCGTCGATGTAGCTGAATTGACCATACACCAGCCACTCGGCGTCCTGGTAGTTCAGGCCGGTCTCGAATCCCTGGCGCCGAGTCGCGCCGATGTTCTGGAAGAATCCCGTGCTGACGGAGGTCGCGATGCCGTAGATGTCATCGTCCAGATTGGTGCGAAATACGCTGGCGTTCCATGAGAGTCCGCCTCGTTTCGGCAGCGTCACGCGGCCGCGCGCCCCCACCTCATACGTATGCGCGATCACCTGCTTGAGGTTAGGCGGATCGCCGGCCAAGTTGGTCGGGAGCAGGCACGGCTGCAGCGGATCCGAGCACTCGATCTCGCTGGGTGTGGGTGCGCGGTTGTTGGTCGAGTGGCCCGCGTAGACGGTGACGGCGGAAGTCACCTTGTAGGTCGCGCCCACGGCGGGATTGAAATGCGCGAAGCGATTGTTGCCGTCGAGTGCGGTGCCTCGTTGATCCGACAAATCCACTTTCGCCACATTGTATCGGCCGCTGACCGTGACCGAGAGGAGCGGCGTCACGTCGAAGGTGTCGGTGGCGAAGAAACCGTAATATTTGTTGTTGGTGTTCAGGATCACCGGCGTGGCGGAAAACCCGGTGCCCTCGGGCGTGTCGACGAAATAAGGCGAGGGCAAGACGGTGAGCGAGGCGTCGATCACGCCGAGTTCCGTGCCCGACATGAATTTGGTCTCGGCGGTATCGACCGTGGCGCCGATGGCGAACGAGTTGCCGTGATCGGCGACGTTCTGCGTGCTGGTGAACTGCAACGAGCCGCCCCAACTTTGCGAGTGGATGGATTCGAAATCGTTCTGTCCGATGATGGTGGTGCCGCCCTTCGTGATGTCGGGAATGAGCGCTCCCGTCGAGGTCGTGAGCGGCGTCGTGCCGTCGTCCTGGCAAACGGCGGCAATGTCGGTGCAAGCGCCGTAATGAGAGGCGTCTCCGTTGGCGACCGTTTGCCGGTAATTTCGAAAGTAAACGACCGTTTGAACGCCCAGCGTCTTGCTGAAGTCGTAGGCTCCGTTCAGCGTCACGAAGTCCATGTTGTCGATGTTGTTCTGGGGCCCGGTGAACACGTTCTTCGTGCTGATCGCCAGCGACTGAACCGGCGCGGCGCCCTGGCCGTTCAGTTGATTGTTGGCCCGGGAATAACTGAGATCGATGGTCGGGCCGTCGCCGTGCAGGCTCAAGTCCATGTAGTACTGCTTCACCGAATCGTGCGCGAACAGCCGCCAGCCGTCCTGGCTCAGCACGCGGGCGGCGGCGTAAAAACCGAATATCCCCCGATTGAAGCCGAAATCGGCAGACCCGGTGCGTTGGTTGAGAGAACCGCCGGACAGCTGCGCGCCGACGCCCTGATAGGTAAAGCCGTTCTTCATGGTGACCGACATGGCGCCGCCCAGGGCATTGAGGCCGAACAGGGGGCTGGAGCTCACCAGATCGACTCGATCGATCGCGATATCCGGGATAAGATCCCAATTGACGGTGTCGCCGAACGCCTCGTTGATGCGAACGCCGTTCTGATAGACGGCGATTCCTTGCGGTGTGCCGAGCACCGGCGAGGCTTCGAAGCCGCGGTAGAGAATGTCGGGCTGGAACGGATCAGCCAGCGTGTCGTTGATGTTGACGCTGCCCAGCTGGGTGTTCATCGCGCCGATGAGGTCGGCGGCTCCATTCTTCGCGAGATCGGCGCTGAACAGGCTCTGCACGTTGCCGGGGACTTTATCCGCGTCTACACGCAGTCCCGGCACCGGGGTCGCGCCGATGACCAGGATCTCGGGTAGCGCGGGTGTGGGCGGGGAAGGACCATCGAGGGCCTGCGCGCTCGAGCAAAGGACCGCGCCAACCCCCAGGATACGGACGGCCAAGGACAGGCAAGCGGTAGGCGGACGGGTCGTGCGATGGCTCATGGAT
>Ga0182030_10025813_pt1 | contig 10675 bp, 8 predicted proteins | sample 812S3MmetaG_FD_121299 | JGI IMG/M metagenome (GOLD analysis project Ga0182030, IMG submission 121299) | Permafrost microbial communities from Stordalen Mire, Sweden - 812S3M metaG (Illumina Assembly) | ecosystem: Environmental > Terrestrial > Soil > Wetlands > Permafrost | place: Sweden... | reverse complement strand
GTTTCAATCCACGCGCCCCGCGCGGGGCGCGACCGGCGACGCCGCGGCCCCGAGCGACAGCCTTGGTGTTTCAATCCACGCGCCCCGCGCGGGGCGCGACAACATCTACGCGGCTGCCGGTGTGATGGGCGTAGTTTCAATCCACGCGCCCCGCGCGGGGCGCGACGTTCGTCCGGGTTGCGAAGTCGCCGCGCAAGAGTGTTTCAATCCACGCGCCCCGCGCGGGGCGCGACGACACCTACGCGGTGGCCACGCCCATCGTCGGCGTTTCAATCCACGCGCCCCGCGCGGGGCGCGACGCAGCACCCCAGGAGCCTTGACAGCCGTGCGCAGGTTTCAATCCACGCGCCCCGCGCGGGGCGCGACGGGGACTGGCTGATGTCGCCGTTAAAGCCGGGGAAGTTTCAATCCACGCGCCCCGCGCGGGGCGCGACGAAGCCATCGCCGCCTTCGTGCAACTGAAGATCGTTTCAATCCACGCGCCCCGCGCGGGGCGCGACGCCATTCGTGGCCGTAGGCTCGATGCGCTTGGAGGTTTCAATCCACGCGCCCCGCGCGGGGCGCGACATCATCGGTTGCGGCTATTTGGGCGATCTTTACAAGTTTCAATCCACGCGCCCCGCGCGGGGCGCGACGCTTCGAGCGGTTCGAGCAGGCACACGCCAACCTTGTTTCAATCCACGCGCCCCGCGCGGGGCGCGACTTATTCCGCAAATTCGCAAGTGTGGGTGAGCCTGTTTCAATCCACGCGCCCCGCGCGGGGCGCGACGATGAGGACAATGCAAAGGATCGGAATGGCAGTGTTTCAATCCACGCGCCCCGCGCGGGGCGCGACCCGAGAAGGGTAGGTTTGGGGATGAAGCCGAGAGTTTCAATCCACGCGCCCCGCGCGGGGCGCGACGCTGCTCTGGTGGTCGCTATCCTCTACAGCGTGGCGTTTCAATCCACGCGCCCCGCGCGGGGCGCGACGTCGTTCGCTGGACCGAAGGGCAGAACACCTACACGGTTTCAATCCACGCGCCCCGCGCGGGGCGCGACCCGGTGACGACGATGTGAGGCGCAACAGGCCGGGGTTTCAATCCACGCGCCCCGCGCGGGGCGCGACCCCAGGTCTATAGCCAAAGACGAAGCCTTATCGAGTTTCAATCCACGCGCCCCGCGCGGGGCGCGACGGCATCACGGAAGCGGAGTACAACGCGGCTCTGGAGTTTCAATCCACGCGCCCCGCGCGGGGCGCGACGGCGGCAGACCTTCAAGCCAAAAACAAGTAGCCTTGTTTCAATCCACGCGCCCCGCGCGGGGCGCGACGTAGCCCACAACCAGGCAGAAGTCGGTGGCACCGTTTCAATCCACGCGCCCCGCGCGGGGCGCGACATGAGTGCCGCCGCCGTCGCGTTGCTGGTCTTCTGTTTCAATCCACGCGCCCCGCGCGGGGCGCGACGCGGACGTAATAATCAATCGCCTGGTGGTCGTCCTGTTTCAATCCACGCGCCCCGCGCGGGGCGCGACCACGGCGATTTTGCCAAAACAGCTTAACGGAGTGTTTCAATCCACGCGCCCCGCGCGGGGCGCGACAACATGCAAAGTAGACGTCAATGGTGCAAAGCTCTGTTTCAATCCACGCGCCCCGCGCGGGGCGCGACGACGGAAGCCCGTTCCACTGCCAGATGGACGTTAAGGTTTCAATCCACGCGCCCCGCGCGGGGCGCGACTCCAGCAATCAGGCCGCCGATGATGATCGCTGCTAGTTTCAATCCACGCGCCCCGCGCGGGGCGCGACAAGTTCTATCGCGGCAAGTGGCGCAAATTCTAGGGTTTCAATCCACGCGCCCCGCGCGGGGCGCGACGGCTTGACCCCTTCACGGGGCAGGTCCATTGCGTGTTTCAATCCACGCGCCCCGCGCGGGGCGCGACGGCTGGGGCCTTGCTGTCTGGAGGGAAGAGTGGGTTTCAATCCACGCGCCCCGCGCGGGGCGCGACGCATGGAGTTGCGACCTACAACCAGCAGAGGACGGTTTCAATCCACGCGCCCCGCGCGGGGCGCGACCGGCGTCACGGGGATGGACTCATAGAGCAGACCGTGTTTCAATCCACGCGCCCCGCGCGGGGCGCGACCTTTGCGTCCACTCTTCCCAATCACATCTAAACTGTTTCAATCCACGCGCCCCGCGCGGGGCGCGACACGTGCGGAGACTCTGGTAGCCGAGTGTCTGCAGTTTCAATCCACGCGCCCCGCGCGGGGCGCGACGCTTCCACTTTAACTCATTCTGCTCCAACGTGCTGCATTGATGATTGCGCGAACTCTATGCGCAATCTCGGCTCGATGATGGTGTTCGTCAAGACAGAAAGAGTGAGGGGCTTTAGAATCATATATATATGGTCGGCGCGAACCTGCTGGGCAATTTATGGGCGCTTGGGGTTCGCCCGCTGCTGGGGAATGTGAGCCGGCATCCGTCAGATAAGCATCGTTCCCTCCGGGTCATAGGAAGGCTTAGCCCCGGAGTGTTCCACGCGATGCTTCCAGTTTGCACCCAAAAAATAAAAACGCAAGCTGTCTTTTTCCGGATCGATTTCATCCAGAAGTGCAGCCCGCAACTTGACCCATTGGGCTGGTTCCAGTAGACACTCGAAGACGGAGAACTGAACACGTTGACCGTGATCTACGCATAGACGCGCGACACGGCGCAAGCGTTGCTTTCCGCCGTCATCCGATGTTGCCACATCATAGGTAATAAGAACAAGCATGTGTCACTTCCAGAAGAATGCCGGGTAGGCATCGAGGTCGCCGCGAAGATGGCGGGCCAACAAGAGCGCTTGAGTATAGGGAAGTAAGCCCCATGTGCACTGTTCATTGAGATACGGATGTTGCAGTTCCTCACGCTTGCGTTCCTGCCAGACCTGGATAACTTCTCGCCGTCCCGCATCGGTGAGAGTAACCGCTCCGCTAGCCGAGTGCTCGAAGTGTTTGCCTTGAATCTGCCGGCGATTGATGAGTGAGAGCACAAGCCTGTCCGATACCGGCGCGCGGAATTCTTCGGCCAAGTCAAGTGCGAGACTTGGACGTCCGGGACGGTCGGCGTGTAGGAAGCCGACTGCAGGATCGAGTCCGACCGATTCCAGCGCTCCCACGGCTTCATGTGTCAAAAGGGTATAGAGAAACGAAAGCAGCGCATTCAGATTGTCGAGCGGTGGGCGGCGCGACCGCTGGGTAAAAGAGAAGTCTTCCTTCTGGGCGAGAATCAACGAATTGAAAACTGCGAAATAGGCGCGAGCAGCATCGCCTTCAAGTCCTCGCAGCGCCTCGACATCGGGCCTCGGATCAATAGTGAGTGCTCTCAATGTCGAAGCCAGTCGGATCGCAGCCTCGGTCAGCTTTTCTTTTTCTTCTGCGACGGGATGTTCGCGCGCTGCGCGCAACAGTACATTGCGTGCATTTGCCACCTTTGCAGCAACTATCGCAGTGACAATGCTGACTGTGGCATTGGGATCGTCGGCTGCCCGGTACTGTTGCCTTCGCAAGAGTACATTGCCTCGGACAGGCCCTTCCATTCGTGCTTGGAATCTCCCGTGTTCCGTGAGACAACTGACGCTCACGCCATTCTCGGCACAGAGCGCAAGAAATCCGGAGCTGAGGGCCACATTGCCCAGACATACGACTGAAGAAAGCTGCTGAATGGGTACACGCATGCGCGTCTCCTGCTCGACGCGAACATGGATTGTCTCGCTTTCACGCGAGAGATAGGCTCCTTGTGTGCTCACATAAAGTGTATTCAGCAATCTCTTCATCGTTATCGTCCTTCAACCGCATCCCGAATAGTGGAAAGCAGATAGCTGCTGGCGTCCTTTCTCTGCTTCGGGAGGCAGACTTCAAGCAGAGAGCAGTTGTCGCACTTGGGGGCGTACTCCACGATGGGAGTGCATCTCTTCCTATAGAGATCGTGCATTCGCTCCGCCAATCGCTCGACCTCATGCCGCAGAGCCTGATCGAAAGCCACATCCAAACGGCGGCGGGTGGTTCCGTAAAATAGAGCGCCACATGGAATCGTAAGATCGAGCATTTCCTCAAGGCACATCGCTTGCGCGCAGAGTTGAATACTGTCGCTAAGATCGGCCTTTGGCTTGCCGCGTTTGTACTCGACCGGAAAAGGCTGGCGGTCGTGAAACTCCACGATGTCGGCTTGTCCAGACAGCCCCAGGCGCAGATTGCGCAACCTGAGCCCGCGACAGATTGTCACGCCGGGCCGAGACTCCTTGCCTGCACGATGAGCGGCTTCATGGAGGAGATTGCCTTCGGCAGTGAGGCGATTTTCCTCCCATTGCTGTTCGAGGTGAATCAAGGCCCATTGCCGCTCACAGAACACCAGGTGCTGGAGTCCGGAGAGCGGCAGGAGTTGATCCTCGGCATACATGGGCTACACGTAACGCCAGGAGCGGACGCCGGAGAGAACCTCGGCACCGTCTTCGGGGGCTGTCAATGTGTAGTCCGCAAACAGGCGCGGGATCACAGACTCTTCCCGGCCCAACTTGATGGACTCGAAGACTTTATGCGCAGGCGCGTTGCCCAGCGCCGTGTTGTGCTCGAAAAGCCAGAGTCCGCGCACAGCCATCTCACCACGCGCAGCAGAACGGTCCAGCTCGAATGCATTCTTCAAGGCCTCGATAAGCACACCGAGATCCTTTTCGGTAAAGCCTGTGTCCTTGGCAAGAAAGGGTGAGACGAAGCCGTGCATTTCGTAAAGGCCATAAAGGACGCCGTGCTTGCGGCCAATCTGCCCACTGCCCGCCTTCTCCTCGCCCTCGTCCGAGGTTTGCGCTTCCTGCTTCACATCCGATGCGTTGGTGAGGGCAACGCGTGTAATGGTGTGTGCGATGCTGAAAATAGGGTCACGCGAGCGCGCAAAGGCAAACTGCACGGGGCCGCGCACTTGACCGCAGTTCCAAAGCTTTGCCCCTTTGCTCCTGCCTTTGCGCCCGGCCTCGGCATCCTCTTCCTGTTCTGCCTTGCCGGTGGTCATCACAGCGCCAAAGGTGCGCACGTCGTAGAAGTTCTTGCACATCCAGGTCCGGGCATCGTTGATCTTCTTGCCGTCCGGTTCGATGCGCAGCGCGGAGTATGCGCGCTTCTGTTCGTTGGCCAGAATGCCGCGCTCCTTCACGTAGATTTCAAAACCCACTTCGGGATGGGTAAGCGTAACAAAGTTGCGAATCTTGCGCTTGATGCAGACATCCGTGACCAAGCCGTGACCGGTCTCGGGATCGACGCGGGGCTGGTTGTCGGCGTCAGGATCGCCGTTCGGATTTCCATTGGTTACGTCGAAGAGCAGCACGATCTCGTAGCGATGCTCCAGGGGTTTATCTTGGTCAAATGTCGCACGGCTGCTCATGCTTGCTTCTCCTCGGTGGCGGAATCGATGGAAGCTGGAATGATCTCGCCTGTTTGTACGGACTTTTTGAATCGGTCCGCGCGTTGATGGAAGTAACCCAATGCAAACCGTCCCTGCTGTTCAATGCTCAGTGTGGGGCGAAAGCCGTTGGCTCCGTCCAGTCCATCCAGAACCTCAGTGATCTGCCTCCCGAAGAAGTCAGCGTAAGACGCTGTCTTAAGGTGATTCTGGGCAAGCGTGAGCAGTCGCGGAAAGACGGTTGCGGGGCGAGTGGAAGCGGCGGCATAGAAGCGATCCACGATGGTGCTGTTGGGTTTCTTTCCGCTGTGGTAGTTGATCTGCAATGCCTCCAGTACGGCCAGCAATCGCCCGTAACGATAGGCAGAATCGGTGGAAACGGTATCGAGCGACATGGGAACACCTCCCTTATTACGTTGAAAGTAAAGATTAAGCAGCACTGCCCGTGGCCGCGTCACATCGCGCTCGGCGCGAATGCGTCCGACAGCGGCTGCCAGAAATCGACCAGACAGAGGCTTGCCAATGACAGCCGAGAGAAAGACCTCGGCAGCCAACCCCGGAGGCAGGCTATCCAACTTGCCCTGCACAGCAAGGGAACGAATGAGAACGAAGATGGGCGCAGGCTTCTCCGCGTATCCGGCAGCCTCAATACACTCGAAATAGCTCAGAACATTCTTGCCAACCTCTTCGACCGTGCTGGTGTGCATTCCGCGCACCGCCGCGCGGCCCTGTGCTCCGGTAAGCACCAGGCAATAGAAGCGAGCGTTCGGGAAGGCCGGCTTCTCACCGCTCCATGCGGCCTGCAAGAGCGCCTTCACTGCCGAGGGATCGTCGTTGTTCAACCACCAAAGCGCACCTGTCAAATCCGAAGATTGCTCATCCCAATACACGGCGGTTGTGTCGTTGCTCAGCCGAACACTCTGCTGCGGGAGCGTACCGCCTTCGGGGTTTGGGTACTTGTCATCGAGACAGCGCCGCAGTGCGTTGACATAGGCCACCATGCAGGCGCGACAAACTGGAGCGTTTTCGTTTCCGCTGAGACCGTGCTTTTCAAACGCCCGCTCATTGAATGAGATCAACGGGACACCGGACGTAACCGCGCCGGGCAGCTTAAGGCTGTCATGCAGGCGCGCGGGCTGATTGAACCGCCCGCAAATCAGGCATTGCCGCTCTTCGACTTCTGCATCTGCATCTTCGCTCCGAGTTGCCCACCAATTCCTAACCGGCGGTGACTCGTGCAGAAAATCACCACGGAGACGAAATGTGATCCACTCATTAGAAGCAAATCGGCGCGTTTGCAAATCCGCTGCTGCCTTACCACGCTGTTCGTCATTTTCAAGGAAAGCAATGGTGGCACTCAGGACTGAACTGTCCACTGCCGTTTTCGCTTTCAGCAGCAAATCAAGAAATGACCGCCGGTACGTTTCCATAGGAATCTTCTTCGCATCGGCGCCCTCCGACTGAATTCCAAGGACGTATTGTGCGTTATCCACCAGAAACTCCGGCTTGGTTACTTGACCGGGCCGCACCGTTCGGCGTGGGACGGACATGCGCTTGAATTCTTGTCGCGGCTTGCGCTTTCCCTCCTCTTGCACCGTGTACGCGGTATCCGTGAGAGTGCGGAACTGCCCCTGCTCGTCGAGATCGATGATCCAGCGCACGGGGATGCTTTGAAACGCCGGTTGATCGATCAATCTCTCCCGCTCGGCCAACGCGCACAGCGATTCCAGAATCATGCGGTCACCGCCTCTTCCCAGGCAGGCACCTGCATCATGCCTTTTTCAAGACGCGCCTGAAAAAAGCGCGGACGGCGGTCTGCGCCGTATTCCATGTCATGCAGCATCCAGCCCAGGTCCCTGGTTTCGCCAATGGCGGCGGGGACCGCATCCGCCGCTTCCACATACGCAGGAAACTCGCGGCAGCCGAGATAGGGTTGGTAAATGTGTTGGCCGCCTCGCAACCTGCGCTCGAACATGGCCTGAAACTTGAGCAGGTTGTCTTCGGCACCGGCGCGCTCCGTCATGGTGATCGAGGCATCGACGATATAGTCCACGTCTTTCAGTGCGACGGTGTTCCTTTGCGCGCGATCCTCATCCGCAAAGTAGTCGCGCAGGTCTGTTCTTCCATTTGCAGCCGAAGTAGCATCGCTCGTTGACACGCGCTTGTTCACCTCGTTGCGGCGAAATTCGGTCCACTTGATCTCGCTCAGGACATGCACGGCATGAATCCGCCAGAGAATGGCCGGCTTCCAGAGCACGGCCTCAAGAACGCCGCGCGCCGCCGAGGGCGTGATGACCTCGTAGGAGAGGCGTTCTGTTGAGAACTCGGGCCGCGTAAAGCAAGCCAAAGGCCCGCGGATGCGGACGCGGAAATGAGATGCGCTCATGCTAGGCTCCGCTGATTTGCAAGTAGCTTAATGCCGAATTTGCCCAAAAAATGGAAAATCGACCGGAATGGAAATTGCCGGGAATCAAGCCGGGTATTATGAAAATAGGGTCAACGCGTCAAAACCGCCCCTTTGTGCGCAGAGGGCCAGCGGGTGCTAGAATCAACTAGCGCCCGCTGGGTTGTGGTCTAGCGGTTGATTACCTCTGCGGTTACGTGTAGTGGTGATATCGCGCTCCGGGCGAGAAGAGCGAGCCAGCCCATCAGGACAGCCCCCGTTTTCGACTCGGCACGTGTGGACGCCTCCTTCATAGCGGTTCTATGGTTTGTGGCCATGAAGACCACTATGAGGGAGAAGTCAGCCATTTATCAAGTTCACAGATAATTATCTGTGCTTAAACCCACAGTTGCCCGTGGAACCACTATACCGTATTACGCCATCAACGTCGATGGTTCCTGTTCCACCGCCTGCCAACTGAGCCCAAAACGTTCGGAATACGGAGACGGCTGCACGTTGCCCGGAATCACCCAAAGCGTCTCCTGAAAAGAGGGGGTCTCTGTCTCGGTCCCAACAAAAAGAGGTTCCAGAAAACCCTCGCGGCGCAATCTACGAAATTCCTGTTCGTAGAGCGTCACGGTATAGCGCTGAATTCCGCGCAGTCCATCGCGCGAAGGTCCGACTTGGCGCAGGGCCTTGGCACGCTCCCACCCCTCGCCGTACGGCACAATCACCGCCGCCCCGGACTGGTCGATCATCTTGAATCGTCTGGCCGACTCGGGAAAGTCCTGGCCGCGTTCGCTCGTCAGAACTTGGCTCTCATCGGACTCTCGTGTCTGCAAAACCTCCTTTGTATAAAGCGGAAAAATATCCGGGTCGTGGAGATTGATTCGACCGTCTCGATAGAACCCAAGCGCGACATTGAGGCCCGCTCGAAGCGAACCAGCAGGCGGTTGCGTGGGCGCTCGAAACACGATGAATCGTCCAGGAACTGGCGCGTACTCACGATTGCATCGGCCCGCTGCCTGTGCGAGCGTTTCCAATCCGGCAAAGGCACGAAAGACGACCGGAAAATCAATATCGACGCCAGCCTCAACCAGTTGCGTTGCCACCACGCGACAAGGCCTACCACTGGCGAGAAGGCCTCGCACTCGACAAAGCACTTTCAGCCGGTGCGCGGCGCACATTCTGGCCGAAAGGTGTAGGCACTCTGGCCCGAGCATTCGGGCCAATTCTTCCGCGTCGAGGCGAGCATGAACGATCACCAAGACTCGTTCATGCTGGAGTGCCTCACTTGCGACAGTTTTCCAATCGACAGCCGTGTCGGGGCTCCCGAGCCACTCAAGCTGAAATCGATCCCGCATGACCTCGTAAAGCCGTCTAGGTTCAGGAACAATCTCCCGATCACTTCCTTCCTCACCCAGCAGCGGCTGAGTTGCCGTCATCGACACGACGCTCGTCCGAAAATGAACAGTAAGATTCTTGAGCGCAAGCAGAATCGGATCGAGCATCCCGAATGGAAAGGTCTGAACCTCATCCAACAGCACAACGCTACTCGCGATGCGGTGTAGCTTGCGGCATGGGCGTTTGTGGTTGGCATAAAGCGTCTCAAAGAATTGCACGCTTGTCGTGACAATGATGGGAGCATCCCAGTTCTCGCAGGCCTGCCGATGCTGTTGCGACTCCCCGCTTGGGTCGAGCGAGCTGTGGTGTTCGATCACAGCATCCTTGGCAACCTCGTCGAAAATTGTCCGATAGGTGCGCACGGTCTGCTCCAGAATGCTGGTGTATGGAATCACGACGATGATCCGCTTGAATCCGTGCAGAAGCGCATGACGGAGCGCAAAGCGCAATCCGCTTAACGTCTTTCCTCCACCTGTAGGAACTGTCAACCGGAATGCGCCTGGAGTCATTTCAGCTCCGCTGTAACAGGCATCGGAGACCTCGGCTCGCATCTTGGCCAATACTGCGGCCCGCCCTTCGATATGGTCGCCTTGGCTGCGCTTTGCCTGCAAATGCTCTTCGAGTCTGTCTTCGAGCAGCTTTAGCGGGATGGCCGCTATCCCACGTTCCCGCCCCTTATCCCAAGCCTCGGTCGCAAGCATGTCGGCGTCAACCAGCGCAGAGAAGAGCATTCTCGTACCGAGCGCAAACGCTTCCCAACCATGAGCCCATAGCGGAGCATCTTGAGGCAGCATACCTTTGAGCATCTCGATAGGCATTCCGCCACGCACTGCATCTTCAATCCGCCGATTCGCCGTTTGCAGCTTGGCGCTCAGGCCAGCTTTATCTCGCAGAGCACCGTGGTGCGCGGCAATCGGCCAAGCCAAGAGTTGTCCGACGCCTGCCGTACATATCTTTGCCGCTAACCATGCGCCTACGATGGAATGTGGAACACCGTCAGGCTTTGTTTCGTCATACGCTTCGTTATCATTCTGAAGATACTGCTGAAATGCCGGTTGATACTTTCCTGCGTCGTGCAACCAACCCAGTGCCTGCCCAAAGCCCGGAGCAAATCCTTCGCAAAACGATTCTGCTAGAGCCGCCACCGCCTTCGCATGTACTTCTAAAGGCTCCCATTCGCTTGGTGGACGATCTGGGCGGGTGTGTGCGTAAACGACCATGGATGGTTGCTATTTTACTCAGAATCCCGATGTCGGCACCTCGCGGGACATTCGCTAATTGATCTTGGAGGCTTTGACCGCTACAAAATCGTCTACATTGGATTTCTTAATCGGGATAAAACGGCTGTAAGTTATTGAAAAATATGGTCGGGGAGAGAGGATTTGAACCTCCGACCCCCTGGTCCCGAACCAGGTGCTCTACCAGGCTGAGCCACTCCCCGAACTAGGGTTGCGGAAGCGTATCGTTGGGGCGCGGCCTGGCGCTT
>Ga0182030_10025810_pt1 | contig 10675 bp, 11 predicted proteins | sample 812S3MmetaG_FD_121299 | JGI IMG/M metagenome (GOLD analysis project Ga0182030, IMG submission 121299) | Permafrost microbial communities from Stordalen Mire, Sweden - 812S3M metaG (Illumina Assembly) | ecosystem: Environmental > Terrestrial > Soil > Wetlands > Permafrost | place: Sweden... | reverse complement strand
TATTGCAGGACCAAAATCAACCGCACTTAATTCTGCGATTTCTGCTTTGACAAGAGCTGGCATCACTGTTGTCGTAGCTGCTGGGAACGAAAATGTGAGATCTCCACTGTGGTTAGTTGGCGTAAACTGATTTTCCTTAGCAAGACGCCCTGAATGACTCGCCTGCATCTGCTCCCTCCGCAATCACCGTCGGTGCTATTGATGGCAACGACGCCAAAGCTTACTTCTCCAATTTCGGGTCTGGTGTCGATATTTTCGCCCCAGGAGTTAACGTCTTGAGTGTGGGTATCACGAGCAATTCTGCCAGTGCCACTTTGAGCGGTACAAGCATGGCATCTCCTCATATTGCCGGTGTGGCGGCATATCTCATGGCTTTAGAAGGCTTGAATACCGTGGCGTCTATCACTGCAAGGATAAAGCAACTGGCTAGAACTACAGGGTCAGCCGTCGCAGGAGTCGGGACCGGGACGACAACACTTATTGTATACAACGGTGATGGTTTCTAGTGCATTTAGAATTCTATGAAAAAATTCATTATACCCCTTCTTCGCATTACTCATTCTCCAAGCACATTCAGGTCCAAAGTCCAGTCGCTCTTTTGTTGTGAGTACAGCTCCCAGTATTTCTCTGCGACACCATCAGGGTTGAGATCCTTGTTCGTCTTGCTCACTGGACCGCCGACATTGAGTAGTGCAACATGCACGCTAGGATATGTCAAATAAAGACTTTGGACCAGGTTCCTCTGCGAGGATTTGACTAGCGAGAGGGAGAAAAAGGCGGGGTTGGGTTCAACCCAAAGGAGACTACTGGTTACAAAAAATGATGGTGTGTCGTCTTCCTGGAGGAGGATTGGAAAGGCCCATTTTGCGGTTATGTAGAGGGCGATATTTGTGACCTACTACCATCAGTTTTAGCTCATGGGTCATGGTGAAATCTTACCAAGAAATCTTGCACAATCTCCTCCTCTGGGAATTCAAGCATTTTGCTGGGCGCCACTCGAGCAGCATTGAATATAACGCTAGAGATACTCCCAAAGCTCTTGACGTCATCTAGGACTTTTTCGTATTCTTTGGTGTTGGCGATGTCGACACTCCACGTCTTTACCTCAACACTCCTTCCAGTGGCTTTTAGAGAATCGAGGATAGTTTGGCGGTCCTCGAGGATCCGTTTGCTGTCTCGGGCTATCAAAGCAACTCCATTAAACTTGCGAGCTGCGAAGAGGGATGCGGTTGCGACGCCGATTCCTGGGCCGCTGCCGACGAGGACGAGGGTTGGCGAGCTGTTGGTGGTCATGGTATTATCGAGGATGTAGTTGGAAGGAATTGTGAATTGGACGAAATGGTTTGGAGGACTGTAGAGAGAAGATGGGCCTTCTTATATAGAGCACTGTTTCGTGCCACATGACGAATCCAGAATACGCGGGATAAAATTGAATGGATGCCCATTTGCCAAGGCTTGGGATATTATAGCGTTAAGCTTCTTTTGCACTCACCTCCACCCAGTCTTTCCAAGGCATCGTGGTGAAATACAGCTTATTCGCTAGGATTTATAAACCACAACAGTCGCTAATTGTGCTGCAGGATTTAGTGTTGCAAAATAGGACACGCTATGCTAAAAGGCACTACAAACCTAGCGATTGCTCACTATGAGAGCGCTGTAAGCTTACCAAGCTGCCGTAGATCGTTCCACGGGGACTCATGCTTGACATATGTGCGCCCTTCCAGTTGTATTTAATTATTGGATTTCAAATTTTTATTTTTACACTTATGCCAATGAATTCAGAGTGGTATTGTGGCCTACAAAGGAAAAACCCGCAGAGCCGTAAAGGCTTTTCTATCTAGAATCTCATTCTAGCTCGCTCCTCTCCAGTATTCTGCGCCCATATATTTATTATGAATCACAAATTATATTCGATACATCTTTTAGACAGAGAAATATCGTCCGCGTGTGCTCCTAGCTTTGGTAGTGGCGGCAGCTAGATTCAAAAGGAGCCAAGTCTTGCGGCCGCCCCCTGTCAAAGCCTCTGATGCTACGTATGAAGTGAGATTTAAAGACTGGTTGCCCCTCACTATAAATCACAATTTTCTCGTAATGATTCTTTCTTGCTTTCATTGGCAACCAAATAAAACGAAGCACTAAATTTGTTTACAGTCAAAAATCAATCGCGCTCCATCCTTCTCCTTGGATGGCCATTCATCCCCTTCGCTGTTCAGGGATTCATTTGCGAGATATATCTAGGCGACCGCGTTATCCTCCGCAGACTTGACATGCGCTGCTGCTGGAGCAAAGACGACCATTAGGGACTTGACCTTGTGATTCGCTAGATTCACAATCTAGGGTATCACGGTTCCCCATTGTAGCCCGCCCCCACGCCTCGTTGCGAGGGTTTATAAGAGATTTGGAGTCCCGTTGGTTGCTGATGCTGCAGAATGCAGCCCTCCAAATATTACCATGAACGATGCTGGCCGATGTGGCGACCTATTTCACGCAGGCAGCAGTGAGTTCGCGGGACTGTCTCAAATACCGGTGGGGGTTCTAATTCGAATTTCCCTATCGATTGCTAAATTGATTTCATGAAGGTACATTTCTGGCTGCATCAGCTATCAGTATCATCCAGGAAATGAATTACCTACTTCCAATAGCCCATCGCCGGCCAAAATGTGCCAGGGCGCTTTTAAGGCTTTCCATGTCAGCCTTCCAATCAGGCTGCATAAAAGCCTGGTCGGAGAGATGAATATGCAGTAGTGCTGCTTGATAAACGCAGAATGTGGATGGCAAAGGAAGTGCAGGGAGGTCGATATAAGCAATGTCTAGGTGGAATTTTCGGGATATATCGACGACGATGCGAGTAGCCGTTTTTAGTGCCATGATTGATGCCTCACTACTACCGCTATGATCGGATGCAGCTCGCTCTGAGTTTAATTTCCACACTGTTGTATGGAGAGTGAGGATGGCGCTAGAGACTATCAGTCGCAAGTCTTCGGAATGGCAGGGAAGTTTTCCACCTAAAACATATCCCAATCGCGGCGCAACATTCTTCCCAGCCGTTGGTTGCTTGTTTGAGAAGGGCCATTGCAAGGGTTTGTAAAGATGTGTCGAGAATTCCAAGTTCTTCAATTGCATAGCCCTTGATGGTTGTAGAATTGAAGACGAATTCGAGGACCTGTCCAAGAAGTTGAGCTCCCTCTGCGGTGCGGCAAAATGGACCCAGCCTTGTGGACGGGTTGGTGTTTAAGATTCCAGAAGGTGTAAGGCCGACATTTTTAGGTGCTTGAGTCACTTCATAATGGTCCTCTGGCAGATCTATAAGCATGCTGTCAATCCCCGGTGGCCCGCTGGAAAGATGAATCGACTTTGGTATCACTCCCAAATTCATGTACCTGCTACGGGTCAGATGTTGGCCGGGATTTCAAGAATTATATTACCGATCCATGATAACGACACTCCACCAAACTCTTCCGAGCTCGGTTTCTTGTATATCTTCAGTCCCAGCTTCTTTCTCGGCATTCGTCATTTTGATCCCCATCCGCGAGGTAGCTGCAATTGTCATCTGTGCTATATCAACCATTCCATGACCCTGTTCATAGAGACAGAGTAAGACCCCTGCTTGTATCAGCTCAATCGACAGTTTTGCAACTGATATGTGTAGACTATGCAGCGATTTGGCCTGCAGGTAAAGGGATGTTCTCATTTGGCCCATGTCGACTATATCCCCTGGGAATTTTGCAATCATATACATACAAAGAAGGAGGAGTGGCGAGTCACTAGAGGGATTTGTTCTGATATTGTCCAGTTGTTCCGTGAGTCTATCGCGGGATATGATTGGCAGCCAAACATCAATGGTTCGGTAATAGGTGGCAATCACCGATGGAATGCTCTCGCCATGAGCTACGATTATGTCGAGAATTTGGAAGGGAAGAGTTATTCCACTAGGCTCTAAATCTTGTGGACTCAGGACTCCTTTGAAAATACTGGCCAGAACACTCAGATCCGTAACGCTGCTTTGGGGTGGGACAGAAGCATGGTATGCCATGGATTGAGGTGGACTTGCCACGTGGACAGGACTTGGACCATAGTTGTAGTCACATTGAAGTAGTAACCTTGATTATATGATCAGTCTTCATCTCAATATTTCGTATTTTGACGTACTTCGTGCACAGCTCGCATTTTGGCAGCTCTTTACTGCATTTTCTCTTGCGTGATTTGCAGCTTTGGCACACCTGGTGAGCCAACTCCGGCTGCCCCATGAAGTTGATTGAGATTCAATTTGCTACGCAAATGGAATGTGTCTGGTATAGTAAAGATGATACCACGCTGACTGTTGCAAATGACGTGGTAGAAGAGGGGTCGGGACGAATATTATCACGCGTTCATGGAGCCTTCTGGCGTTCCCGCTGATCTTTCCTTTAGGCCAAGTTATGAGATTATAAGGAAGACAGCGGAAGAGAGCTAGACTTCGTCCTGGTCTTTTGAAGGGATGAGCGCCAGGGAGTGTGTTACTAGGGAGCTCCTTCGAGATGAGCAGGCGAGCATGTCGGATTGTGGCTTTGTTGTCCGTGCCTACACTGTCTCTAATTGGTCAACCTAGAATGGGGCGATTCTGCTTGGTCCCAAGGAAAATCCTTGTAGAAAATCCTTGTAGAGCGCCCCAATATAAATCTGCCTTTTGATTGGTTCATGATAGGCCAGCAACCAACCCTTGTAGCATGAATTAGCAAGGCAGTACTTATCCTTGATCAATGCACAACTCTGGGCTGCACATCGCGCAATCAAGTTCTGTCACTTTGTTTATCTCAGATAAAGTTGTGGCGGTGTGGCAAGGCTCTGATTCTTTGTTTCTAATCGGCTAGTTTAAGATAGTTCAGAGGCCATGAATCTGCATGCTCTGCTGCCACATACACCATTAGCTCAGATCGTTTGTCTCCTTCAAAATATACGCTATTCTCCCAAAAGTTAAAACCCCTGTGTCCCAATCTTTTTATTTTTTTAATTTTTTTTTTTTAATTTGCATACTTGGATCAGAACTCCAAACCCCTTTTCTGACTCTCACGTCCTACACTATGGTGCCTCTTGACATATGCCCCCAAGGGATGGCCTTACACTCGATCGGGTATGCCACCCTCAAGCATCCCGCTTTGCCCGAGGATCCTAAAGTCCCAGTCGGAAATCAAATCGGCATTTTACAGCATGTTTGTGATGAAGATCAAACCAGCTCAAATCGCATCGCAATATCCCCAGGCCCTGCTCGAATACCAAACTAGCGACAGGTGTCATAGTTTCAACAAACACTACGGGCTGTGAAGTTGTCGATCCTTTCTCCCAGTTTGTAAAATATGGACAAGAAACAAAGATACTCAAGAGCCCAGTTGCTTCCGCTAATGAAATTCAATTAGAGGCTATCCACAAGTATCTTTGCAACCCGAATAAAGTTCCAGTCGGCTTCCCATCAGTTCCCATGGTATTGCTGATCTTGCGACCTCGCCGCATCTGAACTCTGAGTATTCTCATCTCCTTGAAATAAACCATTCCAAAATGCCCAGTCCATTGCAGGGTCGGGAGGAAGCATTTGCTGAAAGGAGGTGGAAGCCAAATCCAGACCCGGGGCCGAATTTGCCATCTGATTATCGAACCCAAAGTTACTAGTGAATTGGGCATTAAAAGAATTATTTTCAGATGTGAAAACTCCACATGAAGTTGGATTGAATGATCCCCTTTTCTTCGTAGCAAGCTGCTGACGTAGTCTTGAGATATAACGTGGAGTCGGTTGAACTTCTTGAAGTGTAGCCTCCCGTGCTTCCCATGCCTTGATAGTCAAGCTTGCTATAGCCAAAGACAACATACTATCCCTTTGTTGGGTTGTATCTTTCCACTCACGGCGTTCATCGTTCTCCGCAAGTAGTCGCCAGGCCTTTTCAGCAAACTCATCTGCCGGTCGGCGCCGAAGAGCGACAACAAGATACAACAAAGCTGGGAGTGGAAAGGTTGTCCAAAAAATCCAAATAAATTTCTGAACGAAGGGGCTAGCCATGACCAGATTATAGTTTTCCAGCATGTCCAGTCTATCACTATCAGATATTTTCAAAGGACTAATGGTAGCTACTTACGCGAGGATGAACATTTTGTCTGTACCTTGTTGCAGATTTGCAATATGACGGGGTATTTGACGAAATCCCATCCGAAGCTTGCATATGCCGGTTCTCGCTAGCTTAGACGATACATAATGCAGAGCTACTGTTGGGTCACAGAAGCTCAAATATTGTTTCTCAATACGCTGCTCTAAAGAATCAATGGCGATGTCTCTCGATGGGCCAGAATGGCATTCTGGGTGCTCAAGCCGGGATTGATGTGTAAAGTTCAAGATCTCGTAACGAAGGCGCACAAATATCATCTCGGTAGGCCCTTCACGTTCTAGAGGTGGATCTCGCATATCCTGAAATATGTCGCTGTCATTGACGTTTGAGGGAATCTTGGTGTCCCACGTATAGGTCAGAAGCATCGGGCCAGCTCCAGAAAGTTCAGAAACTCGACTATCGATAGTTACTATTTGCCACCATAGTCGGCGTCGCATTTCGGTCTCGCATGGAAGTAAGCCAAAGTGTGTGCCATCAGAACTTAGCCCAATTCTTTGAGCTATGCGTACAGCAACCCCACAGAGGCAAAATAGGGAGCGGGGATCAATAGTAAGATGGAGGCTGGAGAGCTATCCTTTGTCAGCAACAAACAGAACTGCAGAACAAACTTACCAAATGAAGGGTAAAACCTTGCAGTACGGTCAAATCTGAAGATCTAAGATAATTTGCATTGTTGAGCGCTCGCCGGGTGGCGGATTGATATCGGGCAAGCAAAACAGATCTCTCTTCGATAAAGACTCGCTGACATTCCTCGTTGTTCAATGAGATAATGGACATTGCATAGATAGAAAACATCAGAGCCTCCATCGCTTTTGGAATATTTTCCAAGTCTGCAGTCGCATCAAGTAGTCGCTGCTGGACGGTGGGAGCATGAAAAACCTTGGTAAGAGGATCGACATTGTCGAGATAGGTCTGCCAAAGGCGAAATATATGAACTGGAGATGGATGAAGAGAGTTCAGGTTCTGCCTCGGAGTAGACCCAAAGATGAGGTCGCCTCCGTCCCCACCAATGGTGTCGTAGGTTTTTGTTATAGGGTTCTCAAACATTTCATCTTCGGAAGATCCTTGGAGGATCTCTTCCGCGTCTCGAAACTAAAATTCCTCAGCCAAGCAATTACTTAAGGAGAAATGCATACCTCTTCATTTACGCCAGCCCATAAATTGCTACACCTGTCAGCTTAGAGCGAGGAAGAAGTCACAAAGCATTTACTTCTCGACATGTCTCAGTGATCTTCTGACAGATAAGGGTCTATGAGCCTCAAGATAAGGGGGAGTTGAACGGCTTTCCTTGGTGCGACTCGACTCATTGACCTCAGGAAGTTTTTCTCGGTTGATCGCGTCAATGTCGGCTCCATAGCTTCTAAGGTGGTGTTCATATTTTCGAATGCGTGCAAGAAGCTCGGCTTCTGGAAACCTCCGTTTTCGGGGTCGGGGAGGAAGTGTGGATGGAGAGATGCATTCAGCACATGCCTTCCGGCAGTTACTACATGGAAGCTCCCTATCACATTTGACTTTTCGTTGTTGACACAAGACACAAGGGTGCTTCTTTTGGCCACTGGTTTGGTAGGGCTTGGAGAGGCGGTCAATTTCCTGAGTGGCTGACATTCTGCGGGTATCATAGGAACTCAAAAAACGGGTAATTCAAGCCCTGTGTGGTGTATATGGGCTAGTGGGGGAATGCAGGTGCCTCCAATATGCATGAACATATGTCCAATTTAGAAGACTCTGTAGCACGATCTTAAGACTTAAATCCTCTATAAGATCTACTTTTCCGCGATACTGGCTACACCGTTCGATTGAAAGTTCAAAGAGTATTCGGTTAAAAAAATAAGAAGAGAAGGGAAATGTTGCGGGTCGACAGATAAATGTACGGTTGTTTCGAGGAAGATAGATCGGAAATTTGATGTCGGCGAAATCCTTCGCTTCGGCAATTTCTATTTTCCGAACCTCTCTAACGACGCAACCCTCGTTCTAGGGTAGATATCCTAATGCTTTACAAGTAAGAACCAAGTGTCCTGAATCATATCACATAATGGGCACCCGCTCTTTTCCTTCTCAATACATCCGGACTGTCAGCCCATTACAACGTGATTAATGCACTAACCTAAATAGGCCCTCATCGAAAATTAACCTTAATTTGGAATAATTGCTTTTTCATACCTCGCCTCTTCTCATCCTTCCTGTGCTCCCCAAAACCTCGTTTTCACATGGAATTGGGCTTATTTTTTCTGTCGATTCGACAGCGCTGCCGTTCTTGGTATATAAGAAACCTATGAATTTTGTTCTTTTTGCCCTCTGCGAGTATATTTGCGGTCGCCTTTGAGGCTGAGTACTCCTCTAGATCTTGTTGCTAGATCCTAAAGCGCAAATTTTATTCTCATTTGGTTAATTTAATCTCATATATTGAGCCAATAGCACTGTAGTAGAACATATCGGCAAGATAAGAAGAGTTCGATCCCTTTGCATGGCTTGGATTCCCATAACGGTCCTTATCAGTAGATATGTATTAAAGGCCGTTCCCCTCTATTTCCGTCTACGAGAAACCTGAGAAGTAATAGTTCGAACAAATTTGGCCGTGTGAAGAATCTCTGTTGCCGTCTTCTTTTCCCTTCTCTTTTCCCCCTCTACATTTAATTTTACCCACTTGCTACTTTGTATTTAGCATCTCATCTCAGCACTGCCTTTCCGCACTCTATCGTTTTAAATCCCGACCATTTAAAATTATCAGTGTCTTGCATCTTGTTTATCTCAACCTCAAGATGCGTGTCCACAAACTCATCTATGGTATCTTCGCCGCTCTTCATTCTAAAGCCAACATTGCGAAAGCAATTTCAGTAGAAACGCCTAGAATTAGCTAGGAGCGCATTCAGACTAATACTCAAGGAGCAATCTACCTTTAAAAAAACCCCGCTAAATGAAATTGTGGCGGAGCAAGATAAGTCTGCGAATTCGAACAATTCCCCTCTCATTGGTAAATCAGCAAATCAACACACTTCTGCAACTTCAAACAAAAAGTCAATTAAGGGGGATTCAGCGAAACATAATATATGCGAGCTTAGTGAAGAGTATCTCGTGCAAGTGGCTGAGCAAGTTCAAAGCTTCTCTGAGAAAGAAATGGAAAAGTCGCACATACAACTGCTGGTCTTCTCAAGGACAAGGTAGGCCTCGATCTTCACCCAATCAGCCTCGAAACTAACTGATATTCTGTACGCGAAACTACTGGAAACAATACCTGAGTCAATAATCCTCTACGGATGGCTAGCGTGTTTTAGCAGTAAAGATCTTAGTAGCAGAATTGGAGAGGCCGCTTTGAAAAATGTTGAGAAATGGACGAAACGCCCTACCGAGCCACCATTCTCTAAGAGCGACATGCAAGAGATCTGCAATTTTCGAAGCGTTTCAGTTGACAGATGTGGCCTGTTAGACTTGTTTGAATTTGGTGGTAGCAGTAGCTTCTGGATTGTTGGAACTTATATCGTTGTCGCGGTAGTTGCCGCCGCAGTGTTAGTAGCAATTGGCACCGTGCGTATCCCTTCATTTAATATATTTTGACCTAATTAACGAAATCAGGTGGCCTCGGGCAGTGAAATCCTTAAACAAACGCGATCTCAGTATAATTCAACCAAATTAGGATTTTAGTCTGTGGATCACTTAAAACTTGCTGGTTACTTTCCTAACGCAAGAGGAAACTCTTGGTGATTATCACGAACTGGTTAGAACCTAGCAGAAGAAGAAACAACGGACGAAAGTAAAAAAGAAAAACGAAAGATGGAAAAGGTACCCATGCGCCCCGTAGGCTTTCCCACTATCCGTGAGTAAACAAAGTCCATCATATATCAGCACCATCTCACTTCAATTTCGTTGGTCATCCACATCTCCACCCTAGGAAACCCACGCCTTTGCTTTTGCCGGATCTGAAATCTAGTGGCTATCCTTTAAGTCGTCAACTTGGGCAGGTATTATACAAGCGGGTTTCCGCAAGATCAATCATACGAGAGCAGCAATGTCTAAAGCAGAATGGACCGGAAGTTCTATGAAAGCACCTTATCGAATAAGGCTCCTCTCTACATAACCATCTTGTATCCACTCATCTCACAACTCGTCAAATGTTATCTCAACCGTTGATCCCACCTTCATCTTGCTCCACTAGAGACCAAGACTTTCTTAGATTCAGTCTAGAAATCCAACCAAGTTTTATGCCAGTCTCTCAAACTCATATTTTCAGCCTCTTTTAGATACGGCGTAAGATCAGATTTTTGATCCAGCTCTTTTGACGTCCATCCATTTGCAAAATAGCAAAGTGGTTCTTGCCCTTATTTTCTTGCAGCACATATTCATAATTCTCCTACCACGGAAGGCGGCGGATGGAATTGAAATGAACAGCACTTTCTGGCAAGTGGACGTGTTTTGCCCCTCCCCCCTATGGACCCAGAATTCAGCAATGAAATTATTTGCTAAGGGTGACTGGCCATCGGACCAAGAGCTAAATCGTTCGCGCAGTACGATATTTGGGAAGGAGACTCACGATATTCAGCGAAATAATC
>Ga0182030_10025807_pt1 | contig 10676 bp, 8 predicted proteins | sample 812S3MmetaG_FD_121299 | JGI IMG/M metagenome (GOLD analysis project Ga0182030, IMG submission 121299) | Permafrost microbial communities from Stordalen Mire, Sweden - 812S3M metaG (Illumina Assembly) | ecosystem: Environmental > Terrestrial > Soil > Wetlands > Permafrost | place: Sweden... | reverse complement strand
GCAGAGTATTTCGCCTGGAATCGTCGCTTACTCCGCTAAACGATCGGATGGTGCACGGTGACGAGCTTGGTGCCGTCGGGAAAAGTCGCCTCGACTTGAATTTCCGGGATCATGTCGGCGATGCCGTCCATGACTTCCGCACGAGTGACGATGGTGCTGCCAAAACTCATGAGCTCTGCGACGGTCCTGCCGTCGCGAGCGCCCTCCAAAATGGCGCACGTAATCAAAGCAACGGTCTCGGGATAGTTGAGTTTCACGCCGCGCGCGCGGCGCCGCTCGGCAACCAACCCGGCGGTGAAAATCAGTAATTTATCTTTCTCTCGCGGCGTCAATTCCATGGATTACCCGATCGCGTTAACAAGCCCAAATTCGCGGCGCGGATGCCGCCACGCCCAACAGGCCCGGACGCAGCACCTGCCACAGCGATGCAAACCAATTGAACGCATCCTGGGATGAATGGCCCAAGTAGCGCGCCACCAAAACCTGGGGCAGCGCGGAAATGCCGACCCGCGAGCCGGCCTCGCTCGGCACGATACTACGGCAGGCAGTGAGCAAAGCGGAATCGATATTTGCGCCGGCAGTCAGCAGCGTACCGCTCACACTGTATCCCGCAAGACCCACGGCCGATGTTTCGAAACCGCTGCCGGCCCGCACATGGGCGCGCTCGGACCAGAGCGCGCGGCCCGACTGACGAATGTTCGTGCCGAGGTGCAGCCCGCCGTGGCGCCAGGTTTCGCCGCACGCCCGCCTGCCGAAGCAGAGCAGCTCCCAACCGAGAAATTGCGCGCCGCTTGCCAATTCAACGTCGAGGCCCATCCGTACTTCCGAGGCATCGAACAGAATGTTTTCGCGCGGCAGCCATTCCAATGCCGCACCCTCGGCCAGCGAAAAGCGAAGTCGCTGCTGCGATTCGCCATGCGGGCAGCGATACCACTTGGTCGCGCCGGGCGTGGTGAGACAGACTCGAGCACCAGGATCCAATTGCGCCGTGATCTCAAGCGAATCACCGTCGGCAATCCCTCCCGGCGGATGCAACAGCGTCGCATGACAAATGTCGCGGCCTTCGGGGTAGAGAACCTTTTGAATTTGCAGGGGCCCGAAATGCGACTTCCTTGCCAGCAGCGTTCGGTCCTCGCGGCGGGCAAACGACAAATTGAGATTGGCTTGCCAGGACGACTCGGCCGTGCGAGTTTCGTTTGCGGGGTGGGTCAACAAGGACGACGCGCTATGAGCCGGGGATATTGCACAGTTGCTCCAGGATCGTTTCACTCTAAGGCACGCATCGTGGCTTGCCAAGGCAGTCGCGACACCGCGCTCGCACCTCAAGCAAATTCAACCACTTGCCCGGCGAGAGGTGCGTCCATCGCCACGGCATTGCTGATCCTGCTCGGCTTAAGGTACGAGGCGTCTGCGCAAAACGCGGCGTCAGCCGCGCCCCAGAGTACCGATGATCGCGTCACCGAACTTTCGCATGAAGTTCAAGCACTCAAAGCGCTGGTGCTGCAGCTTGAGCAGCAGCTGAAACAAATGGCCGGTGCGCCGCCAACCGCGGCCGGCGCGCCGGCGCCGGCGGCGGCTCCGCCCAGCACCCCTACCCCGCCCGCAACCGCGGCCACAGGAGTGCTTGATGGAGCGACCATCAATGTTCTGCTCGACGGTTACTATGAGCGGAACGGCAACTCACCCGTAGGACGGGTGAATTCGCTGCGCGCTTACGACGTCAGCAGCAACAGCTTCAGCCTCAACCAAGCGGATGTGGTGTTGGAGAGCGCCGCGGACCTAGCGATAGATAAGCGCTGGGGCGTGCGGCTCGATTTGCAATTTGGTCAAGCCACCTCGACCTTGCAAGGCAATCCCATCAATGAATTGCGCCCCGACGTGTATCGCAACATCTTTCAGGCCTACGGCACCTACGTATTCCCGGTGGCAGGCGGATTGACCGTCGACTTCGGCAAATGGGCGAGCTCGCTTGGCATGGAGGGCAATTACACCAAGGATCAGCTGAACTATTCACGCTCCTTCCTGTTCGATTTTTTGCCGTTTTATCACACCGGCGTTCGTGCGAAGTTGGCGATCGATGACCAGTTTGCCTTCAATGTGTGGATCACAAACGGCGCCGAACAAAGCGAAGCCAACAACAACTACAAGGACCAGCTCGTGGGACCGGTGTTGACGCCGATACCGGCGGTCAGCTGGACACTGAATTATTATCGCGGCCAAGAGCATCCCGACGTCATCTATGAGCAGACGCCCACCGAGCCTAACCTGCCGAGCCAGCAAGGGACGTATATTCTGCCGATTTTAAACGCGCCGAACGGCAAGCTGGATATTTTCGACAGCTATGTGACGTGGCAGGCGACGCAGAATCTGCAATTCGCGGCCGAGGCGGATTATGTGCAGGAACGGCTATACACCTACTCCTCTCCGGCGCGGGTCGAGGCCGGCGCGCTGTATGTCGGCTATCAATTCTATCCGACGCTCGCATTCGCCGCGCGCGCTGAATATCTTGCCGACATCGGCGGATTGTTCAGCGGCACGACGCAATATCTCAAGGAAGGAACGCTGACGCTCGACTATCGCCCGTCGAATCATTTCCTGATGCGCGGGGAGTATCGTCGCGACCAGTCGAACCGGCTGTATTTTCTAGGTCACACGCTCGACACCTTCGACAGCATACAGCCCACGCTCGGACTCGGCCTCGTGTGGTGGTTCGGCCAAAAACAGGGGACCTGGTGAGGTCGTTGCACGGGACCGTGGCTTTGACGGTGCGGCGTAGAGGTGCCTGATTCAATGAGCGGCTTTGCGCACCGCGCGCACCAAGGCGAAAGTCGAAAATTGCGACCACTCGCCACTCGGCTTCTGGGACTCGATGAGCAACGACCAGCTTTGCAAGCTCGGGGCGTATACAAACGTGTCCCGGAACGTAGCTTCGGCGTAGGGAAATTGGATGACCAATGTTTCACCCTCACGTTTCCCGCTCGCCACCACCCGCGCGCCGGCAGCCCCGAAACGGTCCAGCCAATGACCGATGTAATCACCCGCATGCGCGTCATATCCTAGGAACAAGTCCGCCTCGTAGGTCGGCGGGTCGGCGGCATCGATCATATGCAAGCGCAGAAATCCGCCTTGCAGGATGCGCTCCCCTCGCGCGCGATATTTCACAGGCTTTCCCAGCAGCGTCCCGGTCATGACCCAGTCTCCTTGAAGACCATCGAGGTACGCATTGCCCGCGGATGCCGCATCCGCCGCGCAGGCTGGCCGCGCAGTTGCAAATGCCAGCAATAGCGCAAATGCACAAGTCACCGCACGTCCTCGGTGCGGTGTCGGAGTCCTCATCATGATTGCCGTCCCTCAAAATTGTTGCCCATCAAGGAACCCCAGCCACCCCGGTGGGTGCATGTAGCGTATGGCCTCGGTGGGAATGCGCTCGTGCGTCATGACCCGCGTGTCCTCGACACGCACCACAGAGGTTACAATGAACCGCCCTGCCGCGGTCTTCGCGCCTACGAGCCCGGTATAGCACGCGCACCCGCTCACGTCGAAGTACCTCGTTGACCCAGTAATCGGCGAGGAACCGCGTGCGCTGACAGGGCAGCAGATGAATGACACGACCCTCGGAGGAACGTCGCTTCTACACCGTGCTCGTGCAAGAATGTCGGAGCGGCACCGGTATAGGAGACAGGGATGCGCTCGGACATGGAGCATGTCGAATCAGTATCCGCACCGCATGCCCGCGGCGGAACTTGGGCGGTGCTGTGATCCCGACTCAAGCGCAGCGCCTGCTTCTGCTCATGGACCACAGTCTCGAATTTGTCGAGTTTCTGGGCAATGAGGGTGTGATTCATGGGGTGTCCGCAGCCATCCAGACTCTCGGCGGTTACGCTCCGGCGGAACTTATAGGGAAACACTACCAGAGCCTCATTCATCCCGACGACTGCGCGCGCGCTGCAACGGCCTTCAAGAGCGTTCTGCGGGGCGACCTGACTGCGCCTGTGACGCTGCGATACCGTCACAAGGATGGCTCGTGGCGAACCGTCCAGGCGAATGCTCGCAATTTCTTGAGCGATCCCGCGGTGCACGCGATCATCGTTCTCACTCGCGACCTGACCGATCAGCTCGATGCGGAGGCATCGCTGGCGCTCGCGAATCTTGAACTGCGCCGGCTATCTCAACAATTGCTCATGGCGCAGGAGAAGGAGCGAGGCCGCATTGCGCGGGAACTGCATGATGATGTGCAGCAGATCCTGGTCGGTTTGCGAATGACCATGGAGGCATCGCCTCGAATCAATCCTCTGCCGACCCACACGATTGATACCTGGATCAGCTTGGTGCGCGAAGCGATTGATCACCTTCATGCCCTCACGATCAGCTTGCGAGCGCCGGTCATCGGGGAGCGCGGATTGGCGACGGAGCTGCGCACCTTCATCGAACGCCTGGCGCTCGCCAAAGACCAAGACATCCAGGTCGATATCGGCGCCGATCTCGGCAGTCTCACACCAGACCTGGAGCTTGCCTGCTTTCGCATCGTGCAGGAGGCATTGGCAAACGCCATCAAGTACTCAGGCGCTCGACACCTGCTGGTGAGCGTGCTGAAAACCAGTCACAACCTGACCGTCTCGGTGAAGGACGATGGCGTGGGTTTCGATCCTGCGGCCGCTCGAGCACGCGCGATCGACGCCGGGTACATCGGTCTTCTCAGCATGCGGGAGCGTGCATCACTCGCCCATGGCCGACTTGAGGTCCGCTCCTCAGCCGCGCTCGGAACCGAGATACGCGCCTCATTTCGCTTGGCTTAAAGGCCCACTAGCCAAGACTCATATGCATTGCCGACCGGCAAACGCGGACCGCTATCCGCGCTTGTCAGGGTAGTGGCGCGATCAGCATGAACGAAGCGACTTAACCATAATTGTTTAGCCCGCCCGTCCCGAGGTAGGCCGCCTTCGCCGCCCAGGCTCCGGTGCGATTCTGTTCAGCCTTTCCTCTATTGAAAATTTTACAAACAATTATTGTCGCGTTGTTAACTTCGGTTGCGGCCCGAAGCGGCGCGCCGTAGTGTTGCTGAAAAATGGATCATTGAGAAACCATGGATAACGATGCGCAATCTGGCTTAGACCAGGGCGAGTTTTTGGCAGGCGGCGGTGAAACAGGGGCGCGCATGCGCGCGCTCGATTGGAGTAAAACCCCGCTCGGGCCGGTGACGGCATGGCCCCAGTCGCTCAAAACCATCGTGCGTGTCATGCTCGATTCACGATATGCCATGTGGATGCTATGGGGTCCCGATCTTACTTTTTTCTGCAACGACGCCTATCTCCCAACCGTCGGCATGAAGCGCGACTGGGTGCTCGGCGCACGCTCGGATAAGGTCTGGGAGGAAATCTGGCCCGACATCGGACCTCGCATTCAACGCGTTCTTAGCGAAGGGCGGGCAACGTGGGATGAGGGACTTCCCCTGTTCCTCGAGCGCTACGGGTATCCGGAGGAGAGCTACCACACGTTCTCCTACAGTCCGATCTACGACGATGCCAGCCGCATTGCGGGCATGCTGTGCGTCGTGACGGAGGTGACGGAGCGGGTCATCGGCGAACGTCGTCTGCGCGTGCTGCGAGACCTCGCGGCATCGCCCCGAGCCGAAACCACCGAGGATGCGTGCAAGCGGCTGATTGGTGTGCTCGCGGACAATCCACTCGATGTCGCCTTTGCCTCGTTGTATGTTTTCGATCAATCACACGAGCGCCTGATTCTTTCCTCGCATTTCGGGAGTCTCCCGGAGCGGCTCCTACCGGCGCAGATTGATGGGGCCGACCGTGCCGGGCCGTGGCCCATCGGCCAAGCGATCGAAAGTGGCGCGCCGCAAGTCGTCGAACTCTTAGCAAGCGGAGCTGAATCGATCATCACTTCGCCTCTTTGGCAAGATCGTGTCCACCAGGCGATGATATTGCCCGTCAAGCAGGGCTCATCGACGAGCATCGCCGTATTGATCGCCGGGGTATCGCCGCGTCGTCCGCTGGATGATGCCTATCGAGGATTCTTCGATCTTCTGGTCCGACAATGCGCTGCTGCGATTGCCGATGCCCAGTCCTACGAAGCTGAACGTGCACGCACCGAAGCGTTGGCCGAAGTTGATCGCGCTAAAACCGCATTCTTCTCGAATGTATCTCATGAGTTCAGGACCCCGCTGACCCTGCTGTTAGGTCCCCTCGAGGAAGCTCAGCGCAAGCCGGCGCAGGGATTGAGCGGTGAGGCACTCGACAGCGCGCACCGCAACGCGCTGCGGCTACTCAAGCTGGTCAATTCGTTGCTCGATTTTTCGCGCATTGAAGCGGGACGAGTCCAAGCAGATTATGTACCGACCGATCTTGCTGTCACGACACGGGAGCTGGCGAGCGTGTTTCGCTCTGCGATGGAGCGAGCGAGCCTTCGCTATTCCGTCACCTGTGACGCACTTCCTGAATCAGTCTTTGTTGATCGGGAAATGTGGGAAAAGATCGTTCTCAATCTGTTATCAAACGCCTTTAAATACACGTTTGCGGGAGAAATCCGCGTCGAACTTCGCGCGCGCGACGCCTTTGCCGAGCTGGTGGTGGCCGATACCGGTACCGGCATACCGTCTGAGGCGCTGCCACAGCTCTTCAATCGCTTTTATCGCGTTCCTGGCGCGAATGGCCGCACTCACGAGGGCTCCGGAATTGGTTTATCGCTGGTGCGCGAGCTGGTTCAACTGCATGCCGGGGAGATCGACGTAGAGAGTACCGTCGGACGCGGCAGCATTTTCAGGGTCCGCATTCCTTTTGGCACCGCTCATCTGCCGAGCACACAGGTGTCGGCGGCCGGTACCGGATCCGTCAACATGCGCTCCGCGCAAGGATTTGTCGAAGAGGCCGAGCGCTGGCTGCCGGAGCTTGCGAGTCTCGAGCAGAGCGGCCGATTCCTTGCGCTGGCTCCGCCCGCGCCATCAGCAGCAGCAAGCGATCGACTCGATAAGCCGACAGTCCTGCTTGTCGATGATAACCGTGACATGCGCGAGTACGTCACGCGGCTGCTGCAGTCGCGTTTTCTGGTGGTGTGCGCACAGGACGGCCGCCACGCGCTCGATTTACTTGACGCGGACCTTCGACCGGATCTCGTATTATCGGATGTGATGATGCCGCGGCTCGACGGTTTTGGACTCTTGAAAGCATTACGTGCCCGCCCGCTCACAGATACCACACCGGTCATATTCCTATCGGCGCGGGCGGGCGAGGAAGCGCGCATCGAAGGATTCGATGTGGGCGCGGATGACTATCTCATCAAGCCTTTCAGCGCCCGTGAATTGATCACGCGAATCGACACCCACATCCGTTTGAGCCGGCTCCGCCGCGCCGCCAGCGAGCAAATCAAAATGAGCGAGGAGCGGCTGCGCATCGCCATCGATGAAGCCGGGATGGGTACGTGGGATCTTGACCTTAGATCCCAGGAATTGCGTTGGAGTCGCTCGCATTACACGTTGCTCGGGCTGGTGCCCGATGAGTCGAACCTGGCAAGCTACGAAATGTGGCGCGGTCGCGTTCATCCCGCAGACATTGCGCGCGTCGAGGCGGCGATCAGCGCATCGCGTGACACGCGATCGCTCTACTCCCAGGAATACCGAATCGTTCGTGCCGATACGGGCGCGGTGCGCTGGCTTAGGGTTTTAGGCCGATTTCTGTACGATGCGGCGGGCCTGCCGGTGCGCAATGTCGGCGTGGTTTTTGACGACACGGATCGCAAGACGGCCGAGATCGCACTGCGCGAAGCCGATCAACGCAAGGATGTGTTCCTGGCCACGTTGGCGCACGAATTGCGAAATCCACTGGCCCCGATCCGCAACGCCGCTCAGATGCTGAATGCCCCGAAATTAGGCTCCGAGCAGTTGCAATGGGCGCGCAGTGTGATTCAGCGCCAGGTCAAACACATGGCGCTGCTGCTCGATGATCTATTGGATGTCGCGCGTATTACCCAGGGTAAGCTCGATCTTAAAAAACAGCGCATCACGCTCAACGGCATAATCGACTCAGCGGTTGAGGCCGTGCGACCGCTGCTCGACAGCAAGAGCCACCAGTTTACCGTGACTCTGCCGTCGCAGCCCGTCACCCTGGATGCGGATCCTCTGCGTCTTTCCCAGGTGATTGGCAATCTCCTGACGAACGCCGCCAAATACACCGATGCGGGCGGCCACATCACGCTCTCGGGTCTGATAGACAACGGCACGCTGTCATTGTCGATTAGGGACAATGGCATTGGCATTCCCGCGGAATCGCTCAGCGGCATTTTTGAGATGTTCTCTCAAGTCGAAGGCGCCACAGCCCGATCGGAAGGAGGCCTGGGGATCGGCCTCGCGCTCGTGAGTGGGCTCGTTGAATTGCACGGCGGTACGGTCGTGGCGAAGAGCGGGGGCTTGGGGCAGGGAAGCGAGTTCATCGTGCAGTTGCCGGTAGTCGCGGGCTCGACAACAACGTCCGCGCCCGATATGGCAGTGGCCCCGCCCGTCGGCCGCCGGATCTTAGTGGCGGACGACAATCAAGACGCCGCTGACAGCCTGGCAATGATTCTCGAAATGGGCGGACACGACGTGCGTGTCGCTCACGACGGGCGTGCCGCATTGTCGGTGGCGCAAAGTTTCCGTCCCGACACCGTCCTTTTAGACATCGGCATGCCGCACTTGAATGGATACGAAGTCGCTCAAGCACTGCGCCAAGAGCCGTGGGGCGCGAACATGTGCCTAATTGCGCTGACCGGATGGGGGCAAGCGAGCGATAGGCAACTCGCCATCGAGGCGGGCTTCGACCGCCATCTGACCAAACCGGTCGATCCCGATGCACTGGAGACGATATTAGAAGGTGCGACGGCCAAGGGATTGCGTCAAGCGCCAAGGCTGGACTGATCGGTTCGCGCAGAATTTTAGGGTCAGCCTGCCGCTGTTATCTACCGGGAACCGAGGCGACGTACGGGCGTGTCGGCATGTCGGCCGTACAGCAGCCTCATAGGGGCAAGTGAATCATGACCCTCCCGGGAGACACCTGAAGCTGACCGCCGCTGTTCTCAGCCCATCGGGATGCGTATGCCAGAAATAAACCCAAAGGTCCCACTCGGTCCCGAGTAGCAGCCGAATAGAGATCAAGCACCGAGTCGGGCGCGGGAAACTCCACATCGGATGAGAATTCAACGCAGGCCGACCGAGTTTCGCGCTTTGCCCGTAAATCGATCATCGCGCCTGGTGCGGCTTGATCCAAGATCGACACTGACAGGCCCAAGATCGACAGTCTGCACCGCTGTGCCTGGCTCGACACCACGAGGTTCGAGTCGAGTTCCAGATTGAATTTTGCCGGTTTGCCGGCAGCGTCGTTGCGCAGCAGCTTAAGCACATCGGGAATTAGCACGCCGAGATCGACATCGCTCGCGGCCTCGTCCTGCAAGGTCATCTGGTCAAACAGGCCGCTCAACGAGCGGCCATGCGTATCCATGGCGCGCTTCGCGACAGCCGACCATTTGCCCATGTCAGACCCCGGGTTCTGCGCAGCACGGCTCAGCAACTCGATGCAGCTATTGAGAGTCTGAAGTTCGCCGCGCAGGTCATGCAAGTACGCGGCACGGCATCGGGCATTGATGTAGGTGAGGGCAGCAGCATCAAGGGTGTCGGGGATCGGCAACAAGCTCATAGGGACCTTGTGAGGTTACCTCGCGGGTATGTCATGGCCGAGCTGCCGCCTAAAGAATGCTTGCAGGACGTTTTCGACCTCATCCGGGTCGACAGGCTTTGTTAAATGGTGATCGAATCCCGACGCAAGGGCGCGAGCTTTGTCTTCTTTCTGTCCCCAACCGGTGACCGCAATCAAATACACATCCCGACCCCAGGGTTCCAGCCGCACACGCCGCGCAACTTCAAAGCCCGTGATATCCGGCATCCCGATATCGAGGATCATGACGCTCGGAAGCAACTGTCGACCGAGCTGCAACGCATCCTCGCCGTTATAACCGACTGTGACGCGGTATCCGTTCATCTCGAGCAGCATGGCAAGGCTGTCCGCCGCATCGCGATTATCGTCGGCGAGCAACACTCGGTGACCCTGCGGTTGATCCGACTGCGCTGTCAAGCTTGGGAGCGCCGGTACTGCGGTTGGCACGACGATCGACCGGGGTAAGCGAATCGTAAACTCACTGCCAAGGCCTGCGCCGGCACTTCGCACATCGATCGTGCCGCCATGCAATTGCACGAGTCCCTTCACCAGCGCGAGTCCAATGCCCAACCCGCCCTCGGAGCGAGCAATGGCGGACCTGACCTGTGAGAACATCTCGAATAGGCCGGCTTGGGCGTCTGCCTCAATTCCAATGCCGGTGTCTTTGACCGATAGCGCGATCTGCTGCGAAGACAGCGCAACACTTAAGATGATCTGGCCGGCCTCATCCGTGTATTTGGCACTGTTCGTCAGAAGGTTCGACAGGGATTGCGACAAACGCAGAGGATCAACCGTCAACATGAGAGGCTCGCCCGGCAACTCAATCGTCAACTGGTGGCGCTTGGTGTCGATCAGCGGCCGCGCCGTCTCCACCGCCGCATCAATGATGGAATTCAAGGACACTGTTTCGATCTTTAAGTCGAGGCGACCTTGTGTGATTCTCGACACATCGAGAAGGTCATCGAGCAGCAGCGCCATGCGGCG